>Ga0137388_10001272_pt1 | contig 15154 bp, 13 predicted proteins | sample 15con2h14AmetaG_FD_104644 | JGI IMG/M metagenome (GOLD analysis project Ga0137388, IMG submission 104644) | Vadose zone soil microbial communities from Angelo Coast Range Reserve, California, USA - 15con2h1.4A metaG | ecosystem: Environmental > Terrestrial > Soil > Vadose zone > Saprolite...
GCATGAATATTTCCGCTCCCTTCATCAAGCGGCCGGTTGGGACCTCGTTGCTGGCGGCGGCGCTGCTGCTTTCGGGAGCATTGGCATTCAAGTTTCTGCCCGTAGCCCCGCTGCCGCAGGTGGAGTTCCCCGTCATTTCGGTATCGGCGGGTTTGCCGGGAGCAAGTCCGGAGACGATGGCGTCGGCGGTGGCGACTCCGCTGGAGCGGCAGTTCGGACGCATCGCCGGCGTGAACCAGATGACCTCAACCAGCCAACTGGGTTCCACCAGCATCGTTCTCCAGTTCGACCTCAGCCGGAACATCGATGGCGCCGCACGCGACGTGCAAGCCGCCATCAATGCGGCGCGCAGCCAACTGCCTTCCTATCTTCCCGGCAATCCAACCTATCGCAAGGTCAACCCGGCGGATGCGCCGATCATGATCCTGGCGCTCAGCTCCGACACGATTCCGCTGCCTAAGATTTACGATGCCGCGGATTCGATCCTCGCCCAGAAACTGGCACAGGTGGATGGCGTAGGGCAAGTCTTCGTCGGCGGCGGCGCAAAACCGGCGGTGCGCGCGGAAGTCAATCCCATGCTGCTGAACAAGCTTGGCGTGGGCCTCGACTCGGTCCGCACCGCACTTAACCAGGCGAACGCCAATACTCCCAAGGGCGAATTCAGCGACGCAGCGAATGCCTGGGCCATTCACGACAACGATCAGATTTTCCTCTCCGATCAATATCGCAACCTGATCGTCGCCTACAAGAACGGCGCGCCGGTGCGATTGGCCGATGTCGCCGATGTGCAGGACGCGGTCGAAGATATTCATGTCGTTGGCCTGGCCAATGGCAAGCCCGGAGTGCTGATGATCATCTCGCGCCAGCCGGGCGCGAACATCATCGCAACCGTCGATCGCGTGTACGCGGCGCTGCCGCAGTTGCAGGCCTCGATCTCTCCCGCCATCGCAATGAACGTGGTTCTCGATCGGACGACCACGGTGCGAGCCTCGGTCCACGATATCGAGGTGACGCTCATCATCTCGGTCATACTCGTCATCCTGGTCGTCTTCGCTTTCCTGCGCACGGCGCGCGCAACCTTGATTCCCAGCATAGCGGTGCCGCTCTCGCTCATCGGCACTTTTGGCGTGATGTACCTGCTCGGCTACAGTCTGGATAACTTGTCGCTGATGGCGCTGGCGATCTCGACCGGCTTTGTGGTGGACGATGCGATTGTGGTGCTCGAGAACATCACACGCTTCATCGAGCAGGGGATGACCCCGGTGCAGGCGGCGTTTCGTGGAGCCCGCGAAATCGGATTCACCGTACTCTCGATGAGCACCTCGCTGGGTGCCGTTTTCATTCCTATCTTGCTGATGGGTGGCATCGTCGGGCGGCTCTTCCGCGAATTCGCCGTCGTGCTCAGCATCGCCATCTGCGTGTCGCTGGCGATTTCACTGACCTTGACGCCCATGATGTGCGCCAAGTTTCTGCGGCCTCAGAGCGAGAAAAAGCATGGGCGCTTCTATCGCGGCAGCGAATGGGCCTTTGACCGTATGCTTGGCGGATACAAACGTGGTCTCAATTGGGTCTTACGCCATCAACCGCTGACCTTTGCGGTGACGATCGCGACTGCCTGTCTCAGCGTGTATCTCTACATGCTGGTTCCGAAGGGCTTCTTCCCGCAGCAGGATACGGGTCGGATCAGCGGATCGGTGCAGGCTGCGCAGGACATTTCCTTCTCGGCCATGAAGGGGAAGATGACCCAGTTTATGAACATCGTAATAAAGGATCCTGCGGTGGCCACGAGCGTGGGTTTCGCCGGCGGCAATACCACGTACAACACCGGACGCATGTTCATCACGCTTAAACCGCTCGCGGAGCGCAAGATCACCGCGGATCAAGTAATTGCACGCCTGCGATCGAAATTAGCGGTCGTCCCGGGTGCCACCTTGTACATGCAGTCGGCGCAGGATCTGACCATCGGCGGGCGTATGTCTCAGGCCCAATTCCAGTACACGTTGCAGGGAGAGGATCTGGCAGAGATGAACAACTGGGCGCCGCGGCTGCTTCAGAAGCTTCGTTCTCTCCCGCAGTTGCGTGACGTCAACACCGATCAGCAGGATAAAGGACTGCAAGCAAGCGTTGTGATTGACCGCGATACAGCCGCACGGCTTGGAGTCGCCGCCGCTGATATCGATGCCGCTCTCTACGATGCCTTTGGCCAGCGCCAGGTCTCGATCATGTATCGGGCTTTGAACCAATATCACGTGGTCATGGAGGTTGCTCCGGAATTTGCCAACAGCCCAGACGCCCTTCAAAGCATCTATGTGCGCGCGAAAAACGGCACTCCGGTGCCGCTGGCGTCGCTCGCGCACTTCGGGCCGTCGAACACCTCGCTCGGGGTCAACCACCAGGGACAGTATCCGTCGGTGACGCTCTCTTTCAATCTAGCCCCGGGGATTGCGCTCGGCGATGCGACCAAAGTGATTGACGACGCCGAGCGCAGCATCGGTTTTCCGTCGACCATCCATGGAAGTTTTCAGGGCACGGCCGCCGCTTTCCAGGATTCTCTAGCTAGCGAGCCGCTGCTGATCCTGGCCGCGCTGCTGACCGTCTATATCGTGCTGGGCATTCTCTACGAGAGCTTCGCGCACCCGATCACGATCCTGTCCACTCTTCCTTCGGCCGGCGTTGGTGCGCTGCTCGCTTTGCTGATTTCGAAAAACGAACTCAACGTGATCGGACTGATTGGGATCGTCCTGCTGATCGGCATCGTCAAGAAGAATGCCATCATGATGATCGACTTCGCTCTATACACCGAGCGCGAACACGGAAAATCTCCGACGGACGCGATTCACGAGGCATGCCTGTTGCGTTTTCGCCCGATCATGATGACGACTATGGCGGCGCTTCTTGGCGGATTGCCCTTGGCCTTGGGCACCGGCACGGGATCGGAGCTGCGGCGTCCGCTCGGCATCACCATCGTGGGCGGGCTCATTGTGAGCCAGATGCTGACGCTGTTTACCACTCCCGTGGTCTATATCTACATCGACCGCCTGCGACTGTGGCTGGCAGGCCTTCGCACCAAAGCTCCCGGCCAGGCGCGGCCGCCGGTCGTACCGCGTCCGGCGCAGAGCCAGTAGGCAGGGCAGAGCACTCGGTAAATCCAGGGTGGATCTCGCCGGGAGCTACGCCGTGTGGCGTTCCTGACTGCCGTGGCGCGAACGGATCTCGCGTTCTGCAATCAGCCAATCCTGATTCTCGTTGCCATTGCTGCTCTCGCTCCCCGCAGTCGCTCTGCGCTCCAGGTAAAGTTCGTAGGCGCGGCGGCGAATCTCTTCTTCGAGATTGATGGGGACAACGTTGGACGGTTTCCCGTCCTTGCGAACTTCCTTGTTAACTGCGACGTTAACTTCGAGTGCACCCTGCACAGCGTCAGCCGGGACTGTGACTCCGGTTTTCCTGCTGCGAATAGTCGTAGCGTTTTCGGTTGTCTTGCGAGCCATACGGTACTCCTTACAGATTCCCAATTCCAGTAATGGTCTAACGTAATGAACCAGCGACATACACACACCCCTATAGCCGCTATCCGGCTATTTGCGACGAATGGTTGATCCAAATATAACGCGAACGCCTGTGGAAGTGTGCGGGAAAGACAACGAAAAAAATCGTTGCTCTGTATGAAAAAGACACTCTTTTGGGCAAGGACAGGCGTGGATGGTCCGAGGGGGTAAAAGTACTCTGGTAACTTGTGGAAAAGTTCTTCGTGCCCGCAGGATAGATGCGTAAGGCCTAAAGGCCACACCTATGTCATCGGGCAATCAGGGTTCCGCCGCCAAGGCAGCCAAGGCCGCGAAGGCCGGCATCAGCGAATTGGAGAGCATGCTTTCGGAATCTCCGAGTTCGGATAGAGTTTGCTTGAAGCTCGCCCAGATACTGGGGGTGCGCCGCAGTGAAGTGGCGCTGCTGAGGCTAGAAAAGGGTAGTCTGCGATTTATCTTTCCGCCCGAGCTACGATCGGCAGGCGTACTGCCGCTGACCGGATCTGCAGTTGCAGCTCGGACGGCGGCGACTCGCGCTCCTCTTCTTTCGAATGCTTTTATGCGCGTAAAACATGTCAGCCTGTTTGAAGCGGTCAAGCTGGGAGCCGAAACAGAAGATCGAAGCCAGGAGCAAATGCCGATTCAGAAAATCATGTCCGTTCCCGTGGTGTCAGCAGAAGGAAAGGTGATGGGAGTAGTGCAGGTTTCGCGCAAAGGGCTGGATGCTTCTATCGCGGGCGCCGACTTCACCGGCGATGACTTGAAGCAACTGGAGCAGGCCGCCGAAGTCATCTCTCGCATGACGTTCATGCAGGAAGGCGCGGAGATCTAGAATTTGTGATTGGTGATTTGTAATTGGCAATTGAAGCTCAATTGGCCATTGTTTGAAATTACAAATTGCAAATTACCAATCACCAGTTCCTCACACCGCTTGTCCGACGCAAAATCCGGACGCCCACGCCCACTGGAAGTTGAAGCCGCCGAGTTGGCCGGTGACGTCGACCACTTCTCCGATGAAAAAAAGGCCGGGCACTTTCTTTGATTCCATGGTCTTGGCGGAAAGTTCACCGGTATCGACGCCGCCCGCCGTGACTTCCGCTTTTGCGTAACCCTCGGTCCCTTCCGGCTCGACCTCCCAAGAATGCAGTTGACGTTCGGCGTCAGCGATGGCGCGATCGGAGTTGCCAGCCAAAGGATAAGTTTCGAGCCAGCGATCCGCGAAGCGACGAGGCAGGATCTCTCTCAGCAGCAACTTCCAACTCGATTCGTCGCGATGTTCTCGCGTTCGCAAATCGGCAGTGAGATCGCGGTCTGGCGCAAGGTCGAGATGAATCGGCTCCTTGCCGTCCCAGTAAGAGGAGATTTGGAGAATCGCTGGCCCGCTGATGCCGCGATGAGTGAAAAGCATGTTTTCGCGAAAAGTCTGTTTCGTGGCGCGCGTGCAAGCAATCACCTCGGTTGAGACTCCTGCCAGATCGCACCAGCGCTTGCAATCCCGTTCGCTGAAGACGAGAGGAACCAGGGCGGCGCGTGGGGGCTCGATCTTCAGTCCGAATTGCCGCGCCAGATCGTAACCAAACGGAGTGGCGCCGATCTTCGGGATAGACAAGCCTCCGGTGGCGACTACGAGGCGGGGCGCGCCGAAGCTGGCGTCCTCGGCTTGCACGGTGAACTGGTCGGTTTCGTGTAGGTCGTCCTTGCGCCCCCCGTTCTTACGCACCTCGCTTACTCTAGTGTTGAGCCGGATTTCTACTCCGGCGTCGCGGCACTCCTGATCGAGCATCGCGGTGATGTCGCTCGCCGCGCGATCGCAGAACAACTGGCCGAGCTTTTTCTCGTGATAGGGGATGCGATGCTTTTCGACGAGGCTCACGAAATCGGCCGGAGTATAGCGGGCAAGCGCCGACTTGGCGAAGTGCCGATTAGCCGAAAAAAAGTTCTCCGGGCTGGTGTGAAGATTTGTGAAATTGCAACGGCCGCCGCCGGAGATGAGGATTTTTTTGCCGATTCGATCCGCGCGTTCGAGTACGAGGACATGTCGGCCCCGCTTCCCCGCTTCAATGGCACACATCAGGCCAGCAGCGCCGGCTCCGAGAATGATGACGTCGTATTTCTGATTCACGCAGGCCTATTCACGCAGGAATGAGCTTAGCAGGGCTCGCGAGCGGGGGCGCTGTGGAATCACCTAAATGAAACGTAGCCGGTTTTCATGGCCGGCCCCCGAACAATCGACCGATCGTTTCGCCAAACCCGGAGAACTCACGCGATACGCCCCAGCGCAACAGAAAACGGTGGCTGTTGTCGTTTAGACCGAAGCCGCTCGAAAGACGCAGAGTCCAGTCCGACGGAAGATTCCACGCCACGGCCGGCGCAAGGTAATGCGACGTGTCATGCAGGCCAGCACTCTCCGTGTCGCCCAGCCCTCCGTACATCTCCACTCCCGCAAAAAAATTCTTACGGCACAAATTGCAGTGGTTGGGTGACGCTTTAAGTGCGAGCGGACGGCTTACCCCGACGGCGTACGCGAACTCCCAGGGCTCGCTCGGCAATAGGTTCTTGGTGACGATAGGATTCACTGCGACATTCCAGCCCTTGACGTTGCTGGAGAGCAGAAGCTTGAGCTCCAGTTCATGTTTGTACTCCTTCCGCAAGGCGGCGTTGGAATCGGCGAAATTGGACTCTCGGTCGTGCCCTTCGATTTCCTTCAGAATCTTGTCGGCGCCGCTGATTTGCCCGTATTCGACATAGAGCACCGGATTGACGAGGTGTTCGTGCTGTAACAGACGAAAGCGGTTTTCCAGCCGAAACCCCGTAAATACGGTACTGTCGTTGAAGGTCGTCTGGCCGTCCACATAAAGCGCAGTCGTCCACCAAGCTGTGGCGCCGTATTCAAATTCCGCCCAGAAGGCGTGGAAGTCGTTGCCGCCACGCTGCGTGCCAAAGGTAGAAAAATATTCCACCTCGAGATTGCCGGGCTCTTCGAGGGAATGGTTGTAGGTCACGATGTAAGGGCTCTCCTGCGCCCGCAGCCGAGATGAGGGACAAATCAGCAAAAATAAAATCAGAGCAATGGAATTCGAGCCGACAAATATCCGCCGGATCAATTTCGAAATTAGGTGCGCGCTCATCGGCTTCTCGGTTGGAATATTCCTTGTTGCGACTGAGTTGCAACAGCGTTACAATCACAGCGTAGAATGCGCTTTACTCACTGTCAACGTGCGCTCAAAGATTTCGTCGCAGGCGCTTTGCGATCAGTTGCGACACGAGAGAGGGGAGATTACGAATGCCGCTTCCGCAAACGCAGATTCCCGGCCGTCTGCAGTCGCAACTGGCTGGACGCGGAATCCGTCTAACCGCTCCGCGCCGGGCGATTCTGAGCGTGATCGAGACCGCAACCAAACATCTTGATGCCAGCCAGATTCTACGGAAGGCGCGGACTGTGGATGCGTCCGTAAATCGCAGTACTGTCTACCGGACGCTGGACCTGCTCAAGCGCCAGGGACTGATCGATGAACTCGACCTGATGCATCTGAACGGCGAGGGCCATTACTACGAACGCAAACTCGGCCGCGATCATATTCACATGGCATGCTTAAGATGCGGGAAAATTACTGAGTTTGTCAGCAAGACTTTCGAATCGCTGAAAAAGCAACTACAGCGGGATTGTCGCTTCCACATCATCGTAGCGCGGCTCGAAGTCGGTGGATATTGCCCCGCGTGCCGCCGCTAGGCTACGGAATCGGATTCCCCCACTTCTCGGCAAATACCGTGCGCTGCATGGCGAAGCGTCCGGCGAAGCGCTTGTCTTCGCCTTTGCGATGGCCGATGGCAAGCAGTGCGACAACCCGAATGTGGGCGGGAATGCCCAGCGTCGCTTTCACCTGGTCTTCATAAAAGCCTTCCATGGGCGCGGTATCGTAGCCGAGCACCTCGGCCATCCACATCATGGTTGTGAAGGCGATCATGGTCTGCCGATTGGCCCACACCGCGAAATCGGGCGCCAATCCACCAGCGTTGCCGGGAGCAGAAAAGAAATTGGCGATGTTCTTGCGCATGCTCGCATGGCGGGCCTCATCGCCATAGCCGTGTTGCTGGGCAAGGCGGATGATTTCGTCGAGATCGCCGCTACGCCAGCCTTCCAGATCGGCGCAGGCCACGATCACCACCGGAGCCTCTTCCACCTTGAGCTGATTCATGGCTGCCTGACGCAATCTCGCGCGCTGCTCAGCCTCGCGCACCACCACGAATCGCCAGGGCTGAAGATTGTAGGCACTGGGAGCGGAGAGCCCCGCCTCAAGAATTTTCTTGAGGTCATTCTCCAGTACCGGATCGGGCAAAAAACCAGGCGTGGCTCGACGATCTTTGATGGCTTCGGAGAGCGTCTTCTCGGAGCTGGAGTCGGATGCTTGCGTCATATTATTTCGAACCTCGTCTTTCCGCTCCAGGAGCGATCTTGAGTCCGCCCTCAGTCCGCAACCGCTTGCCCGTTGAATTTCTCGCGCAGGCCTTTCTTTTCTAAACGCGGAATGACCTCATCGCGAAAGTAAGGGAACTCTTTTACGTAGTCCACAAAACTCAAGGTCGTCCCGGCAAAACCGGATGCGGGAATCTTCTCCATCTCTTTGACGATGGTGTCGGGATCGCCGACCAGCGGATAGGTGCCGTGTCCGGCAGCGAAGCGATCGCGTAGCATTTGCAGCGCCTCGGCTGGGAAGGACTGCGCGTGCATGCCCTGAAGGCGCATCAGGTTGTCGACCGCGCCCCAGTCGGCATTCTCATGAGCATAATAACGGTAATATTCTTCGGCCTCTTTTTTTGTTGGGCGGCAAACCACGTGACACAAAGTAAAGACGCCGGTGTTCCGCCCTAACTTGGCGGCGTTTGCCTTGATGGCATCCACTTCAGTTTTGGATTTCTCGAGATCGACGGAGATCGCGAAGAGAAAGTCGGCGTTGCGCGCGGCAAATTCGCGGCCCTCGCCCGATCCGGCCGCGTTCATGATGGGCGGAATGCCGTCGTAGGGACGAGGGAGTCCGTACACGCCCTTCAGATGGAAGAACTTCCCGTTCCAGTCGGACGGGCCGTTGTGATTCCAGATCGCCTTGACCACGTCGAACCACTCCTGCGCGAGGGCGTAACGGTCGGTGTGCTTCTCCGGCAGATCAATGCCGAAGGCATCGTACTCGGGCTTGTTCCATCCGGCAACGATGTTGAGGCCGAGGCGCCCGTGGCCGAGTTGGTCGGCGGTGGCAAGTTGCTTGGCGGAGACCACGGGATGGATGAACGCCGTATGGACAGTAGCGAAGACATTGATCCGTTTCGTGTTTGCCAGCAGCCCGGTCGCCCACGTAAGTGTCTCCAGCACGCTGCCGTGGAAGTCGGTTTCCCCGCCGTAACCGATCCAACGCGCGATCGGCAGCAGGAATTCGATGCCGGCTTCGTCGGCAAGCTGCGCCAGGCGGATGTTGTTGTCCCAGGAATTGACCCAGCGCTCGGGAACTTTCGTGACCGACATACCGCCCGAGCAGTTTGGAGAGAAGAAGCCCAACTTCAATTTGTTGTCGTTCAGAATGGGAGACTGTTTTCGGCCCATGAAACCTCAAAGCAACCCGGTTGCAGGATTTTACCCATGGATAACCTGCGAATTATGCCTGAAAATTCGGATTGTTCAAATCTCGTGGACCGTGAAGCGGTGGAAGTCCAAGTGTGCCGGTGACGTTAGAGAACGTTCGCCTGATGGCGCTGTCGATGGACCGTTGGATTGAGACGCTTGCTCCGGACTTGCGCCTCGCGATCCCTGCAAAAAAGAGGTGGCGCACTTGCTGCGCCACCAGAGGAGGAGCAAAAACGACCCGGGTGGGGGGAAGCCGCTATAGCTCCTTCACATCTTCATATCGCTTCTTCTTTCGAAGCAATTTACGCGCGTTGCCGATTGCATGTCTGTTCAAAATTGCACAATTTTGAATAAGTCAGGGATCCCGTCGCGCGGACCATTGCTCGCGGAACCGGGAGTGAGAAGCTTGGGAGCCCAGCTGGAACTGGACTCACAAATGTTCTGGGAAAGGAGCGCGGCTCGTGGGAGCTTCCGTAAAAAGGCTGTCACTTTATTCGGATCTGATCTCTTCAAAAACCGGCGCTGAAAACAAGGACCTTACGATCCTCAACTCGCCGGAAAACTAAAACAGTCACAAACTCTGAGCGGAGCCTCGGGCGCTCCAAACAGAATGTGAAAAACTTTTCACAGAAGCAACCTTATTGCGGGGACCGTCCTCCTATTCTGGTCGCGTGACGTCTCAGGGACGTTAAGACCATTGGGAGATTCAAACATGAAAGCAGCGTTGCTTCTAATTGTCCTTGCACTCGCTTTACCGCTGACAGCTTTTGCTGATGGAATTGTTCTTACAAATCAGGGCGGCACTATTGCGATTTCAAATGCGGGCATCAGTTCGATCGGTTCACAACTGAATAGCTTCAATGGCATCGTAGCTCCTCGCGGTCGCTCTTTGGGTTCTGTCGGCTTCTCGACGGGCGCTCTGACCAGCGGCTCGCTCGCGACTGGCGGAACGTTTTCATCCACGGGCTCATCCTTTGTCGTGATTGGCAAGGGCAATTACGGACAACCGAAGGGAACGATCTTCAGCGGCAGCTTCGTCGGTCCGATTATTTGGACTCTGACTAGCCCGCCTGGAGCCAAAACCCTCACCTTTACTCTCAGCGGCACGATCCAGGGCATGCTGTACAACGGCCGTATGGTGAGTGGCACAACTGTTCAGAACATCTACTCGGTTAACGGGCAGCTCGCTCAAGGCATCGGGCACATCAAGGTGGGGAGTACGCCGCTCGCTGTTCCTGAACCTGGCACGTTGACTATGTTCGGAGTGGGACTTGTCGCCCTCGGTGGAATGTTCCGCCGCAAACTTGTTGGGTAGCGGATTGGGCAGTATCGGGCGGGTTGGCGACTTTCGACCGTCACCGCTAGAGTGCCTTGGGTCTTGCGATTTTTCGAGACCTGGGAATGGCCGCTCCCACCCTCCCGGGGGCGGCCTGACTTCTTGCCTCACAGCCCGAAATCGTGCGCCGGAGCAACGCGTCTACAAAGCCTGTGGGGAAACCAACCACAGTGATCAGCTACGAGGAAAGCCTATCAACAGCGAGGCTCTCTTTGACAGCCTGCGCCACAGGTGATTTGCTACAATTGCAAAACCGCATCCAAGGGCGCTTAACTCAGCGGTAGAGTGCCATCCTCACACGGTGGAAGTCGTAGGTTCAAATCCTACAGCGCCCACCACCTTCTCGGCATCTATACCGAAATCTCAACTGGCGTTATCTTGGTTTCATCAAAGAGCAATCCAAGCAAATCGAATCGCTAAATCGCCACGCGGAACCCGTTCTCAGTCGAGCACCTGCCCTCGGATATTCACGACCACATGCAAACGGTATATGCGCAACTCGAAGACGTGCGGATGTATCTCGGAGAAGCGGGAATACGGCAAGGGACAAAGGCCCCACAGGATTCGTCCCGTAGGGCCGGGCGGCGTTTGGGGAAGGAGCTAGATCTGGCGCTGAAGTTAGCACGGCCGATTTTGCCCGTCTGTCCCCTTGCGTACAAAATGTCCTAGTGGTTAATACGGAGATTCCTGTATTCCGCTACTGCTGCCGATCATGGGAGAATCCTCTTACCCTGGCCGGGGAGGAATGGCGTTCGTGTGTATGATGTGGAACTTGTTCGGCTGATTTGCCTCGACATAAACAACGCGAAGGACGACCCTCAGAAAGAACAAGGGCTTATTTCTCTCTTACAGGCGGTCATCCGAGAAGATCAGGAAGAAATGCGAATCAGAATGGCCTTCCTCGCCAAGAGGTACGCGGCCGTCATCAGTGATGCGAAGGCTGCGGATTAGTGCGCCCTGCTCTCCATTGGCGTTCACTTGTGTAGTTGCATTGCCTACAATGCATCCGGCGGCCTGTACGTCATTGAAAATACGTTTACCGTGTTTTCGAATCCTACAGCGCCCACCATTTCTTCCTCAGGTTTGCAGGGAATCAGCCCCCGAGAACCCAACCCACCCAGCCCCTTGACCGCCTCCCCCGCTCCCGATAGCCTCTTTCCATCGCCCTTTCATGGCCGCTTCCGACACTCCCGACTCTCGATCCGCAAGTGATTCACGGGAAAACACTTCCCCTCGCGTTCCTGCCCCCGAAAACACGCAACTTTCCGCCACAAACGGGGTTTCTACCGATGTGAGCAGCGTAGCCTTGGATCGTGGAATGCTCGATCGCGGACTGCTGAGTCGCGGGCTGCCGAACCTTGCGGGAGCGCCGGCTTCGTCTGCGCCCGCTGCCGTGCCAAATTCCATCGTCAGCAGAGACGAGGCCGTTTCCGACGTCGACGCGATGCTGCGGGTGAAAACGGGCGACGAATCCGCCTTCACTTACCTGGTGCAGAAATATCGCCGGCCGATGGTCGGATTCATGTGCCGCCTGTGCCACAACCCGTCGACCGCGGAAGAACTGGCGCAGGAAGTATTTCTGCGCGTGTACCGCTCGCGCGCGAGTTACGAGCCGACCGCCAAGTTCACGACCTGGCTTTACCGCATCGCGACGAACCTGGCCGTCAACCACGCGCGCGATACGCGCCACGAGCGTCCGGAAAATACGCTGCGCCTCGATGAGCCCGACCGGGAAACGGGCACGGCGCCCGACCTGGCCGACGATTCGCTCAGCGCGGAAGAACAGCTATTGAAGCGCGAGCGGCTGGCGGCCATCCGCAGGAAAGTGAACGCGCTGCCCGAGCGCCAGCGCGTGGCGGTCATCATGCACAAGTATCAGCAGATGGATTACCGCGAGATTGCGGGCGTGCTGAAGCTGAGCGAATCCGCCACCAAGTCGTTGCTGTTCCGCGCCTACGAAACATTGCGCGAACAGTTGAAAGAGTTTGTTTCGGGGAAGTAGAGGAAGCAGTATGAATTGCAATCAAATTCGCGAGCTGTTGCCGGACCTGGCCGCTGGCATGGACGCTTCGACGCCGGAGCCGGAGGTTGAAAAACACATCGCATCCTGCGCCAACTGTGCCGCCCATTTGCGCGACTTGCAGAAAACCATGGCGCTGCTGGATGAATGGCAGGCGCCCGAGCCGTCGCCGTATTTCGACACCCGCCTGCAAGCGCGCCTCCGCGAAGAAATGGCGCGTCCGGCGACCGGATGGCTGAACTGGCTCAACTGGCGGCGGCGTCCGGCCTGGGCTATGTCGCTCGCTGCCGTAATCTTTGCGGGAGCGCTGGTTATCGGAATTAGCAGCGAGTCGTCTATTCTTCAGCCGGAAACCATCGCGACCAAGCCTCCCTCGCCCGGTCTGCCGGTGCAGCCGGGAACCGCCGTCGGTGATCTGCAGGCGCTGGAGAGGAACGACGAGTTATACGCCGATTTCGATGTGCTCGACGAACTGCAGGTGCAGGACGACGTAACCGCGAATCCGTGACCCTGAATCTCCCGTAGAGACGCGGCAAGCCCCGTCTCTACAGGCTAAGAAGTTTCGTTAATGTGAGGCGAGTTTTAAGTTAGCTGAGACTGACGAGGGGACCAAGGCATGTTGGGGCGAGCACAAATTGCGAGCTGTCTGGCGGCGCTTCTGCTGCTGACGCCGTCGTTCGCCCAAGTACAGCGTTTGCCGCCGCAACCTTCGCAGCCACCGCGTCAGCAACCCCAACGTCCGGATGGGCAATGGCGCCGGTTTCAGAACGAAGGCCGCCCTAACACCAGCCGCCCCAACGAACCGCATCGTCCGCAGAACCAGCCCGGTCATGCCGGAAACTGGCTTCGCCGCTATAAAAATCTGCCGCCGGCACAGCAGCGCCGCGCGCTCGAAAACGATTCGCAGTTCCGGAGGCTTCCCCCGCAACAGCAAGCCCGGTTGCAAAACAGACTGCAGCATTTTTCCAGCCTGCCACCGCAGCAGCAGGAGCGGGTGCTCAACCGCATGGAAACCTGGGAGCACTTGACTCAAAATCAGAAACAGCATGCGCGCCAGGTCTTTCGGCAGTTCAGGGAGTTGCCACCTGACCGCCGCCAGGCCGTCAACCGGGCGATCCGCGGCATGCGCGACCTGACGCCCGAACAGCGCGACCAGCGCATCAACTCGGACCAGTACAAGCGCGCGTTCTCGCCGCGGGAACGCTTCATCCTCGGCGGAGCCGCCCATCTTCCGCTCGCCCCCGGCGAAGGCCTGCAGGGTGGACCGCCCGAAGAATAACGCGCAGCCCCCAGGGGCATCTGATTGTGAATGGAATGACGGCATCGCTGAAGCGAAGCACCTGATACAAAACTAGTTCTGCAATCTGCTGGAATTTAGTCCAACAACTGAGAAGTGAGAACCGGGAACTGAGAACTGGGGGCAGAGCCGCCTACTACCGTCGAATCAGCGCCATTACCCATCCCGCCAGGAAAACTCCACCTACGAACATGGCGAAGCACTGGAGACCATACTTCACCTGTTCCATGGTCGAATTTTTCTGCGTGATGCCGAAGACCACCGAGGCGAACAGCGCGAATACCACCGCAGCCGAGAAATGCGATAAGTTGATGGTCACGGTTTCTTTCCCAGCGCAATGTGATGCGCATCCGCCGCCGCGATGAAGTTCAAGAGGCCGGCGACGATCAAAAACGTCTTGCCATAATCCGCCGCGGCATTCGCCGCCATCACGTTGCCCCAGTCCATGATGCGCGCCAGAAAATAGAGCGCTCCCGAGCCCACGTCGCCAACAAAGCCCAGTATGTCCAGGATGTCTCCGCCGTTCGGCTTGTAAATCCGCCCCTGCATGCCAAGGCCAATCAGGAACATCGCCACCACCGACACCAGCAGCAGAATGCCGCGCCCATAGCGCTTCAGCAGGATGTGTCCGCCACCCGGAATCAGCCAGCCCACCAGCGGCGCGACCACCGCCAAGGTCGTGAGCGGATACTCCGGCTCAGTCACCGCCGCTGCATTTTTTGTTTTATCTGTCGTTTTATCCGTCGTAAGCTTGGCCATTCAGATGGTCACGATCTCTCTTTGGATTTTACCAGTGACCTCGGCGCTTCCCGGTCGCACCAGCACATCGACTTCCAGGCGTACGCCGAACTCGGGCAGGTAGATTCCGGGCTCGATCGAGAACAAGGAATTCGGTAGAATTCGCCGCTCGTCGTGAATTTCCAGATCATCCATATTCGCGCCATTCGAATGCACCTCGGTGGCAATCGAGTGGCCGGTTCGGTGGATGAAGTAATCTCCGTATTTCGCCTTCTTGATGTGAGAGCGCACGGCTTGATCCACTTCCCATCCCGCAATCGGCTTGCCGGAAGCAAACGCATCCTGCACCGTCTTTACCCCGATATCGCGGGCCTCGCTCACAATCTTGAAAATCTCGCGCTGCCGGTCCGACGGAGCCTTGCCCACAAATCCCACCCACGTGATGTCGTAGAAAACCGCGCCCGGCGTCTTCTTCTTCGCCCACACGTCCAGCAGAACAAAATCGCCTTCGCGAATCGGCACCGGACGGCTGGCACTCGGCTCGTAGTGCGGGTTGCCGCTATTGGCGTTCACGGCCACAATCGGCGCATCGTCGGTCACCATGTTCTCGCGCCGGAATGCTTCC
>Ga0137388_10001275_pt1 | contig 15118 bp, 12 predicted proteins | sample 15con2h14AmetaG_FD_104644 | JGI IMG/M metagenome (GOLD analysis project Ga0137388, IMG submission 104644) | Vadose zone soil microbial communities from Angelo Coast Range Reserve, California, USA - 15con2h1.4A metaG | ecosystem: Environmental > Terrestrial > Soil > Vadose zone > Saprolite...
CGGAGGCGTGCTTAACCTGCAGCTCGCCCACCTGACGCACGAAAAAGCGCAAGTTCCTCGGCTCCGCCTGCTCAACGACGTGCTTCGCTGTCTGGACGAAATACTGTCCTCCCCAGGTCCCGGCCATGCCCGTGCCGGGTTTTTCACTCTCATACGCCTTCAGTCCGGTAACTGGGTCCTTCCCCGTTTCGGCCAGCGCTCGGTTCGCGATTCCGACCGTGTGGGACCAGATACGTTCAGTGGCCGCCTTGCCCGCCATCTTGTCGATACTCATTGCCTGATTCTCGGGTTTGCCACCGAATACAGCATGTCCGTAAGGAAGTTCACCGCGACGTATGTCAACCCAATCGCCAGGATGCAGCCTTGCACCAGGTAGTAGTCGCGGCTGGAGATGGCGTCGATCGTGAGACGGCCGATGCCGGGCCAGGAGAAAATCTTCTCGGTCACGATGGCTCCGGCGAGCAGCGCTCCGAACTGCAGGCCCAGCACGGTGAGCACGGGGATCATGGCGTTGCGCAGGGCGTGGCGGTAGACGACGGTGCGCTCGGGCAGGCCTTTGGCGCGGGCGGTGCGGATGTAGTCCTGGCTGAGCTCTTCGAGCATCGAGGTGCGCATCATGCGGGTGAGGATGGCAGCGAGCGCTCCGCCCATGGTGATGGCGGGCAGCACCAGGTTGGCAAAGGAACCGGCGCCGGAGACGGGCAGCCATCCCAGCTTGATGGCGAAGAACAAAATGAGGATGGGTCCGAGCGCGAAGTTAGGGAACGATAATCCAAACAAGCTGACCACCGAGAGCAGTCGGTCGTCCCACAAATTGCGGCGGCGGGCGGAGCGCACTCCTGCGGGAATCGACAGAATGATCGCGACGAACAACGAAGCGAGCGTGAGCTTCAGGGTATAGGGATAACGCTGTGCAACCAGCCGGGTCACGCTCTGGTTGTAGCGGAATGATGGACCGAGATCGCCGTGCAGCACGCCCCTCCAGTAGCGAATGTATTGCTCGCCGAGTGGGGCATCGAGGCCGTAGGCGTGGCGGGTGGCGGCAATGTCTGCCGGCGGCGCGCCCTCGCCAAGCATTTGCTGGATGGGGTCTCCAGGCACGAGATGGATGAGCAGGAAGACCAGCGACACGACGAGCCAGATCACCGGCAGCGTGTAGAGGACGCGTTGAAGGAGGCGGCGGAGCATGAATCAGAAGTCAGTGTCGGTCGTTAGTGCTCGGCTCTCACGTGGTCCTACCTTTCACTACTGTCATCCTGAGCAAAGCGAGCTCGAATGAGCTCGCGCAGTCGAAGGATCCCTATCGCCGAGCATTAGACTCAGCCCACAGGGAACTTTTGGCCTCAGTCTCTCGGATACAACGTGGGAGCTTGCCGATACGCAGAGAGCAGAAACGAAAGGGGACGGATCCTTCGACTCCGCGCGACAGCTCGCTTTGCTCGCCGTCGTGCTGCGCTCAGGATGACAAGTCTCTGGGTACTCCCGTACGGCAAGCATTCCTGTCAGTCCCCCGCCTGCTTCGCAGACTCCGCCCTGGCCTCGACATTCTCGATCTTGTCAATCTTCACTTTCGCGATGCGGTGGCCTTCCATCTCTTCGACGGTGAAGCGGTGACCGTCATATTCGAAGGATTCGCCGAGGCTCGGAATCCTTTGCAAGCGGGCCATAATAAATCCGGCAAGCGTTTCGAAGCCTGCGTCTCGCGGCAGGGCGATGCCGTGCTCGGCCTCCAGGTCTCGGATATTCACCGCCCCTTCCAGCACCAGCACCGACTCCCCTTCCAGCGCAGGTTCCGGCGGAGTTACGTCGAATTCATCCTCAATATTGCCCACCAGCTGCTCAAGGATGTCCTCGACCGTAATCACTCCAGCAGTGGAACCGAACTCGTCGACGACCACTGCAAGATGGCGGCGGCGCTCTTTGAATTCCGCCAGCAATTCCGCAAGTACCTTGGTTTCCGGGACCACAAGCACGTCATGCATGATCTGCCCGATTTGCATCCGCGTGATGCGGCTAGCGGTGGTCTGGCCCAGATTGCTGAGGCGGAGTCGCATGTAGCGCATGAGGTCTTTGTAATAGAGCACGCCTACGATGTGCTCCGGCCCGCGCTGCGGATCATAGACGGGAATACGCGAATGCTGTCCTTCGACCACGCGGACGAGGGCGTCATCGAGCGTGAGGTCGGAGGGCAGCGAGAAAATGTCCGGTCGCGCCACCATAACCGCGCTCACGCGCACGCTGTCGAGTTCGATGGCGTTGTGGATCATTTCCTCCTGAAATTCAGGAATCTGCCCGAACTGGCGGCTGGCGGTAACGATGAGCTTGAGCTCGTCGGGTGAGTGAACGGCTCCTCCCCGGCGCGAATCCTGCGCGCCAAATATTCGAAGCACCAACCCGCCGGACTTCCGCATGAAAAACAGAAATGGCCGGGTAATGGTGAGAAACGCTTCCATGGGGGCGGCTACGGCGAGAGCAATCTGTTCGGCTCGCTGTAAGGCAAGCGTCTTGGGAACAAGCTCGCCCAGAATCACGTGCAGGTACGTGATCAAAGTGAAGGCAATGCCGATGGCAATGCTGTGGGCGTAGACCGCGGCATGGGGAACCTCGTGCACGAAGCGGGACGATTCCACCAGGCGGGCCACCATGGGCTCGCCGATCCATCCCAGGGTCAGGCTGACTATTGTGATTCCGAGTTGGACACCCTGCACCACGTCGTCCAGCCGCTGGTGCAGACGCTGGACGATGCGGGCGCCGATGCGTCCGGATTCGATCAGCTGCTGGATGCGGGTGTCGCGCACGCTTACCAGCGAGAATTCGGCTGCCGCGAAGAAGGCGTTGGCTGCCACCAGGAGCAGGATCAGAAAGACCCGGAGCAGCACAAAGGCGATCATGGAAGGCTAATTCTAACATTCCAAAAGCAGTTGCCAGTGGTCAGTGGCCACTTCCCAGTTGGTAGTAATCAGGGCTTAGCGGCTGGGGGGCGAAATTCGACTTCTAAACTCGCTACCCTTTTGCGACCGCTCGGGTCTAAGTGGTAGGCGGCAATCAGCTTACCGCCTGACCGCAATCTCCGGGCCAGTACAAAGTCTCAGGAACAAAAGCTGTACGGCGCGCGTACCAGTCAGTGAGGGCACAAAACAGCCCCAAATCTTCAGCACAGCATCACTCAGGAGGCAGTTGTGAACGGTAACGGAAATCATAAGAAAAAACGTCGCAAACTCTTCATCTATGGCGGCATTGGCTTGGGAATCGTCCTCCTGATCGCGATCGGGGTCTTCGCGGCCACCCGCGGCGGCACCAAGATCGATCCGTCCAAGCTGGCAAAGGTGGAAAAGGGTGACCTGGCCAAGAGCGTGGTGGCTACCGGCAAGGTGACGCCCATCACCAAGGTGGAGGTGAAGTCCAAGGCCAGCGGCATCGTCAAGAAGCTCCTGGTGGATTACGGCGACCGGGTAAAAAAGGGCCAACTGCTGGCGCAGTTGGACAAGATCGAGATTGAGGCGCAGGTCGAGCAGTCGAAGGCGGCCTTGGAAGCGGCGCAAGCAAATCTAAGGAGCACTCAGGCAGACCTCGAGCGAGCCAAGGTGGATGCGGAAGGTCCGGACGTGCCGTTGCTAAAGCGCGCCTATGACCGTGCCGTAGGCATGGCGAAGGATGGAGTTGTCTCCGTCTCCGCTCTGGATGACGCGCAAAAGAATTATGAGATGGCGCTGAACAAGCAGAACGTATCCAAGGCCCAGGTTACGGTTCTGAAGGCGAAGATCGCACAGGCCCAGGCGCAGGTGGCGCAGGATCAGGCCAATCTCAAGCAACTCCAGGAGCAGCTGAGCTACACGGATATTATTTCCCCGATCGACGGAATCGTGCTCTCGCGTGATGTGCAGATGGGAGACGCGGTCAGCTCCATCCTCGTGCTGGGTTCATCGGCAACGCTGGTGATGAATCTGGGCGATACCAGCGAAGTCTACGTCAAGGGCAAGGTCGATGAGAGCGACATCGGCAAGGTCTATCTCGGCCAACCGGCGCGCATCAAGGTGGAATCGTTCAAGGACAAGACCTTCAACGGCAAGGTAACGAAGATCTCGCCGATGGGCGTCGAAAAAGATAACGTCACCACGTTTGAAGTGCGCGTCTCGATCCAGAATCCCGGCGGCGAACTCAAAGCCGAAATGACCGCCAACGCCGAGATCATTCTGGAAGAACACAAGGGCGTTCTGCAGATTCCCGAAGGCGCCATTCTTTACGACAAGGACAAGAAAGCCTCCGTCGAGATCCCAGACCCCAAAGGCAAAGAAGGCAAGAACAAAGTCGCTGTCAATATTGGGATCTCCAACGGCGCCAAGACGGAAGTGCTGAGCGGATTGAAAGAAGGCGATCAGGTGGTGCTGCAGTAAAGACGTCGGACCTCGGACATCGGACCTCAGCCAAATCTGTAAGGCTTGGGTCCGAGGTCTAAGGTCCAAGGTCCGAGGTCGGTTTATGACTCTCTCCGAAATCCTGCGCCAGGCGTTCGCCACATTCCGAGCTCACAAGATGCGCACCTTTCTCACGATGTTTGGGATCGTGTGGGGCATCTCCTCTGTGATTCTTCTGGTAGGCCTGGGGCGCGGCTTCAGCGTTGACCAGAAGAAACATATGCAGACCCTTGGCAAGGATCTGGTCATCCTGTGGGGAGGGCGCACAAGTTCGCAAGTCGGGGGGCGGGCAGCGGGGCGGGAGATTCACCTCAACGTGGACGACGCGTTCCTGATTCGCGACGAGTGCTATCAGGTAAAGAACGTGAGTCCGGAGTTGCGGCGTACGATTCCCGAAGTCAGCCAGTACAATTCGGCCAATCGTGGCGTGGTCGGCATGTGGCCGTCGTACCAGGACTTCCGGTCGCTGCTGATCTCAGAAGGCCGCTTGATTACCGATGACGACGAACGCGAAGGACGCCGCGTGATTGTTCTCGGCTCGAAAGCCTACCGTCAGCTGTTTCCGGGACAACCTGCCCTCGGAGCAAATCTGTTGATCAAGAGCATCCCCTATACCGTAATCGGCGTCCTGCAGGAGAAGAAACAGAATTCGAATTACAGCGGCCCCGACAACGACTACCTGTTTGCCCCGTATTCCGCTGTATCTCGGGATTTCCCCCCTCCGACCAAGCCCGGCGCCGGGATTCAGCGCGGTTATCTCGACGATATCGTGTTCGAGGTGGCTGACCCGGAAGAGCATGAAGCCTCTGTGCTGCAAGTACGGCGCGCGTTAGCCCGCGTACACCACTTCGATCCACTAGACAAGGACGCCTTGTTCATCTGGGACACAATGATGGGCGCCAAGATGCTCGACAAGGTCTTCGGCGTTGTGACTATCTTTTTCGGATGCGTGGCCATCGTCACTCTGTGCCTGGGCGGGATTGGCGTCATGAACATCATGCTGGTTTCGGTGACCGAGCGCACCCGGGAAATTGGCACGCGCAAAGCAATGGGCGCGACCAAGCGTGACATCCTGCGCCAGTTTTTTGCTGAATCCGCCATGCTCACGGTGGTGAGCGGCGTCCTGGGCCTCAGCTTTGGCGTTGGCATCTGCGTGGCGATGAGCGTAGTGCCGATGCCGGATTTCGTTCCCCATCCCATCGTTTCGCCGATCTCTATTATTGCTTCGATTCTGACACTTTCTGTGATCACCGTGACCGCGGGCATGTATCCGGCCCAGCGCGCCGCGGAAATGACACCTGTGGAGTCGCTACGATATGAATAACTCTCGCAATTCCCTTTCCTTCGCCACGCGGTCTTTCCTGGCAATCGCGTTGGTTGCGCTGCTCGCGTCAACGGCAGCATTCGCTTCCACCCCGCAGGGCACGTTTGAAAAGACCTTTCAGGTGAGTGGTCCTGTGGATCTGGAAGTTCTCACGCGCTCCGGTGACATCACCGTGCGCACCGGGCCCTCGGGCTCGGTCTTCATTCGCGGCAAGATTTTTGTTGGCGATCACTGGCTATTTGGCAAGCGCCAAGCCGACGTCAGCGAGATTCAGCAGCATCCGCCTCTGCGTCAGGACGGCAACAGCATTCACATCGACTACGTGAACGTGCGTGACATCTCGGTGGACTATGAAATCACCGTGCCCGCTGAAACGGCCCTGCGAACACACAGCGGCTCAGGAAATCAAACGATAGAAGGCATCCATGGAAACGCCGATCTGCAGACTGGCTCAGGCGACATGAGACTCGCCAGCCTAACCGGAGCCATTCATCTGCAGACCGGCTCCGGGAATGTGCGCGCACATGATATCTCCGGCTCGGTTCGCGGTGGCGCCGGCAGCGGCGACATTGAAGTGGACGAGCGCAGCACAGGAAACATCGATCTGCACACCGGTTCAGGCAACGTCACCGTCCGCGGCATTCAGGGCGCATTCCGTGCAGATGCCGGCAGTGGCGACATCACGGCCGAAGGCAAGCAGTCGGGGGCGTGGGAGATTCGCACCGGATCAGGCAATGTGCACGTCCGCCTGCCGGGCAACTCCGCCTTCGATGCGGACATTTCCACCAGTTCAGGCACGATTGACGTCGATTCACCGATTGAAATGACCGTACAGGGACGGGTGCAGGAATCACGCAAGACCATCCACGGGAAAGTCCGTGGAGGAGGACCGCTGCTCTCGGTACGCACCGGTTCGGGCGACATTCGGATTCAATAGGGAAAACAGTGGCCAGTGGCCAGTGATCAGTGGCCAGTTAACTGATTTGCTGGTCACTGACCACTGGCCACTGACGTACTGCTTTTATGTTTCTCAAAGAGCTAATCTCGCAAGGCTGGCAGGCGCTGATGCGCGACCGCATGCGCTCGGCGCTCACCATGCTGGGCATCGTGTGGGGCCTGGCGTCGGTCGTCTTGCTGCTGGCCTATGGGCAGGGACTGGGCGGCAGCGTGCTGCATGCCTTCCTGAACATGGGCAACAATGTGATCGTGCTCTGGCCCGGCCAGACCAGCACGCAGGCGGGCGGGCAGCGGGCCGGCAAGAAGGTCACCTACGAACTTGAGGACGTCGAGGCGATTCGCGACGAAGTCCCCATCGTGCGGGCGGTGAGTGGAGAAATCGATCGCGACTTTGGATTCAAGATCGGAACGCGAGTGGTCTCGATCCAGGTGCGCGGCGTGGACATGCCCTACGGGCAGATGCGCAAACTGGATTTGGCCGATGGCCGCTATTTCAACGAGGGTGATTTCGCTGACCATCGCCGCGTAGTCATCCTGGGCTACGAGGCCGCGAAGAAGGTGTTCCAGGGCGCGCCGGGCGTGGGGCAGCATGTCAACATCGGCGGACTCGATTTTGAAGTCATCGGGACCATGCGCAACAAGATTCAGGATTCGATGTACCAGGGTCCGGATAACGAGAACGGATTCATTCCCTTCGGGCTGATGCGCGATCTCAAAAATATCCGCGATCCCGACGAGATCATCATCCAGCCGACCGCGCCGGAACTCAACAAGAAGGCTTTGGCCGCGGTGCGCGAAGTGATCGCACGGCGCCACCATTTCGATCCCAAAGACGACAAAGCGACGCCGGAGTGGGACACCATCGAAGATCGCGCCATGATCAATGCCTTCTCGCTGGGCCTGCAGGCCGTGCTCGGTCTGATCGGGGCAGTCACGCTAGCCGTGGGCGGCATCGGCGTGATGAACATCATGCTGGTTTCAGTTACGGAGCGAACCCGTGAGATCGGCTTGCGCAAGGCAATCGGCGCTCGACCGCGACACATCCTCGTGCAGTTCCTGCTGGAGGCACTGGTCCTGACTTTCGCCGGGGGAGTTATCGGGATGGCGGTGGCGGTGCTGCTCACGTGGGCTATTCCTCCCATGCCGCTCTATGACGAGTTCTACAAGACTGCCAACCACGAGGGCGCGATCTTCCTGCACGCCTCGATGAGCGTGATGATCGCATCATTCACAATTTTGTCCCTCGTAGGAATCGTATCCGGATTCTTCCCCGCCCTGAAGGCGTCGCGGCTGAATCCGATTGAAGCGCTGCGGTATGAGTAGCGAGCGTCGAAACCGTAGATGCGGCCCTCCATAGCATTGGCTGACAAGCAACAGCAGCAAGTCGGAGAAACAGCGGCTACGCTCCCCTCGGTACAAGTCGAAATCTGTCAATCGCGATCCTGGCGCTCCTATTGCTACGCGCGCCTTTGAGGTAGTAGCTCACCGTCAATTCGTCAAAGCTGCCGATGGGGATTGCGCTGGGAATGCGAAATCTCAGCACTTGGCTGGTGGCCGCGCCGCTGCCGATTGAGGTCGCGGGTGCAGAAACATCCTCCATGCCGAGCGTCAGGCTGCGATTATGGGGGCCTGTCGTGTTTCGAATTTTTAGCAAAATGCTCACCGTATTCGGAAAAGGGTCGGCGTTTTCGATAAAAATTTCGATGGCGCCATAGCGTTTCGGATCCACCGCAAATCCCAGGTTCTGGCGCGCTTCCATGGACATTCCGTCACCGTCTGTGGAACGGAAGAATCGCGCTGACGGAGTTCCGTGCATCACTACCGAATTCGACGGGGGCCGATCCGATGGTCCCCGCCAGAACCAGTAAACCCCGTCGAAAGGAATACTGAGCGAATCGGAGCGAGGCGCGCCGAAGTTTCTAATTCCCGGTAAGGACGGAGCCACCAGCCTTACATGACGCTCGACATCCGGGTAGAGTTCTATGCCGGGAAAAACAGGACCCACCACGACAACAGCGGAGGCTATTTTGGTGTTCTGGCGGTTCGTCGAGCGAGCACTCGGTCCATCTGGTTGCGGCGCGAACGTCGAGTCGAGAATACGCCTCGCTACTGCAAAGGAGTTCCCGCGAGACTCCGAACCGCCGAAGGCCAAGAGATTCCGCAGCCGGGCCAACGCTGCCGCTGTGCCTTGCTCGCTACGCTTGTCTGTGCGACCACCGTTTCCACTTAGAGTCTGCGCCGACGCCGGTCCGCGAACGCTCGCAGCAGCTCCCGAGGAGTCTCCGCCAACCCCCGAACCGCCCGACCCAACGATATGTGGCAGCCATGCAAACCCGAGCAGGAATATTGCGGGAATAAACGCCGCCATGATCCGTTGCCCCAAGGTACGGTTATCGGGCGCTGGCAAATTCTGAAACATCTGCAGGGTACGGTATGCGATCGCTGTGGTACCGGCGAAATAGAGAATGCACGCCAGAACAGCGTGGCCGCCGACGGCGCCGAAGATCGCTCCTTGAATCATCAGCGCGCCGAGAATGCTGATTCCGGATGGGAAATCCTGTTTCAGAACCGAGAATGTACTGACATCGGGCGGCGTTGCAGGCAATGTCTCTGCGGTGTCGGGCGATGTCCCTCTAACAAATGCAATCAAACGCGCTACTTCGACGATGAGTACGGCCCAGATAACCAACACGAACGATGACTTCTGATCGGAGAACATCAGCAACGGTGGCAGCCAGAGGGTGGTTGCCGCTGTGCGAATTGCAATCTCCTTGGCGTGGATCGTTCGTCCTTCGCCCCGGACAAGAAATCCCAAGTAAGTTGCAATCCCTGCCGTAGCGAAAACCAGAACGGTATAAAAGATTCCCCGTCCAAACACGCTGACTGCGGTTACCGGGTAGTCTGGCGAAACCGCGGCGCCGAGCATCGTCGCCACAACCGCCCCAATAAGACCAAACGCGACGAAGCGGTTAGTGAGGGGAGTGGACACTTCATGCATCCTTTATGCTGGTTGGACACCAGCAAGCACGGATAAGTTCCGAACGAAGGTCTGATCAGGATATTCGCATCGAGGAAATTGTAGCTGCTCGGCGCAGATCGCGATCTCGGTTCTGAGTGATAACGCGTGATTTCGCCGACCGCTGTTGCGCTTGGGCTAAAGCCCGCCATCTCGACAAACACTCATAGCGACGCAAGCCGGTTCTGCACGGATACTTCAGGGTCGCGGCTGGGCATGCATCTGGATGGGAATCGACGCCCCATCCACGCCAAGAATGCAGCGCACATCGGAGGGGATGGCGCTGTCCTTTTTTCTCACCGGAAGAACATATTTGAAGAGTTTCATCCCCGCCGAAGCAATGGCGGGGCGGTCGTTTTGATACCATCGCTGGACCACGATTTCCCCCTTTACGCGAATCCATTCACCCGGCTCCAAAGTCACAAATGTGTCGGGATTCGAAAACGATCCGTACAACTCGAGCCATGCAACCACGACGGCTCGAGTCGAAAATGCTGCACCGACCGGCAATCTCAGTCTGTAGTATTCAAATCGCGCAGATTGGGATTTGGGTTGCAAATCCGCGAAATTAGGATGTACGGGCAACTTGAAAGAAACGGTCCCAACGTTTTCGAGTCGGATCTCCAGTCCGACCCGCTGGTGAGGATATAAATCCGTGGTCTCCATCCATTCCAGAGAAACCTTTGCTTGATGCGGAAAGGGTTCCTCTGAACCACAAGAACTAAAGGTGTCGAATCTCGAATTAGAAGGTGTATCGCGTTGTCGTTGCTCAATGCCGGACAGGTCGATGTACCGGACCTCTTGCGCCGCCCCAACAGCAGAGAACAGCGTTGCGACACTAAAGACGACGAGAATGAGGCGCATCATCTCTCCAGGTTCTGGCCATGTCGGGGCCACCGTGGATTATCTGCCAGTTTCCGACTATTGCAAAATCGCTTTAACACTTACAACGGAAGCCCCACTTTCGCGAGGTCGAAAGGTGGGCACCAGATCCCCCCATTACCTCCGTGCCTTGACGCCCCGCTCCTCCGCAAATTAACGTCGCAAGCATAGGGAGTATTCTGTCTCCACAGCGAGGGAAAGTGTCCTACCGTCCGATCATCACTCTGACCACCGATTTTGGAACGAACGATCATTTTGTGGGCACCATGAAGGGCGTCATCCTCAACATTGTGCCCGAAGCCGCGATTGTTGACATCAGCCACGCCGTGCAGGCATTCGACGTACTCGATGGAGCCCTGACGATTTCGCAAGCGTATTCCTACTTCCCCACCGGAACAGTTCACCTCGTCGTGGTGGACCCAGGTGTGGGCACGGCGCGGCGCCCCATCATCGCTTCGAGCGATGGCTACCATTTCGTGGCTCCGGACAATGGTGTCTTGTCGCTCGTATATGCCCGGGAAGAGCGCATCCATGTGCGGCATATCACGTCCGAGCACTACTTCCTGCAGCCGGTGAGCAACACGTTTCACGCTCGTGACGTTTTTGCCCCGGTGGCGGCATACCTCGCCAAGCAGGTCGATTCCCACAAATTCGGAGACGAGATAGAAGACTTCGTAAAATTTTCCGCCCCCAAGCCAAAGGCCGTGAATGAGAATCAGATGCGCGGCGTAGTGCTGAAAGTCGACCGCTTCGGCAACCTCATCACGAACATCAGCCCGCAGGACGCGCCTAAGCTCTTTTCAGATCAGCCGGGGGCGTTCAAGATTGTCGTCGGCAAACGCGAGATTACCGAGATTCGCAAGACTTATTCGGAAGGTGCGCCGGGAGAGGTGTTTGGAATCCTCGGCAGCATGGGCTTTCTGGAAATCGCCGCCAACCGTGGAGCCGCAGCGCAGGTGCTCGCCGTAGGCAAAGGCACTGAGGTAAACATCGTTCTCGGCGAAGCAGCCGCCGCGGGCAACGGCGCATAGCCCGGCTTCCTACGAACTTTTCGGTTTGGGATGGACGTATCGCTCCATCTCGCCCGTCCACTTGAGGAAGTGCCAGAGATTCCCTCGCTCCCGCCACACGAACTCCCAGAACTCCAGAAAACCGATCTGCGTCATCTTCACACCGGTGTAGGTCTCGATGCGCCAAAGAAGGTAGGGGCTCCGCCACGGAGCCAGGCGATGGCCCCTGGTCGCGTTCCAGAGAAAGCGGAGCGAGTGGCGCACGAGCCATCATAACCACAAGCCGCGCGTTTCGACTACGCTGATGAGCAGAAAGATCATTAACCACGAAGGACACAAAAGCGCACGAAGGAAGCCCTCAAGATTCACCTTCGTGTGACTTCGTGTCCTTTGTGGTTAATGAACTTGGGACTACGAGAAGCCAGGGCCAACGTACCGTCAGATCGCCTCATGCTAAAATCCAAGCTCCGCCAGGGATTTTCTTTCATGTCCGACGCTAACTCCCGCCAGACTGCTGAAGACCATTACTACACCGCGTTGGACCTGATGGCCGAAGGTCAGTTGGAGAAGGCTGTGGCCTCATACCGCGAGTCGCTGACCGCCGATCCTACGTTCACCGAGGCAATGCACGGACTGGCCCGCGCCCTGCAGGATTTGCAACGCTACGATGAAGCGATCGAAGTGGCCCAGCGCATCGCAGAAGTGGACCCTGACGACGTGCTGGCCCACACGAGTCTGTCGGTGCTCTACCAGAAAAAGGGGATGATTCCCGAGGCGGAAGCCGAGGGCGCTAAGGCCCGGGTTCTTGGATGGAAGCAACAGCTGAAGGGAAAGAGCTAGAAGCCAAGAGCCAAAGGCTAAGAGCAAAGAGCAAAGAGCAAGAAGCTACAACTCGTACTTCTTCATCAAATGCCGGAACGAGCGATACGAGATACCAAGTAGATCGGCAGCCCTGGTCTGCACGCCGTTACTCTGCTCAAGAGAGTGCTGCAGGAGCGAGCGCTCGATGCCGGCCACGTAGCCTTCCATGTTGATGCCTTCGGGCAGCACCGCGCCTGAGGTGACTTCCGGTAAGCCCGCCGCTCCAACTCCCGCCGCTGCCGCCCGTGCCTTGGGCCGTTCGGCAGGCAACTCCACATGGAGTTCGTCAGTCATCTCGAGGGCAACGGCACGCTCCACGGTGTTTTCCAGCTGCCGGACGTTGCCTGGCCACTCGTAACCACACAGCGTATCCAGCGAGGCTTTATGCACGCGCAAGATGCTGCGTCCGGCGGCGCTCGCATACTTTTTGAGGAAGTGGTTCACCAGCAGAGGAATATCCTCCCGGCGCTCCCGCAGGGGAGGAACGCGAATGGGAATCACGTTCAGCCGATAGTAGAGGTCTTCGCGAAATACGTTTTCGGCGACGGCTTTGTCGAGATCGCGGTTGGTGGCGGCGATCACGCGCACGTCGATAGCAATTTCGCTGGTGCCGCCCACCGGCCGGACCGTGCGTTCCTGCAAAACGCGAAGCAACTTCACCTGCATCGCCAGCGTCATCTCGCTGATTTCGTCGAGGAAGATGGTCCCGCCGTCGGCCACCTCGAATAGTCCGCGCTTGTTCTGGTTCGCGCCCGTAAATGCACCCTTCACGTATCCGAAGAGTTCGCTTTCGAGCAATGTTTCCGGAAAAGCGCCACAATTGACCGACACAAACGCATCTGTAGCACGGGGCGAACAAACGTGGACCGCGCGAGCTACGAGTTCTTTACCAGTGCCACTCTCTCCGTGGATCAGCACAGTGCTGGCGGTTGAAGCAACCGTTCGGACCGTGGCCTTCAGCTTCTCCATGGCACTGCTGGAGCCAATGATGTTGTCGAGCGAGTTGCGAGTAGCGGCATCGCGGCGCAGGGCGAAGTTCTGCTTGCTGAGAACCTGCTTCTCCAGCACGCGGTTCATCGCGAGCTTGATTTCATCGACCAAGCCCGGGTTCTTGCGGATGTAGTCGGATGCGCCGCCTGCCTTCACGGCCTCGACCGCGGCTTCGTAGTCGTCGACGGCGGTGATGAGAATGACAGCGGAATCCGGCGAGATGCGATGCGCATGACGCAGCACCTCAATGCCGTCAATATTCGGCATTTTTATGTCGGTGACAATCACGTCATAGAGAGCGCCATCGATCTTGTTTTTCGCTGCCTGCCCGGATTGCACGGTTTCGACCCGGTGCCCATCGCGGCGCAGCGCAATGTCGAGCATCTCGCAGATGGAGCGCTCATCATCGCAGACCAGGATGTTAGCCATGCAACCTCCCTCCGGCCGCGGCGACGGCCTTTTCTGCGAACATGCCAGCGTCGACCTCGGTGTTCGCCCTTGCGGCCTCGCTCGTCGACACTGCTCGCTCCGCGTCGAGGCGCCGGAGTCTTAGCACAAACGTGGTCCCCTGCCCTTGCTTGGAACGCGCCCAGACTTTACCTTCGTGCGCCTGCACGATCTGGTAAACGATCGCCAGCCCCAGCCCGGTGCCGCCTTCAAAGTTGGACTGGAAGGGCTCAAAAATCTTTTCCGTCTGCTGCGGACTCATGCCTGCGCCGGTATCCGCAAAGCCGACTTGCCAGTCGTCGCCAAGAGATTCGAGACAGACGGTGAGAGTGCCTCCGCCTTTCACTTTCATTGCCCGGACCGCGTTTTCACAAAAGTTCCAGAACACCTGCTTGATCTTGTCGCCGTCAGCAATGGCCCAGGCCTGGCGGACGGCAAAGCGGCGCACGATGCTGATTCCGGTCTTCTCCGCGGTCATGCGATGTTCGATCAGCGTCAGCGTGTCTTCGACGAGATTCACGAGGTCGACTTTGTCAAAGCGATATTGCTTGGTCCGCGAGTACGCGAGGAAGTCAGTAATGATGCTGTTCAGGCGCTGCGACTCACGGGTCACGATGTCGAGCAGGTTCCGATGCTCCTCATTCATTTCCGGGATGCCCGAAAGCATGCTCACCGAGCCCGCAATCGAAGTCAGGGGGTTGCGAATTTCATGTGCGATAGCCGCGGCCAGCCTTCCTACGGCAGCCAGGCGGTCCTGCATGCGCACCTCGCGCTCCAGGCGTCGAATTTCGGTCAGATCATCCAGCGCGTAGACATATCCCAGGGTCCCCCGTTCCGGCACTGACAGTATCGCCACCCGCACCCGAACCGTCTTGCGAAAACCGTTGGGCCCGTCGAAGCGGACCTCACCGTGGGGTTGCGGAGACTCTACGTTGGGCAAAGGATCGAGAAACAGTTGGTGGACCGGCATGCCCACCAGTTCCGCCGGTGTACGCTCCAGTAGTTTGTGGGCGGCGGTGTTGACGAGGGTAATCCGCCCATCCAGACCGCTAGTGATGAGCCCACTGCTGATCGATTGGATAATATTCTCGTGCAGGACTTGCAGATTCTCCAGCGCCCCGCTCGCATCTCTCAATTCAACTCGCGCCTGCCGCAGCTTGTTGCTGAGCAAGCCCGAAAGGTAGGCCACCGCCAAAAAGGCAAACAGATTAACAAA
>Ga0137388_10001281_pt1 | contig 15096 bp, 16 predicted proteins | sample 15con2h14AmetaG_FD_104644 | JGI IMG/M metagenome (GOLD analysis project Ga0137388, IMG submission 104644) | Vadose zone soil microbial communities from Angelo Coast Range Reserve, California, USA - 15con2h1.4A metaG | ecosystem: Environmental > Terrestrial > Soil > Vadose zone > Saprolite...
CGAAGCGCGCCGCTTCGTATCGCCCACACTCTAGCGCATCCATCGGCTCGCAAGGCAGCCCGCTGAAACGCTCCAGCGCAAGGCGCGCTGAGGTCGCCGCGAAGAGCGAATCGCCGCACCCACTGATCACTACGCGCCGAAAGCCCCGGGCGCGATCGGCGGGCAGCGCCGCGGCCCACGCGGGACCGGTGGTCTCGGCGACACACCGCACCAGGGTCGGCAGATCGAAGGATCCCCCGATGTCGACCAGGCGCTCCAGGATGCCGGCTGTCATCTCTGTTCCAGCGGGGCCATGGGTAGCGTCATCGCTCCCTGGCGGTGAGTGCAGCAGACGGCACCGGTGCCTCGCGCGGCCAGGTGCCGATGTCCGGCGGAATCAGCCGGCCACCCTGCATCACCAGGACCGGCCGACGAACGATGTGGAGATCCATGAGGGGGTCGGCGGACACTGCGATCATGTCGGCCAACCGGCCAGCCTGTAGCGTCCCGAGCCGATCCTCCCATCCCATCACGGCGGCGGCTGTGGCTGTTGCGGCACGGATCGCCTCAAGCGCGGAGAAGCCCGCCTCAATCATCAGCCGCAGTCCGTCGGCGAGTTCATTGGGCGGCAGGATCGGCTGCCCGCCGTAATCTGTACCGAATGCGACTCGCACGCCCGCTTCATGTGCCAGCCGCAGCGAGGCCATGCCGGTCTCCAGGGCACGGGCTGCCGCGTCCGCCTCGGCCTGCGGATACCTAAACGCGGGCCCGCGTGTGGCGTATCGCTCGCGCATCAACAGGTCGCACACGAGAAAGGTGCCGCGCTGCGCCATCAGCTCTGCTGTGGCCGCGTCAAGTCCGTAGCCGTGCTCGACGCTGTCCACACCCGCGTCGACCGCGTTGCGGATCGCCACCGCCCCAAGTGCGTGGCAGGCCACGCGGAGGCCCATCCGGTGGGCCTCATCTACCAGTGCGGCCAGCTCTTCGGGCGAGAAGTGCGGCACCATCGAACGCGGGCCCCCAGATGCGGCGATCTTGATGACGTCGGCGCCCGCACGGACCATCTCGCGTACGGCCCGGCGGCAATCGTCCGGGCCGTCGGCGAGGCGGCACGACTCGCGCGCTCGCACCATGTCCAGGGGCAGCCATGCCCGGTCGCCCTGCCCGCCGGTCTGATAAATCCCTTTTACGGCGACCTGCATTCGCGGCCCGGGCACCTCACCTGCCCGTACAGCCTCCCTGAGCGAGACCGCGGCTACGCTGCCCATGTCGCGCACGCTGGTGAACCCGGCGGCCAGCATCCGGGCAGCGTCATGCGCAGCGTCGATCGCGCGCAGGCCATCGTCCATGAGGACCCAGTCGGTCCGATTGAGGCTGCGCCACCCGTCGAGGTGCAGGTGCGCATCGATCAGCCCGGGCAGCAGGGTGCAGCCGGCCAATTCGACGACGTGCACACGCGCCGGCGCCGCGGCCCGCGCCTGCTCGCCTACCGCGGCGATACGTTCTCCATCGACCAAGACGGCACCAGGTCGCTGCGGCACCGACCTGGTGCCATCGATCAGCGCATCGGCGAGGTACAGGACCGGCGAGGTCACGTGACCCTCCGACTCAACTGAGTCAGCCGGGCCAGGCCCAGCAGGCGGCTACCTACCAGCAGCACGAACAGCGCCAGTCCGATTTCCAGACTGGACACCGCACCCACCAGCGGGTTGATGTCGTACCGCAACAGGTAGAACAGCACGATGGGCAGCGGCCGCAGTCGGTCGCTTGCTGTGAACAGCGAGACCGTGAAGTTGTCGAACGACAGCAAAAAGGCGAAGGCTGCGCCTGCGGCGATGCCCGACCACAGTTGCGGCAAGACAATGTGCGCGAACTTCTGCACCTGACTTGCGCCGAGGCTCAAGGCCGCCTCCTCGTACGTGGGGTCAAGAACCGCCAGGCGCGCGCTCGTCATGCTCACGATGAACGGCAGGGTCACGACCACATGGCTGATCACGAGCAGCGGGAGCGACAGGGACCATCCCAGCAGCATGAAAAAAAATAGCAGCCCGATGCCGATGACGATGCCGGGCAGCATCAATGGGGAGAAGAGGAACGTCCTGAGAAGTTCTCGGCCGCGGAAGCGGGCCCGCGTCAGCGGGAACGCTGCAGGGACGCCAAGCAGCAGGTCGATCGCGACGACCAAGGCGGCGACCTTCAGACTCAGCGTCGCCGCCTGGCGGACTTCCCAGTTGCCGGCCATGGCCTGGTACCAGCGGAGTGACCACCCCTGCGGCGGAAACGTTAGGAAGTCTGAGGCGTTGAACGACGTGATTACCACCAGCACGCTCGGAAACACCAGCGCAAGCAGAGACACACCGCTCAGCGCGCCGAGTGCCGCCGTCAGCAACAGGTCGCCTGCCGGGGCGCGCGGCCGCCTCACCGCGTCCACCGCAGCAGTCGGGCCGAGGCTCGATTGAATAGCCACAACATGACCATGGCCGTGCCCAGCAGCAGCGACGAAAGGACAGCGCCGTTATTCCACTGCAGCAGTGCCGAGATCTGTTCGAAGATAAAGGTAGGGATCACGGCGAACGATCCGCCGCCCAGCAGCGCCGGGACAGCAAAGTTCGTGTACGAGATCACGAAGACAAGTGCGGATCCAGTAAGCACGCCGGGCAGGCTCAGCGGCACGACGACATGGAAAAAGGTCTGCGTCCACGTGGCACCCAGCCCGGCCGCGGCCTCCTGCAGGCTACGGTCCTGTCCCTCCAAGGCGGCGATGATCGGCAGGATCATGAAAGGGAGCTGGATTTGCGTCAGGCCGATCAGCACGCCGCTCATCGTGTAGAGAATTCTGACCGGCTCGTCGATCAGCCCCACACGCAGCAGCAGGGTGTTGATTAGACCTTTCTGTCCCCCCAGAATGATCATCCAGCCAAACGTCCGCACGACCGCGTTCGTCAGCAGTGGCGCTAGAATCAGAACGAGCAGAACCTGTCGCGCCGCGGGCCCCACGCGGGTAAACAGGTAGGCGACCGGATAGCCGAAGAGCAGGCAGAAGATCGTCGCACCCAGGCCCATCCAGAACGTACGCAGGAAAATACGGTAGTAGAATGGATCGCCCAGGATCCGCGCGTAGTGTTCCAACGTCCAGGAGCCGGGCACCACCCGGGCCGCGCGGATGTCAACGAGCCCAAACGCGAACAGTAGCAGCAGTGGGATCGCCAGGAAGATGATTAGAAACACTACAGCCGGGGCGGCGAGCTCTCCCTGATGCCACGTCCCGACCCGTGGGGATCGCATCCTGCCTAACGGGCAAACTCGCGGTTCCAGCGCTCAACGATCGCCGCGCGCACGGGAACTATCACGGGCCAGTTCACAGTCTGCAGGCGGCGGATCTCATTTAGCGTCGTGGGGATGTAGTCGGCCGCTTCCGGTGGCACTACGACTTTCACGTTAGTAGGACCGAAGAAGTATGGCTTGGCGGCCGCTTTGCTTTGATACTCTACGCTCAGCACGCGATTGAGCAACTCGTGTGCGATCTGCGTGAACTGGCTTCCCTTGATGATGCTCAGGAACGACACGATAGCGATCGCACCTGGCTGCGGCTTCACGAATTTGATCGGCAGGCCCTTGCTGGCGAGCACCGCAGCGTCCGTGCTCCACAGTGGCGCGATGACGATCTCTTCGCGCTCGAACAATTGGGCGAGTGCGGTCGGATTGGGCGCGATGACGAACGGCTGGAGCGATCTGATCGCCTGCCACGCGGGCTCCAGATTCGCTTCATCCCCACCATTCATCTTGGCCGCTGCCACCAGGAAGCCTAGGCCCAGGTTGCTGGATGTTGACGTCAGCCCTACCTTGCCCCGGTACGCAGGGTCCCACAAGTCTTTCCAGGAGGTCGGGACCTTTGTGACCTTCTGGCTATTGTAGGCGATGCCGATCAACGAATAGGTCGCCGGCACGCCGTAGCCCTGGCTCTTCTCTACGAAAGCTTGATACGCGAGCTTGAGGTTCGGCACCAGGTCGGTGTTGGTACGCTCCAGCAGCCCGAGCCCGATCAGACGCAGGTGGGGCGGCTCACCGTTGGGCGCCAGGTCCACCGACGACGGCCGGCTCGCGGCGAGCGCGGCCTGCACGCGCGCCACATACTCCCCCGCCTCGTCGGGAACCAGCCGCACTGTCAGGCCCGGATGCGCCTGCTGGAACGGCTCGACCAGATAGAATCGATGTGGTTCCTGCGACGGCCCGGCGTAGCTGATCATGACGATTTCGCCGGATTGCCCGCTGAGCGGCGGTGCGACCATCATCGCACCAAGCACTCCAAAACACAGCCCCAGTATCACAGCCTGTCTCATCTTGCTTCCCCCCTCCCATGCTGCGATGGAACGACCACGTCCGTGGCGTCCTCGCGCTCTTGGTTTCCCACAAAGCGGAACAAGTTCGCAACAAAGCGAAATCGGTCACCCCGGAAGACGCTATCGGTCAACTCGACGGGGATATCGCCTTCCAAGAAGGTCAGACCTTCCAGTCGGAACAACGGTGCGCCTCGCGGCACCTCCAGCAGCCGGGCCAACGGAGCTGGCGCCACGATAGGCGTGATCCATCGCTCCTCCCGGAGCAAGCGCAAGCCGAATTCACGCTCAAGCAGGTCATAGAATGACGCGTTTTCTAGCGGCAGACCGGCTAGGCGGTGTCCGATCGCCTCCGGGAAAATCGACGTGGCTACGCACGCCGGCGTCCCGGCCACGAATCGCAGGCGCTTGATCTCGATGTAATGCGCCGACTCTTCAGCTGGGCGGCCGAAGCGAAGGTTGAGGCCAGGCGTGCCGGTGCGCTCGTGCACGCTCAGGACGCGCGAGCGCACAACCAACCCCTGGCGGGCCATCTCGCGGGTGAAAGACACCAAGTTGGTCAGGCGTCGTTCGATTGGCCGACCACTCACGAAGGTGCCTTTGCCTTGGACCCGCGAGAGAACGCCCTCGCGCGCGAGATCCTGCAGTGCCTTGGTAACAGTGATGTGACTGACGCCGAACCGCCGACAGAGATCCTGCGTGCTTGGCACACGACCCCCAGCCTTGAGAAGTCCAGTCTCGATCATCGCGGTGATCGAGTACTTTAACTGCTCATAGTAAGGCCGGCCGGCATCGCGGGTAAGCGACGCTTCCGGAGTCGTCGGGAAGGGCGAAGGAGTCTCTGGAGGCATGATTTACATATTAATATGATTTTCGCCCCCTCACGATTCTGCTCCTCCTCGTCCCGACCGCACGGGGCCGAGCCACTCCCCGTGCGGCTCGCCTACCACCCGGCCGTCGAGGGCGATCGTTCGACCGCGTAGCAACACGCGCTCAATCCACCCGATCGATTCCCGGCTGATGAATGGGGACTGCCGGTGACGTGAATACAACCATTCCGCCTCCACCCGCCAGGGACGCTCCTGTTCCACAACAAGCAGATCGGCGTCGGCGCCCAGGCGGATCTCCCCCTTCCGGGGCCACAGGCCAGCGATCTTCGCCGGAGTGGTGGACAGCAATGCGACCAGCCGTTCCAGACCCAGGCCTCGTCGATGCACTCCCTCCGTCAGCATCAGCGGCACGAGCGTTTGGATCCCCGTGATGCCGCCCCAGGCCGCCCAAATGTCGTCCTCGCCGCGGGCCTTATCTTCGACAGGACACGGCGAGTGGTCGGAAGTGATGCAGTCGATACGGCCGTCCAGCACCGCCTCCCACAGGCCGCGCTGTCGATCGGGGTCGCGCAACGGCGGCGCGCACTTGGCCACAGGACCCAGACGTATGAGATCGTTTTCAGTCAATGACAGATAGTGCGCGCACGTTTCCACGGTCACCGCCTGCCCGCCGGTACGGGCCGCGTGGATCATCTCGGCTCCTTCCGGCAGACTCATGTGTACGATGTGGACTGGGCAGTTCGCCTGTCTGGCCAGAAACAGTATCCGGTGGATAGCTTCGAGTTCCGCGATTGGCGGCCGGGCCTCGCCCCACGCGCGGCGATCCCGGCGGCCCGAGGCCTGCAACCGGCGCATCCGATCCTGAGTGATCGCGTTGCTCTCCGCGTGGACGGCCAGGAAGTGTCCCAATTCTCGGAGACGGAGCAGTCCATCGAACAACACGCCGTCCTCGACATGTGTGAACTCCTCTGTGCTGCTGTGGCTCATGAAAGCCTTGAACCCGATCACACCTCCATCGGCTAGGCCGGCGAGGTGCTCGCGATTATCGGTAATCAACCCGCCCCACAGCGCATAGTCCACAATGGACTGCCCGGACGCAGCAGCGAGTTTCGCCCGAAGTGCCTCGACAGTGGTCACCGGCGGCAGGCAGTTGAGCGGCATGTCCACGACAGATGTCACGCCGCCCGCAGCGGCAGCGCGACTCCCAGGGCCCCATCCTTCCCAGTGAGCGCGTCCGGGGTCGTTGAAATGCACGTGAAGGTCGACCGCTCCTGGAAGAATGACACGCTGGCGTGCGTCGATCATCTCATCGCCAGTCAGTGGCTCCTGCGCGATAGCGACAATCCTCCCGCCGGTAATGCCCAAGTGTGCCTCGACTATGCCCTGACCCGTTACCAGGAGGCCACCCGCGACGACGACTTCATAGCGCATAGGTCACGACTCCCTTCGTTGCTCCAGATCCGGACTCGGGGCAAGTTCCGCCGTGCGTGCGTCACCTCCTGTTATGTCCAGCCGTGGAGTTACGGAGCGGGTGGGAATGGGCCGCGTTCATGCAAGCCTAGGAAGCTTCGGACGCCAGGGGGATGGTTGTCGCACGGAACCGTAAGACCGAATGTACGCCCGACAATCGGTGGTGGGTCGGGGCGGCGACGGTCTTGGGCTCTACGAGGACGCGCTTCGCGGTGCTACTAGGGTGCAACTAAGACCGCAAACCCCGAAAGAAAAACCTGCAGAAATCCCTGATAGAACTGGAGCCGGCGATCGGACTCGAACCGATGACCTGCGCTTACGAGTGCGCCGGACAGCGAGTCGCAGGAGTAGGCACCTGTCTATGCTGTCTCAGAAACCTCACCATTCCTGGGGGCTGTTCAAACAGCAGGATGCTACTGGAGATCCCTGATTAGTTGCGAGAAAGATGTCAACTGGGAATCGTGCTACAAGGGTGCTACGAAGCATGATCGTAGGACTCCGGAGCGGGAGCTCTTCCGCTACGCGACGTTGCGACCGACCTGCGGGCTAACACGCGCGGGTGCCAGCACTTCGATCTCTGCGCAAGCATACATCCGTTCCACCTTGCCGCTTCTGTCCTCAATCATCACGGTTACCACGTCGTAGTCCCCGATGACGCGCACGATGCGCGCCTCAGGCTGCGCCGCCTCGCCCAGCAACCGGACTAGGAGCCCGGGAGCCAGTGGGAGGCCCTGGCAATCGACTGCCCGCTCACGGGTCTTCATCATTTTCTCCGGTCAGTTCCCCGACGCACGGCGCGCGCATCTGTACGGAGACTGTGCCCGCCGTCTCCGCCACCTAGACGGGCGCAGGGCCCGATGCGTTCAACGGCTCGCAAACGAAAATGGTTCCGACCAGAGGATTACATGGACGAAAGGTGTAAAATATGCGCTATGCTTGCAAGAGTCGAATCAAAATTAAATTATTAGGGAAAGGAACGTAAAAATATGCAAAAATTTACATTTGCCTATTACGGTGAGCCGAAGTTTAAGAGTCCTGAGGAAGGAGCCAAATATAAGGAGAAATGGAGGGCGTGGGTCCGCGGTCTTGGCGATGCCTTGGTCAACCCTGGCAATCCCTTGGGAAAGCCCAAGACCGTAAGCTCCCGCGGCGTGTCAGATGGTGGTGGGTCGAATCGCTTGACAGGGTTTTCTACCGTGAAAGCCGACAGCATGGATGCTGCTCTTGAAATGGCCAAGAGATGCCCGCACCTTGAACACGGCACAGTTGATGTCGCAGAAGCGATGGAAATGGGAATGTAGTCCCCCAGCATAGCGACTCCGGCAATTTTGAAGAAAGCCAAAATCAGGCCAGGACGTACGCCCTAATCCAAGAAGAGCGGGATGGTTCCGGTCGCGATGATGTATCGATGTGAGGTCGCATACTGAGAGAATCCCTGAAGAATTCCGGGAAGGGTCTGTTTGCTGGCCGTCGACACATGAGAATAGAAGGCACCATCCCGCAGGAAACCCGCATGGGTGCGGTTGTAGCACCCTCCAACAGCGAGTCGATCGCTGCGCTCGTCGCGGCAGCACGGCAGGGCAGCCCGGAAGCGTTCCGGCAGCTCACCGAGCCACACCGGCCTGAACTTCACCTGCACTGTTACCGGATGCTGGGGTCGCTGCACGATGCGGAGGACGCCATCCAGGAGACGCTTCTACGCGCGTGGCGGTCCCTGCGCACGCTAAGAGTGCACGCATCTTTCCGGGCTTGGCTCTACCGCGTTGCGACGAACGTGTGCCTCGATGCGCTCCGGCACCGGTCGCGACGCGTCCTTCCCACAGCGTTGAGGCCGGCCGCCGATCCGGGTGACGCAGTGCTTCCTGACATCCGTGAACCCATCTGGCTTGAGCCGTATCCCACCGCAGGATTGCATGGGCTCCTCGCTGATCCAGCGGCACGATACGAACTGCGGGAGAGCGTTTCTCTGGCATTTGTAGCGGCCATCCAGTATCTTGTCCCACGGCAGCGGGCGGTGCTCATTCTGCGGAATGTGCTGGGTTGGTCGGCGGCGGATACAGCGAAAGCCTTGAAAAGCAGCGTGCCAGCGGTGAACAGCGCGCTGCAACGTGCGAGGGCGGTAATCAAAGCCAAGCGACCCGCCGGTGGATCATTTGCTGTCGTTCCCGCCGACGCTGCGGCGCATCGGGTCCTGGTGGAGCGATACATGCAGGCCTGGGAGGCTGGTGACGCTGATGCGCTTGCGGAACTGCTCGCTCAGGACGCGATTATGACGATGCCGCCATCTCCGTCGTGGTATGAGGGGCGAGAAGCGATCGCCGCGTTCCACGCGCGGATAGTCTTCGACGGCCCGTTCGCCGGACGTCTGCACCTCGTGCCCGTAGAGGCGAACTATCTCCCAGCATTTGCAGTGTACCGGGACGACGCACCAGCCGGGCGGCGTGAGGCGTTCGCGCTCAAGGTGCTTTCTGTTCGCGATGGCAGGGTCGCCTGGGTTGCAGGATTTGCCGACCCGTCGTTGTTTCGGCTGTTTGGGCTCCCGCAGGTCGTTCCCGTCGAGCGCGGCAATTCGACGATCCAGCCCGGTGGATAATTGCCTGGCCTGAACGTTCACGGTCATTTGCGGCTCCGCGATTTCCCGCGTCTGGCCGACTTCGAGGACGTCGCCACGAACTGGAGCGCCTCGCGTGCGAGGCTTGGCCATCGGTCCACTGCATGAGGTTTCACTGCCACCCATTCCCTACTGACTCGTCCGTGCCCGGGATCGAACAGGACGCCGTCGCGCGCCTCGACCAATTGCTGCACGCGATCCTGGGGCAGCTTGAGGACCAATTCCCCCTTGTACAGTGTCGCAAAGACCTTCCCGCCTGCGCGTAGGCCGGGCGCCCCGAACATCGTGGCGACCGTTACGCCCGGGCGGGTGCGGACCGAGCGTAAGATTCCATCAAATGCTGCCGCTTCCGAAGTCACCAGGAATACCCCCTTAAACCCTATCGTCGTGCACTTTCGACACTGCCTACGCGTGGCCTTCGACTAGTGCACGCAGCATCTCGAGGGTTTGTTTCGCGGCCCCGTCCACCATTCGCGCCAGCTCCGTTTCCTGCGCAGGGTCGACCGCCTCGAATTCCCATTCCAGCATGACCGTCGCGCCGTTTTCCGATTGAACGGTGAACTTGCCGTGGGAATTCTTGACCGGCAGCGGGACCCGGATGTGCCGGAACCGATATGATCGGCTCTCGGGCGAGTAGGCGCTGATCTCTTCTTGTATCTCGCCGCTGTTGCAGGTGCGGGTGGATCCCTCAAGCTGGCAGGTGGTGACACCGGGGACCCAGCGGACGACGCTCTCTAGGTCGCCGACAACCTCCCAGGCCTTGTCTGCGGACGCTCGAATCCAGACGGTATTGCGCGTGTTGGGCATGCGCTCCCTCCGTTTGACCGCGAATGCGGGATTCACCGTATATGACGACGGCCAATGGCCGGATTCATCGGTGAGAGAGGGGGGTTCCGCGTCCCCCTTGGTCTCGTCAGCATTGTCCTATCGGGACCTGCCTGGGCGCCGGGCCACCAAGTGTAAAGCCAGTCTTGGGAGTTGTCCCGGCTCCGGAGAGTAGCACACAGTAGCACAAGCGAGATCTAGAAGATCTCCGCCTACCGGGGGGATCTCACGGGAGTCTTGATAGTTGCGGGCTTTCTGAAGCCGGCGATCGGACTCGAACCGATGAGCCGCGCATTACGAGAACGCAGTCCTTACCGCTGTTTGAGTAGGCTCCAGTCGCGCCTGCCGCGGGAGGCCCGCCAATTCGCGTCTCCTGATTCTCATGAAATGCATCAGATGCGGTAGTGGACGGGGGTTGTGACCAGTCGTGCTGTCAGGGTGCTGTCAAATGGTACGGTGACCTTCGACTTGGGAAGCCGATGCGCACCATGATAGGTAAGATCTCGCGCGGCGAACGTCTGTCTCGTCTAGGTGCGATCAGCGGGTGACACTACGCCGCTACAGGTGGAGCCGATGGCGCGGCGATCAATCTGCCGGCTGGGGTTATTGCCCTGACCTCGAGTAATTTACTCGCCCTCCCGCAGGTCCCCGGAAGAAGTCTCCTATCTCGCTGCCCTGGGACGTCGCAGCAGCGCGGCGAAAATCATGTAATGGGTAACGAGTAGGAACGGTACCCCGAACGTCGGGATGTACCATGCAGCCCCGATCTGATAACGTGACGCATCCAGCTGAATCCCCCGATAGAGCGCGTTAAGCAGGTCCACAGATCCGACGATGTTAAACACCCAGAGGGCCCCCCATGCAATCCCCCACGTTGCCCGAAGCGCGACTATGGAAATCAGGGCAAGCGCCTGGGACAGCAGGTCGCCATAGCCAATCTGGGCGGCGAAGCTCCGAGGCAACTCCGAAGAAACTACGGCCGTGGACAAGAACGTCATCCCCAAGTGCCGGAAGAGGAGATGCGGAAGCACCAACAACATCAGCGCATTCCGGAGCGGCATGGCGGCCAGCCATCGCACTGCGTACCATCGGATGACCAGCGCGTAGACGATAATGCTGAGCACGAATTGCAGACCGAAGATCTGAAAGTTTCCCACCCTGATCTCCCCTCACGATTTGACTGAAGAGCAACATCTTCTGCATCTTCCGAAAGCCAGGAGTAGACCTCCTTTGCCGCTTCGCGAAGCCCGACAGGAAGGAACTCGTTGCAAACCCTAAGGAATTTCGGAAGCAACGGCTCGGTTTCCTCGAAGCAGCAGGGATACCGCATGCGCGTTGGGTGCTTGGACCGAATACCGGTGAGTCCCAGTTAGTTGACCATCAGGGTAGCAACTCGCAGTCCCAGCCGCGCTTGCAGTTGTTTAGTATACTTGCCGCAGCGGTAGGCAAGCGAGAACTGGGCAAACAGTGGCGGCGGTCCCGATAGGTGGCTGAAGCTGGAAACCATGAGTCCCGAGGAGATCAAGGCGGCGATCAACGGCGCTGAAGCGCATCGGCATCAGGCGTGGCAGGCAGGTGACGTTAAGGCGGCAGCAGACCTTGCGGTGCAGATCGACCTCCTTTGGGACGCGTGGCGCCACACGCGGCGTCCGTTCCATTTCGCCGAGGGTAACACTCGGGCTAGACTGCCAGGTGACAAGATCTTCAAGCGTAAGGCGGTGCACGCGGTGTGAGAAGCTCAGCCCGCTTCAAGCACATCGAGTGAAATTAAGAGCGCGCGGCGGAGATCGTAACCACTTGGCCCACGGTAAATTCGCGCTCTCTGAAGGGGGCCATTGTCTACTCCGTACCGTCGATGACCTGCTGCGGAATGCCTGCTGGCTTCTCGGCAATCTCAGTAGTGCTCACTGGCGACCACCATTCCTTTCCTATGCGGGATAGAACCCCATGAATGGTTCTTCGCGTCGATTCACTCACTCTCCACTCGCTGTAGAGTTTCTGCCTGTGGAGAATGAGCCTCACGATGGCAGGGCCCCAAGGCTTGCCCCTCCCATAGGGAGTTGGCACCCCGTCTGCCGTCAGTGCAGCCGCGATCTCACGGTACGTGGCGGGTATGGTGCTACTAGGGTGCTACTAACACTAGGACCCGGGCCAGACGACTAGCTGGGTGGGGCCTTTCGTGTGTGTACACCGGTCAGTCTCCACCACGTCGCCTTCGAGCAGCGGAGGCCCGACCCGACGCTCGCGGCGAGACGGGCCTCCAGCACATCAGTTCCCCAGATAATCGTCAAGGCCGGCGACTGCACAGGTTCACCAGGCAATGCCGGACTCAGCGCCTGAGGAGCATCGGCTTGCCGTCCTTGATCACCCACACGGCCGGCGCTGAGCGGAGGTTGCCGCTCCCCGCCTGCTTGGTGATCTTCCCCGCTAAACCAGGCCGCCCCGTTCGCCTCACTCAAGGATATGGAAGACCGTCAGACCGCTGTGCTGCTCGAAATGGAATGTGCCGATGTTCAATGTGATACCTTCCTCGATGGGGAATGCCGCTCCAGGAAGGTTGCAGTCGACCGAAAGCGTTGCAGGGACTGATCCCCCACTCGAAGGTTTGAGCTCAACATGAATCGTGACGATGCCTGCGCTAGCTTCGGATACCTCACCGATACCATCAGTTAGGAACGACGGCAAGAATCCGCCAGCCGGGGTCCAGCTTACGAACCCGGTTACCACCCAGACGCCGTGCGCAACCTCGGTGCCGTTCGCGTGTCGATGGACAAACGTCCCACCCCCGGCTGCATCCATGGTCCCGGGTTTGAACTCTCCTGACCCCGTTAGTCCGATAGTATCGCCGGTAACGGCGTCCCGCCCAACATCCTCGCCGCCGGTGAGCACGACACTTTGCATGGTCTTGACGAGGTCAAAACGCACGTGGTGGCCGAGTGCCTGGCGTTGCTGGGCTAAGCCCGCGGGTGCAATAAGAGTGAGTGTCGCGAGACTGACCACTAACACGGCCAAACTTACCAGTCTTCTCATCGCCGGTTCCTCCTCAACTGCCAATCGTACACATCCACCTTCATATGATTAGAAGAGTCTGGGCTGCCGCGAACGAATCGAGTGCCGCCTCGGGGCGAGGTGGGCCACGGGCAACGCCGACAGCTTGTGGACCGCTGCAGGCGCGACGGAGGTCCTCGGTCCTGGTCGCTGACATTCCGCCCCCCCACTGTAGGACACACGCGGGAGCACGAGGTAGAGTGGGATCAGAGGTGCAGTGACGGGTGCGACGGCGCGAACAATGTCCTTCGAGGGGAGCCCGGCATGGCTCCTGCCACGCCCGCACCAGCCGAGCCCTCTCTCGAACCGCCGGCCCAGTACTAGTCATACTTGGAGGTCGTGCCACCAGAGCAGAGGACTTCATTGCTCACCATCACACTCCTCGTCGCACTTGTGGCTGCACCAGCCTCAGCGCAGGGATATGGAGTGAAGGGGAAGTCCACGCTTGAGTTCAAATTCATCATCACCTTCTTCAACCTGAACTACCGCGTGACCGACACCGTGAGCCTGCTCGCTGGCTTCGAGACGGTCATCTCACCTGGCCTGAGTGGGGTGGGATATGAAGTCGGCCTCGCATATTATCCGACAGTAGCATCGGAGAAGTTCGAGCCGTACCTGTGGGCTGAATTCTCCACGCTCGGGGTCACGATTATCGGCCTCGGCACGACTTCTGCCAGCAGCATCCAACTCGGGGTCGGCGCATCGAGCAAGGTCAGCGACTTGTTGACCCTGCGTGGCAGCGTGTACGTGACGAACATAGCGGTCTCAGTGGGCACATCCGTCACAAACTTCGACGCCGGTCTGCGGATCAACTTCCAGACAACTCCTACATTCCACTAGGCATCATCGTAGGCAGCGGCACGAGCCTCCCCTACCTGGGGCTCGGGAGTAGGTTCTAAAAGGCCGGGAGACCATTAAGATGCGGATCATCGTAGTCAGAAGACGCTCATATGAGGAGGAGACCTCATGACCACGGAGGCAAACAAGACGTTCGTTCGTCGCTACATCGAGGAGGTCTTCAATAGGCGGGACTTCGCCGCGCTCGACAGGTATGCTGATGAAAAGTTCAAAGGTGGCGTCATCGATCTCGTTGAGAAACTACACAGCGCACTGTCAGGGTTCCACATCACCGTCGAGGACGTGATCGCCGAAGGAGACGTAGTGGTAACGCAGGAGACAATCCATGGGACGCACACTGGTCCATATGTGAGCCCAGCGCTGGGGGTTATCCGCCCCACGGGCAAACCTGTAACCTGGACGAGGGTCGCCATTCGCCGCATCATCGACGGAAAATTTGCGCGGGGATTCTACGGCGTCGCCTTGATCGGAGAAGGAACAGAGTTAGCCCTCCTGGAGCACCTGGATCACATCAAGCCGCTCCGCTAAGTCACCAGTGGTAGGGAGAACCGAAAGGAGGCCGATTCACATGAATGTCTCTCGTAGGCCACCTGTGGGTTTGTGACGAGTGCAATGCGTATAGGGCCGATGAGCCCTGAGATTTGAAAGGAGATGTTGCCAACCACGCCAATCTACTATGAACGTTTGATGATCTGCACCTAAGATGCTTCGCCACGCCAGGACGCCCCGTATACGAGAGAAATACCCAAACGATTCATCCTCCCGAAGAGGTGACGAAGATGGATCAAGCCGACACGAGGCCGTCCACCGCACTTCTAGAATTGGTCAACGGATTCAGAGTGTCGCAGGCTATCCATGTCGCGACGACGCTTGGGATCGCCGATCTCTTGAAGAACGGCCCGCGACGCACCGATGAGCTCGCCGTAGCGACCCGGACCCACGCGGGCGCGCTGTACCGGCTGCTTCGCGCGCTCGCCAGCATTGGTGTCTTCCGAGAGGACGCGGATCGTCATTTCGCGCTGACCCCGCTCAGCGAGTGTTTGCGGTCCGACGCGCGCGAACCGGTCGGTCCGTGGGCGGCCTATATTGGCGAGCCGGGGTTCTGGCAAGCGTGGGGGGCCTGCTCGATAGCGTACGC
>Ga0137388_10001283_pt1 | contig 15076 bp, 9 predicted proteins | sample 15con2h14AmetaG_FD_104644 | JGI IMG/M metagenome (GOLD analysis project Ga0137388, IMG submission 104644) | Vadose zone soil microbial communities from Angelo Coast Range Reserve, California, USA - 15con2h1.4A metaG | ecosystem: Environmental > Terrestrial > Soil > Vadose zone > Saprolite...
AGTCGACGGTCGCCGGGTTGGCGGAAGGCGTTCCGCAAGGCGGATTGAAATTCTTGCTGATAAAGAACGGCGGATTGAACCCCATGCTGGGATTGGAATACGGACCGGCCTCATCACCACCATAGAAAATGCCATACCCGGCGCGCAGGACCAGCTTGTCACGGACCTGGTAGGCCAGGCCAATTCGCGGAGCGAAGTTGTTCGTGTCCGGAGAAATCAGTCCTGGACTGGCAGTCGCCTGCACCGGAACGATCGCAGCCAGCATGGGAGTGAGCTGCGCGGTCACGCCCTTGGGCACGATCAGGCTGCCGGTGGAAAGGTCGAAAGTGCCGAGCTCGTTGTTGCGCTCTTTGATGGTGGTAAACAGTTCGTAACGCAGACCCAGATTCAGCGTCAGTTTTGGCGTAACCCTCCAGTCATCCTGCCCGTAGAAGGCGTACACCTGGTGGTGATAATCGATGTTGTGCAGATTATTGATGCTGCCGCCGTCGCTCAAGCCCACCAGAAAGGCCGCAAATCCCGAGCCACCAGTAAATTGCGAGGCTGGGTCCGGGTTATCCGTCAGGCTGGGTCCAAAGTCGAGTGTGCCGCGGGGCGCCGCAGGCTGAAAGATGGTGAACTCTTCGGAACGAATGTCGGTCCCGAATTTAAAAGAGTGATTGCCATGCACCCAGCTCAAATTTTCCGACAGGCCGTAGGTGTTCTGAACTTCGTGCGAAGGCAGGAAGGTTGGGCTGCCGATCTGGGCGATATCGTTGAAGGTCAACTGCGGCAGGCCGCCGTTCCCTGGCACATTCGGAATTCCGGGGAAGCCGCCGGAAAAATTCAGCAATTCTTCACTGGTCTTGTCCGCGTTGATCTGCTGGCGCTGTGAATTGACCCGGTTGTAGCCCAGGCGAAATTCGTTGGTCAGATTGTTTCGGAACAGGTGAGACCAGCTGGTGGCGAAACTGCGATAGGCATTGTCTTCCACGCCGCTGAAGAAACCGCCGCCATCTCCTCCCGTACTATCGAAGGGCCCGTGAATCAGGCTGGGCTGGTCTTCGTAGCTGAAGCGGAAGAAGCCGTAATCGTGCTCCGTATATTTCTGATCGATGCGAACATCGAAATTGTTCCGAGTTTCGCTGCGCACCGGATTCGACAGAAAGTTGAATCCGTTGCCATCGACGTTCGGCTCAGGGTAGAGCTTGGTAATTGCTGCAGCCAGCGGATCAATTTTATTCTGTGGGATGATGTTGAGCGGCATTCCGCCAGCGTCGTACTGAAAGGCGACGCCGCATCCATTCCCGGCATTCCGGGCGTCAAAAATTTCTCCCACGAACGTGGGATGGCCGCCGCAATCCGTCCCGGTCTGTTGGGTCAGGTCGAGTTGGTCGGAGAAGTCTCCGGCTCGCTGCGCATCGGTGGGAACAAAGGAAGTCAGAGTTTGCGCCTGGCGTATCCGCAGTCCTTCGTAATCGACAAAAAAGAAAGTGCGGTTGCGGACGATCGGACCGCCGAGAGTGAAGCCGAACTGGTTTTGCTTGTAGGGAGCGATCGGACTGTTGGGATCGTCGAAGAAATTCTTGGCATCGAGTTTCTCGTTACGCAAGAATTCGTAAGCGCTGCCGTGGAAGGCATTGGTGCCGGACTTGATGGTGGCGTTGATGATGGCGCCATTGCCGCGGCCAAATTCGGCGCTGTAAGCGTTGGTCTGAACCTTGAATTCTTCCAACGCTTCCACCGAGGGCTGAATCACGTAGTTGGTCTCGTTCAGCAGATCGGGAAGATTGGAATTGTTGTCAACGCCGTCGAGCAGGAAGTTGTTTTGCAGGGACCGGGCGCCGTTGGCGGAAAAGCCAAAGCCGCCCTCGTCGCGAGCCCCAGGCTCGCTGGGCGCCGTGCCCGCCGTCAGTAGCGCAAGTTGGGCGAAGTTGCGGCCATTGAGCGGCAGGTTGGCCATCCGCTTGTTGTCTACCACCTGGCCCAGTTCGGAGGTTTCGGTTTCGAGCAGGGGGGCGGCGCCGCTAACTTCAACAGACTCCGAAATTTGTCCAACCTGAAGGGAGATGTCCACCGCGATTCGCTGCTGCACATCCAGATCCACGGGTACGGAAACCGCTTTCTTGAATCCCGGATGTTCCACCGTCACCGTGTAGCGGCCTACCCGAAGCGGACTGGCCACGTACTGGCCCGAATCGTTCGTGGTCGTTGTCAAGTGAATGCCACGCTCCACGTCCGATACCGTGACTTTGGCATTGGCCACTATGGCGCCAGTCTGATCCTTGACCGTGCCAACGATGCTGCCGGCGTCCTTTTGGGCAAATGCCGGCACCGAAAAGACGGTGCAGAGCACAGCAAGAAAAAAAGCGGGGACGCGGAAACTGGCGATGATCGACATGGCAATCCTCCTTGATCTGGCTCGCCTGCAGTCACCTCACGCCGCTGGCAGGTGAAGAAGCAACTTGGCTCTGATCCCCAAGAAATGTTGGTGAATAGTTACGAACGCTTACTTTTACTTTCGTTCTGTGCTGCTTGTCAAGGCAAAAGTCGGACCCCGGCCCATCAAAAGGTGAATATGGATGATTCAAAGCTTCGCTTCAAGGTGCAAAACCGAAGTTGCGAAATGGAAAGCATTCGAAAGCAAGAGCGGGCGTCTTGCGGCCACGCCCTTGTGGGAACCTGCCGTCAGCTCAAGCTGGGGCGGTCTCCGACGGTTCGGAAGATTCCTCGGGGTCGAGAAGCACGACGCGGCTCAAGTTGCGCGGATTGTCGGGATCGAGGCCCTTCTTCAATCCCGTGTAGAGGCCCGCGAACTGGCCGGCGAAGACGTGAGGCGCCAGGCGGGCCAACTCCGGCAACTCAAAGTCGAACTCGAACAGAAGGTCTGACGCCGCCCGGGCGCGCTCGTCTGCCCGATTTGTGATCGTCAGCGTGGTTCCTCCGAGACGCTTGATTTCCTGCAGCACGTCGCACTCGGCATCGTACCCGCGTTCGGACAGCAGGAAGACTACAAGAGTCTCAGGCCCCACAATCGATTTTGGTCCATGACGGAATTCCAAGGTGTGAAAACTCTGCGCGTACGACACCGACATCTCAGTAACCTTGAGAGCTGTCTCGCACGCCAAGCCGTAGTAAGGACCCTGCCCCAGGCAAACGTAATCGGCAAACTGCCGCGAGGCAACGAAGTCGCGGATTTGCCGAGGCAAGCCGTCCATGGCTTTGGCCGCGAGTACAGGCAACTTGCCCAGCGAGTTCGCGAGTGCAGCATCCTCAGCGTGGCACGCGGCCAAATACTGCAGGCCGATGAGCATGGACGTGAACGACCGCGTCATGACCGTGCTCTGTTCATCGCAGGCCAGAAACGGAAGCGTGGCGGTCGCGATCCGCTCGAGAGGCTGCCCCATCGTACTGGTCACGGCCAGAGTGCGAACGTTCTTCTCCTGCTCCAATAGCTGCGCCGCGCGCAACGCTTCGGAGGTGCGGCCGGAACGGGAAATCACCACTGCCGCGACCTCGACCGAGCCCGGCAACACAAGATCGGGAAACAGTAGCAACTCAGAAGCCGGAATGGCGCGCGCCCGCATTCCCGTAATCATGGTCCACGAAGCCGCCGCGGCCAGTGCAACGTAGTAACTCGACCCGCAACCAACGAACAGCCATTCGGTGGCAAAGCGAAATGGATGCCGGATGTCTACCAGCGATTCCTCGCGCCGCAGCACTTCCAGGGAACCACTCCAGAATTGCGGCTGGGACAGGATTTCAGCCAGGGAATGGGCGCCGGAAGCCTGCGACGGAGAGGACAAATCGATGGCCTTCCTATCAGACAAGCGTCACCTCAATCCCGAGTTTCTTGAGCGCGCGTAAATCTGATTTGGGGATGCCGTGATCCGTAATCACCTCCTGCAAAGCCGTAGGCGGGACGATCAGAGACAAGCTGCGACGGCCAAACTTGCTCGAGTCGCAGACTGCGACCGTTCGCTTGGCAATGCCCACCATCACCCGGTTGACCTTCGCCTCCAGAAGGTTGGGTGTGCTCAGGCCGTAGTGCACGTCAAACCCATCCACGCCGAGGAAAAGAATATCGGCGTTCAAACCGCGCAGGGTTTCTTCTGCGATGGGACCCACCAGCGAAAACGAGTTCTTACGAAGCGTGCCCCCGGTCAGCAGAACCTCCACCGGGGCGCCGGTAAGTTCCGCCGCGATATTCAACGCGTTGGTGATAATCGTAATGTTATGAAAGTTGCGCAAGGCGCGCCCAATTGCGGTCGTGGTGGTGCCGGAATCGAGTATCACTACCTGGCCTTCCTTTACCAGGCCCGCCGCCGCGGACGCAATATGCAGCTTCTCCTTGCGGTGAAGCTTCTCCTTTTCGCGCAGGGTGGGGTCTTCCAGCGCGCCTTCGCGGGCAGGCAACGCCCCACCGTGAGTGCGATGCACCAGACCGTGGGCGTGCAGAACTTCCAGATCTTTGCGGATCGTCACCTGGGAGGTGTCGAATTTGCGGGCCATGTCCGTAACCAGCACGCGGCCCTCGCGGTCGAGGACTTCAATGATCGCGCGCCGACGTTCTTCGTTCAGCACATTCTCCTCAGAATACGAACTGGATTACGGTGCAGGCAGCAGCTTATGATTGCGCTTTCTTTTTATATCGTTTGCTTTCGGTTGTCCAGCGCAAAAGCAAGGATTTGGCGCGCTTCTTCTTAAGACGTTGCCGGGCCGGAAACCTAAGGGATCGCTTGTTCGTTAGAATTCCACGCCCAGGCGAAGGGCGTAGCTGCGCGGAGGGCCAATGCCGGTGCCCGAGAAAAGGCCGGCGAAATTGATCAGGTTGAGCCGGTTGTTGAGGTTTTGCACGTCGGCTTGCAGACGCATGACCATATGTTCGTTTTTTACCAGGTCCGCCCCCGCCGAGGCCCCGAGCGCAAGCGAAGGCCGGACCCGCCTGCGATCAAAGTTCACCCGATTGACGATCTGTTGTCCGAATTGCTGAATCGCGTCGTCGATGGTGCCGTCAAATTCGGTGGGCAAGCCGCTCCCGTAGGATGCGCCGAATGCAAACCAGACGCGGGGCACAAGCTGATATCGAAAGCGGCTGCTGAGGGTGTTGCGCTGATCCTGAGAAACGGGAAAGCGCCCCGTATTGGCCAAGGCCCCCGCTGTCTCATCACCTAGAAACAGACCGCCAGTGACTGGCGTGTAGCCAAAGCCAACCATGTTGGAGTAGCTCACCTGGCCAGAGAGTTTGCCCCAGCTTGGAAGTTCCAGCTTGGCCTCCGTGCCATAGATCGCTCCCCGGCGGAACGCGATAGGAAAACTCACCCCGGTGTTCAGCAGCAGGTCGTCATCCGCGTAGTTATTAAATCTGCGATCGTAGAAGTTTACGTCGAGCTTGAGTTTTCCGAAGAAGCTCTTGGTGAGGCCGGCTTCATAGAAATTCCCGTACGAGGGCTCGACCGGAAGGCGCAACACGGTGGGATTAAGTGCGCTGACTGCGGCCGAACTGGCGAGCAGGATGTTTTCCGCGGCGGGAGTCTGAAAGATCCGATCATAGGAAGCGTGAAAAACCAGGTCCGCGCGTGGCCAATACCAGGCGATGCCGAGCCGGGGACTGAACGCGTTCCGATCCACTACGAGTTGGTAGTGGTCCCAGCGAAGCCCGGCGCTCAGCGTCCAGCGGCCCAGGCGCATTAGATCCTGCAAGTAAAGCGCCTGTTCGCGGTCCAGCCCGCGCCCGGCAAAATTGAAGACGGGCGGCGTGTCCGGGTCGAACTGGCTGAAATCCATAATCGCGAAATTGAATTGTTCGTGAATGGATCCGTAATCCAGGTCCGCGCCCGCCTTGATCTCATGAATTCCGTGATGAATCGAGATATTGCCCTTTACGTAAACTTCCCGGAAGCTGCGCTGCTGGCCGGCAATGATGGGGGTCGATTGATCGTTCGAAACAAGTCCGGAGGAATCGTCGCGGGACATGACCCGGAAGTCGCCCAGCGTGTTCGCTGAAAAAATGTGCTGGTAGGAAAAAATACCGATGGTTTCGTTGCTGTCGCGGTCCTGTCGCTGCCCGGCCGTTTGCTGCACAAATTCGTTGGGCACCTGAAATACGGCTTGCTCGTGTCGAAGGATAAAGCCCAGGCGGTCACGTGCGGTGAGGTCACGCTCGTAGTGGGATGCGAAGCTGCCGGTCGTGGCCTGATTGGTGAAGTTGCTGAGCACGGGAGGATCGAGATAACGCCCGGTAAGTGCGCCTTCGGCGCTAACCCCCAGCGCGTTCTTGCCCCAACCCTGTTGCACCATCAGGTAGCCGTCGGCCGTGCCGAAGCTGCCGCCGGAAGCGACGAATTTGCCGTGCCACCCCTGCCGCGAATCCCGGGCAGTAGAAATCTCAACCACACCGCCGAGTTTTCTTCCATATTCCGCGGGAAAATTCGCAGTGAGAATGGTCATGGAGCCGGCATCGTCGGACTCAATCTCGGGCGCAAAGGACGGCGAGCGGTTGTCCGTCAGGGGCACGCCGTCCACTACATATTGCGTCTGGTATTCGGAGCCGCGGGGATGCAACACACCGTTCGACTCCAGCAGCCAGCCGGGTTGCGAATTTACCAGGTCAATGACGGAACGCCCGGGCAGCGCGGTGCTGCGATGTTCCAGCGTGTCGGCGCCGACCCGATTGAGCGTCCCGGTGCGATGGGGATCGACCAGCGTGTCCGAGTCCCGCACCTCAACCGCGACCTGGGGAGTCGCGACCGACAGTTGGATCCGCAATTCGGCGGGAAGGGCGGAACGGATCTCAACCGCGGCGGAGTAAATGGCAAAGCCGGGACGCTTGACCTCTAGACGGTAGACACCGAATGGAAGATTTCTGGCGGCGAGATTGCCCGCTTCGTCGGTCACGTAGTTCTGGCGGAACTGGTTCGCCTCGGAGACCAGATCGACCGAACTTTGCAGCCCCAGCCCAGTGGGGTCCGCGACCTTCAGCCGCAACCCGCCGGCGTTACTCTGGCCAAAGAGATGCGCGGTAAATACTATTAAAACAAGGAGTTTCTTCATGATTCCGGACATCATGCAATGCTTTAACCAGTCCGTACATGTTACACCGCAGTGACCGGTAAGACTTGCGCCGGAAGTACCTGTGTTGTCTGACGAATCGGCCATGCCCCGAATTCCGTGCGACACCAGGGACACGAAGTTACTCGATGGCTGGAATGTCAAGATTTTCCTTCGTGCACCTTCGTGTCCTTGGTGGTTCTTGAATTTCGGACACTCCCATCCAACCGCCACCGTTGATTTGACAGAGATGAACCGCTAGAATGACGAAGTTTTGGTCGCACAACGGACCTGGACGAGCGCCGTCAAAACTTCGAGGGACTATGAAACTACGGCTCCAAAACCTGCCCCCATTTAACGCCTTGGCACTAGTGTTCCTCCTCCTCGCCGCACCTTCCCTTGCGTCTGCCGAGGGTAGCGCAGCCGGGGCAGATGTCTACAAAACTAAATGCCTGAGCTGCCACGGAAAAGACGGCAGCGGGACTGCTGTGGGAAAGAGCCTGCAGGCAGCCGATTTGCGTTCACCCGAAATTCAGAAGAAATCGGATGCCGAACTCACCCAGTCCGTCTCCGAGGGTAAGGGCAACATGCCTGCCTTCAAGGGCAATATTACCGACGACGAAATCCATTCCGCGCTGATGTACGTTCGGACTCTGGCGTCGAAAGCCGATTCCCCTCCCAAGAAGAAGTAGGGCAATTGATGCGCTGATCGTTTCCTCACGCGCGCGGACTCTACCTTAACTGAAAGTGGGTCCGGCGCCATACTGGCCGACATCTCGTTCGAAGCTACGCAGCAGTGACGCGAGTCTCTTCCGAATTTCGCCCGAGAGTATATCCTGAACTCGACTGCAAGCCTTTTCGCCTATACAGCATTCAAGGGTCAGGAGCTGTGATGAAACACAACCTTGCCGGCGCCACGTTTTGGTTGATGATTCCGTTCCTGGCGGTGGCCCAGGAGTCCTCGAAAATCATCGCCATGGAGAACCTCTGGAATCGAGCCGAGTTGAACAACGACGGGCCCGCCGTGCAGCTCCTGCTGGCGGATGATTTCGTCATGACCGTGGCCGAAGGCACCCTGTACAACAAGCCCCAGATCATTGCCTCGGTGGCAGACAAGTCCTACCGTCCCGACGTGCTGCAGTCCAGCGATATGGTGGTTCATTCCTATGGAAACACTGCGGTCGTCACCGGCGCTTACTATGAAAAGGGGGTCGACAAGGGCAAGCCCTGGGAGCGGCGCGGCCGCTTCACCGATACCTGGATGAACCTGAGTGGAAGATGGCAGTGCATCGCCAGCCACTTCAGCGTAAAGCCTAAGTGACTCTCGAGGAAATCACCTAGGTGCCCCACATTTTGGCGGCCCATCCCGTCAGCCCGCCGAATATCAGGCCGGTTCCCAGAACTCCAACGTAGGACTTCAAGCCGAACGCGTCCGGGAGGCTAATAAGCAAGCCGACAATTGCGCCCGCCAGGATGGGATGTACGGGTAGGGTTACGGTCGCGGCCAGAACCCCAATCGCGAAGCGGCTGGAGAAAGCTTGCAACAACATTGTGCTTGTCATGTCCGGGTGCTTCCCGAATACCGTCATCAGAACATCTACCAGGCCAAAGGCGACGCCGCATAAAATACCGAGCACAAGTCGATTCATGGCAGAGTTTGTACACCACCGCGTGCCCCGCCGCAAGGTCGACACATGTGGCAACAGACCACGTGGCCGCAGGCGACTCGCCCGCGCGGTCTTAGCCGGTGGCGTCTTACGCTTTTGGCACGGCAGCGCGAAACTGCCGAGCTTCGTTCGGCTTGGACGGGGCGGAAACGTCCCTACATGGGCCGTGGCACCTACATCCGCCCAGCGTCACTTAGAATGGAAAATTAGCCCATGACGAAAGATGCCAAATACTGGATCGACACGCTTGGCCTGATCGCTCACCCCGAGGGCGGATACTATCGCGAGACCTATCGCTCGGGCCTATCTATCGCCAGAGAGGCCTTGCCGCCGCAGTTCGCCGGGCCTCGGCTGGTTTCGACCGCGATCTACTTCCTGCTCGATGGGGAGAACTTTTCCGCATTCCACCGCCTGCGCTCAGACGAGATGTGGCACTTCTATGCCGGCGGCGCACTAACCGTGCATGTGATCGACGCCAGCGGCCGCTACTCCGAACTTCACCTCGGAAGGGACAACGAGGCGGGCGAGTCACTGCAAGCAGTGGTCAAAGCGGGTTGCTGGTTTGCCTCGCGGGTTCGCGATCCCGAATCGTTTGCCCTCGTTGGCTGTACGGTGGCACCGGGTTTCGATTTCGAAGACTTTGAGTTAGGGAAGCGGTCTGAGCTGATCACGCTTTATCCGCAGAACAAAAAGCTGATCGAAGAGCTAACCCGGACGTGATGCAAAATCTGGGCTGGTTGAAGTCTTTGTGTTCTTTGCGGTTTAAGATTTCACCTGCTTAAATCACTGCGCAAAATTCCGCCAGTGGCGTCCGTCGCGCTCCAGCAGATCTTCGGCTTCTTTCGGTCCCCAAGTACCGGATGCATAGTTGGGGAAATTGCGCGGCGGCAAAGCCCTCCACAAATCCAGGATCGGACTCACCACGCCCCATCCTGCCTCGACCATGTCCGCCCGCTGAAACAAGGTCGCATCGCCCACCATGCAATCGTGCAGCAGGCGCTCGTAACCTGTGCTGGGTTGCTTGCCGAAGTAGTCGGCATATTCAAAATCCATATCCACCGTGCCCAGGTGCATCGCCGGCCCCGGGGTCTTGGCGGCAAAGCGCAGCGCAATGCCCTCCTCCGGCTGAATATGCAAGACCAGTTGGTTGGGCGTGAGCTTTTCCACCTCGGTATCGCGGAAAAGCACGAAAGGCGCGCGGCGAAACTGGATGACAACGTAGGTGCTGCGCGAAGCCATGCGTTTTCCGGTGCGCAAGTAAAAGGGCACGCCCGCCCACCGCCAGTTGTCTACCTGCAGCTTTATGGCGACGAAAGTTTCGGTCCGTGAATCAGGAGGCACGCCGGGCTCGGAGCGATAGGCAGGGACATGCGGGCCTCCCATTTCGCCCTCGCCATACTGGCCACGCACGGTGCGGGTCAACACGTCCTCCGAGCTGAGGGGTTGCACGGCATGCAATATCTTGGCCTGCTCGTCGCGCACTGCGTCGGCCTGGAAGGAGATGGGCGGCTCCATCGCGGTCAGGCTGATGAGTTGCATGATGTGGTTGGGCACCATGTCCCGCAAGGCGCCCGCCTGATCGTAATAGCCGCCCCTCTTTTCCACGCCCACCGTTTCGCCGACGGAAATCTGCACGTGATCGATGTAGCGCCGGTTCCAGATGGGCTCGAAAATCCCGTTGGCGAAGCGAAAGGCCAGAATATTCTGAACCGTCTCTTTGCCCAGGTAGTGGTCGATGCGGTAAATCTGTTTCTCGCTCGCGACCTTGAGCAGTTGCTGATTCAGGGTGCGCGCCGAATCCAGGTCGCGCCCAAACGGCTTTTCGATGATCGCTCTACGCCACTGATGGTTCTCCTCGGTCATCAGACCGGTGGCCGCCAATTGCTCCACGATGGGGCCGAAGAAATCAGGCGCCGTGGCGAGATAGTAAAAGTAGTTGCCGTGAGTGCCGTGGTCTTTATCTACTTTCTGGAGAAGCTCTTTTAACTGAAGATAAGTGTTCGCGTCGTTGAATTCGCCGGCAATGTAATACACGTGCCGTTGAAACCACTCCAGCAGATCGGGATCGATCTCGCCGGTCACGAACTCTTTGAGGTCCAGCGCCAGCTTGGCGCGAAATTCATCGCTGGACATCGGGTTTCGCGCCACCCCAATGACGGCAAACTCACGCGACAGCAGGTTGTACTTAGCCAGGTTATAGAGCGCCGGAATCAGTTTGCGGCGGGTGAGGTCGCCGGCTGCGCCAAAAATGACCATCACGCAGGGATCGCCGCAGCGTCCTCCCCCGCCTGCCGCCACCGCCTGGGACATATTTTCATTCCTCTCGATCATGATTCGCCTCAGGCCACGCCGGCCGCCGACGTCACCACCTGAAATCGCACTCTCAACTTCTCTCCCAGCCTCGCGAAAGCCTGCAGCCAGGCCTGCGCCTCCACGTCGCCACTCTCCGCACGTTCCCGAACTTGACCGGCATAATTTCGCATCATGCCGTAATACGTGTTCTGGGCTTCCCACAGGCGCACTCCGAACGGCAGACTTTGCACCAGGTCAATCGTTTCCTCCAGCCTCGGAAGCAGTCCCGGCTCCATGGGGTCGGCCACGAATCGGGTGAACAAGCGCTCGATGGTCCGGCGCAAAGCAAATTCCAGCGTGACCGCGTCCAGTGTGACGCCAGTGCGCCGGATCTCCTCCAGAATCTCTCTGGACTTCTTCAAATCCACTTCGCCGTTCGAAAATGCATCCAGGAGATCTGAGTTCAGGGTGAAATCGACTGCCAGCCTGAAGCGGCGGGGCAGGGGCACTCCCAGATCGGTAACAAAGCGAATCAGGTGGGCGTGTTCGTCATGGAAATTGCGATACAGAGCTCGGGCCTCGTTGGTGGCTTCTTCCAGAATGATCCCGAGTATCTTTCGTTGCTCGTCGCGGAACAGTAATCGCAAGGTGTAGGTGCCGGAGCTGAAGTTTTTGTCGACCAGTCGCACCAGTTCTGCCAGATCGCCGCTGCCGAGGGCCTTTTCCAGCTCCTGATCGAGGACGCGATAGGCTTCGTCGCCCTGGAATTTTCGCACTCCGCCAATCACGCTGTGATCCGCAAGGTGCAGAACGCCGAAGGTGATCTTGTCCGACTCCCACGTGATCTCTGAAGTGACATTGGCCTGCCCCAATACCGCCCGCAATTTCCCCTGGCGAGAGGAGCGGTAATCGGTCCGCCCCACGTCGTAACAATAGACGTGTGTGTTTTCTCCGTATTCCTCAAACAGAGAGCTGACCGCATAGTGCGCGCCGACCTTTTCCAGATCGACCATCGCAGGTTGGACATAGCGTTCGTAGATGGAGCGCCCATCTCCCTGTTCCGGAAGATTGCTCTTGGCCTTCGCCAGCAGGTCGAGAAAAGGCGTCGCCAGATCCTCGGGAAACAATTGCCCCGCCAGTTGCAGAGCGCGGCCTGCGTACTGAATTACCTGGACGGTTTCGATCCCGGATAGCTCGTCAAAAAACCATCCACAGCTCGTGTACATCAGCATCAGGTAGCGTTGCAGCTCGAGCAGCTTCAGTGCGGTCACGAATTCGGTCTGGGCAAGCTCCCGTTTTGCCTGTTCAGTGACGAAGCGGACAACCCTCTCGCGCGAGCGATCGAGGACCACGTCGATGTAAGCGTCCCGCGTTTCCCAGGGACGATCGAAGAGCTTCTTGGCTTCGGCCTCGTATAGCGGAGCGACCGTATCCCGCAACCAGTCGAACGCTTCGCGCAGCGGCGCCCTCCACTGCTGGTTCCAGCCGGAGTGGCCTCCGGAGTTGCAACCGCAATCGCTCCTCCAGCGTTCCACCCCGTGCACGCAACTCCACGAACTGTTTCCAATCACCTTGGCTTCCTGGGTGGGCGGATGCTTCTCCAAATATTCGGCGTAGTTGGTTAGCCGGGCGAGTTGGCTGGACTCGATGTTGTGTAAAGCAAACGCCAGAGCCATATCGCCGTAAGCTTTGTGATGGCCGTAGGTCTCGCCGTCGGTGGCAATGTGAACCAGTTGGGGCCAGGTTCGCGTATCGGAAAACGCACCGAGAAGCCGGTCGGACAAGCGCTTGCCATCGCCGAGGACATCCTCAAACGCAATGGCGCGAGAGATGGGGCCATCATAAAAAAAGACATTCATCGCCCCGCCAGACGCGAGACGAACCGCGTAAGCCATGGAAGGGTCAATTCTGCCGCCATCGACCTTGCGCCACGCCCGCGCGCCGAGCGGCCGCACCCGGCCTGCTTGGTAGGGAGAAAGAATCGTGAACTTAATGCCAAGCTCAGCCAGAACCTCCAGGGTCCGCAGGTCCACCGCGGTCTCAGGAAGCCACATCCCTTCCGGATGACGGCCGAAGCGGATCTCAAAGTCCCGAATCCCCCAGCGGATTTGCGTGTACTTGTCGCGCTGGTCGGCCAGCGGAAGGATCATGTGGTTGTAAGCTTGCGCCACCGCGTTGCCATGGCCCGAGAAAGTCCGCTGGCTCTCGCGGTCCGCCGCCAGAATGGCTTGATACACATCCGGACTTTTTTGCTCCATCCAGGAGAGCAGAGTCGGGCCGAAATTAAAGCTGATCTTGGAATAGTTGTTGACGATTTGAAGGATGCGGCCATCTCCGTCCAGAATCCGCGAAGCGCTGTTGGGCGCATAGCACTCCGCTGTGACCCGCTCGTTCCAATCGTGGTAGGGATACGCGGAATCCTGTAATTCAACCGCCTCCAGCCAGGCATTTTCACGCGGCGGCTGGTAAAAGTGAGCATGAATGCAGACGTAACGTTCCATCAAATCTCCCGGGGTAGAGTGAGTTAGGATAGCATTCCCGTTATCCACAACAGGCGGCATACCCGCAGATTGAAGCATCTGAACACCACCGAGCCCGAGGACGAGGAAGACGGAAAGTGAAGAATAGAACTCCTGGAGAACCGGCCTATGTGCCATGCGCGACCTACCGTCTCCAGCTCAACAAATCTTTTACGTTCCGTCACGCCGCCGCAATCGTCGACTATCTACACGATCTGGGGATTACGGACTGCTACACCTCTCCCTTCCTGATGGCGCGCCCCGGCAGCCTGCACGGCTACGATGTGACCGACCACACCCGGTTCAGTCCTGAAATTGGAGGTGAAGAACAGTTCCACGATTTTGCGACGCGTTTGAAGCAGCACCAGATGGGTTTGGTGGTCGACGTGGTGCCCAACCACATGTGCATTACGCATCCCTCCAACGTGTGGTGGTGGGACGTCCTGGAAAACGGCCCCAGCTCGCCCTATTCCCGGCACTTTGATATCGACTGGAACCCGCCCAAGACAGAACTGGCCAATAAAGTCCTGCTGCCATTCCTGCCCGACCAATTCGGCCTGGTTCTGGAAAGTCAGTTGATTCGCGTGACCTATGACGCGGGCGCGTTCGTGCTGGACTGCCAGGGCCTGCCTTATCCCCTGGCTCCGCGCTCCTGGACGCTGCTTCTGGAAAGAGTGCTCGAAAAGGTCCAGCCAGAGCTACCCGAAGCTGACGAGCACAGGCTCGAACTGGAAAGCATTCTCACCGCACTCTCCTACCTGCCATCACGAGACGAAAGCGATCTGGCCAAGATCCGGGAACGGCAGCGCGAAAAAGAAATTATCAAGCGCAGACTTTCCGCCCTGGTGGAAAACAGCGGAATCGTCCGCGCCACGATGCACGAAGTGCTGACCGCAATCAACGGCACCAAGGGGGACGTGCACAGTTTCGATCAACTGGAGCGGCTCCTGGACGATCAGGCCTATCGATTGAGCTTTTGGCGAGTTGCTGCGGATGAAATCAACTACCGCCGTTTTTTCGACATCAACGACCTGGCAGCCATCCGCGTGGAAAATCCCGAGGTCTTCGCCAACGTTCATGGCATCCCTTTCGCTCTCATCCAACAGGGCCTGGTTTCGGGAATTCGCGTGGACCATCCCGATGGATTGTTTGATCCGCAGAAATATTTTGAGGATCTTCAGGCTCAAGTCCCGTTACCGGCCGAAGGGCCCGCCGCCGCGGGTAGCCCGGTCCGGCGGCGTTTGTATGTTGCCGCGGAGAAAATTCTGGTGGGCGACGAGGAATTACGCCCGAGCTGGGCCATCGAAGGAACTATCGGCTACGGATTTCTTAATTTGCTCAACGGGCTTTTCGTTGATGTCTCCCGGAAGCGGGTCTTCCATCGCCTTTACCGCAAATTCACGGGCTGGTCGCAAAGTTATGCCGACCTCATCTACGAAAGCAAACGCCTGGTCATGCAAGTCTCGATGTCCAGCGAGTTGAACGTGCTTTCCCGGCGCCTGGACCGCATTTCCGAGCAGCACCGGCGCTCGCGAGACTTTACCCTGGAAAGCTTGCGCGACGCGCTGC
>Ga0137388_10001292_pt1 | contig 15015 bp, 15 predicted proteins | sample 15con2h14AmetaG_FD_104644 | JGI IMG/M metagenome (GOLD analysis project Ga0137388, IMG submission 104644) | Vadose zone soil microbial communities from Angelo Coast Range Reserve, California, USA - 15con2h1.4A metaG | ecosystem: Environmental > Terrestrial > Soil > Vadose zone > Saprolite...
CAAAGTAGAGCAGCGGCGCATCTTTCGCGACAGCCGGCTCTATCCTCAATGGCACCTTCTGAAAATGCGGCAGCACCTCAAACTTCGCGACATTCCATCCGTGTGCGACGAACGTGTCCCGCACAAATTGGCTCGGTGCAAGAAAACGGTCCACACATTTGCGGTAGGTTCCCAGCCATTTATGGATGTAGGCCTCAGCGGCGAGCGTGACCCGCGCGCCCGTCCCCGGATAGCACCCGACCCATAACACATGCCAGAAGTTGCCACCCTTGCAAGCCTCACAGGTCTCTCCCTGCGATAACAGGTTATAGCTCGGGCATAGGAGTTTGAAATCGTTCAGGTGATAGACCACGGGAACCCCTTGGGCTCGCAGTTCCCACAAGATCGACGGGGAGAGGTGGTGATAGATGTTGCGCACATGTGCCACATCAGGCCGGAACTCCTTGATCATGGCGCGAATCCGCCTCCGGGCCTCGCTTGAATAGATGGCATGCGCTGCGCAGCGCGCCTTCTGAAGAATTCCGCTCCGCTCCTTGAAGTCAATATGCGGCACGAAATGGCGGTCATACGGCGCGGGACTGCCGCGCGGATCGGACATGGAAAACAGCGCCACTTCATGACCTTCCGAGCGCATCAGTTCCATCAGTTCGAACAGGTAAACCTCAGTGCCGCTAAAAGGGTAGTTATATTTGTTGCAGTACAAAATCCTCATGACGGCTCCCGGATTGCTTGCTGATTTGCTGAATAAAATGGTCGGCGAATCGTTCCAGATTCGCTTTGCGATTAAAATCGTGTCGCACCAGCGACTGGGCGCCGTGTTTCACCCAGTCGAGATGCTTGGTCGCGGACGGGAAAACGGAGTCGTGATGGGCCCGCTTATCCAACCGGACGAGCGAATGAATGAAGAGAACGTGAGCGATAAAGTCGCCCACCGTTCCCGGTTCGTAGAGAAATCCTGTTTTGCGCGGAACAATGAGTTCAGGAATACCGGTGATTGCCGGGGCCAACACGAGCCTGCCCCTCGCCATCGCTTCCATCAGTACCAGTGGTATTCCTTCACTCCGGCTGGTAAGCACGACCAGATCTGCTCGTCGATACAAGGAGTCCATCTGTTCACGAGGCACATACCCCAAAAGCGTAACGGTTTCCTCCAGTCCGTACTTTCGAATGACCGACTCCAGATTCCGCCGCTCTGGTCCTTCTCCGGCGATCACACATTCAAAACACAGACCACGGGCGTGGAGTTGGGCACAAGCGCGCACAAGAAATGCGTGATCCTTCACCGCATGCAAGCGGCCGACCGCAAGGAGAGTGAAGTGCGAAGAAGCCGGAAGCGGACCGTCCTGCAGCACAACCGGCTGTCCGACTGAGAACTCGGGCACATCAACACCGAGTCGTGTCACACCCAACTTGCGGGCATCAATTCCGGGATACCGCTGGCGGATAAAACACCGGTTGTACTCCGATACCGTCAGGCAGAACGCGCACGACCCAAGCTTGGCGTCGAGATATGCACCGTGAAGCAGCAAGTCGGAGCCGTGAAGCGTCATGCTGAAGGTCACGCCCAGCAGCCGTGCAGCCACCATCGCAATCCACGAGCCGAAGTATCCGTGGTGTACGTGTATGTGCTCGACTTCCCTGGCTTCGAGTAGCACTGCGTAATACGCGCCCATCCACGTGTGCAGCAGGGCTTTTGATCGCTGGACCGGCGATTCGGTGCCTTGGCAAATGACGCGTTTGACCAGTTCTGCAACTTGCGGCCAACGGTTTACCAGCATCCAAGCAGCTCGCAACAGGATGATGAGCCGAATCGGTTGCAGAACGATCATCCCCAGGTCGATCTCAGATGCTCTCCTTTCCTTTTCCCTTGCGGCTGGCTTGCGCGCACTGCCGGCGACTACTTGTACTCCCCGCCGGCGCAGTTGGTCGATCTCCTCCATCACGTAAGGTTCGACCGAAGACGGAAACTGATTCGCGAGATAGGCGACTTTCAACAACGGAGTGTGAGAGAAACCCGGGTTGGGGGAAGCGAGTTTTACGACCAACTTGGGCACCCTAAAACAGCGAACCTTTGTTCGGCCAATCTGCGTCGCTGAGCGGCCAGCATCCCTGCCATCGTGAACAAGAGGCCGTTCACGAACTGGTAGTTCATAACCACCAGGGCTGCGTTGACCCCATACACTGCGAGCAGGAGTGGCCACAAGGTGTGGAACTGCCGGTCAAGAAAACCGTGTCGCTCGTCTCGCGGAATGGCTCCGCGCCCCAGCCCCCAAATTTCCCACATCAGCCACGCATAAAGCGCCAAGCCCGGAAGGCCGTGTTCCACGAGGATCTCGAGATAAGTGTTGTGCGGATATAGCACCTGCTGTTTGTACCCGCTCACGTGCCGCGCCAGCTCGGTAGGCATCTGGTTGACACCCCAGCCGGTAAGCGGACGCTCCAGAAACATCTGCCAACCACCTGTGTAGACCGCCTGGCGGAAGTCCACCGGTCCGCGTTCCTGCAGGCGCTCTGAAAGGCTGTTTCGCAGTTCGGCAAGACTCAAGATCACCGCTACGGCGACTCCCGCCGTGAGCACTAGTCCCAGAGAGGCTCTCCGGATACAACGGCCGGGAGAACGCACCATCAACACAAACATCGTTGCCGCAAAGGAAAGCCAAACGGCTCGCGTCATGGTGGCAAGAATCGCGACTGGCACGGAAGCTATCAAAAGCAGCGCCTTCAGTCCTCGAATGCGCCGTCGCCGAAACGCATGGATAGCCAGCAGCCCGAGTAAATTAATGGAGACACCATTGGCAACGGCCTGCAACAGCGGTCCGCGTGAGCGATCCACGTGGTATCCGAGGCTTCCGTCGAGAATGAAGCGAGGAAAGATCAACTCCGTCGCGCCCACTAAAAAAGCAATTGCTGTGAAACTCAGGTACGCGAGAACGGCCAAAGCAAAGAACTCGAATTGCCGGAGAAACTTCTCCTCTGTAAACACCAGACCTGCCAGATGAAAAAGCGCGAAGGGGACGATAAACTTCGCCGCGATCAGGCTCCACGCTTCATTATCGAAGGGATGTGACACTACACTCGCGACGGCAAGGACAGTAAGTCCAAGCATGGGCCAAGTAGCTCTCTCGACTACGAACAGAGGTTGCCGCCGCACCGCCGCTCGCCCCACCACGCCAAGAAGGAGCAGCGCGAAAGCGACGCGGTCCACGGCGTAGAACGACACATCGGGATGCCGTAGCAGCATCGCCGTCAGCGTCACCAGGAAAAGAAGAGAAGGCGCCCGCATCAACACCTGCAGTGGTCGCAGGAGGGCGGCTACTGCCCGAGCGGCAAATTCCTGGCGTAGCGAGCCGGAATTTTCTGCATGCAAGGATGATGCTTGCATCAATCTCCGCTCCCTTGCGCCACAGCGCGCATCGTCTGAAACAGGATTCGCATATCCATGCGAAGACTCCAACTGCGGATGTACTCGCGATCCAATTCGAGGCCCTTCTGAAAGGACGGATCGCGCCTGGCTGTGACCTGCCAGAGGCCGGTGATTCCGGGCGTGACGTCCAGACGAGCTAAATGCTCCACTTTGTATGCGGCAAAATCATCCAGTGGATGGGGACGCGGGCCGACAAGGCTCATTTCACCCTTCAGCACGTTCCAAAGTTGGGGAAGCTCGTCGAGACTGTAGCGCCGCAGAAAACGTCCGACCCACGTGACCCGCGGATCGTTTGCAATCTTGAAGAAGGGACCCGATCTCTGGTTATGGTTTCGCAGTGTAATCTTCAACTCATCCGCATTGTTCACCATGGTGCGAAACTTAAAGCAATGGAATGGTCGGCCTTTCCGCCCTGCACGCAACGCGATATACATCACCAAGCCTTTCGAGTTGAGTTTGATGAAGATGGCAATGAGCGTGAGGAGAGGTGCAAGAACAACAAGGGCGAATCCGGCCCCCACCACGTCAACAAAGCGCTTCAGGAGCAAGGCTTCGGCAGGCGGGTGCTCCTCATGCAAGCAAATGACAGGCAGGTTGCCGATCCGTTCCACTTCGCTGGACGGAACCCTGCATCCGAACAGATCTGGCACCATCTCGACATCCAGGCGTAATCGCCGTGCCTCGTTCAGCACCCGCAGGGTCAGCTTCCGGTCGTGCGGAGTTGCCAGGATCACTTCGTCCACGAATCCAGTGCGTGACAGGCGCGCGAGATCGCTTACCCTGCCGATCACGCCATTGCCCAGTGGCAGGTTGTCATCCAGGAAGCCGCAGACAGACCTGCCGTTCTCGGGATGACTTTCCACATGGGACGCCACGTACCTGCCGACATGACCCGCTCCAAGGATGAGCACGTTGCGCATGTCGTGCCCTTGCTGTTTGTTTCCACTTCTCGGGTTCTCCCACCTCCACGCCAATAGAGAAACAAAGTGCAAGAGTCCCCCTGCGCACAGCACAAGCATCGAATCCAGCGCCCCTCCCTGCAGCCGGTGCGCTACACACAGTACCGCCGTGGACAACAAGACCGCCTTAGCCAGTGATAATGCACGCTGGCGCAGGGTACTACTCGTGCTGTAGAGTCCGTCAGAGTAGCCCAGCAAGGTAATTAATGCACCGTAGAGCAGCGCAATTCCCAGCAAGTACAACTGAAAAGATGCACCCGGGTGCCGCTCAAGCAAGTGAGCCTGAGGAAATGCCGTGTGTAGTGGCGAAGTGACGGTCCCAATCAGTAGCCAATTCAGGCCCACCAGGGTGAGGTCCAATATCAGCGATCCAAGCCAACTCGCAGCAGAACGGCCTTTGAAGGGCCCGGGCATAAGAAAAGCAAAAGCGCTCTCAGGAATCGCTTCCGCAACGTACGGTTCTGGTGCACTCGGGACGCAGTTCGAAGCGGTTCTCATTTCCACGTGGACCGAGCGCGATTTTTTCTTCGCACCTGCATAAACAGCGCCCGCCACCCCAGGAATCAGGCGGGCTGCCCAATCGATGTCCTGACGTTGCGGTTGTCTGGGATTTGGAAGAGAAGACACTTTTAGACCAACTCCAACTCATGACACCGGATCTGGATCGCCAACGAGCGCTGGATGGACGCGATCGAGATGACAACTTTGTCCCTGTCATGCTTGAGCAATACGCCTTCGAGACCGTGCAGGGATCCGCCACGAATTCGCACTCGCTGCCCCACTTCCACGAATGGATACAGCGAGAAAAGAACCTCTTCTGTGAGCAGTACACGCAGGTCTTCAATCTGCTTTTTGGGCACCGAGGCTGCGGCACCCCGAACACCGACAAACCCTATGAACCCCGCGGTTCGCAGAACCTGCAACCTTAGGTCCGCCGACCCACTGAACCGCACAAAGGCATAGCCTGGAAAGAGTGAAATCGTGACCAACTTCTGGCGATCGCACCAATTCTCTTTCCGCAGTGGCCGGAAGACTTCCACTCCCTTTCCGTCCAGTTCCTCTGCCACTTTTTTCTCGTAGCGAGACCTGGTCTTGATAGCAAACCAATCGGGACCTGCCATAACGGATCCGACCGATGTCACTGTCGCATTCACCTCAGGTTTTCTTTCTTCGACACAAAGGCTCCGCCCAACCGGCTCCCACTTCATTCTGATCCTGATTTCCACAAGAACTCACCGTACTCTGCTTATTGCTCTGAGTAGCCGATGCCCGAAGAAATTCCTGCTCTCCGTTCGGCCAATTACAACCTGCTGTAAATCCCTTTCGGGATGGGAAAAGTTCGGTCGCTCAACACGGTACCGAGGAGCTGCACCTGCGCCGCCCGCAGCGTCTCCAGAACCTTGCGCGCTGTCGTGCGTCGAGTACGGTGCGCGGCAAGCACCAGGATAATTCCGTCCGCCAACTGACCCAGGGCCGCTGCCGCGCTGGATTCGCCTGCAGGCGGACACTGGACAATTGAGTACTCAAATTCACGGCGAAGTTCCGCCAGTCGCGAATAACCGAGGCGCGGGGAGTTTAGACGGACCAGAACAACGTCATCCGCGCTGAAGTAGCCGCCATCGGGCACGAACCACAAATTTCCTGCTACGCGCTTGGTCGCATGATTAAGGCGAATACTAGACTCTTCGGCCGCGGTCGGCGAGTTCTGTTCCTGGACAAACTCGCGCTCTTTCGGGCCGACATCTCGGCAGACCACCGCGATGCTTGCCTGCGTTTTCGAAGCCAGCGCTTCTCCCACTAGACGGCAGATGCTTCCCACATCTGAATCCGCCTCCACCGCGCTGAACACCACTTGCTTCACCGGCCTGGCGATATTGGAGAAGAAGACTTGTCGCACGAGTCCCCGGATTTGTTCCCGTGCAAAACTGTCCGGGCTCCACTCGTCTGTGTCGCGAAGGTATCCAGTAGTGGTCGCAACGGTTGTTGGCCGCAGTACCAGTTCCGGGGAATCAAAAATACCTGTTGCCATTACCTCTCCTTCAGGCGGAAAGCAGCTTATTCGGCTTAGGTAGCGAAGCTAATACCGGTGCATTCAGATACGCCAGCACTTCGTCCGGTGTACGAAAAGCAGGATCCAAATAGTCGACCGCGAATGCCGCAGTCGTTCCCGATGCCCCCGCGACCACAAAACCGATCGCCAGCAGCATCCAAGCCGACCATACGGGAAGCGCCGGCGCCACAGGCCGCTCCGCGATGGCGACGTTGACAATGCCGCGCTGGTCCAGCGCATCGCCCATTCGTGCTTCCTCCCGTTTCTTCATGTAAAGCAGGTAGTTATCCAAAGCTGCCTTCTCCGCGCTCAGCAAGCTGTCTTGAGTAAGGGCATCTCTTCCCAACTGCGCTGCCTGCGAACGGTACGCGGTCGCTTGTCTGCGCGTGGCTGCAGCCTTCGCCTCCAGACCCTTCAACTGCACTCCGGCCCGCTGCAATTCGGCCTTTGCCCATTCGTAATTCGGATTCTTGTCTGTCGTTTCGTCGCGAAGAGGGGCGAGCATTTCGGTCGCAATGGTGCTCTTCGCCTGCGCGATCTGCTGGTCGAGCTCCTGCACCAGGCGATGATTGGGCTCGAACTTCGTGAGCAATTGGGTTCGCTTGAGTTCCAACTCGAACAGGCTTGATTTCAATGCTTTCAGCAGTTCCGGATTATCGGCGATCCGCACTTGCGTGGTGGCACGCTCCTGCAGGGTTGGCATCTGTCGTCCAAGCTCCTGGACCCGCCGCTCCGTCTCTTCCCAGTCAACCCGTGCCTGCCGATAGCTCGCATCTTCATCGCTGAGTTTCTGCAAGGCCAGATCACGCTCCTGAGCGGCTACAACCACACCATGACTCGATACAAACTGCAGCAGCCTCTGCTTGGCGTCTTCCAGCTGTCGTCTTGACTCATCCGTTTGCTGCTCAAAGAACTGAGACTCACCGACGGGCCGGTGAACCTCCATGTGTTTTTCCAGATAGAGGGTCGCCAACGACTGCAGCACCTTGGCCGCGGCCACTGGGTCCCGCGATTCGTAGCTCGCCGCAATCAAATTTGTTTTCTTTAACGGTTCCACGCGCAGCCTCCCGGACAGCTGCCGGGCAGCTCGCTCAATCTGGGCCGGGCGGCCCTCGCTTAGTCGCAGAAAGTGTAACCAGTCACGCCCGGCCAGATGGTTGGCTTCCACGACCTTGCGCAAAATCTCGTCATCTTTCAGGAGTTCCACCTCAGAGTTCAGGTCTTCCTCAGTAGTCGCCGTGTGCGCGATATCTATCGGAGCAGTTTCCCCCGCGCTCGCCACCACATCCGCGCGAACCCGCCGGACCATGATTTTCACCTTCGCCTGATATCGCGCCCCCGTCAACACGTACAGCAGCGCAATTCCCAGAATCAGAGCCGAGACGCAGAGGAAGGCCCTCCGCTGCCGAAACACGACCATGGCCAGCTCACGCACTGTCGGTGCTGGTAGGTCAACTCCCCTGCGCGTTAGGCCTTCATCTGGCATGCGAGTGTGGTCGAATTGTGTCTTAGAACTTCGAAGCGTGTCTTAGAACTGTGAGGAATTCACGTACATGCTCATGGAGGGCCGGGTCACAAATCGTGCGATCTTGGAAATCGCATTCTGGGGAACAAAAACAAAATCTCCGGGCCGAAGGTGAACATCTTCCTTGAGGCTGTTCTGCTTGAGCATCCTTTTCAGATCCAAGAGTCGGGCCTCGGTCAAGTCATCATTCACACGCCGAAAGAGCAAAACCTGCGAATGCTTGGCCTGAGATGTAAATCCTCCCGCGACCTGAACTGCTTCGGCTACGGTCGTGTCCGACCGGAGTTCGTATTTGCCGGGCCGTCCCACTTCCCCTCCCACGATGAAGTAGGCATGCTCGAAATCCTTGAGTGCCACAGCCACCTGGGGCTCGTGCAGATATCCGAGATACGCCCGCTGCACGGCCTCGCGAAACTCCTCCAGGGTCAATCCCTGCGCGAAGAACATCTCAGCGTCCTTCAAAGTCACGTATCCGTCCGGCTGCACGGTCAAGGTCTGGTCAAATTCCGGCGAGACCGTAAAGGTGACCTGCAATACGTCGCTAGGTCTGAGCCGGTAGAGCGGACGGCGCTCCCCTCCGAGTAAAGGGTTTCCCAGGCCGTCCACTCTCCCAGGTTTTGCGGCCGTTGTTTGACTGCTTCCCTTACCAGCTCCGGTCAAGCCGGATCGGGAAGACTCCTTCTCTCCGTCCAGGCCTGTTTCCTGGGCGGACACGGCCGAACAGCACGGCAGTACCAGCAACGCCGCTATGGTCCATCTTGCTGTTATGAGGCGGTTCATTTCTGTGAAGCCGTGCCTCTCTCTGATTGACAACGCTACACTTTGCAAGCTACGTCGTCGGGTTGGGATCAGCAAGACATGGGAAGTGTTGTCTACGTAAGTAGGCTAGAACCGTAATGGGATCAAGGAGGGCAGAACGCAGTAAGCCGCATCCTGTCAGGGTTTGAGGCCATTTCTCGATCGCGGGACAACGCTTATGTAGCGGCCAGCATAACCCCCACTGGCCTATCCACGAAAGTAGACTTGCTTGTTCACCAAGTCACACTTCTCCCAAGAAAGACGCTTCCCGAACTGAACCAACACTCTTAATGCGGGCCTTTTTCAGGCTGCGATAGCGCACACACCGTCGTCACGAGGATTCTTTGGCCGCCCAAGCTTCCACAGATTCGTGGAATGTTGCTCGGATTCTCCTGGCGTGCAGTTCTCATTCCCGATTCGAGAGTGGTAGTCACAATTTTGTGCTCATTTCCTTGTGTAACCATCTCTTCACTTCCTACAATCGCAACGTTCCTAATTTGTAACGGACCTCTTGATCTTATGAGCCCTTCGTCAGGGACCACGCGCGACGCGCCCCTCGTTCTCGTGGCCGATTCCAATCGCATGCAAGCCCAGTTGCTCACCGGCGCTCTTCGTCGGCGCTCGGAGTTTCGCATCGCCACTTGTCAAATGGACGCGCAATCCTTGCTGCGCGCTGTATCATGCGGCACGCCCAAGGTCGCATTGTTGTCGCCAAACCTTTCTCTCGGGATGGCCGACAGCATGGCGACGCTGCGGCACTTTCATTTGGCCCATCCCGACATTGTCAAGGTACTGCTGGTTGAATCTTTCGAGCGCGAATTGGTCGTGAGTGCGTTTCGTTCCGGCGCACGCGGCATCTTCTGCCTTAGCGAAGCCAATCTCCGCCTTCTCCGAAAATGCATTGAGCGTGTGGCAAGCGGTCAAATCTGGGCCAACACCGAGCAAATGAACTATCTGTTCGATTTGATCAGTGAAGTGCCGTCTCTGCGCGTGGTCAATGCCGATGGCGATCAGCTCCTCACACCTCGAGAAGAACAAGTTGTCGCCCTGGTCGCCGAAGGGCTGGCAAATCGCGGAGTTGCCCGCGAACTTAACCTGAGCGAGCACACGATCAAGAAATATCTCTTCCGAATCTTCGACAAGCTGGGGATCTCCACCCGTGTGGAGCTTGTCCTCTATGCCGTGAACCACGGCGATCCTCGCCGCGCGGTATGGTTGGCCAGCGTCCGCCAGACTCCGCCGACTGCCTAACGAAGGCCAACTCCTCCTACAGCGGCACAATGCACATTTGAAACGCTGCGCCAAGCTCTGTATAACTTCGTGAGACGGAACTCCTTGCCAGAAGCCGCCTCCAATCCGCCCTCAAGCGCCAGGCCTCGCCGATGGACGATCCTCGCGGCCGGATTGCTCTTGGTCGCACTTGCTTTGGTGGTGATCTATACGGACCGCGGGGCATTCTTCAGTCCAATCGCTCTGGTAGTGGTCGCGGCCATCGGACTCGCGGCCCTTCTACTGCAGCTTCGCCTGCGTCAAGGTTTGAGCCCAACGATCCGCGCCCCTTTGTGGCTGAACGTGCTGGGAGTAGTTCTTGCGATTGCAGCTGTCATGGCTGACGTCTGGCACGTCAGCACTTTGATGCTGATAACTGCCTTGGGTGCAGTCGTGTGCTTCGCCCTCAGCGGCATCGTCGTACTCGACGCCCTTCGCAGACAACGAACGTAGACGTCACTCCGTCGCGCTTCCAAGGTGAGCCGAGCAAGCTCCCGAACTTACGGCTTGAATTCCATCGCGACGGTAGTCTCCACAGTGGCTGGTTCCCCATTCACCCGATAGGGCTCAAACTTCCACCAGCGCAAGGCATCCATCGCGGACCGCGCCAGTATGTCGGGCCCATTCACGGGGCGCATGCCGACTACCGACCCATCGCGTCCCACCACAATCTCCAGCACAATAGTGCCCTGCAGTTTCGCCTTCCGTGCCGCAGCGGGATAGTGTGGCTCGATTTTGCGGACGAGCAACTTTCCCATAACCTCGGTTGCAACCTGCACGCGAGGCTGGTCCGCGGAAGTCGCCCCACGATTCACCAGCCCTGCCTCCAATTCTTCCCATGAGCGATTCCAGCGCCACCAGAAGATCGCCGCGAGAATTACGGCAAGCACCAAGAACAATATCCACCCAGGTCCACGATGCTTCCGACGCGCCTTGCCCGGCGCGCCGTGACTCGATGCGGCCCGAGTCTTGTCGCCGGGAGTTTCTGGTTCGCTCAGGGAGCTGTTCCTCGCCTCGGGCTCTACTTCTGCCTTCGACTCCTCCACCCAGTTCCGGATCGCCGCCTGCTGCTCGAGCGACAGCCCGACGAATTCCATGCCGCATTGCAGCTTGTCCTGATGTCGCACCAGCGCCCGCGAGCGCAGGGTGTCCGCCGACAGCGGAAGGCGGACCTCAACCCCAACTGCTTCACCCGGCAACAACTCTCCAGGCAAAATGGCTGCAAGGCCCCGCTCGCAGAGATTCACTGAGCGTCCCGGCAGTGTGTCGGGAATGCCAGAGCGCAACACGGTCACGTCAATCGGCACGCGTACGAGAAATCTCGGGACATGCCTCCTCGAAGGCTTGTCCCACCCTTGTGGCTGTGCTGCCGCGGACATTTTGTTTAAGCTCCTTCGGGATCTACGTGTCCTCTCGTCGTATCCTCGTGCCCAAGCTTTCCTTTCTAGTACGCCTTCGCGTTCACCGATGCAATTCCACTATCTCGCTCCCCTTCGCTAATAGCACAGTACTCGCCATGCCGATGAACAGCCCGTGCTCAACGACGCCCGGCATGTCGCTCAACTGCCGCGCTAGCCCGTCAGCGTCAGGGATCTCTCCGAAATGACAATCGAGAATGTGATTGTTCTCGTCGGTGACGAAGGGTTTACCGTTCTCCGCCCGCAACCGGACCTCGGCGCCCAGGGCAGCAATTCTTTTCGCCACCAGCGCCTGAGCGAATTGAATGACTTCCACCGGCAGAGGGAACTTCCCCAGCACCGGTACGCGCTTCGTGGCATCGGCGACAATCACGAGCTGCCTGGTCGCCGAAGCGACCACCTTCTCGCGCAGAAGTGCTCCACCTCCGCCTTTGATCAGTCTCAGCTTAGGATCGACTTCGTCCGCTCCGTCGACCGTTACCGCAATTTCCGGACACTCTTCCAGCGTGGTCAGCGGAATCCCTAAGGTCAGCGCAAGCTCTTTGGAGCGGTCCGACGTCGGAATGCCGCGAATCCGCAGCCCATTCCTTACCTGCTCGCCCAGCAACCGAATGAAGAATGCTGCCGTGGAGCCTGTGCCGAGCCCCACAACTTGGCCGTCTCTGATGAACCGCAAGCTCGCCCGCGCCGCAGCTTGCTTCTCTTGATCGTTGCTCATGGCTCCTTAGGAGGATCGGCTTTATGCCGCGCAGAAATCACCCCAGACTCCTCTCCGTGTAGATCAAATATCCCGCCAATACCAGGCCAAATAACACGGTCAGGATCGTAATCAAGTCCAGCACAACGCCAGCTGGCTCAAAAGTTCCGGCATCCAGTTGCGCGCGCGTCTTGCGATAGCGCAGCAGCCCTGCCGTGACCATCACTACACCGCCAAGGATCGAACTCATGCCTAGCCATACCGAAAGTCCCGCCGTCCGCAATGCGTGCCCCTGCAGCTCAGTCAGCTGCCGCATGGCGATGGCAAACCGCCCAATGGCAAAGCCGAACACCACCACGGCGATGGCCGTGCGCACCCACGCCAGAAACGTCCGCTCGTTGGCCAGATGATCGCGGGCTCGGTTGGGATTGATATTTTCAGCCACGGGCTTGGTGGACGACGGCAGCATTATTCCACAGCCTTCTCCATCAGCGCGGCCGCTCCCGCGATGTTCTTGATCAAGTCATCCGGGACGCCATGCCGCTCCTTCAAAAACTCAGGGCTGTTGTAGGTCAGCCAGACCTTGCCTTGATTATCTTCCGCGACGAGCGCCTTGAGCGGCAAATCAATCGCCAGGGTGGGTGCGGCAAGCATTAGCGGAGTTCCCGCTTTCGGGCTTCCGAAAATCAGCAACTTCGTCGCCGGCATCTTCAGCCCAACTTTCTCAGCCTCGCCGCTGTGGTCGACGCGGGCGAACACCTGCAGGCCGCGTGCGGCGAGCGCCGACTCCAGGCGTTTGACTGTTTCCTCAATCGAATAGTGGCTGGAAATCCGCACCAGTCCATTGTCATTCATGAATCCCCCCGCCCGGGAAGTCTAAGGCTTGAGCGTGAGGAAGGCTACAGCATATCCGTCCAACGAGATCGTCATTCGCGCTGACGGCGTTACCGGAGTCTCGGAAGGTCCGCTCGCCACATTCGTACGCGCGTCGATTGTGAGCAAGCTGCCGGGAAAACCGCTTACAGTCTTCCCGATAGTCGCGGTAGCGGAAGCGCCGCCACCGCCATCTCCACCTCCACCCGGGGAGCCCATACCGCCTCCGCCGCATGCCGAGGCGAACGCGAGTAGAAAGACGGCGAGCGCAATGCTGAAGGAGCGGATCATGAGCGCATATTCTAAACTCAGGAATATCGTTTTTCTCTAACAATCGGAATGCCGCATTCGGTCAGCAACAAGCGGCTTTTAGATTCAGCAGGCACAGTTCCCGAGGCCAAGTTTGGAGACGATCTTGCCCGAGAAACGTTGTTGGAAAAAATGTGGCCCCACTCACATTTTTCTAAGAGTGGGGCCCGCTGCTTGATGGATACTTACGCGCTCTTACCCACCGTCCGGATGCACTCTTCGAGCACCTCAACCGCGATGTCCGCTTCTTCCTTGGTGACGATAAGCGGCGGACATAGCCGGATGGTGCTCGGCCCGCAGCCCAGGAACAGGACACCGCGTTCGAACGCCAACTCGACAATGCGGTCGCGCTCTGCGGCTCCGTACTCCTTGGTCAGCTTGTCTTTGACGATGTCGACGCCAATCATCAATCCGCGCCCGCGTACATCGCCGACCAGTTTTAGCTTTGAAGGCCAGTCTGCCATGCGCTTCAGGATGTGATTGCCTACGCTGGTCGAGTTCTCGAGGAGATGTTCCTTCTCGATCACGTCGAGAGTGGCCAGCGCCGCAGCCACCGCGACGGGATTGCCGCCAAAGGTAGAAGCGTGCGAGCCGGGAACCCAGTCCATGATTTCCGCGCGCGTCATCGTGATGCCCAGTGGCATTCCCGAGGCAACACCCTTCGCCATGCAAACCATGTCTGGCTCGACCCCGGTGTGCTCCACTGCCCACCACTTGCCGGTGCGGGCAATGCCGCTCTGCACTTCGTCCACAACCAGCAGGATCCCATGACGGTCGCAGATCCGCCGCAGCTCCTGCATGAAGATTGTGGGTGCGACGACGTATCCGCCCTCGCCCTGAACCGGCTCGACGAAGATGGCCGCGACTTCCTCGGGAGGAAGCGTGGTCTTGAACAGCTTTTCTTCGATGAAGCGGGCGCAGCCGAGCGCAAAATTGTCGGCTTCCTGCGCACCACCCACACATCCGCGGTAGACATCTGGATAACGAACGTGCGTGACTCCGGGCACAAGCGGGGCAAATCGCCGACGCTGCTGCGGCTTCGACGCAGTCAGTGACAGCGCGCCCATGGTCCGTCCGTGAAATGCTCCGAAGAACGCAATCACGTTCTGCCGCTTCGTGTGATAGCGCGCCAGTTTCAGCGCACACTCAATCGCTTCGGCACCCGAATTGCCGTAGTAAATCCGGTGCGGTCCCGGCATGGGGGCAATCTTCGACAGCCGGGCCGCGAGTTCCACCATGTTTTCGTAGTAGAAGTCGGTACCTGACATGTGAATGAGTTCGCCCGCCTGCTTCTGGATGGCAGCGACGACGTCGGGATGGCAGTGGCCGGTCGACGTCACGGCGATGCCAGCTGAGAAGTCAAAAAACTCGTTGCCATCTACATCAGTGACAACGATCCCGCGGCCGCTCTTTGCCACCAGCGGATACGAACGTGTGTACGACGGAGAGATATATTTCTGGTCGGCCTCGAGCACGCGCTTGGCGTTGGGCCCGGGCAGGGCAGTCTTGATCTTGGGACCGATTGTGGCAGTCATGGTCTTGGTGGTCATGGGATCCTCCGAAAGGCAGTGGCCAGTGGTTAGTGGCCAGTGTTCAGTAAGTGCAACCTCGCTACACGTGGCCCTGTTTCAAGCGCACGTCGAACCGAGACGGTCAGGCGGAGGATGAAAGTTAGTCGCTACCGAAGAGGCTG
>Ga0137388_10001294_pt1 | contig 15010 bp, 10 predicted proteins | sample 15con2h14AmetaG_FD_104644 | JGI IMG/M metagenome (GOLD analysis project Ga0137388, IMG submission 104644) | Vadose zone soil microbial communities from Angelo Coast Range Reserve, California, USA - 15con2h1.4A metaG | ecosystem: Environmental > Terrestrial > Soil > Vadose zone > Saprolite...
CGACGATCGACACCGTGGGGGCTATCTCAGTACCCCCTGGGGAGAGGGTGCAGTGAACGATCTCGAAAGCAGTTCACCGTCCACCGAACCGGGGCAACTCCAGGCCACGACTTTGGTCTTGGCGACCTAGGTCCTGGCTTGCGAATCCTCCGGTCTTACCCCATACTCGCGCCCCATTCGGCAATAGAGCCATGCCCAGCATTTCGGGCGTGACTAACGCGAGAGGCGAAGGCTGCGTCGGGTGTCGTGGTACTCTGCGTCGTCCGGGTCGGACGATGAAAGCGGAGCTGTGGAGCACGCGCTCGTAAGGTCGGCCACCTGGACACGATGCGCGCCCCCCACCTCCACTTCCTTCCACGTCGCCGTCCTCCCTCGCCCGTACCTGGTCGGAGGTTGCGACCGCGGCCGCGCCAACGGCGATTGAGCGCGAGCCGCTAAACTCGGAGGACCGAAGCCCGTCATGAACGTCTGCGTGGTTGGGACCGGGTACGTGGGGTTGGTGACGGGCGCGGTCTTCGCGGAGCTTGGCCACCGAGTCATTTGCGTCGATCGAATCGCGGCCAAGATCGACGCGCTCCAGCGGGGCCGAGTGCCGTTCCATGAGCCAGGCCTCGACGACCTGGTGAAGCGCAACGTCGCAGACGGGAGGCTCGAATTCACGCGAGATCTCCCGGAAGGCATCCGCGCGTCCGACGTGGTCATGATTGCGGTGGGGACGCCGGCGCAGTCTGACGGTCGGACCGATCTCTCGGCCATCGAAGCAGTCGCGCTCGACATCGGCCGGGCCATGGAGCGTTACACGTTGATCGCCATCAAATCTACGGTCCCTGTCGGTACCGCCAGTTCGGTGGCCGGCAGAGTGCGCGCCGCCCAGCGCAGGCCGATCCGGTTCGATGTTGTTTCAAACCCTGAGTTTCTCCGGGAGGGATCGGCTGTCGAGGATGCGTTACATCCAGATCGGATCGTCATCGGCGCCGCCGACTCCGGCGCCGGCGCCACGCTGGCCAAGCTCTACGGGGACTTCCACTGTCCCATCATCATCACTGATCTTGAGTCAGCCGAGATGATCAAGTACGCGTCCAACGCGTTTCTGGCCACGCGAATCTCCTTTAACAACGCCGTGGCCGATATCTGCGAGGCGGTGGGCGCCGATGTGAGCCAGGTGACGAATGGGATGGGATTGGATCGGCGCATCGGTCAGGCCTTCCTGCACGCGGGCCTGGGCTTCGGGGGGTCGTGTTTCCCCAAAGATTGTGCTTCGCTCATTCAGACGGCTGCGGCGTCCGGATGCGACTTTCGCCTGCTGGAGTCGGTGCTCCACATCAACGACGAGCGGCCCCTCCGGCTCCTCGCCAAGATGCAGGAGGTCCTGGCTCCGCTCGAGGCGAAACTGATCGGCGTGCTCGGTCTTGCTTTTAAGCCGAACACAGACGACGTTCGACATGCCCGGAGTTTGGAGGTGATTCGCGGCCTCCTCGACGCCGGATGCCAGCTCAAGGTCTACGATCCAGTGGCGATCGAAAGCGTTCGGCCGCTGCTCCCGCCGTCGGTCAGATATTGTCGATCGGCCTTGGAAGCAGCCGAAGGATCAGACGGGTTAGTCATTGCCACCGAGTGGGACGAGTTCAAGTCCTTGCCCCTGGCCCGGCTTCGACAGAGCATGCGACGCCCGGCCGTGTTCGACGGGCGGAATATATGGCACCCGCAACGGATGCGCGATCTTGGATTTGAGTACTACTCAATGGGCCGGAAGCCCGCCCTGCCTGAAGCCCTCGCGGCCAGCGTCAGCGAACTCGGCAGCCGTGTCAACGGGGGCCACGTTCAGAACTTCCCGGCGAAGTCATTACCTGAGACGACGGCGGGGCGGGGCTCGCACAACGGCGTCGCCGCCCCGGCTGAGGTTCGGGAACCCCATGGTCGACCTCGCGGACTCGAGGGTCGCCCTCGCGTCGGCGGCAAGTTCCTGTTCGTGGGCGACGACAAGCTCTATGTCCGCGGGGTAACCTACGGTGCTTTTCGGCCCGACCCGGATGGCAACGAGTACCACGATCTGGATCGGATCGAGCAAGACTTCGCCCAGATGGTGGCGAACGGCTTTAACGCGGTGCGCATCCCCCACACGATGCCGCCACGCCACCTGCTCGATGCGGCACAGCGTCACGGACTCAAGGTGATGGTTGGGTTGTCGGCTGAGCAATACGTCGGCTACTTGATCGACCGAAAGAAAGCACCCAACATCGAGGAGCTCATACGAACCAAAGTGCGAGGTTGCGCCGGCCACCCTGGCCTCCTGTGTTACGCGATCGGCAACGAGATTCCCGCGCCTACCGTGCGGTGGTTGGGCCGCCGTCGAGTCGAGCGCTACCTCGAGCGGCTCTATCGGATCGTCAAAGCTGAAGATCCCGAGGGTCTGGTCACTTACGTCAACTACCCGACGACTGAGTATCTACAGCTGCCCTTCCTCGATCTCGGGTGTTTCAACGTGTACCTCGAGTCGACCGAGCGGCTCGGTGCATACCTGGCGCGCCTCCACAGCATCGCCGGAGATCGCCCGCTGATCATGAGCGAGATCGGGCTCGACAGTCTCCGGAACGGCGAACCGGCGCAGGCTGAGGCGCTCTACGCCCAGCTCCGCGCCGTCTCCGAAGCGGGCGCGGCCGGAGCCTTCGTCTTTGCCTGGACCGACGAATGGCATCGGGCGGGGGCCGAGGTTGACGACTGGGCGTTCGGCATTACCGATCGGCAGCGGCGACCCAAGCCTGCCCTTGCGTCGGTCGCCCAGGCCTTCGCGGAAGTGTCATTACCACGCGCGCGGCAATGGCCGTCGATCTCGGTGGTGGTGTGTAGCTTCAACGGAGCGCGCACCCTCGCTGATTGTTGCGAAGGACTGGCGCGGCTCAACTATCCCGACTTCGAGGTCATCATCGTAGACGACGGGTCGACGGATGCGACCGCCGACATCGCTCGTCGCTACGGCTTCCGACTGATCAGCCATCCCGAGAACAGAGGGTTGAGCCAGGCTCGTAATTCCGGCCTACAGGCGGCTCGCGGCGAGATCGTTGCCTATACCGACGACGACGCTCGACCTGACCCCGATTGGCTAAAGTATCTGGCCGCAACTTTCATGAATTCTGATGTCGCGGCCGTCGGCGGCCCCAATATCTCTCCGCCTGGCGACGGACCGATCGCTGAATGCGTCGCCAACGCGCCCGGAAATCCCACTCACGTCCTTATTTCAGACCAGGAGGCCGAGCACGTCCCCGGCTGCAACATGGCCTTTCGAAAGGCGTGCCTCGAGGGGATCGGAGGATTCGATCCACAGTTCCGAGCGGCTGGGGACGACGTCGACGTGTGCTGGCGGCTGCGCGAACGGGGCGACAAGATCGGGTTTAGCCCGGCGGCCATGGTCTGGCACCATCGCCGGAACTCGGTGTGGGCGTACATAAAGCAACAACGCGGGTACGGAAAAGCCGAGGCTTTGCTGGAGGCCAAGTGGCCCGAGAAGTACAACTCCCTCGGCCACCTGAGCTGGTCCGGGCGCGTCTATGACAAGGGATCGACGCGTGCGTTGGGTTGGTGGCGAGATCGAATTTACCGTGGCGTCTGGGGCGGCGCACCGTTTCAGTCACTCTACCAGCCGTCATTCGGCGTGTTATCCTCGCTGCCTCTCATGCCCGAGTGGTATTTCGCCATCATGGGATTGGCTTTACTGGCTGCGCTCGGCCCCCTCTGGAGGCCCGCCCACGCAGCGATACCTTTCCTCATACTAGCCAGTTCGGCCGTCCTCCTTCAGGCCGGTCTCACCGCCGCTCGGGCCAACCTCTCTAGCCCGCCTAGTTCGCGATGGGACAGGGTCAAATTACGAACCATCATCATGGGTCTGCATCTCTTGCAACCGCTGGCGCGGCTTTATGGGCGCCTGGGCTATGGGCTCACGCCATGGCGGCGCCGCGGCGCGCCCGGTTTTACTCTGCCTCGCTCCAGCTCGTTGGCCGTCTGGAGTCAACTGTGGCGCGCGCCTGAAGCGAGGCTTGCGTCAATCGAGGCAGGTCTCAAGGCTCTTCGCGCCCGGGTCTACCGCGGTGGCGCGTTCGATGATTGGGATCTCGAAATCCGCGGTGGGCTTTTCGGTGGAATGCGTCTGCTGATGTCGGTGGAGGACCAGGGTGCGGGCACTCAATTCGTGCGGCTGCATGCCTGGCCAAAGTGCCGGCCGGTTGGGCTGACTTCGGCATGTCTGATGGCTGTGCTGACTGCACTCTCAGCGGTCGACAGCGCGTGGGCAGCCTGCGCCATTTTTGCCGCGTTGGCGGCGGCCATGGGTATTCGGATGTTGCTGGAGTGTGGCTGGTCGGCGGCGATCGTGCGCCCAGCCCTGAACCTCGGAGTGAACAGGGAGTCTCTCTGACAAGACTCGGTCACGCGGATCTCGCGCTTTCCCGGCGCCTGTGGGGCCAGGCGCGCCCCTACTGGCCTCACATCGTGGGCATTTTCCTTCTGAGCCTGCTGGCCACGCCGGTCGCACTCCTCACACCACTGCCGCTGAAAATCGTAGTGGACAGCGTCCTCGGTCCGTACCCGCTCCCTGGCGTCCTGAGCCGACTAGTTCCCGCCGGAGGGTCCAGTGCGCTCGTGTTGCTCCTTGCAGCCGCGCTCGTCGTAGCGGTCGCGGTGATCCACCAGGCACAGTCACTCGGAGTCCTGGTCTGGAGCACGTATGTCGGAGAGCAGATGGTTCTCCGCTTTCGAGCGGAGCTTTTCCGGCATGTGCAGCGCCTGTCGCTCGCTTACCACGACACGAGGGGCACCGCCGACTCCGCGTACCGCATTCAGTGGGATGCTCCTTCCATCCAGTATGTCGCGGTGGACGGGGTCATCTCATTCATTAGCGCCGCCTGCTCGCTGCTCGGAATGATGTACGTCACGGCCCGTATCGACTGGCCATTGGCCGTGGTCGCAATAGCGATTTCCCCCGTTCTTTTTGTCCTCGCTGGCACCTACCGCCGCCGTCTCCGCAGCCAGGCCGGCCGCATCAAGAACCTCGAGAGCTCAGCTCTGTCCGTCGTCAAGGAGGTGCTTGGTGCCGCTCGCGTCGTGAAGGCGTTTGGGCAGGAGGAGCGTGAGGAGCAGCGCTTCGTCCGGAAGTGCGGGGAGGGCATGGCCGCTCGATTGCGCCTGGCCATCGTCGAAGGCGGCTTCAGCCTCCTTGTCAGCGTTGCGACGGCAGTCGGCACCGCCGCAGTTCTTTTGATCGGCGCACGTCACGTCCGCTCTGGGATCCTGACACTGGGCGATCTGTTCCTGGTGATGGGCTACATCACTCAGCTGTACACACCGCTGACGACAATGAGCAGGAAGGCCTCAAGCCTTCAGTCTCATCTAGCAAGTGCCGAACGCGCGTTCGCGCTTCTCGATGAGGCCCTGGATGTGCGCGAACGACCGGGAGCTCGAGCTCTCCACCGCGCATCGGGTTCGGTCACCTTTGAGAATGTCTCCTTCGCTTACGGCCATGACCGCGCCGTACTTCATGACGTGTCCTTTCGGGTCGCTCCGGGCACACGGTTAGGCATCGTTGGGACCACGGGTGCCGGAAAGTCAACCGTAGCAAGTCTCCTCACTCGCTTCTACGACCCGATCGCCGGCCGGATTCTTCTCGACGGCGTCGACCTGCGCGATTACAAGCTCGTGGATCTGAGGAGCCAGTTCGCAATCGTCCTGCAGGAGTCGGTGCTGTTCTCCACGAGCATCGCCGAGAATATCGCCTACGCTCGTCCCGGGGCAACTGACGACGAGATTGTGGCCGCCGCGAAACTGGCCAACGCCGATTCCTTCATCGCTCGTCTGCCCGAAGGCTATGGAACGTTAGTCGGCGAGCGGGGATCATTGCTTTCGGGGGGTGAGCGTCAGCGCATCGCCTTAGCTCGCGCCTTCCTCAAGGATGCTCCGATCCTCATCCTGGACGAGCCGACGAGCGCGGTCGACATGGAGACTGAGGCAGTGATCGTCGAGGCGATGAACAGACTGATGCGGGGACGTACCACCTTCATCATCGCCCACCGGCCGAGCACGCTTCAGAACTGCGACGCCTGGCTCCAGATCGAGAATGGTCGCCTCATAAATCACGGCCGGGAGTGCGCACCGCTGGCATCGTCTCGCGATTCAGTTCACGAGCTCAGGCGGTGTGATGCTGATGCCCTGTGAGGCCGGCTTGGGACGCGATCACGAGTGTGATGAACGAGATAGGAGCCTACAGCGCCAGACTGATCGATTCTATTCGGCCAGCCGGGTTCAAGTTCTGATGCAGGCACCGCTCCCTCAGACAGAAACCGTGATCGTCCGTATGCTGGAGCGACTTGTGATGGGGCGCACCACTTTCGCACTGGCGAAGACTCCGACTGCGCTCGCCAACCTCGATGGGCGTGGGGCGACCGCCTGCTCCTCGACCGGGTCGTTGTGAGCCCAGAACGGCTACTGAAGCCTCGAGAAATGGGAGACGCCGCGCTCCCGGTGGCGCAACACCCTGCCACGAGGGCGTGGCGCACGCTGGCCACTGAGCATGTGGAACCTGAACACATCGAGATTCTGCAGGCCTGGCCAGGCAAATCCATGATCTATCGCCTGGCACGGGCTGGGCCCAGCGGGGCCGACGTGATCGCGAAGCGATGTGAAGTACCGGTCGAGTCGACTGAACGCTCAATCTACGAAAGTATTCTTCCTTCCCTCCCGGTCAGCCGGCTCCGATACTACGGCCTCGCCACTGACGAAGACGAACGATTCTGCTGGCTTTTCATCGAGGATGCCGGCGAGGGCAAGTACTCGGTAGACCTCGAAGAGCATCGTCTCCTTGCCGGACAGTGGCTGGGCGTCATGAATGTTTCAGCCGCACAACTTCCCTCGGCCGCAAGCCTTCCGGATCGAGGGCCGGGATTCTACCTTCAGCTCCTCAGAAGGGCACAGCAGACAACTCGCGAAATATTGACCCACCCGAGTGTTCGCAGAGAGAACCCAGCCGCTCTCGAAACCATCCTCACCCACTGTGACGCGCTGGAAACCCGATGGGATGATGTCGAGCGCTGCTGCGATGGGATTCCGCGAACATTGGTGCACGGGGATTTCGCCGAACAGAATGCCCGTGTCCAAATCGGCCCAGCGGGCACGCGCTTGCTCGTCTGGGATTGGGATGGAGCTGGTTGGGGAATTCCGGCCGTCGACCTCGCACAGTTCATGGGGGGGTCCCTGAGTCCAAATCTTCGAGCATATTGGTCGATTGTGCACTCATCCTGGCGGGGACTTCGGGCTGCCAAGGTTGAACGACTGGCAGAGTTGGGACGGATGTTCCGTGCAGTCAACGCTATAGTTTGGGCAAATTCTGGTTTTTCTCTCCGTGCCAGCAGATCGAGCAGCCGTCCCACGGATTCTGCCGAGTGGTACGTCGAGGAGATGAATTGGTACGAGCGCGAGCTTGCCGACTGGCTTCGAGCGGCTGACAAAACAAACACATGAGTGGCGCTGCCATCTACCGCCGAATACTGCGATCAAAGCTCCACCGGCCGAACCTGATGGGCCTGCTCAGGCTCAGTCGGTTCGTGAAGCCCCTCTCAGTGTACTCAAGCTGCCAGCCCCTCCCCGCGGTCGGGTCGTCAGCCCTGTCGCGTCGTTGACCCGACTACCAGAGCCATGAGCCCGACGGTATGCGTGTCAGTCAACACGCTGCACTATCCGCAGGGCGGCGGCCACATGTGGGTATTTCTCAACTGGGTCCTCGGGCTCCGCGAACTCGGCTGCGCAATCGTGTGGATGGAGGGGATCGTCAAAGGTGGCTGGACTCCGGGACCGCGAGAGCCTGCCGAGCGACTTGCCGAACTCAAACAGCGACTGGCACCCTATGGACTTGCTGAGAAGGTTGCGCTTTGGACCAACGACGGGACGGCCATTCCCCCGGATCTGAGCGACCAGTGTCTCGCCTTGGACGCGGCCGCCGACGCCGATTTGCTGCTGAACCTGAACTACCAAACCCCGGCGGCGATCGTCAAACGCTTTCGGCGCTCGGCTCTCATCGATATCGACCCTGGCCTCCTGCAAACATGGTGCAGTGACCCTTCATACGGCTTCTCCATCTCACCGCACGATCTGCTCTTCACAATCGGCGAGACTGTTGGCCAACCCGGCTCAAAATTCCCCGACCTTGACCTGGAGTGGCACTATACCCCCCCCTGCGTCTCGCTTTCCTGGTGGCATCCGGTCAGCGTCGGGCCGCCCGCGCCGTTCACCACCGTGTCCCATTGGTATTCGGGGGATTGGCTCAGGGATGAGTCCGGCCAACTGTGGTCGAATGAAAAGCGGACGGCGTTCCTCCCCTTCCTCGATTTACCGCAGCGGACTTCTCAGACCCTCGAGTTGGCGCTCCAACTCGAGGAAAGGGACGAACCGGACCGCCTCATGCTCCGCCAACACGGTTGGCAGGTCCGAGACGCGTGGACGGTCGCGAGCACTCCATGGGACTACCAGCGGTACGTGCAACAATCGCTGGGCGAGTTCAGCTGTGTGAAGCCTTCCTGTGTCCGGCTGCAGAATGCGTGGATCAGTGATCGAACGCTCTGCTACCTCGCGAGCGGCAAGCCGGCCGTGATCGAGCACACAGGTCCGAGCAGATTCTTGCCCGACGACGCGGGGCTGCTTCGCTTTCGCGATCTCCCAGAGGCCGCACGGTGCCTCGAAGCCGTGTCAGCTAATTATGAAGCACACTGCCAGCACGCTCGCGCCCTGGCGGAAGAGTATTTCGATGCAAAGAAGGTCGTGAAAAGCGTGTTGGAGCGAGCCTTGGCATGAATGGAGATACCTTTGCCACCGACTCGATCGAAAACGGCCGCCGACGGCTGGCTGTTCTCGGCTTTCACAAGATCGGTTCACCGCCCGTTCAAGGCTGGGACAGCTGGTTCTACATATCAACAACGATCTTCGACGGATTTTTGTGTTGGCTCAAGGAAAGCGATTGGCGAGTGATCTCGGCAGACCAGTTCGTGACCGGCCTGGAGTCTCCAGAAACTCTCCCACCCCGATCCGTGCTGCTTACGTTCGATGACGGCTGTCGCTCGATGCGTTACGTGACGCTTCCACTCTTACGACGGTTCAACTTTCCAGCGGTGCTGTTTGTGCCGACGGGCTTCATCGGACTCGTCAACAGCTTCGATGCCGGCATCGAACCAGAGGAATCGATCTGTGATTGGGCCGATCTCATGGAGCTTCAGCGCTACGGCGTCTCCATTCAATCGCATAGCGTTTCTCACCGTCCGTTTTCTGCGCTTGATCCGGTGGAGCGAGACCGGGAACTGAACGACTCCAAGGCGTTGCTAGAAGATCGCCTCGGGAATCCCGTCGACTTCTTTTCCTTTCCCTATGGTGACTACGGTGGCGACCGCTTGGCCAGCGCCTCAGCTCTGCGACGTTCCGGATATAAGGCCGCGTACTTGTATGGAGGCGGACCCATGCCGGTGCCGGTTTTGGATGTCTATCAGATCTCGCGTCTCAAGATAGGACCAGATACCGATCTGGGCAGAGAGCTCGAGGACGAGCCGAAGACACCATGAGGCATCAGCGACGTCGATCAGAGTTGCAGAGTCGATGACCACTGGACTCGCGAAACGCAGCCAAGACAGATCAGCGTTGAGAAATCTCCTGGCAATGCGTACCTCGGAGGTCGGCGAGGAGACTACTGAACTGAGGTCCGTGAAGAATCATAGGTCAGCGAAAGGTAGATTGTTGGTCCTAGGAGCGCTGATATTCCTGGGCGCGTTGTTGCGGTGTGAGCATATTACTCAGCCATTTGTTGAGAAATTTAGCTGGCGGCAAGCGAGCACGGCAATGATGGCGCAGAATTTTTACCGCGGCCATTGGAATATTCTGTATCCGGAAGTTGCTTGGGGCGGTCCAGGTCCAAATTACCAGGGGCGAGAATTCCAGATCGTCACGTATATTGCGGCGAATCTCTATCGCGTCCTCGGACAACATGAATGGGTGGGCCGCTCTGTTGCCGTCGCTTTCGGTCTGTGGGGAATTTTTGCTCTCTATCAGTTAACGCGCAGAGTTTGGGATGATGAACGGGCATTGGTCAGTGCCGCACTCATGTCTGTCCTTCCCGGCGCCGTTTTTATAGAACGCTCCTTCTTACCCGATCCCGCCATGGTCGCGTTGGTAATCACAGGTCTTTGGATGCTCGTCGCGTATTGTCAAACTGAGCAGCGGCACTATTTGGTTCTTGCTGCATTAGTTGGGACTCTCGGAATTCTGACCAAGCTCCCCGGTATTGTTGTGGGGTTACCGGCCGTGTATGCCATTTATGCCCTCCTTGGCCGCCGAGCACTCGAGCGAAAGAGGCTAATGGCTTTGCTTGCCGCCGCCGCTTCAGTACTGATTATCGTATCGACGTATTATCTCTGGGCCAGACACTTAAGCCTCACGTATCCGCCTTATCACTTTGCAGGGGCACATAAATTCGTTTCTGTCGCGAAGATCGGTAAATGGATCAAGCACTCTTACTTCGTGCCGGATGTGACTCGTCACCTCGTTGGGTGGATGTGGACATTGCCAGTAATAGTTTTAGTCGTAATAGGCTTGATCCGTTCGCCTCTAGAGCTACAGAAGAGCGAATGTGAGAGAGGATCACGACGGGCGCCGTGGTTTTTTCACTGGTTTGGAGTCGCTCTTCTTATTCAGTTTTTCGTAGAAGCTCAACACCTCGTCGAAGACCCTCAAAACATGCACTTAGTGAATCCTTTCGCGGCGGCTATGGGGGGACAGGCGCTCGTATCGGTGTCCGAATGGATTTACGGACGTCGTTATAAATCGCTGAGAGTTGCGGGCCTTATCGGGATAGTTGCACTTATTGCGTTGCTGGGGAGACAACAGTTGGGAGTTCGGTATAAACCTTCTTACGAGCATTCTTATCGCATCGGGACAACGGTGAGCAAAATAGCGGACTCTAATGATCTCATCGTCTCATTTGGTTTAAATCCTGTGACTATTTACTATAGCCGCCTGCGCGGGTGGCTGTTTCCGCCGACGGAAATGTGGCACACTCCACGCGGCTGGGATTACGGACAAGACGATATCGATGCGTTGAAATCCTTGTGGGAACAGGGAGCAAGGTGGCTCGCGATATCAAATAGCAACGATGAATATAAGAACGCGAGGGACTTAAAGGAGGGTCGGAGCGAGTTATGGAAATTTATCGAGACCAATTTTGAGCTTTATGATGAAAGTGAAGACGGCATGATCTTTCGCCTTCCCGCATACCCATCTCGATCGACTTCAGAGCAACGGGTATTCGTGGCGCGGTAGCAGCTGTGACGAGTTTGGGCTAGGAGACTGAGTCTGTTGGAGCTCGCGCACTCAATTCGTTATTCAATTGTGATTCCGTTCTACAACGAATGGGACAGCCTCATGCCTCTCTATGGACGGCTCAAAGAAGCCATGGAGGCCTTAGGGCGTCCTTTCGAGCTCGTCTTTGTGGACGATGGCAGCACGGATGACAGCCTCGCTCTCTTGCAGAAAATTGCCTTGGCCGATCGACGGGTGACGGTGGTGGGCTTACGCCAAAACGCAGGCAAATCGCAAGCTCTTTCAGCCGGGTTCAGCGTGGCCCGCGGCGATTTCATCATCACGATGGACGGCGACCTACAACACAATCCTAGCGACATTCCCCGCTTCGTGGAGAAGTTGGAAGCAGGCTTCGACATTGTTTGCGGTCGCCGAACCCAGCGCCGCGAGGGGCGGCTACAACGTTTCTCCAACCGCCTGGCTAATTGGGTGCTGGCCAGGCTCACCGGCATACGCATCCATGACTGGGGCGGAGGTTTTAAGGCATACCGCCGAGCTCTGGTTTCTGATGTGCCGATCTACGGCGAGCTCCAGCGGCTTATCCCGATGCTTGCGCTGCGCCGGGGCGCCCACGTGTGTGAGGTTCCCATCACCATCGCGGCCCGGGAGCACGGTGTCTCCAAATACGGGATGATCCGGAAGCTACCCGTGTTCTTCGATCTGATCACAGTTCGTTTCCTGCTTCACTACCTCGCGCGACCCCTGCATTTCTTCGGCACCGCGGGCCTCCTCGGAGTCTTCATCGGCAATATCATCGGCTTCTGCTTGCTGATAGCCCGCGTATTCTATGGAGTCCATGTCATGATTGAGCACGGTCCGCTGTTGATCTTCTCCGCGGTTCTCATCGTCGCCGGAGTGCAGTTGCTTGCTCTGGGCTTGCTGGCCGAAATTCACGTGCGTTATCACTACGAGGGCCGTGGGAGAAGCAATCTCATTGAAACCGCTTTTATTATTCGCGGAGCAGAAATTCAGGCAGACGACAGAGTTCGCGGGCAACCCTCCGCGGCATTCTGACGCGGCATCCTGACGCGGTCACTGGCTCAAACGATTGTTTCGCCGTTATGTGGTGGGTGCCGGCGGGGGCCTCGGGAATGTCTGCCTCGATTTGAGGCAGTGATCGTGGCCCTCATTCGTCGTAGCAGCCGCCATGGGATCTATGCATGCTCGCCTGCACGGATTTTTCTGATTTGGCGAACGTAGGCTTTGTTGCAGGGTCCCATGCATCTCGCGGAATTCTGGATCACAGGTAGCGGCCTCGGAGTCGCATGTTGAAATTGCCCTCGACAGGTCGTCGTGTTTGGATTGTTCCGCTTCGCCTGGCGGCAAGCCTTGTTATCCTCACGTTCCTCTTCCATTTCATCGATGTCACTATTTTTTGGCCCGCACTGCGACGCGTCTCGCTGCCTCTCTGGTTTGCGATCCTCTTCGGCTACCTTGGCGTCCACGTGCTCGGCTGTTTTAAGTGGGCGATGATGATGAATCTTGCCGGCATAGGTCTTTCCCCCGCACAGGCCGGGCAGGGTTATTTCGGCGGCCTCTTCGCCACGCTGTTCCTTCCTTCAATCGTGGGCGGTGATCTCGTGCGCGTGGGCCTCACCATACGGTTACGCGGAAATCCTCCGGGAGTGGTGCTAGGCAATCTAGTGGACCGCATAGTGGATGCGGCGGCTCTCGTTTGCGTCGCAGGAGTTGGTGCGTCACTGATTCCAGATGTGGTGCAGTCGCAGAGCGGTCGAATTCTCCGCGTAACAACCATAGCGATAGCTGTAGTGTCGCTAGTGTCGCTCATCGGCGTGGCGATCTCAGCACGGTTCGCTCCGGTGCGACGATGGTCCTACCGCACACGGCGAGAACTGGTGCGACTGCGTCAAGCCTTTCGCTCGATGCTCCGCCAACCTCAGCGGGTACTGGTGGCGCTGTCGATCGGGATTACGGTGCAAACGGCTTTTGTGCTGCTGACCTCGGTGATCGCGAGCGGTTGCGGACTGCATGTTTCACTACGGGTGTGGCTCGTCGCGTGGCCCCTCGCGAAGCTTGCGGCCCTCCTGCCAGTCACGCAAGGCGGAATCGGGGTCCGTGAAGCGGCGCTTGCTGCGCTGGCCACGCCTTTTGGCGCTCCGCCCGCGATGACAGTCGCCGTAGGTTTGGTCTGGGAAACGATCATCTTCGGCGGCGGACTCGTCGCGGGCGTCATTTCTTATTCTCTCGGCCTTCGGGGCGGTGCTCCAGTTCCTGCTCGTGTTGCCCATGAGAAGTCACATTAGTATCGGCCGATGCGTGTGGACAAAAAACCCGGCCGCCATCGTCAAGAGGTCGCCGGCGGTGGTCATCACCATGACGTCCTGGATGCAACTCCAGTCGCATGAATCGACGATCGTGATGCTCGCCAATTGTCGGGAAGATGAGCCAAAATGGAATCGAACCGAAGGTGGCCAGCGATCTTGAAATCAGTCGCAGGGAGCAGACGCCGCCGACGCGTCATCGCATGAGATTGCTCGTCGTCAACGCGGATGATTTCGGCTTGACCGAAGGGGTGAACCGCGGCGTTCTCGAGGCGCATCAGAGAGGCATCGTCACTAGCACGACCCTGCTGGCGAGCGCTCCTGCATTCGAGTCGGCGGTCAGCGCGGCGCGTAGTGCACCGCGACTCGGAGTGGGCGTCCACCTGAACCTCACCGAAGGCCGCGCAATCTCAAAGCCCTCGGAGGTCGCGAGCATCGTGGATGCAATGGGCTGGTTCCGTTATTCGGCGGCCGGGCTGGTTCAGGCCGTCTTGCTCGGTCGGGCGAGGCCTCGAGAGATCGAACGCGAATGGGCCGCGCAAATCGAAAGGGTAGCTGGCGCAGGAATCGCGGTCACACACCTCGACGGTCATAAACACGTCCACATGCTTCCGGGCATGGCACCGATCATCGTGCGCTTAACCCGGCAATTCAGAATCTCAGCCGTTCGGTATGCCGTGGAATCACCGGTTCGTGTAGCTCCGCTCTTGCGCCGGGCCTGGCACGCGACCGATGGATCGCGCACAGCCCTTGGGTTGCTCAAGCAAAATCTGACGGCCCGCATATTCTCGACCTTTGCGTATACCTTCCGAACTCGGATGCAAGAAGCGAACGTGGTTATCCCAATGCAATTCCACGGATTTACAGAGACCGGATTTCTGGACTCGCGTCGGTTAGAAGAGATCCTCTGCAGCTTGTCTGAGGGCAGCTCCGAACTCATGTGCCACCCCGGCTATTCAAACGACTTGCTGCGTCAAACGGGAACGCGGTTACTTGGTCAACGTAATGCTGAACTTGAGGCCCTGACCAACCCGAGAGTGCGAGAACTGGTCGAGACGTTGGGAATTCAACTAATCACCTTCCGTGAACTGGTTCGCACGTGACTTCCGCGAACGAGGCGTCCGATCTTGCACCGCTGATCCAGATTTCGCGTTGAAGATTGACTGTACAAGGCCATAGCCGTGCTGCACCACGTTGGGCTCAGGAAAGTATGATCTGTGATCGAGCGGAGCCGGCGAGCTCGAACTAGCTAGCTACTTTCCGGTGCAGAAATGACGACAGAGATCGACCCGGGGTGCGGGATGGAGCTTCCGGCATACGTCCGGGTGCTCATTTCTGCCGCTCGTCCATGC
>Ga0137388_10001295_pt1 | contig 15009 bp, 15 predicted proteins | sample 15con2h14AmetaG_FD_104644 | JGI IMG/M metagenome (GOLD analysis project Ga0137388, IMG submission 104644) | Vadose zone soil microbial communities from Angelo Coast Range Reserve, California, USA - 15con2h1.4A metaG | ecosystem: Environmental > Terrestrial > Soil > Vadose zone > Saprolite...
CGCTGGCCTCTACCTGGCGATGCTCGGGCTGTTCGGCCTGGGCCTCGGCGCGATCATCCGCTCCAGCGTCGGCGCGGTCGCTGTTCTTTTCGGGGCCGCTGTTCGTGCCCTCGTTCATCATGACGCTGCTGCCGGCCTCCTGGCAGGACACCGCCGGCCACTACCTCCCGATGAACGCCGGCGAAACCATCTACACGGTGCAGCACCAGGCGCACACCCTCCAGCCCTGGGCCGGGTTCGGTGTGTTCAGCCTCTACGCCGCAGCCGCCCTCGTGACCGATTTCATGCTGATCAACCACCGCGACGCCTAGCACGCAGACTCCGTCTCCCCACGCGACACAAGACTGGAAAGGACCGCGAAGCCCACGTCCAGACCGAACGCCCGAGCCGGTACCTCGCCCAGCTCTGCAAACACGCCCGGCAAGTCCACCGCCTGCGCCACCGGCCGCCCACGCACGACGGTGGCGACCCGCAGCCGCCTCCCAAGGTGCAGGCACCCCAGACCGAAACCGATGGCATCGTCAGCTTCAGCTGGGGCCAGTGCACCCTGCAGGCCAGCCCACACGCTCACGCTCCGCGCCGAAGCCACCAGCGAGAAAACCTGCAGCAGGTTCAGGAAATCGTCGCCAAAGACATCGAGAGATTCGGCAAACGCGAACACCTGAAGGTCGCCTGGCAACGGCCCCAAGCGCCCACAACCCAGCCCGGTCAAGCCAGCTAAGCAAACAGCAAGTCGGTCCTGCCTGCGTGCTCTCACCTCTCCTTGGTCCCGTGGGCTTGCGGCCGCTGATGCATCCGGCTGCCTGGATCTCCCGGGGATCCTGCCGGCCTGCAGTGACCGGGAGGCCCAATGGCGACCTCTTTCACCGGCGCAACGGGCTCCGGAATATCCCGTGCGGCCAACCAGTGGTAAGCACGCACGCGCTGGCCTCAGCGGCCACCATGGCGCCCTCTCGCGGGGTCGCCGCAGCGCCCCTTTTTCCTCCTCCGATACATCCTGTGACCTGGGACAACAGGCCGTGGCGGGAACCCGTGCAGCCTCCGATGGCGAAGTCTGCGGCCAGGCCCGAATTCAGCGCTCACTCCCACCGGGAGCCGGAATCAGCGACCACCGGGGATGGTGCACTACCAAGATCGGCTCCCAAATGGCTCCCAGCAGTGGCCCAGCGGCTGCCGCAGGTTCGGCAAACAGCCTGCTGACCTGGGAATTCTGGTCGGGGTGGCCGGATTTGAACCGGCGGCCTCTTCGTCCCGAACGAAGCGCGCTGCCAAGCTGCGCCACACCCCGGCGACCGCGCGAGCAGTCTAGCTGATCCGCGGAACGAGCGTCAGAAGCGTGGCTTCCGGCCGGCACGAGTACCTGACCGGAGCCCACGGCGAGGTGCCTAGGCCAGCGGACACGTGCAGCCACGGGCGCTCCGCGCTGGCGCGGCCGGGTACGTGATCGCCCTGGCCGGCCGGGTACTGGTGCAGCCCGCGCGCCAGCGAACGCCCGATGCCGCAATTCGTCACCAGCGCGCCGAACCCCGGCAGGCAGACCTGCCCGCCATGGGTGTGCCCGGCGAGCAGCAGGTCGAAGCCGTCGGCCGCGAACCGGTCGAGCACCACGGGCTCCGGCGAGTGCAGCACCCCGAGGCGCAGGTCAGCGGACGGATTGGCGGGCCCGGCGATCTCGTCGTAGCGGTCGCGGTCGACGTGCGGATCGTGCACCCCGGCCACCTCGATGTCGGTGTCCGCCGCCTTGATCCGGCCCCGCCGGTTGTTCGCGTCAAGCCAGCCTGCGGCGGTCATCCCCGCGCCAAGCTCGGCCCACGGCAGGTCGGGAACATGGCGGCGGCGCTCAAGCGCGCTCGTCCGCCACAGGTAGCGAGCCGGGTTCTTCGGAACGGGCGAATAGAGGTCATTCGAGCCGAAGACGAAGACGCCGGGGCGATCGAGCAGCGGCCCAAGGGCATCAAGAAACGGCTGAACGGATTGTCGGTGGGCGATCGAGTCACCCGTGTTCACCACGACGTCCGGCTCAAGAGAGTCGAGCGACCTGATCCAGGACATCAGCCGGTGCCGCCCCGGGGTCAGGTGTGCGTCGGAGATGTGCAGCAGCCGCAGTGGCCTCGACCCCGCGGGGAGCAGCGGGACGTCGTAGCGGCGCAGTGCGAACCAGTTGCGTTCGACGACGGCGGCGTACGCGAAAGCGGCGGCGCCAGCCGCCGCCGCTGTCCCGGCCATGCCTCGTGGTCGCATCCATTCATGGTGCCATGCAGCGGGGACTGACCTGGCCGGGTAATGCTACGGCGGGACGCGGCAGGATGGGCTCATGACCGGACTGAAGGAACGGCTCCGCAGCGACCTCACCGCGGCGATGAAGTCCCGCGACGAGGTACGCACCCGGACCCTGCGGATGGCGCTGACCTCGGTGGCCAACGAGGAGGTGGCTGGCCAGGCCGCCAGGGACCTCACCGAGGAGGAAGTGCTCCGGGTACTCACCCGCGAGGCCAGGCGGCGCCGCGAGGCCGCCGACGCCTTCGATGCGGCGGGCCGGTCAGATCAGGCCGCTGCCGAGCGGGCCGAGGGCGAGGTGCTCAGCGGCTACCTGCCTGCCCAGCTTCCCGACGCAGAGCTCGCGGCGATCGTCGCCCGGGTGATCGCGGAAACCGGAGCGTCAGGCCCGGCTGCAATGGGCCAGGTCATGAAGGTGGTCATGCCGCTGGTGGCCGGCCGGGCCGAGGGCGGCCGGGTGGCGGCCGAGGTCCGCCGCGCGCTGGCGGGCTAGCCCGGAGTTCCCCCGTCGCGACACCGACATAGGCGTTGACCAGGTGAAACGGCCTCGACTCATGACTACGTAGACATGTAATTCCCATGATCGAGGGCATTACTACCTGGTCAAACGCGCTGGCCTATCGGCTTGGGGGGAACTTGGGGCTAGCCGCGCACCAGGCCATGAAGGCGGTCACGCCGCTGGCTTGGGCGCCAGCGTTACGCTGCCGCCCAAGGCAGCTCGCATCGAGTCCAGGCGATGCTGAGTAAGGCCCGTCAGCCGCAGCTCAGGGGCCCCCGCCCCCGCCGCCGCCGCCCCCGCCGCCACCGTGACCTGGCGGAGTCGGCTTCGGAGTCGGCTTGGGCGGCTTGGGCGGCTTCTTTGGCTTCGGCGAGTTGACTCCGGTTCCGAGCGAGAAGAACGGGCTGTTGGCGGGCACGCCGACGAAAGTGGCGATGGATCTGCCCAGGTTGGCGTGCTCGAAGGTGAACTGCCAGATCTGGCCTGCGTTGGCGCCGAAAACATCGACGGCGCAGTATGCCGACCCGGAAGCGAGCCGGTAGCAGGAGCCGGGGACGCCGGACATCGGATGCGTGATGGGACCGGCCGGGTTGAACATGGAGACGTAGCCGGCCAGGCGGGGGGTGTAACCGGCGAAGGCCGCGTACTCAAAGAGGTTCGCCGTTCCCGTCTTAGCGGCTGCGGGCATTCCGATGCCGTCTCCGACGCCAGTCCCGCTCGTCAGGACGCCCTGCAGGATGTAGTTGGCAGCGTCGGCGACGGCGGTCGAGATCGCCCGGTAGCAGCCGGCCGACTTCACCGGCAGGTTGCCGCCGCTCCTGTCTATGATCTTGCCAATCGCGATGGGCCTGCAGTAGATCCCCCGGGAGGCGACGGTGGCGTAGGCCGCGGCCATCGTCATCGGGGAGACGTTGACCGAGCCGAGCGTGAACGACGCGAGGTCGTCAGCCGGGGGCAGGTAGCTGGCCCGGCGCGGGTTGCCGACTCCCTGGAACAGGGACTTGCCGTCGGCGCGGTGGACGCCGAGGCTGGCCGCGGTCTTGACCACGTTGCACAGCCCGACCTTCTGCTCAAGGTGCGCATAGAACACGTTGATCGACAGCGTGGTCCCGTTGTACAGCGTGAAGATGCCCTTGCCTGCCCCCTCGGCGTTGGTCACCTGGTAGGGCGCTATGAACTGGCCCCTGCAGCTGGTGTAACCGGGGATCGTGGCCGGGGACACGATCTTCTGGCTGAACCCGAAGGGTATGCCCTCCTTGAGCGCGGTGAGCAGGGTGAAGATCTTGGACGATGAGCCGGTCTGCACGCCGATGCCGCCGTTGTACTTAGTGTCGACCGCGTAGTCGACGCTGTCCTGCCCGGGCCCGTTGCCGTACCGGCGGTCCACGGCGATCGCGCGGACCTTGCCCGTGCCCGGCTGGATCAGCACCTCGGCCGCCGCGTTCCCCGCCTGGTTATAGCTGGAGGGCGGCGCCGGCACCATATAGCTGACCGCGTGCTGCGCGGCATGCTGGTCCTTGCCGTCCATCGTCGTGTAGATCTTCAGGCCGCCGGTCTTGTTCAGCTGGGCCCATGCCTGGTGGTACGCCGGGTCGTTCTGCATGACCGACAGGACGTAGTCGCAGAAGAACGCGGCGTGCCTGGCCGACCGGCTGGTGCAGCCGCTCTGCAGCGCGTGGAAGGACGGATGCAGCCCGAGCGGGGCGTGCGCCGCTGCCTGCGCCGCTGCCTGCGTGATGTAGTGCTGCTGCGCCATCTTCGTCAGCACTTCGTTCCGGCGGCTGATGGCGTTCCCCGGGAACTGGAACGGATTGTACTGCGAGGGATTTTCCACCAGGCCGGCCAGCAGCGCCGCCTGCGTCAGCGTCAGGCGACTTGCGGTGGTGTGGAAGTAGCGTTCCGCTGCCAGCTGGATGCCGATCGCATGATTGCTGAAGTAGGCGGCGTTCAGGTAGGCGGCGAGCAGCTGGTTCTTGGTCATCTCGTGCTCGACCTTGATGGCTATCCGCAGCTCGCGGATCTTCCTCGCCGTCGTGTCCTGCTGCGCTGCCAGCACCTGTGCCCTGCTCGTCGCCGTCAGGATCAGTGCGTTCTTCACGTACTGCTGCGCGATCGTGGAGCCACCCTGCACTGCGTTGTGCTGAAGGTTGTTGATCACCGCCCGGATGGTGCCCTTGAAGTCCAGCGCGCCGTGCTGGTAGTACCTGGCGTCCTCGATCGCGACGATGGCATGCCGCATGACCGGCGCGATCTGCGCGAAGCTCACCGGAACCCGGTCGATGTTGTTCGGGTAGTAGTACGCGATCAGGTGGCCATTCCGGCCGAGGATCTCGGACCGGACTGGCAGCTGCCCGAGCGCGGGCACGGCGAGGTTGTTGAACTTGTTGGCCGCATCGCGGGTGATGATCCCGATCCCGCTCACGGCAGGCAGCGCGAGCCCCGCAAAGAGCAGGCCGGCCACCGCGGCTATCACGACGAGCCGGCCAGCCGCGCTTATTCGGGCGAGGCGATCTGATGTCAGCACGCAAATCAGCGTACGCTGGCCGCCGCTGCGGCCCGGCCAGGATGGTGAATCCGCAGCTCGGAACGGCGCGGGTCGCCGCGGTCCTGGCCGCGGGCGGGCGGGTGACTAGTCACTTCTGCCCGTATAGCCCATGCGGACTATCCCCGAAATGAGCCCGACAGGGTCTAGCGCTCAGGCCCGGACTTCCGTAAGTTACGTTTTCGCAACCATGACACGGAGCCGGGCCCCCGCGCCGTCGGCTCCTACCTGCCAGTGAACGCCATCCGGCGTGACGACCCCCAGCGGGCGTGACGATCAGGAGGAGTTGGGCCAATGTGGATCACGGACTGGACCGCCCGCGCCGCGTGCAAGGGAACGGACCCTGACGAGCTCTTCGTTCAGGGGGCGGCGCAGAACCGGGCCAAGCTGATCTGCCGTGGCTGCCCCGTCCGGACCGAGTGCCTCGCGGACGCGCTCGACAACCGGATCGAGTTCGGTGTCTGGGGCGGCATGACCGAGCGTGAGCGGCGCGCATTGCTTCGCCGCCGTCCGGATGTGGTCTCCTGGCGCGATCTGCTCGAGAACGCGCGCAACCAGTACGAGCGCACTGGCGACGAGCTCGTCGCCAGCTGACGACGGTGCGCTGACCGGGATCACGGTTGCCGCGGCGCGGCAGCTACCCGATAAGAAAGCTCTCCCCGATCGCCCGCAGGCCTGCCAGGTTGTGCACGTCCTCGGCTTGGGCGGGTACCTCGGTGACGGGAACAAGCGGGTGCGCCGCGGTGAAATGCTCAGTAAGGCGCCGCTGCGCCGCGACTAGCTGCATGCGCTCGGCGTGCAGCCGCAAGGCTGCGATGGCCAGCCGGTGCGGTGCCTGGCCCGGCTGCGCGGGCCAGCCTTGCGGCTCGTCCCGGCGGGTATCGCCATCCGGACCATCGCTGTCCGCGCCGTCGCCGTTGGGGCCCTCGCCGGGCTGCAGGCTCTCGGCGGCTGCCATGCTTCGGGCGGCAGACAGCCGCGCTGCGGGCGAGCGTTGCATGCGGTTAAGAATGAGCCCGGCAAGCGGCATCTCCTCCACCGCCAGCCGTTCCACGAAGTACGAAGCCTCCCGGAGCGCGTCGGGCTCGGGGGCGGCGATCACGAGGAACGACGTGCCGGGTGCCCGCAGCAGCTGGTAGGTGTACTCCGCGCGCTCCCTGAAGCCGCCGAACATCGTGTCGAGTGCGGTAACGAACGTCTGCGCGTCGCGAAGGACCTGTGTGCCGAGGATCTTCGTCAGGGCTCCGGTTACCACGCTGAACCCGACGTTAAGTACCCGCAGGTACGCTCGCCCGCCCAGGTTCGCCGGCGCGGTGAGGAGCCGGAGTAGCCGGCCGTCGAGGAACCGCCCGAGCCGCTGCGGGGCGTCAAGAAAATCCAGCGCGGACCGGCTCGGCGGGGTATCCACCACGATCAGGTCCCATTCGTCGGCCCTGCGCAGCTGGCCGAGTTTCTCCATGGCCATGTACTCCTGGGTGCCGGAGAAGCTGGACGACAGCGACTGGTAGAAGGGGTTCGCCAGGATCTGGGCCGCCCGGTCCGGATCGGCGTGGGCCTCCACGATCTCGTCGAAGGTCCGCTTCATGTCGAGCATCATCGCGTGCAGGCTGCCGCCATCCGCGGCCTCGTGGTGCCGTGATCCGTCAGTTCCGTGCCGCGGGCCGGCCCGGCCCGCTACCGGAACCAGGCGGGGGGTGTTGTCCAGGGAGGACAGGCCCATCGACTGGGCGAGCCTGCGGGCCGGGTCAACCGTGAGCACTACCACATGCCTGCCGCGCTCCGCCGCCCGCAGGCCGATCGCCGCGGCAATGGTGGTCTTCCCTACGCCGCCGGATCCGCAGCAGACGATGATCCTGGTGCGGCGATCGTCGATCAGCCGGTCAACGTCGAGCTGCGGCGCCGTGGCCCCCGGCATCAGGCCGCTCCCTGATCCCGCAGCGCGGCCGCTATCCGGTAGAGCCCCGCCAGGTCAATGCCATCGGTGATCATCGGCAGGTCGTACCTCGGCTGCCCCGCTCCGGCCAGCCGGCGCCGCTGTGCGCGCTGGCCAGTGGCCGTCCTGGCCTGCTCGACCAGTTCGGCAGCCAGCGCGGCGGCGAGCCGGTGGCTGTCGTCGAGCCCGGCTGCCTTCAGTCCCAGGGCAAGTTCGTCCTCATCGACCGATCCGCTCGCCGCCATGCGCAGCTGGCCGGGAGACATTGCGAGCGGATGCACCTTGTTGATCATGATGCCGCCGGGCTGCAGCCCGCCGTTGCCGAGCCTGGCGAGTTCCGCGATGCCGTCGAGGGTCTCCTGGACCGGCATCTCCTCGAGCACGGTGACAAAGTGCACCGCCGTCTCCGGCGAGCTGATCACCTTCTGCACGGTGTCCGCATGGCCGCGGATCGGCCCGACCCTGGCGAGGCCGGACACCTCGGCGGCCACGTTCAGGAACCTGCCGATCCGCCCGGTCGGCGGCGCGTCCATGACAACCGCGTCGTACACGAGCCTGCCCCCCTCCCGCCGCCGCGTTGCCTCGGCTGCCTTCCCGGTCAGCAGCACGTCGCGCAGGCCGGGCGCGATCGTAGTGGCGAAATCCACCACGCCGAGCCTGGTGAGCGCCTGGCCGGCGTGCCGGAGGTTGTAGAACATCTGGAGATACTCAAGCAGCGCGGCCTCCGGATCGGCGGCCAGCGCGTACACCTCGCCGCCTGGCCGGGTGGTGGTGGCCGGAGCGACCGCGACCCTGCGTTCGCCGTAAGGGAGCGGCGGGCAGTCAAAGACCTGAGCGATCCCCTGCCGTCCCTCGACCTCGATGAGCAGCACCCGCTTGCCGCCTGCGGCGAGGGCAAGCGCCAGCGCGGCGGCCACCGTTGTCTTGCCGGTTCCGCCCTTGCCGGTGACGACATGCAGCCGCACGCCCTCCCAGTCCGTGTCCCGTGCCCTCACGCCATGGAGGCTATCCGCGCCCGCGCACTAGGTATGGATCTGGCCGGGCGGCAGCACAGCCAAAAGTCACTAGGCTGGTGCCGGGGACATCGGCGTGCAGCCGGGGAAGAGGTGTTCACGGTGGTCGGCATTCTTTTGGTCATCCTCGTGATTCTCGTGGTGTCGGGTCTCGTCGTGACCGGCCGCGCGATGCGCGTGGTGCAGCAGTATGAGCAGGGCATCGTCTTCAGGTTCGGCAAGGTGCTGCCGGGCACGCGCGGCCCCGGGCTGCACGTGATCAGGCCGGTCGGTGATCGTATGCAGAAAGTAAACATGCAGATCATCGCCATGGCCGTTCCGGCACAGGAGGGCATTACCAGGGACAATGTCAGCGTCCGGGTGGATGCGGTGGTCTATTTCCGCGTCGTCGACCCGATCAAGGCGACGGTGAATGTGCAGAACTACATGTTCGCCGTCTCGCAGCAGGCGCAGACATCGCTCCGGTCGATCATCGGCCAGTCGGAGATGGACCAGCTGCTGGCCGAGCGGGCAACGGTCAACAAGGAGCTCCGCCGGATCATCGACGAGCCGACCGAGGGCCCGTGGGGCATCAGGGTCGAGCGCGTGGAGATCAAGGATGTGAGCCTGCCCGAGGGAATGAAACGGTCGATGTCGCGGCAGGCGGAGGCAGAACGGGAGCGCCGGGCGCGGATTATCACCGCTGACGGCGAGTACCAGGCGTCGAAGCGGCTCGCCGCGGCGGCCAACGTGATGGCGCGTGATCCCGCCGCGTTGCAGCTCAGGTTGCTGCAGACGGTGGTCGAGGTCGCCGCGGAAAAGAACAGCACGCTGGTCATGCCGGTGCCAGTCGAGCTGCTGAGGTTCTTCGACAAGTTCACTCCGGCCGCCCCGGCGAGCGAGAAGTCGGCCGCGGACTCGGCCTCGCTGGCCGACTTCGGCGATGTGGCGGTGGCGGCGGCGGAGGCTGAGGCCGAGCTCGGCGGGGCCGCGGCGGCCCCGCTGCAGATACCTGACATCCCGCCAATTCCCGAGATCACCGCGGAGGTGGGCGACGCCACGCCTGCCATCGGCGATGCCGCGCCTGACCAGCACGCACCGGAGCAGGACGCGGCGGCGCAAGGCGTGGCGGCTGGGCGAAGGAGGGCCGCGAAAAAGCCGGGCGCATAGCCAGGCGGCACGGGACAGGTCCGCCGGAGCGGGAGGACCGCGGAGGATCCGGGCGCGTAAGGTGGCAGCCGCGCCGCCATCGCGGCCCGGGTCGGCCGGTCGGCGACGCGCCTGCGCACGCCGGCCGGGTCGGCGACGGGCCTGCGCACGCCCCGCCCCGCTAGAGTCGGCTCATGCAGAAGTGGGAGTACGCAACGGTGCCGCTGCTCGTCCATGCGACCAAGCAGATCCTGGACAACTGGGGCGAGGACGGGTGGGAGCTCGTGGCTGTGGTGCCGGGCCCGAATCCCGAGCAGCTCGTCGCCTACCTGAAGAGGGGCAAGCCATGAGCCTGGCGGAGGACCCGGCACCGGACCAGCACTCACCCGAGGCCCGGCTGGCCGCACTCGGCCTGACCCTGCCGAAGGTGACGGCTCCGCTAGCTGCCTACCTGCCGGCGGTGCGCACCGGGGATTACGTCTACACCGCCGGTCAGCTGCCATTCGTGGACGGGGTGCTGCCCGCGACCGGCAAGGTCGGCGCCGGGGTGGGCCTGGCCGAGGCCAGCGCGCTCGCGCGGATCTGCGCGCTCAACGCGCTGGCCGCGGTGGCGTCCGTGACGGGCGGCCTCTCGTCTGTCCGCCGGATCGTCAAGGTGACTGGCTTCGTGGCTAGCGCGCCCGATTTCACCCAGCAGGCACAGGTAGTTAACGGCGCGAGCGAGCTGCTGATCGAGGTCTTCGGCGAAGCTGGCCGGCATGCCCGCAGCGCCGTCGGCATGGCCGTCCTGCCGCTCGATACCCCGGTCGAGGTCGAGTTGATCGCGGAGGTAAGGGGCTAGGCCGTCAGCGGCGCAGGGCTCAGGAGGCTCGTCGTGGAAGGTCCCGTGGACGGCGCGGCGATCCGGCTCCCTGGGATGATGGCCGGTCGCGCGCTCGACGTCCTGGCGGGACGCGTGCCGGCGGCCGCCGCCAGGGACGCGGCAACCGTCATGCTGCTGCGTCCCGTGCCGGCGGCCGGGGGCGGCTCGCTGGCCCGGCACGCGGACCACGGCCTTGAGGTCTACATGCTGCGGCGCAAGTCCTCGATGGCCTTTGCTCCCGGCGCGTTCGTCTTCCCCGGCGGCTCGGTTGACACCAGGGATGCCGACGAAGAGGTCGCCTGGACCGGGCCTGACGTGGCCGACTTGGGCGCGATATTCGACGCTCCGGCTCGGCTCGCGCGGGCGCTGGTGTGCGCGGCCGTGCGGGAGACCTTCGAGGAGTCCGGGGTCCTGCTGGCCGGGCCGTCGGCGGCGACGGTGGTGGCCGATACCAGCGGCGATGACTGGGAAGCCGACCGGCATGCGCTGCTCGACCGGTCGATCTCGCTCGCTGAGATGCTCGGGCGGCGCCGCCTGGTGCTTCGCGCCGACCTGCTGAAGCCATGGTCACGGTGGATCACCCCGGTGGTGGAGGAACGCCGGTTCGATGCGCGCTTCTTCGCCGCCGCGCTGCCGCCCGGCCAGCGGACCAGGGACGTCGGCGGCGAGGCGGCGCAGGTCGCCTGGATCCGCCCGGCGGATGCCATAGCCGCCGGGCGGAAGAAGGAGATAGTGCTCTGGCTACCCACTGCGGTGACTCTCGGTGAGCTCGCCGCCTGCGGCACGATGGCGGCCGCGCTCGCCTCGCCCCGGCCGGTCACGCCGTGGCTGCCGGAGGTCACCATCCGCGAAGGCACGCCCTGGCTCAGCGTCCCCGGCGAGCAGGAGTATCCGCTGTGATCGAGCATCCGCGGTGACTGCCCAGGTGGCCGGCGGGACGCCGCCGGCCCCGGACATCGATGGCTCGGGGACGGCGCGGGCACGCTGCGTGCTGGCCCCCAACCCGTCGCTGATGACCCTGGACGGCACGAATACCTGGCTGATCGCCGAGCCAGGCTCGGCCGCGGCCGTGGTGGTGGATCCGGGACCTGACGACGAGGGGCACCTGCGCCGGGTGCAGGCGCTCGCGTTGGCTGCCGGGCAGCGGGTGAGCCGGATCCTGCTGACACACGGGCACCGCGATCATTCGGCCGGCGCCCGGCGACTGGCCGAGCTGACCGGAGCGCCGGTGCTGGCGCTTGACCCGGCGCAGCGGCTCGGCGCGGAAGGGCTCGAACCTGGCGATGTGGTATCCGCGGCAGGCTGCGAGATCCGCGTCATCGCCACGCCTGGCCATACGGCCGACTCGGTGTCCCTGCTGCTACCGGCGGACCGCGCGGTGCTGACCGGGGACACGGTGCTCGGCCGCGGCACCACCATGATCTCCCGCGATGGCAGCCTCGGCGACTACCTCGCCTCGCTGGACCGGCTGCGCGCGCTGGCCGACTCCGCGGCGCTGGCGGCGCTGCTGCCCGGGCACGGGCCGCTGCTCGCGGACCCGGCGGCAACCCTGGACTTCTACATCGCCCACCGCGCGGAGCGGCTCGCCGAGGTGCTGGCCGCTGTCGCGGCCGGGGACCGCACGCCCGCCGGCATTGTCGCGCGCGTGTACGCGAGCGTGGACCGGAGCCTGTGGCCGTTCGCGGAGTGGTCAGTCCGGGCGCAGCTGGCCTACCTCGCGGAACGGGGGCTACTGCCGCCGGAGTGGGCCGGCGGGTCAGCGTGACCGCTTGCGCAGCCGCTCTGGCGCGATGAGCAGGACGGACTTGGCGGATAGCTGCAGCCAGCCGCGGGCAGCGAAATCCGCCAGCGCCTTGTTGACCGTTTCCCGCGATGCCCCGACCAGCTGGGCGAGTTCCTCCTGGGTGAGGTCATGGTTGACCTGCAGCCCGTCCTGCTGCGCGGTGCCGAACCGGTCGGCCAGGTCGAGCAGTGCCTTGGCCACCCGGCCTGGCACGTCCGTGAAGACGAGGTCGGCCATCACATCGTTGGCCCGGCGGAGCCGCTGGGCGAGCGCCTGGAGCAGGTGCAGGGCCACGTCGGGACGGCCGGTCAGCCAGCTTCGCAGGTCGGCGTGGGCGAGCGCAGCGAGGCGGCTGTCGGTGACCGCGGTCGCGCTCGCCGTGCGCGGCCGCGGGTCGAAGAGCGACAGTTCCCCGAACATCTCGCCCGGGCCTAGCACGCTCAGCAGGTTCTCCCGGCCGTCGGCCGCGGCACGGGTCAGCTTGATCTTGCCGGCGAGTATCACGTAGAGCTGGTTGCCGGAGGCCCCCTCCTCGAACAGGCGCTCGGCCCGGGAAAGCTCCACGACGGTGACTCCGGCCTGCAGCGCGGCCGCACTGTCATCGTCGAGCGACTCGAACAGCGGCGCCCGCCTAAGCACGTCATCCGCGTCGTCCACGGGTGCCTCCTCGCCTGCATCCGCCATCAGTACCCAGTGTCGCCCATTTGTGACCTGGGCTCGACAGGGGGCGGCTGGCCTCGCACCGCACGGGCCTCCCGGCTGGCGCCGTGGCTGCCCTTCGGCGCCGCACGCACGCGCGCCCAGGTTCAGTGCCCCCGATGGCTATCCGATGACCTGAGCCTGGCCCGGCACGCCTCGATCTCGGCTTCGGCGTCGGCCTGGCCCACCCAGGTAGCCGTCTCCACTTCCTTGCCGGGCTCCAGGGCCTTGTAAACCTCGAAGAAGTGCTGGATCTCCAGCCGGTCGAACTCAGAGACGTGCTCGATGTCCCGCAGATGCGCCATCCGGGGGTCGGTGGCGGCGACGCAGAGCACCTTGTCATCGGCGCCCATCTCGTCCCGCATCCGGAACATGCCGATCGCCCGGCAGTGAATCAGGCAGCCAGGGAACGTCGGCTCGTCCAGGATCACGAGCGCGTCGAGCGGATCACCGTCGTCAGCGAGCGTATCCTCGATGAATCCGTAGTCAGCGGGGTACCGGGTCGAGGTGAACAGCATCCGGTCCAGCCGGATTCGCCCGGTTTCATGATCCATCTCGTATTTGTTGCGCTGGCCTTTCGGGATCTCGATGACCACATCGAATTTCACGATTCCGCTCCCTGCAGCCGTAGATGATTGACTCCGTGGCCAGGACGCGTGCCCCGCATCCTGGCTGCCCGCAGGATCAGCATCTCGTGAGGGGAGGAGTGGTGACGAGCCGGCTCCGGCGCGTGGCATTGGCGACCCTCGCGCTGCTGACCATTTTCACCATCGGCGCCGGCGTCGCGGTCGCGCATCTGCTGCCCGCCCGTCTTGCCCGCTGGCAGGTACCGCGGGTGGCCGGGCAGCCGCTGACCGCGGCCGGCCCGGTGCTCGGCGCGGCAGCACGACCGCAAGGAAAGGCCGTAACGTCTGCGGGCCTGAGCGCCCGGCTGTCCGGGACGCTGGGCCTGCCGGCCCTGGGCGCGCACGTCGCAGCGGCCGTCGCCAGCTTGCCAGCGGGCAAGGTGATCTTCGCCAGGCATGGCAGCTCCCCGTTCGCGCCGGCCTCGACGGCCAAGCTGGCGACGGCGGTGGCGGCCCTGCAGGTGCTCGGCCCCGGAGCCCGGTTCAGCACGCGGGTCGTGGCGGGCGCCGCGCCGTCTGCCATCATCCTGGCCGGCGGCGGTGACCCTACCCTGGCCGCGGGTAGTCCGCCTGCGGCGGACTACCCGCAGCCGGCGACGCTTGCCTCGCTGGCCGCCAGGACGGCGCGCGCGCTGCGCGCCAGGCACCGGCGCACCGTGCGGCTGGGGTACGACACCTCGCTGTACACCGGGCCGCTGCTCGCGCCTTCGTGGCCGTCCAGCTATGTGTCCACCGGCAATGTCAGCCCGATCACGCCGCTGGAGGCTGACCAGGGCCGGCTGACCGCCGGCGGAGCGCCGCAGGATGCCGATCACCCGGGGAACTTCCGGCCGCGGTCGCTGACTCCGGCGGCCGATGCCGCCCGTGCGTTCGGCTCGCTGCTGGCCAGTCACGGGATCCGGGTGCGCGGGCCGGTGCGGCCGGCCGCGGCGCCGGGAGCGGGCGTCACCATCGCCAGGGTCGCCTCGCCGCCGGTCGCGCAGATCGTGCAGTGGATGCTGATCGAGAGCAACAACGTGATCGCCGAGAACCTGGCCAGGCAGGTAGCGATCGCGGTCGGCAAGCCCGGCTCGTTCAGCGGCGCGGCGGCGGCCGTGATGGCGACCGACCAGAGACTGGGGGTGCACGGCATCAGGCTGGCGGACGGCAGCGGCCTTTCGCCCGCTGACCGGATCACCCCGCGCGCGCTTGTGCAGCTGGTCGCCCTGGCCGCGGGCGGCGGCGGCCCCGGCCTCCGGCCGGTGATTACCGGGCTGCCGGTGGCGGGCTTTTCCGGGACGCTTGCCCCAGGCGGGAGCGTCTTCGCCGTCACGGGGCCGGCCGCCCGCGGGGTGGTGCGGGCGAAGACAGGCAACCTGACCAGCGTGGCGGCCCTGGCCGGAGTCGCCTACGCCAGCAACGGCCAGCTGCTGGCCTTCGCGTTCATGGCGGACCACGTTCCCAAGAACGGGCTGAGCCAGGCCGGCGGCGCCATCGACAAGCTGGCTACCGAGCTCGCGGGCTGCGGCTGTCGCTGAGCGGCTCGCCGCGGCTGCCGGGGCGGCGGGCTGCGACCGTGCCGGGACGGCTGGCCGCGGCTGCCGGGGCGGCGGGCTGCGACCGTGCCGGGACGGCTGGCCGCGGCTGCCGGGGCGGCGGGCTGCGACC
>Ga0137388_10001303_pt1 | contig 14985 bp, 16 predicted proteins | sample 15con2h14AmetaG_FD_104644 | JGI IMG/M metagenome (GOLD analysis project Ga0137388, IMG submission 104644) | Vadose zone soil microbial communities from Angelo Coast Range Reserve, California, USA - 15con2h1.4A metaG | ecosystem: Environmental > Terrestrial > Soil > Vadose zone > Saprolite...
GAGTTCGCCAATCTCGCCGCCTTCCTTGTCAGCGACGGCTCCGGCTACATCAACGGAGAAGTCGTCACCATGGACGGGGGCGAGTGGTTACAGGGCGCAGGGGAATTCACGGCCCTTGGACGTCAGCTCACAGATAAAGAATGGGAGATGATGAAGCCAAAGAAGCCTGCCCCAACAGAATAAGCCCTCACTGAGAACTGAGAACCGGGAACTGCATTTCTGGTAGGCCCGGCAGGAATCGAACCTGCAACCCTCGGATTAGAAATCCGATGCTCTATCCGCTTGAGCTACGGGCCCGTGGTTCATGTGACAACAGCAGAAACAATGGTTTGCGGAGATGCAGACCGCGCCGCATTTACAGTTGCTCCCGACCCGGTGTCAGTTCTGGTGTCACTTGTTGCCTTCTGTACAGCCTCAGTATCGCATAGCCTCTGGACCGCTGCTAGCCGATGCTGCGGTGCCAAATGAGCATAGCGGACCGTCATCTGGATCGTCTTGTGCCCCATCAACTCCTGAACTGTGCGAAGGTCAACGCCCGCCATCACCAGCCTGCTTGCGAAGGTGTGGCGGAGACAATGCCAAGTGAAATCCTTCAGCCCCGCAGCCTCCACGGCGGCATCAAACCAGAACCGAGGTGAGCACAAACGGGTTCCGTTACCGGCGAGGAACACGTAAGGACTGCCGTTCTTGTAGGCCTGAACGGTTCGCAGAGCGACGATTGCAGCATCGTTCAATGGAATGTGCCTGGCTTCACCGTTCTTGCTGCGCAGCACCGTCAACACCCTGCGCTCGAAATCGACGCCGTCCCAGGTCAACCCGAATTGCTCGCTTCGTCGGAGACCCGTATTGAGTGCGAGATCAAGTTCTGCCTCGTGGTTGAGATAATCCTTTCGGATAACCGTTCTAAGCGCCAGCTCCTCCTCTTTGGAAAGGAAACGAATCCGACCATTGTCTTCCTTGCGTTGGCGGACCAACCGAGCAGGGTTCGATTGCACCTTTCCGTTTTGCATAGCGAGTCGGTACGCCAGTGACAGCAGTGCTCGATAGCGGTTCAGTGTAGCGGGCTTCAAGTCTTCTGCTTTGGCTGAAAGCCAACGTTCAATCTCCTGAGGTGAAACAGACTCAGCGGGGCGCTGTCCGAGCCACTCCCGCAACTTTGCCATCCTGACTTCGTCATCACGGTAGCTTCGCTTGTGAGCCTTCGAGTATTCGAGCGCATCTTTTGCGAGTTCCTCGAAGCTTGCTTTCCTCGCGCGAATATTCTCAGGTAATTTTCTCCCCTCCATCGCCTCCGTCTTCCGCTTGCGGTACAGTTGCGCCGCCGCACTCCTCGTCCCAACCTTCTCACGTCTCTTCCTGCCGTCGGCATCAAAATAACAAATCCACCAAGCCCCAGAACCCGGAACCTTCTCAAACAGCCCGCGTTGTTTTTTCGCCTGTTTCATCTCGATCCTCGCGCTTTCCGAAAATGCCCGGATTTTCTTTGTGCTCGTTTTATCTTCCCCGTTTCGTTCCACCAAGCCATTCTCTGGCCACGTTTTGCGTCTCCGTAACAACCAGTGCGGCAATACTTCTGAGCCCCCTTTTCGGCAATGAAGTAGCGCTCACACTGGCCACATACCCTCGCCCGCCAACTTTCGCGGAACAGCGCCCAGAGCGCAGCTTCAAAATCGCCCCGCGCAATAAAGCGAACTTCGATGCTTCCCCACACCGGCAAAATCAGAGAGTGCGAAGAAGAGACTGCACCACTTGATGACGGTTTGTCAGCACGGTGGAACCACAATTCCGCAAGACCCTCCGGGCCTGTGAAGAATAGTGAGTCAACCTCTTCGGAAGTAATTAGACCGAGAAGGTACGCAATGACACCTAACTGCGTTTCATCCAGCTTTCCGCTCCACAAGCGCCGCAGCTTATCGCGGTAGTCGATAAATTTGGGGTGCTGCTGGCGCAGCCAAGCAGACTCCTGATGGCCTTCCGGCCAAAATGTCGGCCATTGTTGAGACAGGGCCTCATATCCCGGCATGGAGTCATCCACATTGACCAATGCTTGTAATCCGGCAAAGAGCCGCGCCCTCTCCTTCGGTGCTAGATCAATCGGAAGCGTCCTGAGGATAGTTGGTCGTGGCCGCGTCTTTTTGCGTCGTCCTTGTGCTAGTCTATTCATGTAAGTAAATGCACCAGCACAAGTAGTCTAGCAACGTGCAAATCACGTGTCAAGGAGGAATATGGGAAAGCTGCTCTACTCCAAGAAAGAAGCCGCCGATGCGCTCGGTGTTTCGTTGCGTTCAGTTGACAATCTCATCGGCAGAAAGGAACTGGCGGTCCGACGTGTGGGGAGGCGAGTCTTGATACCCACCAAGGAGGTTGCGCGCTTCACACGTCATGACCACCCGACGCGACCAGCAACGAAAGGCAACGCTCCCGAGAGCGTAGACGAGCGTAAGCGCGACACCGTCGTTACCGATTCTAGCCGTGAGGGGTGATAAGGCGTGAGCGTGGATGCCAATACCGCCGTCCCGGCTGCTGGCGCTGAACAGGTTGGCGATTTCTTTGAGCGCAACACTGAGCAGCGGCGCGAGATTGTTCAGGGACTGATTCGAGAGCAGCAACTCGTCGCCTTCGCTGGCCCTTTCGGTGTCGGCAAGTCTCCCACTCTGGCCGACATCGCCATGCACGTCCTCAGCGGGTCTCCGTGGTGCGGACGAGCGGTCGAGCGCAGACCGGTTATTCACTTTGATCTGGAAACGCCCGGACCCGTCTACAAGGCAAACCTGCGGAACATCTCCACGCGACTCAATGTGCCGCTTCCGAGAGTGCCCGAGGAGTTGGATGTCTACCTAGAGCACGACAAGGCAGACGAGCGGAGCACAAGCAAGCTGCTCACAGCATTGGGGCAGCCACATTCTGCTCGACTTGATCTCATCGAAGCGGCTCTCAGCTCGAAACCGAACGCGCTCGTCATCATTGACCCGCTAGAACTGTTATTCAGGATTGACACAGGCAAGAAGCAGCACATCCTCACACTCTACGCGGCACTGCGCCGCCTTCTCTCCAAATATCCCCAAGCCGCGATTCTCATCACTTTTAACCTAAGAAAGTGGACCAAGAAGGACAGCAAACGCCCCGACCTGCTTGCGGAACCCCGCGAGTGGATGGAAGAGGTATGCGGGACGCTGGACATCCTCAATCGCTCTGACGTGCGAATCGGCATGGACATACATGATGAGGAGGTACCTGTCATCAACGGCATCCGTCGGGGAGAGGAGATGCACCCTCTGCTGATTCGCCCCGTGATTATTGACGGGGAACGGCTTGCTGGGTTTGAGTTGTGCCCGCCTGAGGGTGTGAATCTCAAGACTGCACTTACAACCAAGCAGTTCGAGTACTGGGGTGCGTTGCCAACAGAGTTTCACTTTGACGAGGTTGCGGATCGCGTCGTCCCTCGCGCCAGTTTGAAGCGGTTGCTGGATCGGGCGAAGTCACTCGGCATCATCGAACACGCCAATGGCACATGGAAGAAGAAGGGAATCGTTGAAACCTCGGCTCCAGTTGCTACTAACCCGAGTGCCATCAACTCTAGCTAGGTTTCGTAAGGAACTGAAACTCGGCTGGAACCTAGAACCCGCAAGAGGTTTCAAGTTTCAATTCAGTTCCAGTGGGATTGAAACCAATTATCTCAATATATACGAAGAAGATAGGAGGAGGTTTCAGTGAAAGGAGGATAGTTGCAGTATTGGAGAGAGAAGCCCGCTTTTTGGGCTGATGCGCTGGTTGAGGGGTGTTACTCAAACCCGGATCGCCGGTTTCCTAGCCCGCTTCCGGCCCGGTGGCTGATGACATCGTCGCCGGGGCATCAGCCTAAAAAAGCGGGCTTGTGGAGCCGAAGAAAAAAGATTCGCCCTGAAGACTGGCCAGACCGACTGGAAGGTTTCAGGGATGTGTAGGCAAATTGTGGAGTCGAACAATCCGAAGGCTAAACGCCTTCCGTCTGCCAATCCTCGTCAAAGTAGGCATCGAAGCTACCCGGACGATAAGTCCCACTCAAGAGATGACCTCCGCCGCAAGGAATCTCGTGGAAGGTTGATAGTACAAGAAGTAGGTGCGCTTCTGCGGCTGGGTCTACGTCGAATGCCACTAGTGTACGGATTCGCACTTGAGCTGCGCAGTCTCCTGCACCGCATGAGAATTCGATGCAAGCGACGCTATGACGTTTACGGTCTCGACCTCGGTCCGTTTCATCAAACTTCAATTGACGGACATCTTGAGGTGAATACTCGTACACGTGCTTGCACACAGGACACAGAAAATTTCGCGGACCGCCATCCCTGGGCCACGATACTTGATCTTGAGATGTACCGTGACGCCTGGCTGGCGGGAGCAGCATGGGCTGAGAGCAATTCGGATTCTTGCAAACGAGCGCCGGAGACTGGTCAAAGCTTGGCACAGGATACCTCCGTTGAAGTAAGTGTTGCTTTGGCTCCTGAAACGAAGGCGCGGATGACTGCGGCAATTGTCGCAACTAACGAGTCCAGAAACAGAGTTGGGCGGAACCGGCCATGAGTCCTTGGCTAAGAAAGCGCGATGGCTCCAATGTCTATGCCGTGCACCTCCCCGATGGAGGCTGGGTCGAGATGCCCGCGCCAGAGGAGCCACTTGGAGCGAGTACGCCTGTCCCGGAGGTCACCTCACCGACGACGCAACCGCGCTCAGATGGGAGCGTCCGCCAGTTCCTACGCGAGATCGGCAAGCGAGGTGGTCAAGCCCGCGCCCGCCGTCACAGCCGCGCCGAGCTGGCCGAGTGGGGCGCTGTCCGACACAAAGCCAGCGCCAGAATTTGATTTTCGGATGAGCCAACTCATTGAGACGGTTGGAGATGTTTTTCTATTTGATTCTAGTTTTTGATTTCGCATTGCGTAAGCGACAGTGCGCAAAGCGCTTACGAGAAATAGCTGCTAAATCGGCAGATTTCAAACGCCCTCGCACAGAGGGCCAAGGAGGTTAGCTGCTAACTGATGAAAGCAAAACTTGATCGACTTTCAGCACGTTGCCCCAGGCATGGCCAGGTGCATGTCGTGTGCCCGAAGTGTGCGGGCAAGGCTGGCGGCAGGGCGAAGCGCGGACGTGGGCATGTGCAGCGGCTCCGCCGGCTGATGCGGATAGAGACGGACTGGGAAACTGGGTTGCACTAGAAGGTGATCCGCAGGGTCAGTCACTTCACCACGTAGTTGGTGAAAATCGTGTGGCTGTTGAAAAACTCGATTTGTCTGAAAACCGACCCAAAAGGAGTGACCAGAAATGTATCGGAGATCGGAGAAAATCGTTTATAGGGCATCCTGACGCGACGCATTTTCGGCAGAAGTTCTGCGAGCGAGTTTTTCAACAGCTACGCCTGTTTACAACAACTATCAACAGTGCTGGAAACGTGTGTCCTCTGCGCGTAAATTGCTTGTCAAGGCAGGGCAAGCGCACTTGCAATGGTGCGGTTTGACAGGTTGACCGGCTAAACGGAGTGTGCCAATATGCGCGGGACCCGAGGGGGCGGGGCGGACCCCGCCTGCCTGCTCTCCGCGCTTAAGGTCCGCCCCTCCTGAGTCATGTCGAGCCGAAGGAAAATCAATCTTGAGAAGGTCAGAGCATCGCTCTTCACACTTTGCACTGAATGCGGCTACAAGATCCAGTCCGGCGAGTGGCGACGCATAGACGGCGAGAGGCTACGCTGCCCGAAGTGCGGAGCGGCCTTCATCCCAGCCAAGAAAGTCAATAAAGGTTATTGGCCTGTGAGAATCCCGGAGGCTGCGCTTGCGAGTGCGGTCACACGCCGGGCGGCTGCGAGTATTGCACGTACATCGCGGAGTAGGGTCGGTCCTAGTCCGCAGGACAGGTGCACTTGCGATGGACCCAAACCACGCCAGAATTCCGGTTGAGTTGCAGAACGTCTGCGGGAAGACCTAAATCGGCCCCCTGTTCGAGAAGGACGCTTTGCTTGATTAACTCAGTTGCAAGAGTTGCGCGTTGTTCGTTCGTTGGTAGGGTTGAAATCTTGGGAACTAATAGTGCTGCAAATTTCTTTGCTCTTTCCGTTTCGGGTACCCGATGCTCTCTTAACACATCATCATCCCCCGCCGACATCCACGCATCAGGCAAAAGATCATATTGCTTGAGGGTAAACTCCCTTTTCCCCGAGTTCAACGCCTCTAGGTTAAATCCAATTTCAACCGCTCTCGCCGTCATTCCGCCCATGTCATCGGTGCCCGCAAAGACAGCGCCAAGCAAGAGCGTTCTACCCTTCAGAAACTCGCGTTCTTCCTCTAGGATACCCGGCCTTCGGTAAATGTCCTCCATTCGCGCAATCCACTCTTCCGAAACGCGAGGCACTAGCTTGCTGGCGCTACGCACCGCCTTCGATTCCGTCACCCAAATGTCACGAGCAATGGCGTGCGCATCCCATTCGGTCTTACCATTCGTCAATATGCTTTCAGTGTATCCGGCCATCGTAACCACAAAAGTAGGTCCGAATGCAGAAATCTTGCAACGATTATCGGAGTGTTCCCCATTTTTCCCGATCACGCTTCTGCTGTCTGCTGCCACAGTCAATAAGTCACTCTTCCACCACTCAACATAGAAGACAGTTCCGTGCTGAGGCTCCGGGTAGGAGAGCTGACTGAGAAAGAGAAAGCATGGGATGACGAACCGCAATTTCATAGGTGGTGACAGGATGCGCCTGTCCCGAAGTGTGCCCGCATTCACCAGCGCAGCCTTCTACACGCTGGTGTCTGCACTCTGGAAATCCTAAGCCGAGCACGGCTATCGAGCTGCCTTGTACCCTTTCGTGGTCAGGTACACGTATTCCCGTTTGCTGTATGGTAAGACGAAGACAAGTGCTGAGCCTGGCTCACTGGCACGAACATCAATCGGGCCGGTTTTAACGAATTCTTTATCCTCCAACTCTTTTAGGGCAAGGTTAAAATCAACGGTGGTAGTTGTACTGTCCGTCCCAAGACTTTTCTTCTTGAGTTCACCTATCGCCATTCCGACATAGCCCTCATTCAACTCGTCCGTGCCAAGGTCACGCGCCTCAAAATCCTGCAACAGGCACCCTAAAATATGCTTGGACTCTTGCGCCACTTTCCCCGTGAATCTGATTCCTGAAGGCATTTTGACGTAATCCCATCACCAACGGTAGCGCATCGAGGCAAATCGAGAAAGCAAAATCCGTCCTAACATTCGAGGCCGAGATTCGCTATGCTACTTCATCATGACGGCCCTTGTTGGAGTCACTGAGATCACTGCTTTGACTGGAGCATTTACGGGAATCGCCGCGCTTGTGTTAAGCATCACGAACTATTTGAGGGACAGTCCGAAAATAAAGGTGGCGCTGCTTTGGGACATGAGCGTCACAGACAACCCACGCTACGACAGAAACAAGCGTTGGGGCTTGGTCACGGTTGCCAATGTGGGCAGGCGACCGATTTACGTGAGAATTGCGAATCTGAAGTTGCCGAAGGGCTACAAAAAGTCACATTTTGTGCTGAGCGAGGGTATCGCGGGTTCGCGTCTAGCGGAGGGCGATGTTCCGGCGACCTTCATGGTGAGCCAAGACGGGCTGGAGGAATACGCTAAGGACTGGCGCGAGATTCGGGCCGCTATTTATGACTCAGCGGGGAGGGAGTATCTCTCACCCAGAAAGCCACGCAAAGATTGTGTCCCTTCTTGGGCGAAAGTGAATAGTTAGCGGGCGGGGCGGAAGTGTACCTGATGGAGTGCGCTGGAATCTTACCGCGTGCGGCTCTGGAAGAGATTCCGCAAGGACGCTACCCCGTGGGCAAGAGATCATATCTTGTGGGGCATAATTTGTGCTAGTCCTCCCGCCCCTAGTCATGTACGTGCGTGACCCTCGCGACGGAAGTAGACTGGTTCACACCCAGCGCCCAGCTCTACCCAACTTTCGCTCCGCGCGCCCTCAGCAACAGCTCCAGCCGCGAAGCGTGGATGGCGGCTGTGTCTGCGTTTCCATCGCACTCAAGCCTGAGTCAAGGTTACTATGACATGCAAAAGTTCGGTGCGTGCAGGGGCACGGCGGACAGGAGCAGGGAACTGAGCTTGGTCCGCTTTGCCCACACATGGCTGTGTTTGGTTGTAAAGATTCGATGGCGACGCAGGTGGAAATAACGAGAAGGCTCCTCGGTTCGTCGGCGATTGTCTCTCAGGAACCAGGAGCACGTGACATCAACGTTAAGTTGGATGTAGAGGCTGTGGTCCGTCGGCTACTCCTTTTTGACACCTACATTCTGTATTCGGTTCGACTCAAGGAAATACCAGAGATGGTCCGACACTTTGGTTATGAAGGCACATTGGCGCTTCTTTCCAGCGGTGCGCTCGAAATCCGTTGCGAGTGTGCGCAATATGTGGAAGGCCAGTTCTCAACCCCAGCATGCCCATTTCTGACGTTTCAATTCCATGTGATAGAAGCGCACAACCGCGATCAGTATGTGATCGACAATCTCGCTGAGGTTAGCCCCACTCCAGCCCTTAGCGCTCAGGAATTGATGGCACTGCAAAGTGCTGTAATGCGGGCAGTACGGCAGCCAGATAACCGTGAGATGTTCAGGTCAGCAGTTGCACCTGCTTTCGAGAACGATGTCTTGCATAACATTCCACTGGTTAAGGCGGCAGTTCGTTTCGTGCTCGCGAAGGAGAAGGGTATAACGACCCTCGATCCCTTTGAACTACGGTTTCACAAGGTTGGCGATGATCGCTATGAAGCCGAAACCAATTTGCCACAGAAGGTCGCTCTCAGCGTTGGAGACATTCACGGAGCTTTGAAAACTGCTCTTCTCGGAATAAGCGGCGTCGATCAGCGCCTGGGCGAGATGAAGGCGCACTTCGCTTTATCGGGATTTACGGCTGAAGAGCTACCACTATTTCGCAGCAAACTCGATTCGCTCGCAGAGGCCGTGGGCTCGCAAGGACAGGAGCAGCGGTTCCAGAGGGTGATCGCGATTGCGGGACTACCGGAGATTTCAGCTAACTCCCAACTAAATATAGAAAGAGTCTTGGAAATCCGCAACGAGCCGGAGGCCCTCGAATTTAGGTCATGGCTGATGGGGATCGACAAATACACCGACGCGGAAATGCGGGATCGACTCGACGGGTTCAATGCCAAATTGGGGCTGGCAGCGCAGACTACGACCGGCAAGATGATACGTCTGCTGGTAACAACCGTTGCTGGTATCGTTCCGCCAGTCGGTCTTGCGGCTGGTGTAGCGTTGGGCGCGCTTGACCAGTTCGCGTGGGACAAGTTCGCTCGGAGATCGGGGATTGCTGCATTTGTTAATGAGCTGTATCCATCAATCTTCACCACCCCATTAGCATCATTGCCTTAGAATTTCAGCAATTGCCATGCCTTGAGGTCGAACGCCTGGGCGATGAGCACAAGATTCCGCAGGCACACTTCAATCTTGCCGGTCTCGACCTCCGCCAAATAACTGCGGTCAATCCCTAGCCTTTCGGACATCTCGAACTGTGTCCAGCCGCGCTTCTGCCGGAGAGTGCGGATTCGCCCGCCTAGCTGAACGCAGATGTCGGAGTCGCTGGACACGCCCCGATCATCAGGCGTAGGCTATGCCCAACAAAATAGGGGATCACCTACACGGTGTCAGCCTGGAAGGAGGCGCTCCATGAAAGGGGTGCTGCTCGGCGTATTTGTTTTCTCGATTGCGCTGTCCGCCCAAACTGCCCCGGTCGCGCTCTACAGGTATCCAGAGTTGGCGAAGCGTTACGAGGATGCGTTACAGAGCCATCCAGAGAGACTCGGCGGAAAGCTGGGGGACTCCCCCGTTTTCGTGGGCGGACAGTTGTATAGCTACCCGCACTGCGTGAAGCTGGCGAATTGGGTAATCGACAACCTTGGCGTCGAATCGAGCATGTCGGTGATCCAGCTAGGTAATCTTCGATACGCTCTGGACGACTCCTGCGACGGCGCGTATGACTTCTACCGATGTCCGGAATCACGTCTGCCCGCATCGAAAATTCCGGTCCCCCCAAAACAGTACGCTGAGGACTGCGCGAATGTCGGTGCTGCCATCACCATAGCAACTCGTCAGTACCATGAGAGGTTAGATCAAGTATTTGCAGCTCTCCCTGTGACTCAGAAAGGGCAGATCGAGAACCTCCTTAAGAAAAATGCGTCTGAGCTGCCGCCTCATGCTTTCGCGTTGTGGCTTCCCGAAGAATTTAAGCCAATCGGCAAAGACCAGCGGCCAACCTCCGAGCGAGCCCAACCGACACCGCACGCCAAGTTCCCAGAGTTGCAGCCCAGAAGGCCGGAGTGTACCGTCTTGCTACCGGAGAAGGACGAGCGGAATGATCTGGCCAAGCTAATACGAGCCGAGCAATTCATTCGTTGTGAACGGGACGGCTTTCCGAAAGATTCAGCTCCTCCTTGGAAAACAGAGGAAGAAGCCATACATGGGCTGGAGAATGCTTGCGACTATTTCAGCGTGACATCCGCCAAGTCGTATTCGCATGTGGGCGAAGAGAATCTAGCACTTGCCCGAACGCGTTGCTTTATGAACATCATGACAATCGAAGTCACGCTGATTGAAAGGGCGCTCCCCAACTAGATTCTGCGCGTTTGCTATCCTCTGGCCTAATGGTGCTCCCTTCGGTCGCACCTCCAAGTAGAGAGCGTGATCCGTCGCATGTCGTAGGTCTATAACAACAGGAGACTGGTGCCTCAGCAGTGGCCTGTACGTCCCAGTGAGGCCATTCCAATAGAGTGGGATTAACACTTTTTGCTTAATATCGTCGAGATGCGCCTTGCGGTTTATCGTGGTAGACGCGAATCTTGCTACTGACCAGTGATCCGACTAGAGTGCTCGCCACCCCGCTGACGTAGAGCAGCAGGCGGACAAAGCGATTCCACTGAGGGAGCAGCGACCTTGAACATACGTTAGGGAAACTCCCCGCTGACTGGTCCCAATCTCATTGAACGCTGATCTGAGAAGGATCGTAGGCGATGATTTCCGGCACTCCCCGGTAGACACTGATTTTGCCTGTCGCGCAAATGTGCTTGTCGCTATACGTCTGCTCTGGATTGCCGAATTTAGCGCGGTCATTGCCCCAAATCAACACCGTGAAAATCTGGTTCGGGTATGGCTTGTCGAGATTGATAAACGTCGGATTTCCGCGACTCCTTGTCGCGTAGTGCGTGCTGGCTACATTTCCACAGACTGTTGCCTTTTCGCCGACGTGATTCTTGGCATCCACCGCCGAGATCGAAGTTTGGGCATGACCCAATGCAGCCCATAGAACAACGAAAACCGGAACCACAAAAGCCCTTGTCTTGTATGAGATCATTTCATCCTCCTTATCAGTGTGCGCTGTGCAGCCAAGCCGTGTACCACAGACCGACCGGCAGACCAAGATGCGCTACATTTCGCAAACAACACTGTAGAGCCAATCGTGAAACCTTCTGCCGCTTCCGATTTGTGAGTGGTATTCGTTTAAGGTGAGGCGACCGTAGAAATTTCCGTCCAGATCGACGATTACGGGAGGATCAGTCGCATACGGATTGCAGGCTCCCCAACTCGAATACGCTGATCCGTATTCACTGTAATGATTCCAGATGCTCGTGCTGGAATAGCGACTTCCGAACGTCCCGTATTGGTTGAATACGGAGTCTGTGGCGTACTCTGAGCAACTGATGCAACCCAAGTACACCTTGTGACCTTCGCCACCGAACAACATCAGCTTCTGCTGAAGAGATGGTGCTGCGGTAGCTCCGGCTGCCCCGGCTGCGGCGGCACCTAGAGTGTTGCCGACCCGTTGTCTCGCAGCGGGACTGCACCCAATCATAGACAGCAACACGAGCGTGACCAGACATGCGTGCGGTTGGTAGAGTAGCCATCGAATCGGGTTGGCAACTCGCATAAAGCCCTCACGCCCTTAACTAGCAGGGCGACCTATTGGCCCAGACACAAATGGTAGTCAGTGCGGACGGGGAAGGAATCTAGTCTGTCAGCACTTCGTGCTGCTTTATCACGTCGCGTAGTTCAGCTGTCACTGATCCAGTGCGCGACGGTCACGCTCGTAATTCTCGCTCTTCAGTAGCAAATCCTCAAGGGCTTTTTGGAGTTCTCGCAGCCTCCTCTCTGGGGAAGCCTGTGAGCTAATGTGCCCCGAATGGATGAGGGCCGGAAACGAGTGATTGGTGTCATGGCCGCGATTCTGGCGAGTCTGCACTGCAAACGGCAGACGATCTGTTTGGAAATCCACAGGGAAGCCCGCGAACGGACAAGCTGATTGATGCCAGTGTTCAGTGGGTAGAGAGGATCATGCGAAGGATTGCTTCCATGTTCGGCAAGGACTAGGGTTTACCGTTCGACAGCTCACTCACACATAACCGCCTGCCGCTTGTACGTCTAAACTTGCCAATGAGATCGCATTGAGAGAGCGTTGCCATGAGGACGATTGACAAACATTAGTCCCCTAAGTGATAGTGCGTTCGAGGCAGCGTTTCTCAAGATCGAGAGGCAGTTATGTCGAGCACGATCTCACTTGTGAGCTTAGCGATGCTAAAGGTGAATGCCGAGGAAGAGCACCGTGACTACCTCGACTATTTGACTCCCTTCATTCGTGAGCAACTCGCTGGCGGAAGAGTGCAACCCATCAATGAGACAACACTACATGCCGCGATTCGCAGTGACTACGGCCTGAGAATCCCCCGACAGACCCTCGCTCTCTGCTTAAAACGACTTACCCGAAACGGCGTTGTGGCGCGAAATAGCGATGGAGAATATGCAGTCGCTCAGAAATTTGAGACCGCCGAAATTGCTGAGCTGAGGAGGAAAACGTCAAACTCCTTAAGAACGCTGCTTGGCGAACTTATCGGTTTTGCCAAAAAGGCTCACCAAGTGGAATGGTCCGAGGAAAAGGCGACCGACGCCCTCACAGAATATTTGTCCATCTTTGGAATCGAGTGTCTAAAAGCGTACGGGCAGCGGACGACGTTGCCCCGAATAGTTCCTGCAAAAAAAGACAAGAGCTATGCCACCAAATTCATAATCAACTCTTTCATCCAAACCACCCAAGAGACAGCACCTGATAGTTTCGAGGCGATCATTGTTTTGGTAAAGGGGCATATGCTTTCGAATGCATTGCTATGCCCTGATTTGGCGGCGACCGCAAATAGGTTTAGCAATGCATCTGTTTTTGTTGATACTCCTTTTGTCTTGCGTCTGCTTCACCTCGGCAGTGAGGTGAGCTTTGAGGCCGCGAAAGAAACCATTGACCTAATACGGCAACTACATGGGCGGGTCGCTATTTTCACACACACTGCAACGGAGGTTCACGGCGTCATCAGGGCATGCGCTTCTCACATGGACGATCCACGTGCCCGAGGGCCCCTAGTCAGGGAAATGAGGCAACGCGGAGTTACCGCCGTTGATCTCCTCCTTCTGAGCAGCAGGTTGGATCACCACTACGCGGAGCTGGGAATTGTTCGTCAGGAGACACCTAGGTATGTGCCTGAGTTCCAAATCGATGAAAATGTACTCGAACAGGCCCTGGATGAAGACATTAAGTACTTCAATCCCCGTGCACTGGAGCACGACATAAACTCTATACGTAGCATTTATGCCCTGCGAACGGGCAAGCATCCCACTTCTGTCGAGGATTGTATCGCAATACTTGTGACCACTAATGCAGCTCTTGCTCGTGCTTCGTACTACTTCGGCCAACAATTCGAAAGCTCCCGTGAAATTTCGCCGGTCATCACGGACTTTAGCCTCGCAAACGTGGCATGGCTCAAAGTTCCCTTCGCTGCCACAGAACTCCCGAAGCTGGAGGTTATGTCATTGTGCTACGCGGCGCTGAAGCCTTCTGACAAGCTCTGGAAAAAATATCTGATTACGATAGACAAATTGCAGAAAGTGGGGCACATCACTGCCAGGGATCATTCACTGTTGCGGCACTCTTTAGCAGTACAAAAAGAACTCATGTCCATGACTTTAGGTGCCGAGGAAAAGCTTACCGATGAAACTATTCCCCAGCTGTTGGAAAGGGTTCGGGCGGAATACAAGGACGAGGCAGAACAAAAATGGATCGCTGAGCGCGCTGAGCATGAGAATACTAAAGCGAGGCGAGATGAGGCTGAAGCTGTTCAGCGCAAGCTGCTGGCCCGTCAAGAGCGTCTCTATAAGCGGGTTAGCTATGTGTCTGGGCGACTAGGGCGAATTGCTCGCCAGTTCATATTTCTGCTTTCTTTTGCCTGCATTGTCGTCGCTTCTTTCGCTGTGGGCGAATTAGGAAAATCTGCGTTTCAAATTCCTAGAACGTTGTCCATTCCGTTGCTGATTTTCATTCTGACTGTGGTCGGCCACTTGCTCACAGTCACTCATGGAGTGTTGGGCTTTTCAGTGCGGGAACTTGCAGATCGGTTTGGTGATAGAGTTCAAATGCTAGCTTTTCGGATGATCGATTCCTTTCTGTTCCCAAGAGAGCCGCAGCCGCTTGTTAGATTGCGCTTATCCGAAGATGTTGAAGAGTCTCTTCTCCCAACACGACGTGAGCGTCCGGATAGAGATGAGAGTTTATGAACACCATAATCTGACCGAAGTCTGTGAGGCAGGGCCGCGTGAGCATGATCTCCGCCACTGAAAACTTTTGTCGGGCGGACAATGGACCGTACCACACCCCACCCGACCACCCTTTTTGCCCCCTTCGCCACCCCAAAGCATAGGCGGGGTTCCCCGATTCGGTGAGGGCTGAATCCTGAAGCTCTGGTGTCAGTTCTGGTGTCAGTTGGTTCTTGGTATCGGTGCGGTTTCGTGCAGGTCGTGGCGAGGGTGGATTGCAACAAACAAGCGTAAAAACTGAGATTTTGCAGCTTGTAGCAGAACGCTGCTTCTCAGTGCGAATGGCCTAGAAGGGATTAGAAATCCGATGCTCTATCCGCTTGAGCTACGGGCCCGCATTCATGCATCC
>Ga0137388_10001305_pt1 | contig 14968 bp, 12 predicted proteins | sample 15con2h14AmetaG_FD_104644 | JGI IMG/M metagenome (GOLD analysis project Ga0137388, IMG submission 104644) | Vadose zone soil microbial communities from Angelo Coast Range Reserve, California, USA - 15con2h1.4A metaG | ecosystem: Environmental > Terrestrial > Soil > Vadose zone > Saprolite...
ATCCCTGGAGAAAAGGCTTTTCAGCAAAGGCACACGCCCGCTTCTCCGGGGCGGCGTGAAACCAAAACCAGGGGACATTTCTATTGTGGATAAGACGGGGACATTTCTAATGTGGTATGACACACGACGGCCCGACACCACGACTCGAGCCCCTTGTTGTGCGAAGATTAATGCGGTGGCGCGCCCAATTCCCGTCAGTGCTCCCGTAATCAAAACTACTTGGTCTGACATAATCACTCCTTTTTCGTTGAGGTGATGGTTATGGGCGCACTTCCTGCGTCCGTGTTGGAAATGGCAACAGGCGAGACTTCGTGTCTCTATATGATGATGAAGGCACGCTGCGGATGCAAGAAATATTGAACTATGTAGTTCGTTATCGGATAATAGGAGCATGGGACGCCCGAAGAAATTTGGTCGAGAGGAAGTGCTGGAGAAGGCTCTGCCTGTGTTCTGGAAACGAGGTTTTTCCGATACCAGCCTTCAGGACCTGGAACGAGCCACAGGCGTAAACAAGTCCGGGCTGTATTCGGAATTCCGGGACAAAAAAGATCTTTTCGTCGAATCTCTTCGCTACTACCATGTGACTCAGGAAAAGAGAGGACTGTTGACGAAGCAGCCTCTGGGATGGAAGAACATTGAAACACTTCTCAAACGCGGTCCTCAGAGCAAGGGGGAGCAGAAGGGATGCTTTTCTGTCAGTTCTATGCGTGAATTTGCGATCTTACCAGACGAGGCGCAAGCAATCGTGGCGCAAAATCGAGCAGCAACGAAACGTCTTCTCGTAGAAAACATCGCAGCAGAAGGATCAAAAATGGACCCCGAGTCTATTGCCGAGATGATATTGGTCTTTTTCTACGGATTGTGCATTGAGCACAATCTCAAATCAGGCAAGAACTCTTCGGCCCGCAAGATTGAGAGTCTTATGAAGCTCCTCCGCAGCTTGTAGCTAACTATCTGATTCTAATAGATCAACTACCTGCCCTGAAGAGTGTGCGGTGTGATCCAAGAAAAAGTAGAGATCTGTCTTTGACGGTCACCCGTTTTCCACGCAAGCTTCCGTGCTTCGAGCGTTCAAGAGCCATTGCCGAAGAGGACACACTTTAGTTACGGTCCTGCATGCAAATTAAGGACTAGAATTGGGATCACAGCAGCTTCCAGTCTGCGAAAGATCCCTAACGTGCGGTTTGCGTTTTGCATCTAAGCTTGCAAACCCCAATCTGAGGATTCGTTCTAAGGACTGCATTTGAGGATTTTGTTTCGAGGACATATGAGGAATTCGTGTTTAGCGGTTGTACTTCTGTGCGCAACGGCTGGCTATGCCATGCCGATCGCATCGTCAGCGCGTTCCATGGTGCCATCTGAAATTCAGCAGCTGATCGGCGTCGACTACCGCGCGCTCAAGGATTCGCCAACCGCGATGGCGCTCAAGCAGCAGGTCCTGCCCGACAACCTGAAGGAGCTCGAGACGGCGCTGAAGGGCATCGGCATTGACGCCGAGCGCGATCTCGATCAGCTCAATTTCGCCTCTTTCCGTACCGAGAAGAAGGGCATTCAAACCATCGGCGTGGCGGCCGGATCCTTCTCCGCCAAAGCCGTCCTCAAAAAAATGAAGACTAAGAAGATCGCGGCCACAAAATACGGTACGACCAGCATTTTTCCAATGGACAACGGTCTAGTGATGACCTTCCTGGACGACAACACGCTGGCCTTCGGCACTCCGGCCTCGTTGCACAGCGCACTTGATACCCGGGACGGCAAGCGCCCTTCGCTGGATTCCAATTCGGTGATGACTGACCAGATGTCGGCCGTCGATGGCGCGGCCGTGTGGAGCATCCTCGACCAGAAGGGAACTCAGGCCATGATGTTTTCGGCGCTGGGCGATGCCGCGAAAGTTGCCGACTACGAGACCCTCAAAAAGCGCATCCTGGCTTCCCGCTACACTATGAACTTCCAGAGCGGAGTGAATTTCGATCTTAGCGTTCTCACCGCCGACTCGATGACGGCGGCTACGCTTTCCACGATCGTGAAGGCGGGCATGCTTTACAAAAAACTCAATGCCAGCCCAGTCGAAAAGACTGCCATTGACGCCACCACCGTCGATTCCGACAGCTCGAATGTGCAGCTTCACTTCAAAAGCGACGACCAGAAATTCCAGTCGTTGATGCACTCGCCGTTGTTCGCCGCCGTTTCGCACTGAGGCTTCGAACTAACGCATCCCGGCAGGCTTCGCGCGAGTTCGACGAAAAAAGAAAAACGTCCCGGATGTTTGCTCCGGGACGTTTTTCTTTGTAAATGGATTCGGATCGGCGAAGTTTCTTCGCCGCAAGTCTTCTTGACAGCATTTTATACGCCCTGTACAACACGAATGCGTTCAAGGTTAAGCGCTTGCGGATGCGCGCCCCGGGGGCCCGCGGCAAATCTTCATGGATAACGCGAATCTAGCGGTCGAAAATTCCGCCCATGCTCTGGGGCAAAGATTCGTTCAGCTGTTTGGAGAGTCTCCGCGGATTTACCAGGCGCCGGGAAGAGTCAATTTGATCGGTGAACACACCGATTACAACGATGGGTTCGTCATGCCGGCAGCGATCGGTCTCTATACACGAGCCTCGGTTGCTTCACGCCACGACCGGAAGCTCGTGATTTATTCTGGAAATTACTCCGAGCAAGTCGAGGTCGATCTCGATCATTTGCCAGCCACGCGCTCCGGGCACTGGAGCGATTACGTGATTGGGGTCGTGAAGATGCTGGTGCGATCGGGTGAGAAGCTGGGTGGGACTAACCTGTTGGTGGATGGGAACGTGCCACAGGGTGCGGGATTGAGTTCCTCCGCATCGATTGAAGTAGCCGTCGGCTACGCGCTGCTCGATTCGGCCGATCAGGCGACCGATCGACCTGAGCTTGATCAGACCAAGCTCGGTCGAACCGAGCCCGATCGAACGAAACTGGCCTTGCTCTGCCAGCAAGCGGAAAACGCGTTTGTCGGCGCGCGCTGCGGAATCATGGATCAATTTATCGCCTGCCGGGGGGAACGGGGGAAGGCGCTGCTGCTCGATTGCCGCTCTCTCGAATACCGGCAATTGCCGCTGCCTGACGATGTGGCCCTCGCGATGTGTAACACCATGGTCAAGCACAGCATCGCCAAAGGTGAATACAACCAGCGCCGAGCCGAATGCGAAGCGGGTGTGCGCGGGCTGGCGAAGTATCTGCCGAATGCGCAGGCATTGAGGGACGTGACGCCGGAGGATCTGGAAGCCTACGGGCACGAACTGCCGGATGTGGTCCGGCGGCGCTGCCGTCACGTAATCAGTGAAAACGCGCGTGTCCTCCAGGCAGCGGCGGCGCTTGAACTTGGGGACTTGCAGGCATTCGGCAAGCTGATGCTGGATTCGCATCGAAGCTTGCGCGACGACTTTGAAGTGAGCTGTCCTGAACTCGATTTGATGGTGGAGCTAGCTGAGCAAGCGGAAGGCGTTTACGGAACGCGCATGACGGGAGGTGGGTTTGGCGGCTGCACCATAGCGCTCGTCCAGGCCGGTTGCGTCGAAGCGTTCAAGCGGACGGTTCAGGGGGGTTATGAGCGTTCGACCGGCTGCAAACCGGAAATCTACGTCTGCTCCACTGCCGACGGGGTTAGCCAGATAGTCTGATACCTAACCTGAGAGGTCGCCTGAGAAATGGGCACGAAGCCAATGAGAGTTCTAGTTACAGGGGGAGCGGGTTACATCGGTAGCGTGGTTGCCGAAGAGCTATTGCAGGCCGGACACGACGTTGTCGTCCTCGATAACTTGAGTCGCGGCCATCGTCAGGCTGTGCCGAAAAACGCTGAACTCGTAGTGGGCGATTTGGCGGATCGTGCTTGCCTTGACCAGCTATTACAGTCCCGCAGGATTGATGCGGTCATGCATTTCGCGGCGCTGATCGAAGCGGGCGAGTCGATGAAGGCCCCGGGGGAATTCTTCCGCAACAACACCGCGAATGCGCTGACCCTGCTCGAAGCGATGCTGGCCGCTCGGGTAAAGCGTTTCGTTTTCTCGTCGACGGCTGCGCTGTTCGGCAATCCCGAGCGCACTCCGATTGAGGAGGACGATCCCGTCCATCCGACCAATGCTTATGGTGAATCGAAGCTGCTGGTGGAACGAATGCTGGCATGGTTCCATCAGATTCACGGCCTGCGCTATGCCAGCCTGCGATATTTCAATGCCGCCGGCGCGTCCCGTCCTGACCAAGGCGAAGCACACCAACCGGAGACCCATCTGATCCCGCGAATTCTACAAGTCGCTCTCGGCCGTGCCAAACACGTCAACATTTTCGGTACGGACTATCCGACACGCGACGGCACCTGCATACGCGACTACATCCATGTCAGCGATCTGGCGCGCGCGCACCTGCTGGCCCTCGAAGCGCTGGCGCTGGAGAGTTCCAGCCGGCTGATCTACAACCTGGGTAACGGACAGGGCTTCAGCGTTCGCGAGGTGGTCGAAGTGGCGCGGAAAGTCACTGGGCATCTGGTGCCGGTGATCGAATCGCCTCGCCGTGCCGGTGATCCAGCGGTGTTAATTGCCAGCTCGGAAAAAATTCGGCGCGACCTGGGCTGGCATCCGAGATTCCCTGATCTGAAAGCCATTGTTGAAAGCGCGTGGCAGTGGCATCGCGTCCATCCTGACGGATACCAATAATATTGAGTGATTGAGTCATTGAACCATTGAGGCATTAAGCCAATGACTGATTCAATGACGCAACGATTCAATGATTCAATGACTCCGACTCATGAACTTCTCTGAGCTTGCATTGCATCCGCATCGCCGATTCAATCCGATCACTCGGGAATGGGTACTGGTGTCACCGCATCGGACGCAAAGGCCCTGGCAGGGTCACGTAGAAGACGTTCCACCGGAATCGCCGGCAGCTTACGATCCCAACTGCTATCTCTGCCCCGGCAATGCTCGTGCGGGAGGGGTGAGAAACCCCGCTTACAAGGAGACGTTTGTCTTTGACAATGATTTTGCGGCGCTGAAGCCAGATACACCCCCGTGTGAAATGCAGGAAAAGGGACTTTTAGTTGCCCGCAGCGAAGCTGGGCGGTGCCGGGTGGTCTGTTTCTCCCCGCGTCACGATCTCACGATGGCCCGAATGAGCGTGCCCGAACTACGGCACCTGGTCGATACCTGGGTCGGGGAGTTCTCAGAACTCGGGAATGATCCGCGCATCAACTCGGTGCAGATCTTTGAGAATCGCGGAGCGATGATGGGATGCAGCAATCCCCATCCCCACGGACAGATCTGGGCCAACGAAACTCTGCCCAATGAATTGGCGAAGGAACTAGCCGCGTTTGGCGACTACCGGCAATTGCACGGCGCGACTCTGCTGCACGATTACCTGGAGCTTGAACTGGCGAAAGAGGAACGGCTGGTATGCGCCAACAACCATTTCGTACTGCTCGTGCCGTTCTGGGCAGTCTGGCCCTTTGAGACTCTCCTCGTCAGCCGGAGATGCGTATCGGCTCTGGATGAATTGAATGACGCGGAGCGTACCGCCCTGGCCGACATACTCCGGCAGGCCGCCATTCGTTACGACAATTTATTTCGCACGTCGTTTCCCTACACCATGGGTTTTCATCAGCGGCCGACCGATGGCGGGGACTATCCGGAATTTCATTTGCACGCGCATTTCTATCCGCCGCTGCTGCGCTCGGCGGCCATCAGAAAATTCATGGTTGGCTACGAGATGCTGGCCATGCCGCAGCGGGACCTCACCGCTGAAGCCGGTGCGCTCCGGTTGCGTGATGTGCCTGCCCGACACTATTTGGATCTCGATCCGCCGCCGCCCGTGGCTCGACGATCCTAGATTAACGATCCTAGCTTAACGATCCTACCTTAACGATCCTAGCTTAACGATCATCACTTAACGATCATTACTTGAAGATCACAGCTTGACGATCACGATTCGAAGCGGAAAGCAATTGCAGCTGCACTGACCAGCGCCGACAGAATGGAATTAGTTCGCCGGGCCGCCCACTGGTCCTAAGGATGGGTTCACCGGCCAGGTTCGACCGGGCAACTCCGACCTGTCCCCGGGCCGTGGCCCTACATGCAGTACACCGGAGGCGCTCGGGCTTAACGGAAAATTCTCCGCGCTCCCGGCACGATCGCAACCCGCATAGGTGAATTGCGGCACGATTTGCTTAAGTCGGGCCAGGATGGCGCCTCGCTCGCCAAGCGACATGGCGACATAGAGCTCCTCAAGGCCACGCTTCAACGCCGGCCAGGCGAGCTTTATACTCTCGGTACAGGCTATCTTGGCGCAGGCGCTGGGCAACACCTGCTCGTTCGGATAGAAGAGTTCCTCGAAGAGTTTTTCGCCCGGACGGAGGCCAATGAACTTAAATTCCTGGCGGGATTTGCCGGAGAGGCGGGCCAGAGTTTTCGCCAGGTCCACCACCCGAACCGGCTCCCCCATGTCGAGCACAAGTGTGTCGCCGTGCCGGCCGATCGCGAAGGCCTGCAACACCAGGCTAACGGCTTCGGCAATTGTCATGAAAAAGCGGGTGATCTCGGGGTGCGTGATGGTGATGGGCTGGTCTTGACGGATCTGTTCCTGGAAAAGCGGAATCACGCTGCCGTTCGATCCGAGAACATTGCCGAACCGGACCGACACGCAGCGCAGCTGCTCCCCAGGCCAGGCTGCGAGAATCAATTCTCCCACTCGCTTGGTGCAGCCCATGACGTTCGTCGGGTTCACCGCCTTGTCCGAAGAAATCATGACGAAGGTTGAGCAATGCGAGCTCTGGGCCACGTTCAACAATGCCAGCAGGCCGAAAACGTTGTTGCTGACCGCTTCTTCGACATTGTCTTCCATGACAGGCACGTGCTTGTAAGCAGCGGCATGGAAGACGATCTCGACTCCATAGGTCAGGAATATTTTGCGCATGCGTTCCGGGTTGCAGAAGTCGGCGACGCAAAATACCTTTCGCTCCGCATCCTCGCCTTGGGCAAGCTGATGCTGCAAATGAAAGATCCCGGTTTCATTTTGATCGAGGCACACAAGAAGTTTTGGTTTGTATATCCTGATTTGGCGGCATAGTTCGGAGCCAATCGATCCCGCCGCTCCGGTGACCATAACCACGCGGCCGCGAATATGTTCGCGCACCGATTCCAGATCGAGATCCACAGGGATACGCCCCAGCAGATCCGCGAGTGAAACTTCTCGAACTTGTTGCAGGGTGGCTCGCCCCGCGATCAATTCCGCCATTTCGGGGACGGTTCGGAAGACGACGCCCGCCTCTTTACAGATGGCTACCAGGCGGCACTTTTGGGCCGGGGCAGCCGATGGAATCGCAATCAGTACTTCGTCGATTCTTTGCTGGCTGACTACTTTCGTCAGAGCCTCGACTGGGCCAAGCACGGGCACGCCCAGAACTCGCAGGCCTTTTTTTAGTGGATTGTCATCGACACAACCGATCACCCGATAGCCGGTCTCCACTTCCTGGGTTTCGCGAATGATCATCTGGGCGGCATGTCCGGCACCAACCAGGAGTAGGCGTTTCGAGGTCGAGTCTGCCCGCACGGTTTCCGCCAGCATGCGTGAGAGTACGCGCACGCCGGTCAAGAGCGTAAACGTGATCAGCGCCTCCAAAGCATAGATGGACAGCGGAAAGACTTTCAGTCCCAATCCATAGCGCACGATGACCAGGAACGCGAACGAACCGGTGAGGATGGCTTTCAAAACGTCCACCGCATCGCTGATTCCCGTGGCCGCGCCGTAGGCCAGTAGTTTGGTCAACGGCCCGGGGTATTCGTGCGCGATGACAGTAGCGATCGACCATGCTGACAGGGCGTGTTCCGATGGAAACGAGGCGCCTCCTGCTCCAAAGCTGCCGGCGTTCGCGGCATTGGGACGCGGCCTCTGGAACACCAGCTTCATGGCTTCGCCCACGATTACGCTGTTCACTGCCGCTTCTCCTGCGAGGAAGCCGGTCTCGCGGCTGTGGTCGTCGTGGGTGATTGTCCCGCGCAGGTACAAGGTCGCAGCGCTACCGACCATGGCCGCGAGTCCGTAGTTGCTAAAACTGCTGCTGTGGGCCATTGGGGTATTTCCGAAATGCCGCATGATGTCTTGATCGCCCGCCACCAGGCCGAGGGTGCCAACTCCCAGGGGCAAGAGCCAATTTCTATCGGTGGAATGCAGCGCATGCAGATGCAAAGGGCTGGTCCAGATCGTTTTCTGATCAGATACAAGATTCTGAGCGAAGTATGCCAGGCAGAAGCCGGCCGCCGCATCTTTCTTTGCCGCTCGATTTCTTTCCGCCGGTTCCGCTCGGAGCGGCTCCGGCGAGCTGTCGTCTCTTTCCCCGATACTTGCGCTGACACTTGCGCCGATACTCTCGCTAACATTTTGACTGATGAGAGTGTGGCCTCCATTGGCGCTGGCGCGCCGGCTGCTACTCTGGCTGGTACAGGGTTTCGGAGTCTCGGGATTGGACGCCCAGCTGACGTCGACCGACGAACCAACCAACAGGGCAATGGCTATGGGCTGGCAAATCTGCCACCCGAGTTTGTAGAGGAGAAGCATGCTCTAGAGTGGCCTGTACGGCGGGGTTCGCTGATGGGGACGTCCTGCGAAGCCGAATGGCAGGACTGCGCTGCCAGCATACTTCGCCACCGGTTCCAAGTCATCAGCATCGACCTCCACCGCCAAGCATTGCATGATCACGTCGAGCGCGAGCACGACCCGAAAGTTGCTTTTCTTGCGGATCAGCACGCCTTCCATCCCGGTCATGGGTCCGGCCTTGATGCGGACCCGCTCACCGATGACAAGGTAAGGATGGGGCTCGATTTTCCGCTGTCCCACACAAGAGCGGAGTGCCTCGATTTCAAAATCGGATAGCGGCGCCAGGGTTCGTCCAAAACCAACCAGCGACAGTACACCCGGCACTTCGAGCACCCGCACACGCTCCCTGGGATCGATGTGCACGAACACATAATTTGGAAAAAGTGGCAGATCGAGGTCTACCGCGCACCGGTTCTTCCAGCGATGGAGGGCTGAGTACAAGGGCAAGAACGATTCGATCTGGCGCTCGCCAAAATGCGAGGCCACGCGCTTTTCGTGATGTGAATTGGTGTAGGCCGCAAACCAGTTTGCAGAACACTCTGGCGCGGCGGCCAATCCGTCCATCTTCTGTGCTATCACCGGTTGTCTCGATGCGAAACTCGTCTGCATGATTTGTCTGTCCATTCGGGTGAAGCTTCGCTAGCCCCGCTTAGCGAGGTGCCTTAGAACTTTCATATTTTGGCGTGACTTCCCACGTCCTCTATTGCACTTGCCCTGCCACCGCTCGCTCACCCACCAGATCCGCGCTTGTCATTCTGTTGGTGAGGGTTACGAGCTTGTTGCGGGCACCTTTTTCCCGACAATTCCCGGCGCGGGAACCTGAATCGGGTATGCAGTCCAAATCAGCACGGAGACAGGGCGATTGGATGGGTGACCTGGATGGTGCGAAAATTCTGATCCTTTGGATCGAAAAGTTGCATCTACAAGAAGTACGGAAGTTTGTTGACCGCAGAGAGGCGGTCGATCTAAAATGCAGGTCACCATGTTAATGCAGAATCTTTGCGCGATGTGCATGTGTTCTTGTTGTTGTTGTTGTTGTGCATGCGTGTGCTCTGGCGCAGGGAGGTTGCCGAAGTAAAGGATTTCTTTTAAAACCGGCACTTATAACCCACCGCCAGATGAACCTGGCGGTGGGTTTTTTATTTTCCGGCATAAACAGTCTGGGGACAAGAAGTCGGCCAATATTTATGACAAACGCAGCGAGAGAAACCAAAGCGCAGCGAGTCGAGCGTCTCAAACGCTCCAAGAACCCATGGGAGGGTCTGGAGGAAATCCGACGCTTCGCGCGCGAGGGGTTCGACTCCATCCCACCGGAGTGGATTGGGACCTATCTTCGCTGGTGGGGCGTGTACACCCAGGGAGATGGGGCGGGCGTAACCGGCGGTCAGGGCGGGGAAGGCCGCGCGCTGCAATGCTTCATGGTGCGAATCCGGATTCCCAACGGTCTGCTGCGTTCCGACCAACTGCGCACCATTGCCGAACTTACCCGCCGCTACGCTCACGGAATTGCCGATATCACCGTCCGCCAAAATATTCAGTTGCACTGGGTCACGATTGAGGCCCTTCCAGATGTACTCGAAGCGCTCGCGCGAGTCGGATTGAACACGATGAGTGCCTGCGGCGATGTCACACGCAATGTTACCGGCTGCCCGGTTGCGGGAGTGGATGCGGACGAGATTTGCGATGCTTCTCCTTTAGCGCTCGAAACGTCGCGAATGCTGGCCGGCAATAACGACTTCTACAACCTCCCTCGAAAGTTCAAGATTTCGATTACCGGATGCCGTGTGTGGTGCCCGTATCCGGAGATCAACGATATTGGGTTGACCGCGACGACTCGTGTGGTTCGCGGGACATCCGAGGTGGGTTTCTCGCTGCGAGTTGCGGGAGGGCTTTCAACCGAACCCTACCTGGGAGCGCGACTGAACGCGTTTGTGCGATGGCATCAAGTGCTGCCCGCCATCAAGGGGATCGCGGAACTGTTTCGCGACTCGGATGTGTTGCGCGAACATCGCGAGCGGGCGCGGCTGAAGTTTCTCTTCTTACGGCATGGATGGACGGCCGAGACCTTTCTAGAGGAACTGCAGCGGCGGATTGGATTTCAATTCGATGGCGCTGTCCCGGAATCGCCGCCGGCTGATGTTTATCGCGACCACGTGGGAATTCATCCGCAAAAGCAACCGGGCTACTGCTACGTGGGAGCTGCCGTTCTCCGCGGACGGATTACCGCGGAGCAAATGTACGCTGCCGCCGATCTGGCTGATCGCTTCGCGTCCGGCGAACTGCGTGCGACCAACATGCAGAACCTGCTCATCGTGAACGTTCCGCGGCTTAATGCTGAGGATTTGGCCAACGAGTTGGACGCGATTGGATTGCGCGTAGGCGGGTCGGCGTTCTGGCGCGGCACCGTGGCATGCAGCGGCACGGAGTTCTGCAAGCTCGCGATCACGGAGACGAAGAGCTTTGCCCGCTGGCTGGTGGAAGAACTGGAAGAGCGTCTGCCTGGTTTCGATCAGCACCTGAAGCTGCACGTTACCGGATGCCCGAACAGTTGCGGACAGCACTGGATTGCCGACATTGGTATTGATGGCAAGAAGATGAAAGTCGACGGCCGCCTCGTCGATGCCTATTACTTCTGCCTTGGTGGAGCGCTCGGTTTGCATCAGGCGACTGCGCGCCCCGTGGGATATCGCTGTCTTGCGACTGAGGTTCCGGATGCGATCGAGAGATTGCTCCGGCAGTATCTGACCGTACGTCAGCCCGACCAGAACTTGCGTCAGTTCTTTGCCCGGCACACGGACACGCAGTTGCGGGAGTTTCTGGCGGGCGAACCGGTGGACGCGGTAACGCGCGATTTGCCGCCGGTAAGCGTCAGAGGCGCGGTAGCGCAAGCAGCTGGAGGAGACGGTGACTAACTTGTTTCCAATGTTTATGAAGCTGGCAGGGAAGCGGTGCCTGGTCGTCGGCGCGCGCAAAGTTGGCGAGCCCAAGATCGGCGGGCTCATTGATACGGGCGCGCGCATCCACGTGGTTGCGGTTGCGGCGAGCGATCAAGTCCGCGAGTGGGCTGACGCAGGGAAGATCGAACTCGAGCTGCGTGCTTTCTCGTCGGCTGATCTCGACGGCAAGTTTCTTGCGGTGGTGGCAACGGCTTCAGGGAGCCTCAACGAGCGCGTTTATCTCGAGGCGCAGCAGCGCGGAGTGCTGTGCAACGTGGTGGATGTTCCGGATCTTTGCGATTTCTTTTATCCCGCAGTTGTGCGGCGTGGCGACCTGCAGATCGCGATTTCAACCGCGGGGCAGAGTCCATCGCTGGCACAGAAACTTCGGCAGCAGCTGGAACGTCAGTTCGGAGAAGGATACACGGCATGGGTTGAGCAGCTCGGCGCGACTAGACGACTCGTTCTGGCGAGCGATCTCGATAAAGAGACCAAGTTGGAGTTACTGCACTCACTGGCTAGCAGGGAAGCGTTCGAAGCGGCGGTGGCCAAAGTCCCTGTGTTGAGCACGGAGTTGATTGCGAAAGGTGAGGGAGCATGAAGGGAAAAGTTTATCTCGTGGGCGCAGGGCCGGGTGACCACGAGTTGCTGACATTGAAGGCTCTTCGCCTGCTGCAAAGCGCCGACGTTGTCTTGCACGACGACCTGGTCGCGCCCGAAATACTGCAGCTGATTCCATCCACCGCGCAGATTCACAACGTCGGCAAGCGCTGCGGGAAAAAGAAAATCCTGCAAGGGGAAATCAATGATCTGATGGTCGCGTTGGCGGTCTCGGGACTGCGCGTTGTTCGCCTAAAGGGTGGAGATCCGCTGATTTTCGGACGTGCCGGGGAAGAGATCGAAACGCTGCGCCGAAACAACATTCCTTTCGAGATCATTCCCGGCGTTACTTCGGCCATGGGTGCGGCCGCTGCCGCCCAGATTCCGCTGACTCATCGTCGAGCGTCGTCGGCGCTGGTGCTCATCACCGCCCATAAGGCTTCCGAAAAAGATGCCGCCGAAAAAGATGCCTCCGATTGGAGCAAGTTTGTCGCGACTGGAGCGACTCTCGTGATTTATATGCCAGGGCAAAACTACTCTGACATCGCGAAGAGGCTGACGATAGCCGGGCTTGCCGGTGTGACACCTTGTGCCGTCATTTCGCGCGCCACCACCAGGTATCAGCGAACCCATCGCACGACTGTGTTGGACCTGCATCGTACGCCGCAACTTGCGGCTCCAACGCTGCTGGTCGTAGGCGAAGTTGTGCGGTTGGCTGATCCCGACGCTCTGGTGGAGGGATTTGCGATGCCGGATATGTCGAATGGGAATGACGGTTTGCGTCCCCTGGCACTCTTCAAAACATCCATCTCGCAGGCGCCGCGACAGGGAACAGATACAGATAAGGAGCCGGTAGCGTGAAAGACAAGATCGCAGAACTGCAGTTGACGGCCGAGAGTTGGAGTCCGCAGCAGATGCTGTCGTGGGCGTTTGACACCTTCGGAAACGATGTCGCCATCTCGTCGGCGTTTGGGGCCGAAGGGATGGTGCTGATTGATATGGCTTCGCGCCTGCGCAAGGATTTCCGCCTCTTCACGGTCGATACTGAATTCCTGTTTTCTGAGACATACAACCTGATGGACAGGATCGAGCAAAAGTATGAAATAAAAATTGAGAGAGTTTTTTCGCTGCTCTCTCCGGAGGAGCAGGAGCGGGTTCATGGTAAGGCGCTATGGGCGCGCGATCCTGACCAGTGCTGCAACCTGCGAAAGGTTGAACCGCTCCGCCGCAAGCTCGGTGAGCTGCGTGCTTGGATCACGAGCATTCGCCGCGACCAGACGTTAATCCGCGAGGGTGCCCGCAAAGTCCAGTGGGACGCGAAATTTGGGTTAGTGAAGGTGAATCCGATCGCGGATTGGACTTCGAAACAGGTTTGGCGCTATCTCCACGAACATGATGTTCCTTACAACTCGCTTCATGATCAGAATTATCCGAGCATCGGTTGCACGCATTGCACGCGGGCCATCCAGCCGGGCGAAGATCCCAGGGCGGGGCGCTGGCCTGGCACGGCCAAGACTGAGTGCGGCCTGCACGTCATCGAAATTCAGCCGCTAACACCATTGACGGAAGCGGATGCATAATAGCCAGTCTCAGCCCTACTCCGCTCCTTGTTCTCTACTGCGTAAGAATCGTATCCATCTCTGATAACATTCAGGTTTTCACTGCAGACGCTCGTCATTCGGCTGCGCATGTATTTTCGCTGGTCCGGTGACTTGTGCGGGAGTGGGAGATTGATCGGACGACAATGATTCTTGCCGGGGACGTTGGCGGCACAAAATGCAATCTTGGGTTGTTCCTGCAAGAAGGGCTCACCCTCCGTTCCGTCTTTCAGCGCCGTCTTGCGACCCGGGACTACGCAGGATTCGAAGATCTCGTCGAAGATTTCCTTAAACAAGCAATAGCGGCTGATTCTAACGCGAAGGCGCCGGCAATTGATGCGGCAGGGTTCGGAGTGGCGGGCGTGGTTGCAGGTGGGCGGCATTACTCAGAAAACCTGCCTTGGGTCGTAGATGTCTCGGCGCTTGCTCAGAAGCTCAATCTGAAGAATATACGATTGCTGAACGACCTCACAGCCACTGCCTTGAGTCTGGAGAGGCTGCCTGTGGCTGACTTTGTATCCCTGAATTCAGGAACCCCCGCGCATAATGCGACTAGAGCTGTGATAGCGGCGGGAACCGGTTTGGGAGAGGCCATTCTTTTCTGGGATGGCGAAAAATATCAGGTCGCGCCGGCAGAAGGAGGCCAAGCAGATTTTGCGCCACGAACTGAACGCGAGATTCAACTACTCACTCATTTAAGAGTGCAGTTGCCTCACGTTTCCTGCGAGGAGATTGTCTCCGGACGGGGTTTCCGCAGGATTCACGAATTCCTGAACCCCGCGGTGCGCCACGCATCATTTGAATCTCCGGAGGGCAATGCAGCCAGTGAAATCACACAGCGCGGGTTTGCGCAGTCTTGCCCCGTTTGCGTGGAGACACTCGGGTTCTGGACTGAAATATTTGGCGGAGTGACGGGGAATTTTGCGTTGCAGACTATGGCTCTTGGCGGCATCTACATCGCGGGCGGCATTGCGGTGAAAATCCTGCGCAAGCTTCAGGATGGTATCTTCTTCAAGTCCTTTTGTGGCGAGAGCAAACTTGCGCCTGTGCTGGCGCGCATTCCAATATCGGTTGTCGTGAATGAGGACGCTCCGATTTGGGGAGCTGCTTATGAGGCTCTCATGAGCAGCCAGGTGAAATCGTGACTCTTGCGGAAATGATTCGTGACGATCGGATAAAGATTGTTTGAGATTTAGTCAGACGTTCCCTAAATAGGGAAAGGGCTCC
>Ga0137388_10001308_pt1 | contig 14946 bp, 13 predicted proteins | sample 15con2h14AmetaG_FD_104644 | JGI IMG/M metagenome (GOLD analysis project Ga0137388, IMG submission 104644) | Vadose zone soil microbial communities from Angelo Coast Range Reserve, California, USA - 15con2h1.4A metaG | ecosystem: Environmental > Terrestrial > Soil > Vadose zone > Saprolite...
ACAGTGAGCTGATGCGGATGGCTCGCCAGATGCGAAGCGGCGCCGTCGCCATCAGCTCCGACCGGAAGATCAAGCACGCTGCCCGTCGGGCCGGCAGTGCCGTTCTGACCGCCGAGCAATTTCTGGAAGCGCTGGAGGTTCCGGGAAGGTCATCGGGCCCCGAGATAAAGGATGATTCTGACGGCGAACCCGTACGGGCGAAGCGCGGCAACCCCCGCCGTCTTTCCAAGAAAGCGCGAAGGGCCCAACGAGCCATCGGTCGGCTGCGCCAACCTTGACCCTCGCGCGCGTTTCGTGGAGAATTGGGCGATGGCTGTTATGACTCGACACTATTTCATCGTCGCTCGCGACCAGACCAGCCTGTGCGAGTACCTCACACGGCAGTTCGCATCCGAAGAGAACGTCGAGGTCTTCCTGGATCGTCGATTCGGTCGTGAACGTCGCGTGGCCGAGGCCAACGGGGACACCGCCGAGCGGAGAAGCGCCAATCGGCGCCATCAGCCGTTCGTCGACACTCAGCTGAGGTCCCTCGGCTACGCCATGTTCCGCGTCCAGTAACAAGCCTCACGCTCAAGTAACAATCGTCCACCGAATCCCCAGCCGAATCTCCAACGGGTGGCCGCGGAGTCGGAGCCACCCGCTCCTGTCTCAGGCCACCTTCGGAATAGGCCGGCCTCACGGACCCCGCTACAACAGAACGAGCCAGCCTCACGGACCCGCTACAACAGTCTCCAAATCTTGACACTCGCCGATCCGCGGTGACACCGTGGCGGCGTGGCGCTCCGGCGGTGGCATCTTCTCCTGCTATTCCTGCCACTCCTCATGGCGGGCGCCGCGGCGGCCGGCCCCATCGAGGGCACGGTGGTCCGCGTCGTCGATGGCGATACGATCTACGTGCAGCTCGCCGGCCGCGTCGAGAAGATTCGCTACATCGGCGTGAACACGCCGGAGATCCACCACCCGATCAAGGGTGAAGAACCGGGAGGCCGCGAGGCAGCCGATGTGAATCGGCGTATCGTCGGCGGCCAGCGCGTTCGGCTCGAGCTGGACGTCCGCACGCGGGATCGGTACGGGCGGCTCCTGGCTTACGTCTGGGTCGGCGACATGATGGTGAACGCCGAGTTGGTTCGCCTGGGTTACGCCCAGGTGATGACCCTTCCTCCGAACGTGAGATACCAGAACCTCTTCGTGAAGCTCCAACGCGAGGCGCGCGACGCCGGCCGCGGCCTCTGGCGTCCCGTCTAGGCGGGTCGGGCTACTCGGCCATTTTGATGTAGCGCCGCATGCGCTCGTCCCGCCGCCAGCCACTGCCGGCGAGCGCGTCCCAGAAGCCCACGGCGTGGGCTTCGTGGCGCTCGACGAGCGCCGATATCCGGCGCGCGCCCTTCGAAGCGAGCATCCGCTCGGCCGCGTGGACGAGCCGTTGCGCCAGGCCGCGCCGCCGCGCCTCCGGGGCGACCGCCAGGCGATAGATGTTGCCGCGCCAGCCGTCCCATCCGCCGATGACGCTCCCGACGATGGCGCCTTCCTGGACCGCGACGAGGAGATGGTCGGGGTGCGCTCGGACCAGCCGCGCGAGCTCCTCGAGGGAATCGGTCGGAATTGCGCCGGCGCGCTCCCAGAGCGCCAGCACGTCGGGACATTCCTCGAGACGGCAGGGCCTGATCTGGACCATCGCGTTCGCACCTCCCGGCCGATTTGCGCCTCACCCGGGGCGCCCCGTATCATACGTGCAGTCCCTTCGAGAGGAGACCCATGGCGATCACGCGCGATTTCACTCTGGACGCCAAGTACCGGCAGGAGGAAGGGCTCATCTTCCTCTCGGGCATTCAGGCGCTGGTGCGTTTGCCCCTTGACCAGCACCGCGCCGACAAGCGCCGCGGGCTCAACACCGCCACGCTCATTTCCGGCTACCGCGGCTCGCCGCTCGGCGGGCTCGATCTCACGCTCGAGCGAAACCCCGATCTCCTCCGCCAGCACAACGTCGTCTTCCTCTCGGGTGTCAACGAGGACCTCGGCGCCACGGCCGTCTACGGCAGCCAGCTCGCCAACCTGTTCCCGCAGCCGAAGTACGACGGCGTGCTCGGCATGTGGTACGGCAAGGGTCCCGGTGTCGACCGGACCGGCGACATCTTCAAGCACGCGAACTTCGCCGGCGTCTCGCGCAACGGCGGCGTACTGGCGCTCGGCGGCGACGACCCGCTCTCGAAGTCGTCCACGATTCCGTCGCACTCGGAAGTGGCGTTCTACGACGCGCTCTTCCCGGTGCTCTATCCCGGCAACGCGCAGGAGATCCTCGACCTCGGCCGCCTGGGCTTCGAGCTCTCGCGCTACTCGGGGCTCTGGGTGGGCTTCAAGATCGTGACCAACGTGGCCGACGAGATCGGCACGGCCGAGGTGGCGCCGGACCGGATCGTCGTCGCCGATCCCGGCTTCCTCTATGAAGGACGGCCCTGGCAGGCGCGACAGAACCCGCTGTTGATGCCGCCGTGGGGGCTCGAGACCGAGCGCGAGATCCACTACGGACGGCTCGAGGCCGCGAAGGCCTTCGCCGCGGCGAACCGGCTCAATCGCATCACGCTCCCCACGCCGAACGCGTGGCTCGGCATCGCCGCCCCGGGCAAGACGTACTACGACCTGCGCGAGGCGCTCGCCGAGCTCGGCCTCGACAACGCGGCGCTCCGGCAGTACGGCATTCGCCTCATGCAGATCGAGATGATGTTCCCGATGGAGCCGGGCACGGTCCGCGAGTTCGCCCGCGGCCTCGAGGAGCTGCTGGTCATCGAGGAGAAGCGCTCGTTTTGCGAGCTGTTCATCCGCGACATCCTCTACAACCAGGCCGAGCGCCCGCGGGTGGTCGGAAAGCAGGACGAGCAGGGTCGCCCGCTCGTGCCCGCCGACGCCGAGCTCGACGCCGATCGGATCGCGCAGATCCTGGCCGCGCGCCTCGAGCGCCGGGTGCATCTCGACTCGATCACCGCGCGCGTGGCGCTGCTCGAGGCGCTGCGCCAGCGGCCCGCGCCGCTGACGCTGGTGCGTCAGCCCTACTTCTGCTCGGGCTGCCCGCACAACCGCTCGACGGTGCTGCCCGACGGGTCCATGGCCAGCGCCGGCATCGGCTGCCACGGGATGGCGCTCCTCATGGACCGGCGGACGATGGGGTTGACGCACATGGGCGGCGAGGGCGTCCAGTGGGTGGGGATCGCGCCCTTCACCGAGACGAAGCACCTCTTCCAGAATCTCGGCGACGGCACCTTCTTCCACTCCGGCTCGCTGGCGATCCGCCAGGCGGTCGCCTCGACCGCGAACATCACCTACAAGATCCTCTACAACTCGGCGGTGGCAATGACGGGCGGCCAGGACGCCGCCGGCGCGATGCCGGTGCCCGAGCTGACGCGCTCGCTCGCGGCCGAGGGCGTCAAGCGCATCATCGTGATGACCGACGAGCCCGACAAGTATCCGAAGGGTACCGCGTGGCCCGCCGGGGTCGAGGTGTGGCACCGCGACCGGCTCGACGAGGCGCAGCGGCTGCTGCGCGATATACCCGGCGTCACGGTGCTCGTCTACGACCAGCGGTGCGCCGCGGAGAAGCGGCGGCTGCGCAAGCGCGGTCGACTCCCGGACCCCGAGATGCGCGTGTTCATCAACGAGGCGGTCTGCGAAGGCTGCGGCGACTGCGGCGTGAAGAGCAACTGCCTCTCGGTGCACCCCGTCGAGACCGAGTTCGGACGCAAGACGCAGATTCACCAGTCGTCCTGCAACAAGGACTACTCGTGCCTGAAGGGCGACTGTCCGTCGTTCTTGACCGTCGTGCCGCTCGTCGACCCCCGGAAGAAGGAGCGCCGCGTCTTCAAGGTCGAGCGCGCGCTGCCCGAGCCCACGCTCCAGGTTCCCGCCGAGGCCAACGTCTTCATGATGGGGATCGGCGGCACCGGGGTGGTGACCGTGAACCAGATCCTGGGCACCGCGGCGCTCCTCGACGGCAAGCACGTCCGTGGCCTCGACCAGACCGGCCTCAGCCAGAAGGGTGGGCCGGTCGTCTCGCATCTCAAGATCCTCGACCGGGCGACGCAGGTCTCGAACAAGATCGCCGCCGGATCCGCGGATTGCTATCTGGGTTTCGACATCCTCGTGGCGACCTCGCCGCAGAATCTCGATCACGTGCGCCCCGAGCGGACGATCGCGGTCGTCTCGACCAGCCAGGTGCCGACCGGCGCGATGGTGACGTCGACGGCGGTCGAGTTTCCCGAGGCCAGCGGGCTCATCGCGTCGATCAACCGCGTGACCCGCAAGGACGACAACGTCTACCTGGACGCGCTCGGGCTGGCCGAAACTCTGTTCGACGACCACATGGCCGCCAACATGATCGTGCTGGGCGCCGCCTGGCAAGCCGGCGCGCTGCCCGTGAGCGCGGCGTCGATCGACGAAGCGATCGTCCTGAACGGCGTCTCCGTACAGATGAACAGTCAGGCGTTCCGCGTGGGCCGGCTGCTGGTCGCCGACCCGGCGTGGGCGCGCACCGTCGTCCGGCGCCGCCTGGGCGCCGTCGAGGCGGTGCGGGAGCTCTCGGCGCAGGCGCGGAACCTCGTCGAGTCGGCCGGCGCCACGGGCGAGCTCAAGCGACTCCTCGAGATCCGCGTGCCCGAGCTGATCGACTACAAGAACGCGGGATACGCGCGCGGGTACGTCCAGTTCGTGCGGCGTGTGCGCGAGGCCGAGGCGGCCGCCGTGCCGGGCGAGTCGCGCCTGGCCGAGGCGGTCGCGCGCTATCTCTTCAAGCTCATGGCCTACAAGGACGAGTACGAGGTGGCGCGCCTCTCACTCAAGCCGGACATCGCCCGCGCGCTGGCGGACGAGTTCCCCGGCGGCGTCAAGCTCAGCTATAACCTCCACCCGCCGCTGCTCCGAGCGTTCGGCCTCAAAGAGAAGCTCAAGCTCGGCCCGTGGTTTGGTTCGGTCTTCGGCGTGCTCGCCCGGATGAAGATGCTGCGCGGCACCCCGCTGGATCCGTTCGGCTTCGCTGCGGTGCGACGGCTCGAGCGGCAGCTTCCCGGCGAGTATCGCTCGCTCGTCGAGAAGGCACTCGTCGGTCTCTCGGCGGAAAGCTACGAGCGCGCGGTGAAGCTCGCGGGTCTGCCCGACCTGATCCGAGGCTACGAGGAGATCAAGCTGCGCAACGTCCAGCGCTTCCGGGACGAGGTCCGCGCGCTGGGATTCTGACCGTTCGTCCTGCTCGTGCTCGCCGATGCCGCCGGGCCGAGGCGCGCACACGGAGAGAGGCGCGATGACCAATCTCGAGCGGCAGATGAAGGCGCTCCAGAAGCACTTGAAGACGCTCAAGACCGAGGCCAACCGGGCGCGCGGTCAGGCGCGCCGTCGCATGAAGCGGATCGAGCGCCGCACCCGCGTCGAGGTGGAGCGGGTCATCCGCCGCGCCGAGCCGCGCGTGCGCGAGGCGGTGGCCCAGGCAGCGCTGCTGAGCCGCAGTTTCCGGGCGGGCGTGCGCGCGGGTACGGCCGCCTATCGAGCGGGCCGCGCCCCCAAGCGCTGAGCTCGCTCAGTCCTGGTCTCGGGCGCGCTCGCGCTTGAGCGTGCCTCGCCGCTTCTTCGACTCGAGCCTCCGCTCGCGCGCCCCCGCCGAGGGCCGTGAGGCCTTGCGCGACCGGGGCTCGCGTAGCGCCGCGGCGACCAGCGCACGGACCCGGTCCAGAGCGTCCTCGAGATTCCGCGCCTGATTCCGCTCGGCCTGGCTCGACACCATCAGTCGCCCGTCGGCGTCGAGCCGGTGTCGGCACAGCGTCCTCAGCCGCGAGCGAGCAGCCTCCGAGAGCCCTTCGATGGCGTCGAGATCGACGCGCACGTCGACCTTCGTCGCGACCTTGTTCACGTTCTGGCCGCCCGGACCCGAGGCGCGCACGGCGCGCACGTGCAACGCCCTCTCGGGCACCCGCACCATGCTGTTGACGACGATCGCGCGGCTCATGCGTCGATTGTATCGTGACTCCGTGCTTGCTCCGGATGGCGGCCCGCGGCGATGCGACGCCCCAGCCCCGCGACGTCCTGGTGGCCCGCATGGCCGTCCAAATTGCTCGCCTCGGACGGCGGGGTCCCAGCCCGCGCCGTCCGGCGGCTCGCACTGCGTATAATCTTTTGCTGTGACCATCGCTGAGCGCCGCCGTCTCACTGACGTCGCTCGCGGCGACGTCCCCGCCGATCTCTACGTACGCGGTGGAACGTTGCTCAACGTCTACACCGGCGAGCTCTACCCGGCGAACGTCGCCACCCGCGGCGAACGGATCGGGTACGTCGGCGTGCGCGACGAGATGGTCGGCCCGCGCACGCGGGTCGTGGATGCGACGGGCCGCGTGCTGGTGCCCGGCTATATCGATCCCCACGTGCACCCGGCGACCCTGACGACGCCGTCCGCGCTCGCGCGATTCGTGCTGCCACTCGGCACCACCGCGGTCGTCGCGGACACGCTGCAGTTCTGGGAGCTGGGCGGTCTCCGCGCGTTCCAGACGGTGGCCGACGCGCTGCTCACGGCCCCGCTCCGCTTCTACTGGATGATCCGCCCGCACGCCCAGAGCCGCGCGCCGGACGAGTGGCGGCGGTTCGGCCTGAAGACCCTCGCGAAGGCGCTGGCTCACCCACGCACGGTGGCGATCGGCGAGGTGACGCGGTGGCCCGACGCCTGGCGCGGCGACCCCGAGTTGCTGCGCCGTCTCGGCCTCGCCCGCGGCGCCCGCGTCGAGGGTCATACGGCCGGGGCCTCCGGCGAGAAGATCCCGGCGATCGCCGCGGCCGGCTTCACCTCGGACCACGAGCCGATCACCGCGCAGGAAGTGCTCGACCGCGCGCGTCAGGGCATCGCGCTGATGCTGCGCGAGTCGTCGCTGCGCCCCGACCTCGCCGGGCTCCTCGACGTGCTCAAGACTGCGCCGGCGCTTGCCTCGCGGCTGATGCTCACGAACGACGGCTCGATGCCCGCGTTCGTCCGGACCCACGGGTTCGTCGATCATCTGATCCGGATCGCGCTCGAGCGCGGCGTGGCGCCGATCGACGCCTATCGGATGGCGACCCTGAACCCGGCGACCTACTACGGCCTCGACGCCGACCTCGGCGGCGTGGCGCCGGGCCGCTACGCCGATCTCTGCGTGCTCGACGATCTCGCCGAGCCGCGGCCGTCGACCGTGATCGCGCGCGGCAAGGTGATCGCCACGGGCGGCCAACTGGTCGGGCGGGTGACGGAGCCGTCGTGGCGGCGCGTTTTCAGATCGCCGGAGGCGCGCCTCGCGGTTCGGTGGCGCGCGCGGCCGGACGACTTCGAGCTTCCCCGCCGCGCTCGCTACCCCGTCATCCAGCTCGTCAGCGCGGTCATCAGCCGGCTGCAGGAGCGACCGCTGGAGCCGGGCGATCTCCACGCCGCGCTCCTCGATCGGGGAGGGCGCTGGGTCGCGCCCGGCGTCGTCGCGGGCTTCGCCGACCGGCTCGACGGCTTCGCGACGACGACCAGCACCGACTTCAACATCCTGGCGCTCGGGCGCCGACCTGAGGTGATGGCGCGCGCCGTCAACCGCCTCCTCGATCTGCACGGCGGAATCGTGCTCGTCGAGGGCGAGCGGATCGTCTACGAGCTGGCGCTGCCGCTGGGCGGCATCATGACGCGGGGCACTGTCGACGAGGCGGCCCGCTCGGAAGACGAGCTGCGTCGGCAGCTCTTCGAGCGCGGCTATTCGTATCACGAGCCGCTCTACTCGCTCTTCTTCTTGGCCGCCGATTTCCTTCCGACCGTGCGGCTCTCGCCGCGCGGCGTCTGGGACGTCAAGCGCGGCCGGGTTCTTCTGCCGTCGCGGCGCCGGCGATGAGAGGCCGCGGCGTCCGCGCCGCGGTGGTCGGCGCGGGGCTGATCGAGCCAAGCTCTTTCAAATCTGGAGCGCCAGCCCTCCAATCTGAAAATGTGTCGCGGTGAACGCGGGTGACTGAACGGGCGCCCCGGCGCCAGCGACGACTCGCGCTGGGCGTGCTGCTGGCGGCCGCCGGTCTGGCCATAGCCGTGTTCCCCCTGCGCGGCACGTGGTGGGGCGGCTGGATCCTGGCGATCGCCGAAGCGGGGATCGTCGGCGGGCTGGCCGACTGGTTCGCGGTGACGGCGATCTTCCGCCGCCCGCTCGGCCTGCCGATCCCGCACACCGCGCTGATTCCCGCCAACTGGGAGTTGATGGCGGCGCGCGTAGGGACGATGGTCGGCAGTCGCGTGCTGACGAAGGAGTACGTCGCGCAGGAGATCGCCCGTGTCGACGTCGCGTCCTTGATCGCGCGGGCTGCCGAGCGGCTGAGCTCGCGTGACCTCGACGTGGCGACGCGGGAGCTGGCTCGCTGGCTCGCCGCCGAGTTGTCGCCAAAGGCCGCGGGCGACGTGGTGACGCGTCTCCGCGATCTGCTGCTCGACCGGCCGTTGACCCCCGCGCTCGCGGCGGCGCTCCAGATGGTGCAGCGCCACGGGTGGGATCAGCGGGCCGTGACGGCGCTGGCGGGCTCGCTCGCGGAGGCGTTCGACCGGCCCGCGTTTCGATCGACAGTCGGCGAGCTGGTGGACGATCTCCTGGCGCGTTACCGCGAGCGGATGGGCGCCTATCCGCGCTTCTGGATCGGCGTCGCCAGCCTCCTCGGACTGATCGACCGCGAGCGCGTGCTGTCGGCGCTCCAGGCGGGGCTCCGCCAGGTCGCCCAGGAGCCCGACCATCCCGTACGGCAACGCCTCGCGGAGTCGATGGGCGAGCTGCCCGGCCGGCTCCGCACCGACAGCCGTCTCGCCGAACGCATCGAGGCCGCCAAGCGCGATCTCCTCGCCACGCCGATCGCGACCCGAGTCCTGGAGGACGCGGCCGCGGCGCTCCACCGGACCCTTCTGGCCGACCTCGAGCGACCGCGCTCCGAGGTGCGGGTCTGGATCGTGGAGCGACTCGAGCGCGCCCGCCGGGCGCTGGCCGCTGACGAGGATCTCCGCCGGCAGCTCGACCGGTGGGGCAAGGCGCGGGTGATCGAGATGGTCGAGCGCCACCACCAGCGGGTCGCCGAGTTCATCGAGAACGGCGTGCTGGCGCTCGGCCCCGAGGGCGCGGTGCGGCTCATCGAGGAGCATGCCGGGGACGACCTCCAGTACATCCGCGTCAACGGCACCGTCGTCGGCGGCCTGGCGGGCGGGCTGCTCTACGCGGCTCACCTGGCTCTGCGCCTCTTCTGACGATTCGACGCGCCGCGCCGGAAACCGGTTTGTCGCCTCCGGCGTTTTCACGTAAACTCCGACACGCTGAATCTTCCAGGAGGCGTCCATGTCGCGGCTTCGCATCTCGCGGTCCCTGATCGTGCTGGGCGTGACCCTCTCGGCGCTCGCGTTCGCCGGGCCCGCCCAGAGCCAGACGCCGAAATCCGGCGGTACTCTGAACATCATGCTGCGCGAGGATCTCGCGCAGGGCTTCGCCATCCACGAGAGCTCCACCATCTCGACCGTGTTCCCGTCCAGCCCCTGCTTCAACAACCTCGTGTACTTCGACCCGTTCAAGCCGGTCGAGAGCACGGACACCCTCATCGGCGACCTGGCCGAAAAGTGGTCGTGGCAGGACAATTACCGGAACCTGGTTTTCTTCCTTCGCAAGAACGTCAAGTGGCATGACGGCAAGCCCTTCACCTCGAAAGACGTGAAGTTCACCTTCGACATGCTGCGGGAGGGTCCGGACGCGCCCGCCAAGCTCCGGATCAACCCGCGTAAGGACTGGTACGCCAACGTGGAGGCCGTCGAGGCCCCCGATCCGTATACCGTCGCCTTCCGGCTCAAGCGGCCGCAGCCATCGCTGTTGTCGCTGCTCGCCACAGGCTACACGCCGATCTACGCCGCCCACATTCCGCCCGCCAACTACCGGACCACGTGCGTCGGCACCGGGCCCTACAAGGTCAAGGAGTGGCGCAAGGGCGAGTACCTCGACTACGTGAAGAACCCCGACTACTTCGTCAAGGGCCGCCCATACCTCGACGCGCTCCACTACGTGGTGATCGTGGAGCGCGGGACGCGCACCGCGGCGCTTCAGGCCGGGCAGCTCGACGCAGCGTTCCCTGGTGAGACGACCAAGGCGGCGGCCGAGCAGCTCAAGAAGGCGGTGCCGCAGCTCGTGATCACGCCGGTCGGCGCGTCGGTCACCGACAACATCATCCTGAACACCAAGAAGCCGCCCTTCGACAATCTCAAGGTTCGACTCGCCGTGAGCTACGCCATCGACCGGCGCGGCCTGATCCAGGCGGTTCACCAGGGCGCCGGCGTCCCCGGCGCGGCCATGGCGCCCCGGCCCTACGGCGTGTGGGGCATGGCCGAGAAGGATCTGCTGACTCTGCCGGGCTACGGCAAGCCGGCCGAGATGAAGGACAAGGCCCGGAAGCTGCTCGCCGAGGCGGGCATCACACCGCAGCACCCGCTCAGGGTGGAGATGGTCACGCGCGCGATCGCCGTCTACGTGGACATGGCCTCGTTCGTCATCAACGAGCTGAAACAGGTGGGCATCGAGGCGACGCTCAAGCAGATCGAGACCGCACAGTGGCATGCGATGGCCACGCGCGGCGAATATCAGATCGGCGCCAACCTGACCGGGCTCGGAGTCGACGACCCCGACGCCAACCTGTACGAGAATTTCGCGTGCGGCTCGCCGCGCAACTACAGCGCCTACTGTGACGAGCACGTCACGAAGCTGATCGACCAGCAGTCCCAGGAGCTGGATCCCAAGAAGCGCCTGGCCCTGGTGATCGCGATCCAGAAGAAGATCGAGGAGGACGCGGCCCGTCCGCTGCTGGATCACCGCATCGACTACTTCACCGTATGGCCGCACGTCAAGAACCTGATCCCGCACCACAATATTTTCAACTTCGCCCGGATGCAGGAAGTGTGGAGCGACAAGTAGGCCGGGGAGCCACCACCCATACGGCGCGCCTCGGCCGGCGGGGCCCCAGCCCCGCGACGGCCTGCGGCGCGCACGGCGGCGCGTGAAGACCTACGTCGTCCAGCGTCTCCTCATCGCGCTCCTGACGTTGCTCGGCATGTCGATGGTGATCTTCGTGCTGTTGCGCCTGGCGCCCGGCGACATCGTCGACATTCTCTTCTCGACGGCCGGCTACGTCAGCCCCTCAGAGAAGCAAGCGATCATGAAGGAGCTCGGGATGGACCGGCCGTACTGGGTCCAGTACCTGGACTGGCTCCACCAGATCGTCACCGGTGACCTCGGCAAGTCGTACCGGTACGACCAGCCCGCGTGGCAGATCATCCGGCCGCTGGTGCCGGTGACGCTCGAGCTGGCGGCGCTCTCGATGATCTTCGCGGTGCTCATCGGCGTGCCGACGGGCGTCGTCAGCGCCGTGCGGCAGGACACGACGCTCGACTACGCGCTGCGCGTATTCAGCCTCGCCGGGCTCTCGATGCCGGCGTTCTGGCTCGGCATGGTGATCATCCTGAGCCTCGTCTCCTGGTTCGCCTGGATCCCGCCGCTCACCTACGTGTCGCCGATGAAGGACTGGAAGCTGCACGCCATCCAGTTCCTCCTGCCGGCTCTCGCGGTCGGCTATCGTTCCTCGGCCCTCATCATGCGCATCACGCGCTCGTCGCTGCTCGAGGTGATGCGCGAGGACTACATCCGGACGGCGTGGGCGAAAGGGCAGACCGGGCGCATTGTCATCTGGCGTCACGCGCTCAAAAACGCGCTGCTGCCCGTCGTCACCGTCATCGGCATCGAGTTCGCTTTCCTCATCGGCGGCCTCGTGGTCACCGAGACCGTCTTCAACCTGCCCGGGGTCGCCCGATTCCTGGTCCAGGCGATCCTGTGGCGCGACTATCCGGTCGTCCAGAATCTCGTCATGTTCATCGCCATCGTCGTGATCCTCTCGAACCTGCTCGTGGACATGCTGTACGGCGTCCTCGACCCGAGAGTCCGATATGGCGGTTAGGCCCGCCGCGATCGCCGTGCCGGCGGGGGCCCGTCCGCGGCCCGGAACCGGGACCGTCATTGCCCGCTTCGTGCGGAAGAAGCCGCTCGGCGCCGCCGGCGGTGCGCTGATGCTGGTCATGCTGGTCACGGCGGTCTTCGCCGAGCTCCTCCAGACGCACGACCCGATCGCCACCGACGCGGCCTACACGCTCGGCCCGCCGAGTCTCGAGCACCTGCTCGGCACCGACCATCTCGGCCGCGACATCTACTCGCGGATCGTCCACGGCGCGCGCATCTCGCTGGTCGTCGGGGTCGCCTCCACGCTCATGGGCTCGGTCCTCGGCGGGATCATCGGCCTCCTGTCCGGCTACGTCGGCGGCAAGACCGACCTGGTGACCCAGCGGATCCTGGACATCCTGCAGGGCCTGCCGCTGCTCGTGCTCGCGCTGGTGATGTCGGCCGCCCTCGGACCCTCGGTACAGAACGTCGTCATCGCGATCTCGATCCCGATCATCCCGCGGGCGGCCCGCGTGATCCGCTCGAGCGTCCTGTCGATCCGCGAGATGCAGTATATCGAGGCGGCGCGCGCGCTCGGCGCCCGGCACCCGAGGATCGCGTTTCGTCACATCCTGCCCAACACGATCGGACCGTTCATCGTGCTCTGCACGGCCCAGCTCGGGAGCGCCATCCTCGTCGAAGCGACCCTGTCCTATCTGGGGCTCGGCGTCCCCGAGCCGTACCCCTCGTGGGGCCGCATGCTGTCGGTCTCGGCCGCCGAGTACGCGCAGAAGGCCCCGCATCTGGTGCTCTTCCCAGGGATCGCGATCAGCCTCGCCGTCTTCGCCTCGAACCTGCTCGGCGACGCGCTGCGCGACACGCTCGATCCTCGCCTCCGCGGCAGCTGACGCGTGACGCGCGCGAGGCGTATCGGATGATCCGGATCCGCGAGACAAGGAGATACGCAGATGGCTGACGCGAGACTTGCCTGGCTGCCCGCGACCGAGCTGGCGGCGATGATCAGGAAGAAGAAGGTGTCGCCGGTCGAGGTCGTCGACGCGGTGCTCGATCGCATCGAGAAGATCAATCCCCGGCTGAACGCGTTCGTGACCTTGACCGACACGGCGGCGCGGCGCGAGGCCAAGGCCGCCGAGCGGGCGCTCGGCAAGCGGAGCGCGCGGCTGGGCCCGCTCCACGGCGTGCCGTTCTCGGTGAAGGACCTCGTGAACACGAAGGGCGTGCGGACGACCTTCGGCACGCCGTTCTACCGCGACAACGTGCCGACCGAGGACGCGCCGATGGTCGAGCGCATGAAGGCGGCCGGCGCCATCATGCTCGGCAAGACCAACACGCCGACCTTCGGCTGGATCGGCGCTACCCACAACCTCGTCTTCGGGATCACCCGCAACCCGTGGAATCTCGAGCGGACACCGGGCGGCTCGAGCGGGGGAGCCTCCGCGGCCGCGGCGGCGGGATTGGGGCCGCTCCACATCGGCACCGACGGCGGCGGCTCGATCCGAATCCCCGCGTCGTGCGCCGGCATCTTCGGCCACAAGCCCTCGTACGGACGCGTCCCCACCCATCCGGCGAGTGGCGCCTGGAGTCTCTCGCACATCGGCCCGCTGACCCGCACCGTCGCCGACGCCGCGCTGATGCTGACCGTCTGCGCCGGCCCCGACGAGCGCGATCAATACTCGCTGCCTGCCGCGGGCGAGGACTATTCGAAATCGCTGCGCGGCGGTCTGAAGGGGCTACGCGTCGCCTACACGGACGATCTCGGCTTCGTGGAGGCCGTCGACCCGGAAGTGCGCGGGTCGTGCGCCAAGGCGGCGCTCGCGTTCCGCGAGCTCGGCTGCAGGGTCGAGGACGTCAAGCCGGGCTGGCCGTCGCCGCGCGAGGCGTGGGGAGAGATTTTCTGCGGCGGCATCGCGACGCGGATGGCGCCGTACCTCGATCGGCGTAGCGACATCGAGCCCGGGCTCTATCGGATCATCGAGACCACGCTCAAAAATCCGCCGACGAAGTACGTGCAGGCGTGGTTCGATCGGCTCGCCTGGTGGCAGCATCCGCGCGCGTTCTTCGAGAAGTACGATCTCTTGCTGACGCCCACGATCGCGTGTCCACCGTTCGCGGTGGGGCTCGACAACCCCACGGAGATCGCCGGCAAGCCGGTCGAGCCCTACGGGTGGATTCCGTTCACCTATCCGTTCAACGTGACGGGCCAGCCGGCCTCGTCGGTGCCGTGCGGCTTCACGAAGGACGGTTTGCCGATCGGGCTGCAGATCGTCGGCCGCCGGTTCGACGATACGACGGTGCTGCGCGCCTCGGCGGCGTTCGAGCGCGCGCGCCCGTGGGCCCAGCACCGTCCCGTGCTGGAGTAGGGCGGTGGAGCGGCTCCTCTTCATCGTGTCGCAGGGGCGGCGAGAGCTCTACGAGTCTTTGCGCGTGGTGCTCGGGCAGGAGCGGGGTGTCGAAGTGATCCTCGATCGGCGTGTCGTGAAACGCCGCCGCCACGAGGCGCCCCCGGAGACCGAACGCCGCCGGTATGGCCGTCGAGGCCGTCGTCTCGAGGACGCCGAGATCCAGGTCCGAGGCTGGACGGTCGTGCGACTGCCCTAGCAGGCTGCTGAAAAGGCCCCATCTGCTCCGTTGGTGCCCGCACGGGCGCTGTCTTGGGCTTTGGACATTGACGGGACGCCCGCGCGAGACGACGCTGCCCTCGTGCACCTCGCGGATCTCCTCGTCGCCATGGCCATCTTTGGAGGCGTCTCGGCCGCGATGTTCACCGTCCTCCAGGAAAGCCTTCACGTCTACATGGTCGGCGTCTCTCGCGCCGAGTCCCAGCAGAGCGGGCGAATCGCGGTCGAGCGTCTGGCCGGAGAGATCCGGACGGCTGGCCGCGGGCCGCGCCCCGCGGCCTTCGCGGCGATCACGGTCGCCGAGCCGACCCGCATCGTGCTGCATCGCGATCTCGACGGGGACGGCG
>Ga0137388_10001312_pt1 | contig 14938 bp, 12 predicted proteins | sample 15con2h14AmetaG_FD_104644 | JGI IMG/M metagenome (GOLD analysis project Ga0137388, IMG submission 104644) | Vadose zone soil microbial communities from Angelo Coast Range Reserve, California, USA - 15con2h1.4A metaG | ecosystem: Environmental > Terrestrial > Soil > Vadose zone > Saprolite...
AAATCCCGCGATTTTGATGATGACGGGCTTCGCGCTGATCATCCCGATCTACGTCCTCGTGGCGCTCTTGTTTGCGATCTACATCCCGGAGCTTTTTCCGACGGAAGTTCGGTTGCGCGCATCGGGAATCTGCAACACCTTCGGCCGAGGTGCGACGATTCTTACGCCGTTTATTGTGGTCGCACTCTTCAGGTCTTACAACGTTGGCGGCGTTCTGGCTTTTATGATCGCGCTTCTGATTGTGCAGATCTTTGTCGTGCTCATTTTCGGAGTTGAGCCCAAGAAGCGACGCCTTGAAGAGATCGAGTCCGAAGGATCGGTCACTCCCCAGGCGGCCAAGGCGTGATCCTGCAAATAATAGTGCGCCAGCTCTGAGAACCTTCAACCCCTCGCCTCGAGTGCCGCCTTCACCCGCGTGGGGGTGAAAGGAATTTGTCGTAGACGGGCGCCGGTAGCATCGAAAATGGCGTTGCCGATAGCGGCAGCGGCCACCGTGATCGCCGTCTCTCCTGCTCCCGTGGCTTCGACATCGGAGCGATTGATCAGGACGCATTCGATGACGGGCACTTCGATCCCGAGACGCAGGCTGTGATATGTGCTCCAGTCAATCGAAGTGATCTGGCGATCATCCCACGTCACCTCTTCGCTGAGAGCACGACTCATGCCTTGCAGTATGCCGCCCTCGATTTGATTGCGCAGTCCGTCCGGGTTGGAGATCGGACCGCAATCCTCGGCCGCTACAAAACGTTTGGCCTGAACGCGACCGGACGCGGGATCGACTTCGACCTCGGCGATCAGCGCGATGTAGCCGTTGTCACCCTCATACGCAACGCAAGCGATACCGCGTCCGCTTGCGATTTCGCCGTGTCGCTGCTCAGACTTAGGTGATGGCCGTGCATCCCATTTTGCCGCCTGGGCCGCCGCTTTCACCACATCGATGAGCCGCGGCTGGCGGAGATGCCGTAGGCGGTATGCGACCGGATCGGCTTTGGCATGCGCGCTGAGCTCGTCCATGAAACATTCGTGCGCAAATGTGTTCTGCAGACGCAGAGGCGAGCGCAATGGGCCAGTGAAAAAAGGCGATTTCACGGTATGGGAGAGAACGCGTTCGCCGCGAATGCTTCCAGCGCCGCCGCACTTGCCGCGGATGCAGCCGACCACATAGGACGGCACTGCGTTATTGCCATTGCGTAGTTCTCCGGTTGGCTCTGAAGCTGACCGCGGTGTTATGGTTTGCGGCTCATAGCCTGCAAGTGCGCCGGTGATCACATTGCCCGGGTGGTCATACCCGGGACGGCCGCCGAGCGACACCGCCCATGGCTCGCAATCCCAAGCGACAATCGCTCCCGTCGCGTCGACGCCGGCGCGCTGCTCAATGACACACGCTGATCCGTAGTTTTCGCCCCAAGCCATCTCATCCTCACGCGAGAGCTGCACCCGGACCGGTCTGTGAACCGCATGTGAGAGAAGTGCCGCGTCAAACGATACTGTATCTGCGCCGTTGAGACCGTAACACCCCGAGCCGCGCGTGAAGATGACACGTACATCGTCAACCGGCAGGCCCAACAGCGTGGCTATTCCTTTTCGCGTGGGATATACGGACTGCGTGGGCGACCAAACCGTGGCCCGGTCAGCTTGCGCGTCTGCCACCGCGCACGATGCCCCCACCGATCCGTGCGCCTGATAGGGGTGGCAATAAGTCGCCTTCAGAACGGTTGCCGCCTGGGTCAATTTTTGGTCAACATCTTGCGAATCGACCATCAGCACGTCACGGGATGGCTGCTTGCGGATGTAATCGTAGAACTCTTGCTGGGCGGGTAGGGCGATGCCCGATGTCCAGACGACCTTGAGTTGGCCGGCAGCCTCGGCCGCCTGCATCTGTTTTTCTGCCACCACTCCAACGAAGTTTTTGCGCACCACAACCTTCACCAGGCCGGGCACTCCCCGAACCGACCCTTCGTCGACGCTGACTAGCGTTGCCCCCACTGCCGGCGGCCGAACCACCCGTCCGTGCAACATTCCAGCAAGGTGAACGTTGTGGACAAACTCGAAGCGGCCAGTCACCAGCTCGCTGATATCCAAGGACGGAACCGGCTTGCCTAAAACCGTCCACTCCCCCGGAGTTCGGCGCTTCGCCGTCGGATCTAGGGTAAGATTGAACTTCTTACCCGCGACCAGGTCCCGATAGCTGACACGACGCCCGCCTTTCGCGCTGATGAATCCGTTGGCGGCCGTGAGCTGACTGGCAGGCACTCCGAGACGCTGCGCGGCCATTTTGATCAGCGCTTCGCGCGCAGTGGCAGCTGCCTGGGCTAGCCCGCTGGTGTTGAAATTGGTGGGTGTCGATTGGCTGCCCGACGTAGTCCCTTGGTCCGGCGTCACCGAGGTATCGCATTGAATGAGATGCACGCGCTCGATGGGCAGGGATAGTTCTTCCGCGACCAACTGCGTCTGCGCCGTGTACATGCCTTGACCAAAGTCGCACTTACCTGTGTACGCGGTGACGCTGCCGTCGGCACCGAGGGCAATCCAGGAATCAAGCCTCGCAGGATCGACGTGCGAGAGGTGCGTGTCAAATTGGCCCTGGCCCGACGCGAGTGGCTCGAGCAGAGGCGCCATGCTGAAGCTCACAACCAGCGCCCCCGACCTCGTCAGAAAATCGCGCCGCGACAATCTCGTGGTCATGCGCGCCTCGTTTTCGCATATTGTTGAATCGCCTTAAACATCCGCGCGTGAACGAAACATCGACAGAGCACGCCAGCCAGTGCCTGCCTGATCTCGTCGTCGGTCGCCTTCGGATTTCGGTCGAGAAATGCTTTCGCGCTGAGGATCACGCCGCTCAGGCAGAAGCCGCACTGCGCCGCTTCCTGGTCGATGAAAGCTTGCTGTATGGCATGCGGCTTCTCGGGTGTGCCCAGCCCTTCCAGGGTCACAATCTCCGCGTGATTCACCCCACCTACGGGTGTGACGCAAGAACGCACCGCGCTCCCATTCATAATGACCGTACATGCTCCACACTGACCGAGTCCGCAACCGAATTTCGGTCCCCGCAGATGCAGTTCGTCGCTCAGCACATAAAGCAGCGGGGTTTCCGGATTGACGTTAACCACGTGGACGCCGCCGTTGACCCTCAGAGAAATCGCACTCATATCCTCACCCGTCCCTTTCGGCCAGCATAGCATCACAACTGGTTTAGGATGCTGCTGAGCGCGGCACGAATACGATGCGAATGATGTGGACTGCGAAGGCGATAAAAACTCGATCGTGCTCTAACCGGATCTTCCGAAGCGATTCGAAAGCAGCTGCACCCGTTTTTGCCGCAACCGTTGGCAACAAATTGTCGCCGCGCCAGGCTCAGGCGACCGTGGCTTGACAGGTTGGTCCTTGTGCCTTGGCAACACGAGTGAGTGTTTCTTTCAACCAGTGTAAGAAATCTCGGCACGCAGGGGATAGCAACCGATCCTTTGTTCGTATCAGGTAAAAATCAAGCCACAGCTCGGGTCCGTAGATCGGCTCGGCTACAAGTCTGCCTTGTTTCACTTCATCCATGACCGCGATGCTGGCAACTACGGTTGCCCAATCGGAGTTTCGGACAAGTTCAAGTGTCCCCAGCATGCCGTCGATTTCCAGAATCCTGCCTGATCCTTTAGCCCCCAGTCGTAGCGCGGCGGCTTCGATGACTTGGCGCAAACTATGTCTAGGCGATGGAAGAATCAGCTTCAGATCTTGTAGCTCGCCAGAACGGCGGCGCCGAGGCCGCCGTCCCTTGTGGCGCGTGCCACTCCCACGCGTGACGAGTACGAGCCGGTCTCGGAAAAAGTGAGTCGCCTCCAGCCCGAAATGGACGGGAGGCTTGGTAACGATGGCAACCTGGACCTCCCCGGAGACTACCCAGTCGGTGAGCGTGCCGCTGTACGCTTCCGCGAGCCGGACGTCCACATACGGGTGCGCGCTTAGATAATCAGGCAACATCCACGGCAGAACTCCCTTGAACAAGGTGGGCGACACGCCTACGTTAATGTGGGCAGCGACATTGCCGGCGATGTCGAGCATCCGCTGCTTGGCAATGCTGACCGTCTTTATAACGTCGGCGCAGCAGGCATAGAAATGTCGGCCTGCGATTGTCGGAGTTACCCCCCGAGGCTTTCTATCAAACAAGCGGTGAGCCAGCATGGTTTCAAGACGCTGAATGTAGACGCTCAGGCCGGGCTGGGTGCAATGCTCCCGCAGAGCTGCCTTGCTGAAGCTGCCCTCCTCATAGGCTGCCACAAAGCAGCGAATCTGTTTCAGATCCAGGGAGTCGATGAGGGGAGCGAATGCGTGCGTGGGCACGACGGAGTCCGTTTTTGTCTGGCGGACTCGCTCGTCCGAGCGGGATCGGGGCTCTGTGGCCATTGCGGCAGCCATAATAAAACCGTATGAATATTATCTCAAGATATTAGTGGTGGAAATGCCCGGACTGGGCTAGGATGACCGGCTGAACTGACTAGCGAGGCGCTTCCGGACCGCGCCGGCAGGCGTAGTTGAAAATCGCCAACCGCAAGCCCGGCGGGGCTTTCAGGCAACAGTTTCGGAACGGACTCTCGCGTTTATCTGCCCTCAAGACTCTCCGATGAAAGTTGACAGTAGGGAGACATGGCAATGGATATCAGCTTCATAGGCAAGCCCCATGAATGGGATCCTCGCCGTGTTTACAGCCAGACTGGGGCGGACTGGCAATACCGTGTCGACTTTGACCGGCTCCGCCAGGATCGTTTGCTGCGTCTCAAGCAACAGATGAGCGCGCGTGACCTGGGCGCATTAGTTCTTTTTGCCGGCGCCAATATTCGTTACGTCACGGCCTCCTATCAGGGCAATTGGAAATACAACATCAACATCCGCTATGCCGTAGTACCCCAGGGCGGCGAGCCGGTGCTATTCGAGACCGCGGGATCGGATCTGCACTGCGCGGAAATTGATCTGCCCTGGATGGAAGGCCGCATCAAACCTGCGATCACGTGGCAATGGGCAGAGGGCGCCGTTCCGACTATGGCCGGCCGGATGGCGCAGAGTGTGGTTGAGGTTCTGGAGGCCCACGGGCTTCGCCAGGAGCGAGTAGGCATCGACAACTTCGATTGGCCCTCGTTAAAGGCGTTTGAAGAATGCCGCCTCAACATTACCGACGCCTGGCCGGCGGTATCCGCCGCACGCGTCATCAAAACGCGAGACGAGATCGAGTTATTGAAGCAGGCATCTAGTATTGGCGATGCCGCCATGTGGAGAATCAAGCACGAGTGGCTCAAGCCCGGCGTGAGGGAGCGTGAGATAGAGGCCAAAGTGCACGAGTTCATGCTGGAACGAGGTTGCGAGATTATTTACGACAGCATTGTGGCGTCCGGGGGCAATACTAGCCCTTATCGCCGCTGGGCAACAGAGAAGATCATCCGTCAAGGTGACCTGGTGATCGTGGATATCAATGCGGTGGGCCCATCCGGTTACTTCATTGATTTTGTCCGCTGCTTCAAGTGTGCGGGAAAGATGAATCAGCAGGAGATTGACTTGTACCGCGAGGTCTACGACTCCATGTACGCGGGCCTGGAAAAGTTGCGGCCGGGCAATACGACGGCCGACGTGGCTGCTGCCTTCCCCAAATACGACGACGACAAATATGAGACTGTCACGTTGCAGCAGTTCGCCCACAGCATCGGCCTGACACTTTATGAAGGCATGTGGATCTCGCGCGCCTATTCGCTGAAATATCCAGCCGAAATTAAAGAGAATATGTACTTCGCAATTGAAACCTTCGCCGGGCATCAAGGTTTGCCCCAAACCACGCGTCTGGAAGAAAATGTTCTGGTCTCAGGCAAAGGGCCAGTCGTATTCACGCTGATGGAACATATGGAAGAAGCGATGGCGGGTTAACCATGCGACATCCAGTTGTCGCGGTTTCGGACTCAGTCTTTCCGAACTTGAACCCGGCTCGAGGAGTGCTGTCGAGGATTGGCGCCGAGTTGCTTTTGGCGGAAGCGTCTACTCCGCAAGCCATCATGCAGGTGGCGCGGGATGCCGATGCGTTGCCTGTCACATATGCCAAAGTAACAGCCGAGATGATCGGTCAAATGACGCGTTGCCGAATCATCGCCCGCTTCGGAATCGGGGTTGACAATGTGGATATTGCGGCGGCCACGAACGCCAGCATCGTCGTCACCCGGGTGCCGGATTACTGCATCGATGAAGTCTCCGATCACACCATGGCCTTGCTCCTGGCCTTGGCGCGCAAGATACCATTCGCCAATTCACGCGCGCACGCAGGCCGCTGGGAGATGCCCGCCGTGGTTCCCATTCATCGTTTGCGAGGCAGTGTCCTGGGGCTGGTTGGATTTGGCAGAATTCCGCAGTTAGTTGCACCCAAGGCCAAAGCCTTTGGTCTCAAAGTTATCGGCTACGATCCGTTCGTCTCCGAAGAAACCATGAAGCGCGCCGGGGTCGAAAAAGTCGATTTCTCCGAGTTGGTAAAAGTCTCCGACCACATTTCTATCCACACTCCTCTAGTGCCTGAGACCAACCACCTGTTCAACGCCGACGTCTTTCGTAGAATGAAACCCACGGCGCATCTTATTAACACCGCTCGGGGGGCTGTCGTGGATGAAGAGGCGCTTGCGCGGGCGCTTGATCAGGGGCACCTGGCCGGGGCAGCTCTGGATGTTTTGTCTCAGGAACCGCCCTCTACCTCGCCACTGTTTGGCCGCGACAGTGTGATTCTGACGCCGCACATGAGCTTGTATTCCGCAGAGTCGTTGGTCGAGCTGCAAAGCAAAGCGGCCGAGGAAGTTGTACATGTCCTGACCGGGGAGGCACCTCGTCATCCGCTCAACCCTGAAGCTCTGAAATCGAGTCGGGAACCAAGCGCCACACTCAATCAGTAACCCGCTATCCATTTTCAAAAGGAGGCATACCTCATGCGTAATCATAGTGGAAGTGCACTTGCCGCAGCGGTTTTTGTCGCAGTCATTTTTCTTCTAGCTGTCTTCGCCCAAGCTGCGCCTGGTCCGTCGGGCTATCACATCTTGAAAACCGTACCGATCGGCGGCAAGGGCAGCTGGGACTATTGCGTCGTAGACAGTGCTGCCCGCCGGGTGTATGTTTCGCACGGCAATCACGTGGTTGTGCTGGACGCGGATTCCGGGGTCGTCGTCGGCGACATCCCCAATACTCTGGGCGTCCACGGTATCGCGCTGGCGACCGATCTGAACCGCGGCTTTATCACCGCGGGTCGGGCCAATACCATCATCATCTTCGATCTGAAGACCCTCAAGACCATTGATACGGTCAAGGCCAGGGGCCTGAACCCCGATGCGGTCTACTACGACACGGGCTCGAAACGCGTTTTCGCCTTCAACGGTGGAAGCGCCAACGCGGTTGCGATCAACGCCGCTGATGGCAAGGTTGCCGGCATGATCGCGGTGGGCGGGAAGCCTGAGTTTGCTGCCGGTGACGACAAGGGTCACGTGTTTGTGAATGTGGAAGATAAGTCGCAACTTCTTGAGATCGATGCGCAGAAGCTTTCGGTGCTTCATCGCTGGCCGCTCGCGGGCTGCAAAGAACCATCCGGACTGGCATTCGATCAAAAGAACCGGCGACTGTTTTCCGTCTGCGGCAACAAGAAGATGATGGTGGTGAATGCGGACACCGGTGAGGTAGTGGCGACCGTGACCATCGGGGAGGACCCCGATGCAGCAGGGTTCGATCCTGATACCCAACTCGTTTTCAGCTCCAACGGCGAATCGGGAGACCTCACCGTGATCCACCAGGACTCGGCGGATAAATATACGATTCTGGAAAACGTCCCCACCAGCAAATATGCCCGTACCATGGCAGTCGACTTCAGTACCCACAGCATTTTTCTTCCTTTCGCCGAGTTCGAACCAGTGACGCCCAAAGGAGAGGAGGAACCTCCGATGAAGCCCAACAGTTTCGGCGTCCTATTGGTCGGGAGGTAACAGTGCTACCATCAGCAGCATCTCGGCTCGGGATGATGAAGAACGAGGCGGGGGCCCCATGAAGCAAGTCAGCATCGGAATCATTGGGACAGGTTGGTGTGGATGCATCCGCGCCGAAACCTGCGCATCCAGCCCTTCCGTGAGCGCCCTTCACTTGGCCGAGATCAAGCCGGAGCGCCTGAGAGAAGTTGCTGCCAAGACCAAGCCAGCCACGGCGACGGCAGACTACGGTGTTCTGCTCCAAAACAACAATATCGAAGCCATCATTATCTCCGCGACGCCGGAGACCACACATTTTCCGTTGGCGAAGGAAAGTCTTCTGGCCGGTAAACATGTGTTTCTGGAAAAGCCGATGGCGCTTGAGCTTTCCGAAGCCGATCAGTTAATCAATCTGGCGCGGACAAAGGGACTGCTGTTTACGATCGGATATTCGCAACGTTTTAATCCTAAGTTCGCTTATGTCAAACGGTCGATCAACGACGGAATGATCGGCCAGCCCGTGACTGCGCTGGTGAGCCGGAACATCACGCGTAATCTCGGCAACAAAATCGGAGGCCGCATAAAGCTCTCCCCTGCCGCTATGGAAGCAACCCACGACATCGACTTTGTGCTCTGGTGTTTTGCACCGAGAAAGCCCGTCCGTGTGTACGCTCAGGAAGTTCGCAAAATCATGCAGCCGACGCACGATGTACCTGATTGCGTATGGATTATCGTCACCCTGGATGACGGGTGTGTGTTTACCATCGGCGCAGGCTGGGTGCTCCCTCCCGCCTATCCCAATTTCTCTTCCACCTGGATTGAGATGATTGGCACCGAAGGGGCGATCATGGTCGACGACACCCATCGCGATGTCAGCGTTAACACGATGAAAAGGGGTATCGAATTCCCCATTTCAACCATGCCCGGAGAGAAGGTCGATCATGTGTATGCTGGCCCGATGGAAGCAGAGACGCTTCATTTTCTCGAGTGCTTGGCAAAAGGCCAGCAACCTGCTGGTGACGCCCGAGCATGCCAGGATGGTAATGCAGGTCTACCAAGCCGCAGACAAGTCGGCGGAAGAGGGGTGCCCGGTCGACCTTTCGCCCACCGCGAACCCTTCTGATCGGCCGCGACAGCAGAGAACGCGCTCGGTCAAGAATGCTACGGCTGACCGCACCTGAGCGAATGCCGGATACGACTCGCATCTCTGTTCCGGAATGTGTCGTTCCGGGAAATACAACCTCCAACCCGAGCAAAACCCGTTGGTTGGTTCTTCTACTGATCAGCCTGATGTATATGATCACGTACATGGATCGGACGGGCATCTCCATAGCCGCACCTGCAATGGCAAAAGAATTTGGGCTGAGCCAGACCGCGGTCGGCATTGTATTCAGCGTTTTCTTATGGGCCTATGCGATCGGACAGATCCCGCTAGGATGGCTTGCAGACCGCTTGGGCCCGCGTTTAGTGCTTCTGATGATCGTTCCCTTCTGGTCTCTCATGACAGCGATGACCGCCATGACTACGGGTGCGGCGTCCCTCATCGCTATTCGTGTTGTTTTCGGATTGGCGGAATCGGGAGCCTTCCCCGCCGCTACCCGAGCGATGCAGCTCTGGTTTCCCAAAGCGGAACGCGGCATCGTACATGGCGTCACGCATAGTTTCAGCCGATTTGCCGTCGCAATTGTGCCCTTCGTTGCGGTAGACATCTTGGTCACATTGGGCTGGCGTTGGATTTTCTACGTGTTCGGAGGGGCGGGCTTGGTATGGTCGGTGGCGTTCTACCTCCTATACCGCAATCTTCCTGAAGAACACCCCAGGGTCAATCGGTCGGAGCTAGCCCAGATACGAGGCCGCAGTCCAGACGGCTCAATCAAAGCGATTGATCTCCATCAGCAGCTTGCGCCGCCGTGGAGAATTATCTTTCGCTCGGCCAACATGTGGTACATCGCAGCCGGATACTGCTGCTTCTACTACGGCACGTACTTTTTCATGACGTGGTTTCCCACCTATCTTCTTGAATACCGTCACTTGTCGCTAAAAACTGTCGGGACGTTGGCATCACTTCCTCTTTTGGCGGGCATGATAGGTGACATTGTAGGAGGAACTCTGACTGACGCGGTGTACAGGAAGACGGGCAAGCTCAAGCTCGCCCGCCGCGTCGTGGCAGCACCCGCCATGCTGGCCTCAGGTGCTTGCCTGATTCCCGCAGCTATGGCCCATTCGGCGTGGACAGCAATTCTTTGTTTGACGGCTTCACTGTTCTTCCTGGAGTTAGTGATCAGCCCGGCGTGGGCCGTTCCTATGGATGTTGGTGGTGAATACAGCGGCACCGTGTCGGGCGTGATGAACATGGCAGGTAGTTTAGCCGCGTCCATATCTCCAATTGTCTTCGGGGTCCTGGTGCAGAGAGGATTGTGGATCACTCCATTCTTTATCTCTGCTGGCGTCCTTCTCACTGGTGCGCTGATATGGACATTCCTCATTGATCCTGAAAGGTCCGTGGTGGAAGGCATGGTCACGCCCGCTTCCGCTTAGAATCCCCTGGCTTGGGGCAATCTCTGCTGCGGCTTGTCAAAGGCGCACGGCAGGCAATCCTAGGCGACGGGATCGCCGCGCTCCGCGCTTTGAAACAGCGCCACTACCGCGGGCTTGATTACCTTTCCCATCGCGGTGCGCGGAAGAGCATCCAGCCGGAGAAGGCGGGAAGGCAGTTTGTAGGCTGCTAACAACTCCTTGGCCCAGGTACGAAGCGACGGCAGATCGAGGGCATCGCCGTCATTCAGCACTAGGGCGGCAGCGACGCGCTCGCCCCACTCTGGATCGGGCACACCGACCACGGCACACTCGGCGACCGCGGGATGTTTGCGCAGGGCTTCCTCAATCTCCAGCGCGGATACCTTGTGTCCCCCCGTCTTGAGGATGTCAATATTCGTCCGGCCAAGAATGCGATAGACACCGTTCTCGACGACGGCAGTATCGCCAGTTCGAAACCATCCATCGCGGAAAGCATCGCGTGTTGCGTCGGGCTTGCCCCAGTATTCCGCAAACACGCTTGGACCGCGGACTTCGATCTCGCCCGGTGTTCCCGGGGCAACCGGCTTACCGTTGTCTCCAACAAGCTGAACCACGACGCTTGGAAGGGGCGTCCCGACGGTGCCCGGCACGCGCTCACCCTGCAACGGGTTAGACAGCGCCATGCCAATCTCTGTCATACCGTAGCGCTCCAGCAGTGTGTGGCCGCTGATTTCCTTCCAGCGTTGGAGCGTGCTCACCGGCAGCGCAGCCGAGCCGGACACCATCAAACGCAACTTGAGGCACGACTGGCTTAGGCGCGCCCTACGCTCCGGAGAAGCCGTCTCCCAGGCGGAGATAAGCTTCGCGTAAATAGTCGGCACCGCCATGAACAGAGTCAGGTTGCCGCTCGCGATAAGGTCCCACGTGTCGTTGGCGTCGAAGCGCGGCAGCATCTGACACGTGGCGCCTAGCCACAACGCACAGCAAACAACATTGATGATTCCGTGCACGTGGTGCAGGGGTAAACACAGCACTATGCGATCACTGGCCGACCACTCCCAAGCCTCCACCAGGCTCATTACCTGCGCCGTAATGTTGGCGTGGGTTGTGACTACGCCCTTCGGTCGGCTGGTCGTGCCGCTGGTGTAGAGAATCATGGCGCGCCGCTGACTGGTGATGTCCGCGGTGATGCCCTGCAACTCTGCTGGTTGGCGAACGGAGAGTTGGTCATACGACAACGCATGGATGCCACCCGCTGTGGCAATTGGCGACACCAAGGGGGCCGTTAGGGTATCGAACACCAATGTCGATGCCCCGGTTTCGCCAATAAAGTATTCCAGCTCAGGTCTTGGAGAGTTGAGCGGCAACGGGACGGCAATGCCACCGGCCCGCCAGATGCCCCACTGTGTCGCTACCCACCGAAATCCGGGCGTCACCAGAAACGCCACGCGCTCTTCCTGAAGATCCTCGCGGCCGGCGAGCAGGGCCGTCGCCACCCGCGACGACGCATCCATCAAATCGTTGTAGGTGAAGGCCCCCTGCGAATCGACCAAAGCTGTGCGTCCGTTATGCCGCTCGGCGTGAGCAATCAGTGGAACCCGACTAGCGCGGCTGATCACACGCAGACTTTACTTCGCCTCCGCTGCATTGTCCACCTATCCGGACGAGCTCTTTCCCATTACCGATGCGGCGGTGAACCATGCGGACCATGTTGGCAACGCCTGCGAAGTCGTCGAGAGTTCGGGCTCCGCGGCTCGGTCGGCGGACCAAGCCGTGCGATTCCCGATTAATTCCGCGAGTGATGGCGAACCAGGATTTTGCCATCGCCGATGGTTGCGGGAACAGCAACGTCAAAAAAACCGCCGAGTACTTCGTCCCGAGGCTGGTCACCCCAATTTACGGATGCATTTGGATTGGGGTTGTTAGGGTTGTTGGGAGAATTATCGTACCAAGCGACCGCCCGCATCTCAGCCCCTTCTTTGAGAAAGCGTGGCTCTGAAAGAGGGTAACTCGTCTGCCAGCGGAGGTCGTAGTTGACCCGAAGCAGTGTTTCCATCTTGGGATTGAGATTGTCCTGTCCTCGGCCCGGCGCCAGGGTCACATCGTATTCAAAACGTTTTCCCCGGAGATGTAAGAGGGGGAAAAAGCTCAGAAGAACCGCATCTCTCCGCAAAACCCCTCGCGCTTCAACCCGATACTCTGGAGCATTGGGGGGATAGTGAATCGGCGATCTTCTAGAGCTAGAGTAATGACTCGCTGGGACGGTGGTTGTTGGAAAAAGACAAGTCCCACACTGCTTTGATCGGAACCCGCCACGCCGTTGGTGATGTACTGAGCGCAAAACACCAAGTCGGATCCAGCGGGGATGAATTTACCCATTGTGGGCGGGAATTGCTGAGGGGAACTTCCGGGCGCATACACGATGAGGATGTCGTCGTCGGACCAGCGACGGTCCTTGCTACTGGTTAGAGTCGCGCTCCTGAAAGGCGTCCCTGCTGGAGCATGCCGAAGCCAGTGTGAGCCCGGCCGCCGGATGACCACCATGATTTGGAGCAAATTTGCCCGCACAAATGGGAGCACTTCCGCCATCTGGATCCAGCGACCTTCGGTCAACCCTGCGGGCACAATTTCACAGACGTAATCAAGTTTGCCCATGGCAGGGATCGCAACCGGTTGCGGTATCCTTACGACGAGATCCGGCTTGGAGATGCTCCAGGGAGCAGGAATCGTGAGGTAGCGCCGGGGCATCGTGCGGATCGCCTCGAGGAGAGTTGAGATTGGCCCAGGTCGACAGCGCGGAAATTTGTGCAGGAGTGAGAGAGGGATCGTTTGGTAACCCGGCCTACCAGCGGAATGGAGAAGGGCATTGATTTGTCCTGAGTGACATTGCGGATAAGGTACGCGTAGCGTCGCGCCGCCTCGTAGGTCTCAAACGACATGGGAGCGATACCACCGCCACGATGACAGGCGATGCAGTGTTGTCGAAGGATCGGCAGGACGTCGCTGTAATAAGTCGGAGCGGTCGAAGCGAGTACGCCCGAAGAGGTTTGTTTCGAATCTTGAGAGGCCGAGTCGCGCGTGCCGCCTTGACCCCGCAGATTGGCCAGCGCAAGAACACACAGGCCAGCTGTTGCCAGGTAACGTAGAGGGAGTGCCGACACAAGCCGATTGTGGCGGAGCGCCATTTTGCTGGTTGAGCGCCTAGGCAATAGCTGGTGATTTCCGTGCCACAGCCGGAAGCGTGTTGCACACTTCCATCAATTCGACGTCGAACGGCTCGCTGCCTGTTGGGAAGTCGAGGCAACGGGCAGTGACGATATGGCGATGCGTTTGGGCACCTTGCCTACTTTTACGCGAGCCACTTCGCGCCGCTCTTTCACACTGAAAATAGAAACGTCATCACTATCGGTGTTACTGACGCAGGCGAATTTTCCATCGGGAGAGAATACAACCCAGTTGGGCCCATCCCCCGTGTTCAATCGCGCGGTGACCTTTTTTGCTTTCAGATCATAAATATAAATACAATCGTCGAGCAGGCTGGTCACCCATATTTCGCTTTCGTCGGCGTTAAGAGCCAATCCGTGCGTGTCGGTGTCTGGGGTTTCAAACTCTCGTGGACGGGGTGGCCCGGGATGTTCGGACGGCATTTCCACTCGCTGCGTCACTTTCTTCTCGGGGATGTCGACGATATTAAAACCGTGGAGGTCACTGACGGCCACGTACATGGTGCGGCCATCCTTGGAGATCACGAATGGACGAGGCCTCCCTCCCACGGGAATATGGGAGGAATAGTCCATTTTTTCCAAATCGATCACATCAATCTCGTGAGAACCCATGGAACTGACGAACATATACCTGTTGCTGCCCATGTTTACCGAATTATGAGGTTCTTTAATGGGAAGAAGTTTGACCATTTTCTGTTGCTTAACATCCACAATGGCGACGCTGTCGCCATCGCGAATCGGTACGGTGACGTAGCGCCCATCCGGCGTCACCGCGCAGTGGTTAGGCTTACCGGGCAGCTTCACTGTCCCGATGATCTTGTGAGTTCCGGTATCGGAGATGATCAGAGTATGATCCACTTCGCTGGTCGTGAAGAGCCGTCGGCCATCGGGCGTGAGAGCTACACAATGAACATGCTTTCCGACCGGAATCTCTCCGATAACTTTTAGAGAACTCAGGTCAACAACTGAAACATCCTCCCCCATGCTGTTCCCCACGTAGAGCAGCAAGTCCTCCGACGCAGAAAAACAGCGCAGGCTCAAAGCGAGAAACACCGGCATAATAAAAATTGCAGTGAGCAGTTTGGAAGGCATGACGAAAACCGCCTTTTGCGCGCCTGTTCTACTAGAGTTTAAGCATACGTATGCCCGTCTGTAACAGTCAACGAAAAGGGTCTGAAGATTTCTTAAGCAAATCTTCAGGTAGCGATGCCGATGTTCGAAGCCAGGTCAAGATTGCAG
>Ga0137388_10001329_pt1 | contig 14859 bp, 14 predicted proteins | sample 15con2h14AmetaG_FD_104644 | JGI IMG/M metagenome (GOLD analysis project Ga0137388, IMG submission 104644) | Vadose zone soil microbial communities from Angelo Coast Range Reserve, California, USA - 15con2h1.4A metaG | ecosystem: Environmental > Terrestrial > Soil > Vadose zone > Saprolite...
AAGTTCGAGCTTCCGATCGTGCGCGTCATTTGCGGCGAGCGCGAGGATGCGAACACACCACTGCACAAGGCATTTACCGAATGTGAATCGGGCACGCTGGTCAACTCAGGCGTGTTCGACGGATTCCAGGTCGACGCAGCGAAGAAGTCAATCGTAGAGCTGCTTGCGAAGGGCGGCTCGGCCAAGCCGGTGGTGCACTATCGCCTGCATGACTGGTGCATCTCGCGGCAGCGGTATTGGGGTCCACCGATTCCCATCATCTACTGTGAGTCGTGCGGAACAGTGCCCGTGCCCGAGAAGGACCTCCCCGTCCTGCTGCCGTTCATCGAAGACTTCAAGCCCGATGACTCGGGAGTGTCGCCGCTCGCGCGTCACGAGGAGTGGTACCGCGTCGAGTGCCCGAAGTGCGGAAAGCCTGGCCGGCGCGAGACCGATGTGTCGGACAACTTCCTCGACAACTCCTGGTATTTCCTGCGCTATCCGAGCGTCGGAAACGACGATGTGCCGTTCGAAAAGAACGTCACGAAGAAGTGGCTGCCCGTGAACTCATACATCGGCGGCAACGAGCACGCGGTGCTGCACCTGTTGTACTCGCGGTTCATCACGATGGTACTGCACGACGCCGGGCACCTCGCGTTCGAGGAGCCGTTCACGCGGTTCCGAGCCCACGGTCACATCATCCGTGAAGGCGCGAAGATGTCGAAGACGCAGGGCAACATCGTGAACCCCGACAAGTACATCGAGCGTTGGGGCGCCGATGCGTTCCGCACCTACCTCATGTTCCTCGGTCCGTACGAGCAGGGCGGCGATTTCCGCGACCAGAGCATCTCGGGAACGCGACGTTTTCTCGATCGGTTGTTCGCATCGGTCCAGAGCATGTCGGGCGATGGCGAGCCGGATCATTCGGTAATGCGGAAGCTTCACCAGACGATCAGGAAAGTTGGCGAGGACATCGCGCGTCTGAGCTATAACACGGCGGTCGCCGCGATGATGGAGTACATGAACGTTCTCCGCAAAGCGGAGCGGACACCCCACCGCGACGAGGTGCTGCCGCTCATTCCACTTGTGTCGCCGTTCGCGCCGCACATCGCCGAGGAGCTATGGGAGCAGACCGGCGGAACGGGGAGTGTGTTCGACTCGGCATGGCCGAGCTTCGACCCACGCCTCGCGCTGGACGATTCGATCGAGCTCGTCGTTCAGGTGAATGGCAAGGTGCGCGGCAAGATCACGGTGTCGCGCGACATCTCTGAACAAGAGGCGCTCGTTGTAGCACTGGCCGATCCGACCGTGTCGAGATTCACCGCTGGCGATCCCCGGAAGGTCATCTTCGTTCCGGGAAGGCTGCTCAACATCGTCGTCTGACCGCGGTCGCAGTCAAACGTTCCGGCATCCCATCATTCGCTGTTGCAGAGCTACCACACTTCGGCACGGAAAAGTGGCGAATCGTGAGGGTGACGGACCGCCTAACTGATTGTTCCTGCACACGTTAGGCGGAGGCAGTCAAAACCGTCGAGATCGAAAAAAATGCCGGTGCCAAGCTTGCGCATTGAGCATCCGGCGGACCGATCCGCGCCGGCCCGCGAGACAACAGGCTCGACCCCAGCGCCATCCGTCCCGAGCCATGCTGACCAAAGAAATTGAGTTCACGCCAGGCGTATCAGAATCGAGTATCCTCTCGCGCGTTCGAAGCTTCGCGCAAGGGAACTCGTTGTACCGGCAGCACGGTTATGTGCTCGACGGAGACGACAGGTTCTTCGAGAAAGCCGCGCTCGAGTCGAAGTACGTGGCCGCGATGATCGCCTTCATCGAAGAGGAATTCGGCGTTCACGTGTCGGATTGCGAGATCAGCGCAGACAATCTCGGATCTCTGCGCGCGGTTGCGCGCTTTGTCGCAAGCAAGCAGCCCTTCGCGGTGGGTTGACTGAACCACAACGCAGTTGGAGTTCTCAAGCTGACGTCTTGTTCAGTTGCAGTTGGGTATTACTCGTACATCTCGTTGAGATCAGCATTCGCGAGATCGACGAGGAACCCGCCGATCCTCTCCGTCACCGCACGCATGAATTTCTCGCCCTTTTCCGCTGTTGACGCTTTCGGGTTTCCGGTGCCGGTGTCGTCAGTGACTTTCGTCCACTGACGCGGCGCCCACGCCCAGCCATCGCGCAGTCCAGCAATTCGAAATTTCCTCGCGCGTCCGGCCCCGGCCTCCGACAACGGCCGCACCAGATCCGGCTCCAATGACATCATGATGCTGGTCTCCATCTCTCCGGCGTGGTCGCCGGGCTCATCGAAGTAGTCGGTGCCTTTCACGCACGTCCACCAGTTGATGGTGCAGATGAAGAGACCAATGCGGGGCTGGAGCTCGCGGATCATCTGACGGAAGTCGTTGCCGCCGTGTCCGTTCAACAACAGCAGCTTTCTGATGCCTTGCCCGGCAAGGGCCGAGGCGACGTCAGTGAGCACCGCGAGCTGTGTGCTCGGGTTCATGTTGATCGCGAGCTTCAGATCGAGCTGGCCCGTATTCACGCCGAACGGAACTGTCGGCAGCACCACAACCTTGGCGCCCCTGTTCCATGCAATCTCGGCCGCGCGCTCAGCAAGCGCGCCGGTTTCGTAATTGTCGGTGGCGTACGGGAGATGATAGTTGTGCGGTTCGGTCGCGCCCCAGGGAAGAATCGCGACTTCGAAAGGAGTGTCCTTGACCGCTTTCCAGTTCGACTCGGCCAGAACGAATGGGCGTGGTGGCATCAATGATGGTAGCAAAAAGGAAGAGTCCAGCACCAGTGCGGAAGATCTCGCGCTTGCGAGATTATCAGGAGGGGCCAACATTGACCAGTCGTCGCGTCTGCTACGTACAGTCCCGCCGGAGACATCCTAATGGTGTTCCAGACTCATGGCCGTCGTTTGCTTGCTCTGTCGGCTACCGCGCTCATGGTTTCAACGCTCTCCTGCCGCAAGAGTGAAAGGCCGCAGAATGAAGTCACACGGCGTGGCGAGGATGTGATCGCGTCGGGATCGACGCCAACGGTCATGGACAGCGTGCCTGGCGACGCAATCATCGCTGGTGGCGACGCGAGTTTCGGCGGGGCAACCGGAGGGGATTATCTCGGAGCGGGAGGGCATCAGGCGATCACCGGACGCATCCACGGATCGGTTCGCGCCGTGGGCGGTGAGATTCACGTCGCGGCGGCCATCGATCGGAACGCCACTATCGCTGGCGGCAGCGTCGAATTGGATTCCGCTGCGATCATCGCGCGGAACGCCTATATCGTAGGCGGAACTATTCAGGTTAAAGGCACCGTCCAAGAGGGCCTGATGGCGTATGGCGGTGCGATCACCCTCGACGGTGTAGTCGGCCGTGATGTCGAGGTTGCCGGGGGAGCACTTCGTGTCGGGCCACACGCCAGGATCGCGGGGAACCTTCGCTATCGAGTGCCCGCTGGGAAGGTCCAGATCGACCCAGCCGCGCGGATCACCGGGACCGTTACGGCGCTCCCAGTCTCGAACAGGGGAGTCCTCTGGCACCTGCTCTGGATACTCGGCTTCCTCCTGGTGGGAGCAGTTGTAGTAGCTCTGTTCCCCCGCTTTATGGCGGAGGCAGCGGAGATACTGCCCGAGCATCCGGGCCGTTCCGCATTGGTCGGTCTCGGATGGGGCATCCTGGTCCCAATTGCCATCGTCGTCGCGGCGATCACGGTCGTCGGTCTGCCACTCGCGTTTCTCACGGCCGCCGTCTACGTGGTCGTGGTCTGCGTCGCCAGCGTCCCATTCGCGGTCTGGCTGGGTCGGCTACTACTTGGCGCGCGCGCACGCGGGGGGCGCGAAGGAACGCTCGTGAACTTTCTCGTTGGCGGGTTTCTTCTCCTCGTGGTGGGGATCATACCATGGGTCGGTGGATGGGTATCGTTGATCGCTGGAGTACTGGGACTTGGTACGATTTTGCTCGAGGTGCAGGCGTTGCGCGCAACTGGTGCACACCCGACCGCGCCAGTGAGGCAGCCCCTGTAACTAGATCCGCCTGCCCACCCATCCGCCGACGTAGTAGCCGACCAGCGCCACTCCGACGCCGACCACGAACATATCAAGACCGGACCGGAACGCTCCGCGGCCAGTGAAAACCGATCGTGCGGCCCCGACTAGGAAGTGCGACAGCATCGCCACGGTGAATGAGATTACTATCGCCGTCGCCCCATGCCAGACGAGGAATGGAAATACAGGAATCGCGGCGCCGAACGCCGTGGCGAGCCCGGTGATCCATCCCTCTCTGAAGGGCGACATGCTGAACTCACCGATCTTGAGCTCCTCCTGCACTTGCTCCTTCAGCATCTGCTGAGGGTCCGTCATGATCTGAGTTGCAAGCGTGTGCGCGGAGTTGCGGTCCATTCCCTTCGCTTCATAAATGATCGCCAGCTCATCCCGCTCGATCTCAGGCATCAACTCGACTTCGGCTTTCTCCATCGATATCTCGTACTCATAGACTTCCCGCTCGCTTTTGCTGGCGAGATATCCACTCGAGCCCATCGACAGCGCGTCGGCAATCAGACCGGCCACGCCGGCAACTACGACCGCCTGGTGCTGGTTCACGGTGGCCGCGCCGATCACACCGGCCACAAGACCGAAGTTCGCGGTGAGTCCGTCGTTGAATCCGTACACGACATTGCGCAGGAATCCGCCCGACGACGTCCTGTGCCACGGCTCTCCGCCTTTCCCTGCGATCTCACCGAGCGTTGTCGCGTGGTCAGCAGATTCGCGTGCGAGCACCAGTGCCTCAGCGCCCCCGGGCGCTCCGCGCGGGGTCTCGCGATGCATGTCGAGATATGCTTTGACCTCGCGCCCCTCTTCCTCGAGGAGCATCGGCAGCAGGAATCTCGGGCCGAACCAACGACCGAATGCGGCCAGCAGTCGTGCCCGTCCACTCGGACGGAATTCTGCCGGCGGATGTCCGTGTTTTGCCAGGAGATCGGACCAGACTATGACGTGCCGGTCTTCAACGTCAGCCAATCTGGAGTAGATGTTCTTATTTTTTGGGTCCGGCTCCGCCGCGGCAAGAAGGCGGTAGAGATAAGCCGCGTCCGCTTCGTCCTGCCAGTGGTGCTCGAAGGAATGGACGTCGATCTCGCGGCTCTTCGGGGGTGCTTCGCGGGGCTCAAGCGTCGTCGACATTCTTCAATATCACCCCGGCGGCCCCCTTTTGCACCGGCGGCAACCATTGGATGAGTCTCGATGTCCTACGACACAGAACCATCAAGGGAGACAAGATGAGGGCACTACTGCTTCTTTCCGCGGTAGTCGCGGCTTCAGCCGCAACGCTGAACGCACAGGTGACAACGGCCAAGCCGGACTCGAGCTGCACCAACTATCCCGACGGACGGGTCGAATGCCGCGTCTTTCGCGGCGGCGAGCGGGGAGATTCCGCGCTTCGAAATCGAATCTTCTATCGGATGGATTCAGCGATGGCAAAGCGGGCGGCCCTGGGTCTCGAGCTCCGAACCACGGGAACCAGACGCGATACGCTCGGCGTCTTTGTCGAAGCGGTGACACCCAAAGGCCCGGCTGATAACGCGGGCATCATCGAAGGAGATCGTATCGCTTCGATTAACGGCGTGGTTCTTTGTAAGTCTGCGGGCGACACCGAGGACTCGTACACCAATGGACTCGCAGCACACCGTTTGAGCCGAGAGGTCCAGAAGCTATCTCCGGGGAGCCGGGTGAATCTTCGGGTCTATTCGGGCGGACGGTTCCGGGATGTGCAGGTGACGGCCGGAAAGGCGAGCGACGTTATGCGACTCGGCAATCGGTTCAGATACATGATGCCGGGGATGGACGGAATGATGGAGTTCGATGGCCCCGACGGGATGATGTTCGGGCCGGAGACGCAGATGATGCGCGACCGCATGGAGCCGTTGATGAGAGAGCGAATGGAGCCGTTGATGAGAGAGCGAATGGAGCCCATGCTGCGAGAGCGCCTCAACGACTTGCCGAGAAGAATTCAGATTCGTGCTCCAATGCCGGCCGCGCCCGTGGTGCGCGTTCCGATGCGGATCAGTCCTCTTGCCCCACTGCGCCTTCAGCGGACTTACAGGGTCGATGCGAGCGACATCGAGCCCCTGTCAGCCGATGTGATCAGGGAGCTTGTGGCGACAACAGTTCGGAACGCTCAATCCGCGCTAAAGCAGCTCGCTGCGGATGGAGTTTCTTAGAAAGCTCGTCGGCGCGCTCCTGCCAGCGCGCCTCCATCAAACGGCTCGCAGATTGGATGCGTTGCTCCACCGCTGAAGTACGGGGCAACGCGTCCTGCGTATCCGGACACGAGAAATGCGGACGATGCTTCGGGTCCGCGGCCGCATAGCCGATCCGCGGAAGTACCTCAGCCGCGATCAGAACCAAGCCGGTAAGGATGATGAGCAGAGACAGCGTGTGCATCTTCGGGAGCCGATAGCGCCAGGTCGTAAACGCCACCCACAAGCCGCCGACGACGATGACGACCTCGACGCCGAGGTATTCGAAGAACCCGAGTCCGCACTCGCGACCGTAAGGCCAGATGGCGAGCGCGGCAAAGAGCGCGAACACGAGGATCAATCGTGCTCCCCCGCCGATCATGGCCGCACGCTGTTGAACGCGCTCCTGCGCGCGCCGTTCCTCCTCGCTCTGCAGCTTCTTCATGGCAGGCGAAGGCTCGGGCGGAAGTCCATCGAATTCCCGCTCGATCTTTTTCAGTTGGACGGACCAGTCATCTTGAGCCATAGCGCTCCCGGCACGGGAATGGTCTCCGCTTATCTTTCTGACTCCGCAGCCTCGTCACGGGCAACGAAAAATGAGTTTAGGCGAGACAATGAGGGTCCGGCTCGACAAATGGCTGTGGGCCGCGCGCTTCTTCAAGACGCGGGCCCTCGCCGCGACGGCGATCGAGGCCGGAAAGGTCGAGGTCAACGGCGAGCGGGCCAAGCGGTCCAAGCAGCTTCAGGTTGGCGATTCTCTGCGCATCCGGCTAGGTCCGTACCATCACATCGTGACGGTTCGCGCGGTATCCGAGCACCGGGGGTCGGCTCCAATTGCGGCAAAGCTGTACGAGGAAAGCGAAGAGGGGCGAAAGGCGCGCGAGGCGATGCAACTGCAGGTGAAAATCGCGCGGGCGGTGCCCGGGTACGATCGCGGGCGGCCGACCAAGAAAGATCGGCGGGATTTTGAGAGGGTGCGAAGGGCGGATCGGGACTGACATCGACTACGCTCTGAGGAGCGACTGCAAACTGAACGGGTGCCAGCTTGCAGCGGCGTAGTGCCCAGTTGCCAGTTCACTACGTCGGGACGCTACGTGGCGCACCTCAGGGTAGGGGCAACCGTTTGTATCATGATGGCCTGAGTTACGTCCGGGCGTCGTGAACTAATACCTGGCAACTACGCTTCTGACATCTGGCACCCGTTCAGTTGAAGTTGACGAGTGTCCCGTCAGCCCAGGAACCTCCTAAAACTCCATCTGCGCCCCGAGCTCTACCACTCTATTTGGGGGTATCCCGAAAAACTCTGTCGCCGAACGCGAGTTGCGTTGCATGAAGATGTAAAGCCGCTTGCGCCAGTGGGCGAGCGGCTTCGTTCCTGTCGGGATGAGATTTTCGCGGCCGAGGTAATACGTGGTCTCGCTGGGCTTGGCGATGATACCATGTTCGGCCGCCAGCGCCAGAATCTCCGGCACGTTCGGCGTCTGCATGAAGCCGTACTTCGCCTTGATGCGCCCGAAATTGTGCGGGAAGCACGTAACCTCTACCCGCTCCGTGATCGGAATCTCCGGCACCTGGGCGGAGACGATCGACAGCAGAATCACGTTCTCATGCAGCACCTTGTTGTGCTTCAGGTGATGCAGCAGCACCAGGGGCGCGTCCTTCGACTCGGATGTCAAAAACACGGCGGTGCCGGGGACTCGCGGAGGTTTGAAGCGTTTGTCGGGATTCTCGTCACCAAGGTCCCGGAGTAGCGCGTCGAGGGGGATCGAAGCGTCCACCAGCAGGCTGCGCACGATGAGGCGCCCGCGCTGCCACGTAGTCATCAGGATGAAAATCCCCGCCGCTATGGCGAGGGGTACCCAGCCGCCCTGCACGATCTTGAGCATGTTTGCCGAAAAGAATGCCAGATCGATGATCAGGAAAAAAGCGGTCAGAAGGCCGGCGCGCCAGACACTCCACTGCCAATGCGACCGCGCGAGGACGTAGAAGAGAATCGTCGTGATGGTCATCGTCCCCGTGACCGCGATTCCGTACGCGGCGGCGAGCGCGCTCGAAGATCTGAACATCAGCACCACGAGAATGCACCCCAGTCCAAGCGCGCGGTTCACTTCTGGAACGAAGATCTGCCCCGTTTCCTGAAACGACGTATGGACTATCTGCACGCGTGGACTGTAGCCGAGCTGCACGGACTGCTGGGTGAGCGAGAATGCGCCGGAGATGAGAGCCTGCGACGCGATGATAGCGGCGATGGTCGCCAAAGCGATCAACGGGTACTGGAGCGCGCTGGGCGCGAGAAGATAGAATGGATTGATCGCGCTCGCCGGGTCCCGGAGAATCAGTGCGCCCTGCCCGAAGTAGTTAGCCAGCAACGCCGGCAGCACCAGCAGGAACCAGGCGAGCCGGATCGGCCGCTTGCCGAAATGTCCCATGTCGGCGTAGAGCGCCTCGGCTCCGGTGACGGCGAGGACTACGGCGCCAAGGAGAATGAACGCGAGGCGCCCATGCTGGAAGAAAAAATCCAGACCGTACAATGGATTTGCCGCGGCGAGGATCTGTGGCGCCTCCATAATCTCCCGCAGGCCGAGTCCCCCAATTACCACAAACCAGACGACCATCACGGGACCGAATATTCGCCCAACTTTCGCGGTACCGTGCTGCTGGAAAAAGAAGAGTCCGGCAAGTATTCCGACGGTGAGAGGGATCACGAGATGCTGCGATTGAGGAGCCACCACTTCCAGGCCTTCCACCGCGCTCAGCACGGAGATCGCGGGAGTGATCACCCCATCGCCGTACAGCAGCGCCGCACCGATCAATCCCAGCGCGATGATGGTCTTGCGCCGAAACGAGTCGGAATCACGCCGTTGCTTCTGAAGAATGAGCGCCAGCAGCGCGAGGATTCCGCCCTCGCCATTGTTGTCCGCCCGCATGATGAAAATGATGTACTTGATGCTGACGATGATTATCAGCGACCAGACGATCAGCGAGAGAACGCCATACACGTTGGATGGCACTGGAGTGAGGCCATGCTCCAGCTTGAAGCACTCGCGCAGGGCATAGAGGGGGCTGGTGCCGATGTCCCCATAGACGACCCCCAACGCGAGAATAGTGAGTTTTGCGAGACGACGGCCGCTCGGACGAGCTTCGAGGTTAGTGCTGATTTGCGCGACCTATAGAGGTTGTTCAGGCTGCCCGACTGCTGGCGCCTTTGACCTCGGAATTTCCGCAAGCGCGCGAGCCTTTGCAAGCCCGATAGCCCGGGTTAACGGGGGCATATCGCTTGCGTTTATAGCGACTGACAGAAAGCACCTGATTCGATTGAGGAGGGATAAATGAAAGATCTAAACGAAAGGGGTATCAAGAACCAAGTCAAAGGAACCGCGAAAGAAATGAAAGGGAAGATCCGCGGCGATCTGGGTGATGCCACCGACAACTCCAGCGAGCACATCAAAGGGCGCGCTGAAGAGCTCAAAGGCAAGGTGCAGAAGAACTTCGGCAAGGGCGAGAGAAACGCCGACCCGGATAATAACGTCTGACCCTTCCGAGGGATAAAAAAAAGCGCCGGTGCAGATCTCTGCACCGGCGCTTTTCTCGTTTTCGACTCTCGATTCCTAGTAGGGCGGAGTTCCCGGCGGCGGCCCCGGAGGACGCCCGGCGGTGTCTCCACCACGGCGCTCCGCGAGCTCCTTGCGGGCCGCTGCCCGCAACTTGTCGAGCTTCACTTGCTGATCCGGATTGAGCAGCCTCTTGATCTGCGCATGAGTGCTGTCGCTCACTACCCGTGCCAGAACGGCGATCGAATCGAGCTGCGGCTTCACCGGCTTGTAGAGAGCAATGATCTGCCGGTGCTTTTGCTCTATCAACGAATCAACAGAAGCCTGCTGCGCCGGCGTTAGCTTGAGCTCCTCCGCCATTCTCTGTCGCAACGCATGCGGCCCGCGCATCTCGCGCCCGTGTTTCCTGTCGATCATGCGGTCGGCCGTGAAGCCGAGCGCGCCGCCGGCGACGAAAGCGCCGAGGAGGAACATCACTGCGTAACCCTTGGAGCGTTCCATCGCGAACCTCAGTGTGACAAAACGTAGCGGAACGTCGCTTCGCGCTGCGACGAGCCATCGTGCGGAGCCGTTACAACCTGGACGGCGCCAGGCAAGACATCGGAAGCGAGTGACTCAGTGACTGCTTCGTATGTCGTGCCCATCTCTTCCTTTTTCTGCCGGGACCACATCAGGCCGGCAGCGACGAACAAGAGAGCCGCGGCCGCGAGGCCGGGCCCAGCCCAGCTCGCGAGATCCGACCACCAGTTGACCGGGATGACGATCGCCTGGTGTTCCTTGATGTAGGACATAATGCGGGCCTCGAGGGCGTCCCAGTATGCGCCTCCAGCGGGCGGCGCGTACACCTCACGGAGCATCTCCGTGATTTTCGCATCGCCTTCGTCGTCGAGTCGCAAATCGGTACGATCTTCCATCTCTAATCCCTCAGGTTTCCGAGCAACACGCGCAGTTTCTGCCGCGCGTGGTGCAAATCCGAGCGAGCCGTTCCGCCCGGTATACTCAACATCTCTCCAATTTCCGCGTGCGTAAAGCCCTCGATGTCGTGCAGCACTATTACCGCCCGCGCGCGATCCGGAAGCTGCGCCAGCGCCGCCTCGAGCCGCTCTCGCAGCTCACCACTTTCCGCTGGATCGCGGAAAGTGGCTGGAATCGAGTCGGAGATCTCCTCCGCATTTCTTACCTTCCGGCGCCGGGCCAGATCGAGCGCCGCGTTGGCGACGATTCGATTGAGCCACGCGCCGAAAACCTGCGACGAATCGAACCGGTCGAGCGCCTGATGCGCGCGCAGGAATCCCTCCTGCACCGCATCTTCCGCGTCCTCGTGCGTCAAGACGATCGAGCGTGCCACTATGTAGGCGCGCCGTTGATGAAGACGTACGAGCCCGGCAAAACCCCGCTCGTCCCCGCTCTTGGCCAGACGGACGAGCTCTCGCTCCTCATCAGAAATACGTATGGCTGCGTTCAACTGTTGAGGGGCTGGCAATGGGGGTACGTCGGTGTTCTGGCCGTAAGATACGGCCGGGACACCCTTACCGGCGTCGCCGGCATTTCTGATCGACAATGCGATCTCTGCCTAGTGAACCGGTCCCATGGAGCCGCGCGCGCGACCAGTCCTGAACAGGAACAACAGTGGCAGCCCGGCTATCAGCACCAGCCCGCTGTACAGGTAAATCCTGGAGAACGCGAGCATGCTCGATTGCACCGTCACCTGCCGGTCGAGGATTGCGAGCGCCTGCTGTTGGGCGATCATCGGATTGATTCCGCGCGCTACGAGACCGCGCGCCAGCAACGAGAGACGACTCAACGTCTCGGGATCGTTCGCTCCGACGTGCTCGACCAGCACCGCCTTTTCGGCCGCCATGAAGCGCGCGAGAAGCGTCGCCATCACCGCGATTCCAAGCGAGCCGCCGAGCTGGCGCATTAGATTGAACATACCCGTTCCCTGCGCCAGATCCTTCACCTTGAGGTCCGCCATTGTCGCGTTCGTCAATGGGACGAAGATCAGGCCCAGCCCCATCCCGCGCAGGATCAGAGGCCAGAACAGATCCTGTTGACCGCTCGCCGATGTGAGATGCGATAGCTTCAGCATCGACAGGAAGAAGAGAAATGCTCCCGCTACTACCGTGTAGCGCGCGTCGAGGCGCATAGCGTTTCGTCCAACTACCGCCATCGTAATCGCCGACGCAATCGCTCCCGGAAGAATGATCTTTCCCGTCTGCCACGCCGTCATCTGGAGCAGCTGCTGCAAAAAAACGGGCAGAATAAAGACCGAGCCGTAGAGGGCGAATCCAAGCAGCAATCCGATGCTCACCCCGGCGGTGACCTGCCGGCTCTTCAGAATGCGGAAGTTGATTACCGGCTCGTCGGTCGTCAGCTCGTGCCAGATGAGGGCGATTCCCGAGAGGAGCGCGGTAAAGCCCAGCATCGTGACGAAGCGCGACTCCCACCAGTCATAGCGCTCACCGCGCTCGAGCATCCACTGCAGCGAGCCGACGCAGAGCGTCAACAGGATTATCCCCAGATAGTCGATCTTGTCGGCCCGCTCCTGGTGCTCGGCGTCGGCAACGTAGGTGACTGTGAGAATCGCCGCGATGATGCCGAGCGGAACGTTGATGTAGAAGATCCACGGCCAGTTGTAGTTGTCCGTGATCCAGCCGCCGAGTGTCGGGCCGAGCGTCGGACCGACCATGACGCCGACGCCGAAGATCGCCATGCCTGTTCCCGCTTCCTCGGGCGGGAACGACTCATAAAGCGTGGCCTGCGCCGTCGATAGCAGCGCCCCGCCGCCAATTCCCTGAATGACGCGCCAGAAGATCAGCGTGAGCAGGGAATGGGACGCGCCGCAGAAGAACGACGCGAGGGTGAACAGCATGATCGAGCCGGTGAAGTAGCGCTTTCTGCCGAAAAAAGCCGACAGCCAACCCGACATCGGGATGACGATGACGTTGGCGATGATGTACGCGGTGGAAACCCATGCGATCTCGTCGAGCGTGGCGCCGAGGTTCCCCATCATGTGCGGGATGGCGACGTTGACGATCGAGGTGTCGATCAGCTCGAGCATCGCCGCCATCGTGACGGTGGCGGCGATGATGTACTTGTGCGAGTAGCGGTCCTCGGAGGATGTCGATATCCCCGACGAGCGCAGTACGGCCGTGCTCACCGGTTTGAAGTGTCGACGTGGACGTTCGCCGAGAGCCCTGGTCGCAAGGTGTAACCCGGACATGGCTTCGTCACCGCGATGCGCACGGGAACACGCTGCACGACCTTGGTGAAGTTTCCGGTTGCGTTGTCAGGCGGCAGAAGCGCGAACTTTGCTCCGGTCGCGCCGCTCACGCTCGCGACCTTTCCCTGGCCGACGCAATTGTTGTAAGCGTCGATCTCGAACTCGACCGGCTGGCCGGGACGAATCTTGGCGAGCTGAGTCTCCTTGAAGTTTGCCGTGACCCAAATGCCGGTGTCAGCGACGATGCTGAGCAGAGGCTGGCCCGGGGCGACGAGCTGTCCTACTTCAACCTGCTTTCTCGAAACCTCGCCGGATGCCGGCGCGGTGATGCGGGTGTAATCGAGCTGTAGCTGAGCGTTCTCCGCCGCCGCACGAGCGGCGAGGGAGCGCGCGTTGGCCACGCGCACGCCGGCTTCCGCGGTGTTCACCACTCCGCCCCCGGCTGCCGCCTGACGCTGGGCAGCGATAAGGTTCGCATGCGCGACATCAGCGGTTGCCTGCGCGGCATCAAGCTGCTGCTGGGATATGATCTGCTTGCCAGCCAGCTCCTTGGCGCGGGCAAGATCGGCGTCAGCCTTGTTGGCGTTGGCCTGGGCGGCACCGATCTGAGCATCCAGCGCGGCACGCTGGCCGGTGGCGCTCTGGACCTGCGCCTGCGCCTGCCCGGAGAATCCACCGCCGCCCGCCGTCGCTTCGGCTGCCGCGAGATCAGCCTGCGCCTGCTGGAGACGGACGCGATAGTCCTCGTCGTCGAGCTGCACGAGAAGCTGTCCGGCGTTGACGTGATCGTTTTCGTTCACGTTCACCGTCTTTACGTAGCCGCCGACTTTGGCCAGCACCGGCACGATGTGACCATCGACCTGGGCGTTGTCCGTAGACTGGTGCGAGCGGCCGTAGCTCCATTTCTGGAACGCCCAGAAGAGGAGGATGAGCGCGACGACCCCTACGATGGGCAGCACGAATTTCTTTCTCGTCGACGGTGTCCCGGGCTCGGACGCGGCGGATCTGCCGTTGCGTGAAGCCGGGGTTCCGGGGGCTTCGGTTTCGATTGGGGTTGCGGTTGCCATAACCTTTCCTGTGTTCCTGATAGTCTAGTTGGAGTTTTGCAAGTAAGCCTTCGTGATCATCTCAGTGTCGTAACGCTTCCCGTGGCGCGCGCGAGTGCTACGCGCGCCAACTGATATGCCGTCTCGGCGTCGTTCACCAGCGTACGCGAGGCGGTAAGCGCGAGTGACGCGTTCACCACGTCAGCGTTTCCGGCGACCCCGGCATTGAAGCGGTCGCGGGCCTGCGCCACCTCTTGCTCGGCCAGGCTGAGCCTCTCTGTTGCCGCATCGAGCTGCTCTCTGGCGCCGGACAGATCTATGAGCGCGCCACGCACATCGACTTGAGCCTGTTGCTCGAGATCGCGCCGGCGGATCTCCGCTTCCTTCACCACCGACTGCTGTTCCTGAACCCGCGCCTCCCGCTTGAAGCCGTCGAAAATCGGCAGCGTCACCTGCAGGCCCCAGGTGTAGGTGCCGAGCAGCTTCGCGCCATTCTTTCCAATTACACCATCGTCGGCCACGAGTCCTAGCGAGGGAAGCCGCTCAGCCTTGATGGCCGAGAGACCCTGTTTCGCCGCCCGGATACGCTCTTCTTCGGCGATGAGGTCGGGTCGATTTCGGATCGCTTGCGCGACTAAAGCAGCTTCGTCCGGCAGCGTGCCGGCATCGCTTGCCGTGGACAGGGAATCCGCCAGCAACACGTCGGTTCCGAGCGGCAGGGCGAGGGAGCGGAGGAGATCGAGATGCGCGTGGTCGCGCGCATTGCGCGACGTTATCAGCGCCGCTCGCGTCGCCGCGAGCTGCGCCTTGGCGCGCGTGACATC
>Ga0137388_10001331_pt1 | contig 14851 bp, 9 predicted proteins | sample 15con2h14AmetaG_FD_104644 | JGI IMG/M metagenome (GOLD analysis project Ga0137388, IMG submission 104644) | Vadose zone soil microbial communities from Angelo Coast Range Reserve, California, USA - 15con2h1.4A metaG | ecosystem: Environmental > Terrestrial > Soil > Vadose zone > Saprolite...
GACTGGATTTGCCCTTTATGAATATGGCACCAGCGTCAAATGGTTGGAGCTGCTCAAGGAGATCGCACCCGGCGTGACGCGTGCGGCGGTCTTTCGTGATCCCTCCAACCCGTCCGGGATCGGCCAGTTCGCCGTCATCCAAGCCATGGCGCCGCTGCTCGGCATGGAAGTCATCGCGGTCAACGTACGCGATGCCGCCGAGATCGAGCGCGTCATCTCAGCCTTCGCGCGCGCCACGAACGGCGGGCTGGTCGTGAGGGGCGGGCAGGCGACGGCGCATCGCGAGCTGATTTTCAAGCATGCGGTCCGGCACCGATTGCCGGCGGTCTACCCCTACCGCTACTACGTCGACGCCGGCGGCTTGATCTCCTATGGGCCCGATCTGCCCGGCCTGTTCAGGCAGGCGGCCGGCTACGTCGATCGCATCCTCAAGGGCGAGAAGCCCGCGGACCTGCCGGTGCAGGCACCCGTGAAGTACGAGCTGGTGATCAATCTCAAGGCTGCGAAGGCGATCGGCCTCGACGTGCCGGCGAGCGTGCTCGTGCGCGCCGACGAGGTGATTGAATGATGGAACGCCGCGAGTTCATCACAATGCTCGGCTGTGCGGCGGCTATGTCTTCGCTTCTTTGGCCGCTCGCTGCGGGCGCACAGCAAGGCGACCGCATGCGGCGCATCGGCGTGCTCACGAACTTGGCTGCGGACGATCCGGAAGGGCAGGCCCGCATTGCGGCGTTCCTGCAGGGTCTGCAGCAATTGGGCTGGACCGACGGCCGCAAGGTGCGGATCGACACCCGCTGGGCCGCAGGCGATCCCGAGCGCATTCGCAGATATGCGGCGGAATTGGTCGCGCTCACACCGGATGTCATCCTGGCCACTGGCAGCGCGACCGTCCAGCCGTTGCTGCAGGCGACCCGCACCGTGCCGATCGTGTTCGTGAACGTCACCGATCCGGTCGGCGCCGGCGTTGTCGCTAGCTTGGCGCGGCCGGGCGGCAACGCCACCGGTTTCACCCTGTACGAATACAGCACGAGCGGGAAATGGCTGGAGCTGCTCAAGGAGATCGCGCCGGCGGTGACGCGAGCGGCCGTCATTCGGGATTCCGCCGAACCCTCCGGGATTGGCCAGTTCGCTGCAATCCAGTCCGTGGCGCCGTCGTTTGGGGTGGAGGTCATCCCGGTCAATGTGCGCGACGCGACCGAGATCGAGCGCGGCATCAGTGCATTCGCGCGCGGGTCGAATGGCGGTCTGATCGTGGTGGTGGGTGCGTCGACGACCATTAATCGGGAACTGATCATTACGCATGCAACGCGGTATCAATTGCCGGCGGTCTACCCTTATCGCTACTTCGTCACCAGCGGCGGCCTGATCTCCTACGGGCCTGATCCGATCGACCCGTTTCGCCGCGCCGCCGGCTACGTCGATCGCATCCTCAAGGGCGAGAAGCCGGCCGACCTGCCGGTGCAGGCGCCGACCAAGTATGAGTTGGTGATCAACCTCAAGACCGCGAGAGCGCTCGGCCTCGAAGTGCCGCCGACGCTGCTCGCCCGCGCCGACGAGGTGATCGAATGAAGAGGCGCCAACTCATCACGCTGCTCGGCGGCGCGGCAGCCGCATGGCCGCTGGCCGCGCGCGCGCAGCAAGGCGACCGCATGCGGCGTTCGCGTCTTGCCGCAGTCGCGCTCGCCGCGATGCTCGCGGGCTGCGGGCAGGACAATCGCTATGTGGCGCCGCCGCCGCCGAAGGTCACCGTCGCGGTTCCGGTGCGGCAGTCGATCACGCGTTATCTGGAAGCGACCGGCAATGCCGCCGCGGTCAATTCCACCAATCTGGTCGCGCGGGTGCAGGGGTTCCTGCAGGAGATCAACTACAGGGACGGCGACCAGGTGAAGCAGGGTGCGACGCTCTTCACCATTGAGCCGGAACCCTACAAATTGAAGCTCGAGCAGGCGCAGGCCGCCGAGGCCGGCGCCCAGGCAGCCTTGAAGCAGACGGAAGCGGAGTACGAGCGGCAGATCGAGCTCGCGAGCCGGCAGGTCGCCACCAAAGCGGCGCTCGACAATGCCACCGCCAATCGCGATGCGGCGCTGGCCAAGCTCAAGCAGGCGCAAGCCGAGACCAGGCAGGCCGCCATCAATCTCGGCTACACGCAGGTGAAGGCCCCATTCGACGGCGTCGTCACGGCGCGCCTCGTTTCGATCGGCGAGCTGGTGGGAGCCAACGGCCCGACCCAGCTCGCCACCATCGTCGAGACCGATCCCATCTACGTCACCTTCAACATCGGCGAGCGGGATGTGCTGCACATTCGCGCGGAGATCAGGCGCCTTGGCATCACCAAGGAGGACCTCAAGAAGGTTCCGATCGAAGTAGGACTGCAGACCGACGAAGGATACCCGTACCAGGGCACGCTTGAATATGCCTCGCCGACGATCAACCCATCGACCGGGACGCTCGCCGTGCGCGCAATCCTGCAGAATCCCAATGGAGTGCTGGTGCCTGGGTATTTCGTTCGCGTGCGGGTCGCTACCGACGAGCAGAACGGCATGCTGGTGCCGGATGCCGCGCTCGGCAGCGACCAGGGCGGCCGCTATGTGCTCGTCGTCAACAAGGACGACGTCGTCGAGCAGCGCAAGGTGACGGTCGGCCCCAAGGTCGGCGACTTGCGCGCCATCGAAAGCGGCCTGAACCCCGACGACCGCGTCGTTATCGCCGGCATCCTGCGCGCGATCCCGGGCCAGAAGGTCGAGCCGCAGCTGCGCACGGTCGCGACCGCGGCTCCCGCCGTCGGCGCAAGGTAGCGCGCGACGCATGATCTCGGATTTTTTCATTGCCCGGCCGGTTCTCGCGAACGTGCTGGCGATCTTGATGCTGGTCATCGGCGGCATCGCCATGTTCGCGCTGCCGGTGGCGCAATACCCCGACGTCGTACCGCCGACCGTGCAGGTCTCGACCCGCTATCCCGGCGCCAGCGCCCGCACCGTCATCGACGCCGTCGCCTTGCCCATCGAGCAGCAGGTCAATGGCGTCGAGGGCATGATCTACATGCAGTCCTTCAGCAGCGCCGACGGCAGCTACTCCTTGACGGTGACGTTCAAGATCGGCGTCGACCTCAATCTGGCGCAGGTCTTGGTGCAAAACCGGGTCTCGAGCGCGCTGTCCTCGCTGCCGCAGGCGGTGCAGGCGCAGGGCGTGATCGTGCAGAAGAACTCCACCGCGATCCTGCAGATCGTGACGCTGACCTCGCCGGATTCGCGCTACGACAGCCTCTACCTCGCCAATTACGCCACCATCAACCTCAAGGACGAGATCGCCCGGCTGCCCGGCGTCGGCAGCGTCGTGGTGTTCGGCGCCGGCCAGTATTCGATGCGCATTTGGCTCGATCCGAACAAGATGCAGGCGCGCGGGCTGACCACCCAAGACGTGATCCAATCCCTGCAGCAGCAGAGCGAGCAGGTCACGGCGGGTCAGATCGGCGCGCCCCCGGCGCCGGCGGGCCAGTCGTTCCAGTACACCCTCAACGTATCGGGCAAGCTCAGCGACCCCGTTGAATTCGCCGACGTGATCGTCAAGACCGGCGGCGCCGGCGAGATCACGCGCCTGCGGGACGTCGCCCGTGTCGAGCTCGGCGCCCAGACCTATGGCCAGGTTTTCCAGCTCGACGGCAAGGCGGCGGCCGGTCTTGCCATCTTCCAGGCGCCGGGCGCGAATGCGCTCGACGTGGCGGCCGAGGTGCGCAGGAAGATGGCCGCGCTCGCGCGCGAGTTTCCGCCCGCGCTCACGTCCAACATCCCGTTCGACACCACGAAATTCGTCGAGCAGTCGATCCACGAGGTCTACAAGACGCTGTACGAGGCCGCGATCCTCGTGCTCATCGTCATACTGGTCTTCCTGCAGGACTGGCGCGCGACGCTGGTGCCGGCGACCACGGTGCCGGTCACGATCATCGGCGCCTTCGCCGCCATGGCGGCGCTCGGGTTCACCATCAATTTCTCCACCTTGTTCGCGATCGTGCTCGCCATCGGCATCGTCGTCGACGACGCAATCGTGGTGGTGGAAGGTGCCGTCCGCAATATCGAGCGGGGCATGTCGAGCGGCGAGGCCGCGAGCCGCGCCATGCGAGCGCTGTTCGGCCCGATCATCGGTATCACGCTGGTCTTGATGTCGGTATTCCTCCCGGCCGCGTTCCTGCCCGGTCTGACCGGACGCATGTATGCGCAGTTCGCTCTGGTGATCGCGGCGACCGCGCTCATCAGCGCCGTCAACGCCGCAACCTTGAAGCCGACGCAGTGCGCGATGTGGCTCCGCCCGGCGGTGCCTTCGCAGCAGCGCAACATCTTCTACCGGGCGTTCAATCGCGCGTACGAGCGGATCGAGCACTGGTATGTGCGGCTGATCGCCCGCATGGTCGGCCGCAGCGGCGTGATGACCGCCGTTGCGCTCGCCATCGTTGCCGTTACCGCGTTCGGGTTTGCGCGCGTGCCGACCGGCTTTCTGCCGATCGAGGATCAGGGCTATATGATCGCGCTGGTGCAATTGCCCGACGGCGCCTCGCTCGAGCGCACCCAAAAGACGCTGGACAAGGTCTACGACATCAGCCGCAGAACGCCGGGAGTCGCGCAGGTGATCACCATCGCCGGGATGTCGCCGCTCGACAACAGTGCGACGCTGGCAAGCGCCGGCGTCGCCTATATCGTGCTCAAAGACTGGAGCGAGCGCGGCAAAGGCGAGGATCTGCTGTCGCTGTTCAAGGCCCTGAACGAATCGCTCGGCACCATCGAGGAGGCGAGCATCCTGGTGATGCCGCCGCCGCCGATTCAGGGCGTCGGCAATGATGCCGGCTTCACCATGCAGGTCGAGCTGCGCGACGGCAGCTTCGACATGGCCAAGCTGCAGAGCGTCACCGACGCGATCGTGGCGAACGCCAAGACCCAATCGGCCATCCAGCTGGTGCTGGCTTCGTTCCGCGCCAACGTCCCGCAAGTGACGGTCGAGGTCGACCGGGTGAAAGCGCAGACGCTCGGCGTCACTCTCGACCAGGTATTCGCCGCGCTCTCCGGCTATCTCGGATCGAGCTACGTCGACCAGTTCAACAAGTTCGGGCGGGTGTTCCAGATCTACCTGCAGGCCGACTCGCAGTTCCGACTGCGGCCGGAGGACGTCGAGCACCTTTCCGTTCGCAACAAGAACGGCGACATGATCCCGCTCGGCACGCTCGTGAAGTTGACGCCGACGGTCGGGTCTTCGCTGATCAGCCTGTTCAACCTGCGGCCGTCGGCGACCGTCATCGGCCTGCCGGCGGATGGATTCTCGTCCGGCGAGGTGCTGACCCTGATGGAGGAGATCGCCCGCCGCACGCTGCCGCCCGGCACCGGCTTCGAGTGGAGCTCGATGTCCTATCAGGAGAAGCTGGTCGGCTCGCAGATGTACATCGTGTTCGCCCTGGCGCTGCTCTTGGTTTATCTCGTGCTGGCCGGGGAATACGAGAGCTGGTACGCGCCGATCTCGGTCGTTCTCGCGGTGCCGCTGTCGTTCATCGGGCCGGTCGTGGCACTCTCGGCGCTGACCCGGAGCGGGCTCAATAACAATCTCTACGTTCAGATCGGGCTGGTTCTGCTGATGGCGCTGTCGGCGAAGAACGCCATCCTGATCGTCGAGTTGGCGCGCGATTTGCGCGCCGAAGGGAGGGCCATACCGGATTCGGCGGTCGAGGCGGCGCGAGCCCGCCTGCGTCCGATCTTGATGACCTCGTTCGCCTTCGTTTTCGGCGTTGCACCGCTGGTGCTGGCGAGCGGCGCCGGCGCCAGCGCGCGGACATCGATCGGTATCACGGTGTTCACCGGCATGATCGCGTCGACCGGCCTGGCGATGCTGTTCGTGCCGTCGTTCTTCGTCGGCGTGCAACGCTTCGAAGAATGGCGCAACGCGGGCAAGCATCCCGCGTTCGCCGGCAAGCCGGCGCGGACGAGGTGATCGAATGATCCGCTGGCTTGCCCTTGCGCTCTTCCTCTCGCCGGCACTGGCGGAGCCGAGCCGCGCCGCCGACACGATTCGGCTCGGCCACAATGCCAATTCGGCACGCAATATCGCGTCGCTGCCACTCCATGTGCTCATGCGCCGGGGCTTGTTCGCTCGCGAGGATCTGGCGGTGGAATTGGTCGGCCTTCCCGGCACCACCCACATGGTCGACGCGCTGGACCAAGGCCGCGTCGACGTCACCGGCACGGCGACGCCTTACCTCATCCAGGCCGCGCTGAAGGGGTCCGACGCGGTGGCCGTCATCGGCGGCCCGGCCAATGCGGTCTACAGCTTGATCGCCAAGCCCACGATCGGGACTGCCGCCGAGCTCGCAGGCAAGGTGGTTGCGATGTCGATGTCGGCCGATACGATCTCGTTGTCGACCCGCCTCTTGCTCGCGAAACACGGGCTCAAGCCCGGCGATTACAGGATCAAGGAGCTGATCGGCAGCAATGCGCGCGGCATTTGCCTGAGCGGCGGCGAATGCGACGCGGCGCCGCTCGGCCAGCCTGACGACCTCGTGTTCGTGAGCAACGGCTTCCGCAAGCTCGGCGACTCGCTCGAGGTCCTGCCGGTTCAGCAATTCGATGTGCTCGCGGCGCGCCGCGCCTGGGCGGCGGCGCACAAGGATAGGGTGGTACGGCTCGCGCGCGCGTACGCGGCCGCATTCAAGTTCCTGCGCGATCCGGGAAATCGCGGCGAGGTTGCCGCGCTGATCGCGGAGACGACCGGGGCGCCGATCGAGGTCGCGCGCCAGATACTGGTGCTCTATTACGAGCCTGAGCGCGGGGTCATGCCCAAGCAGGCCGAGATCAGCATGGCGGGTCTCGCCAAGGTGATCGAGCTGCTCGCCGAGACCGGTCAGATCGGCGCGCCGCCGCCGGCGGCGCAACGGTTCGTCGACCTGCAATACCTGCAGGCGGCGGGACTGCAGTAGCTCACGGCTTCTCCGGGGCCTCGGCGACCGCGCAGTGCGGGGAACCCCGGATGTCGCTGCGCTCCATCCGGGCTACGGCGGGCTGTGCGCGCCTCCCGAAAAAGAAGGGACGCCCGCGGGCGTCCCTTTTTGAGTTTCATCGCAACGGCGATGACGGGAGGGAGGACGCTACGCCGAATAGTACATCTCGAATTCGACCGGATGCGGAGTGTGCTCGAAGCGGATGATCTCCTGCATCTTCAGCTCGATGTAGGCGTCGATGAAGTCGTCGTCGAACACGCCGCCGGCCTTGAGGAAGTCGCGATCCTTGTCGAGATAGCCGATCGCCTCGCGCAGCGAGCTGCAGACGGTCGGGATTTGCTTGAGCTCCTGCGGCGGCAGATCATAGAGATCCTTGTCGATGGCCGGCCCCGGATTGAGCTTGTTCTTGATGCCGTCGAGGCCCGCCATCAGCATGGCGGCGAAGCCGAGATAAGGATTGCACAGGGGATCGGGATAGCGCACTTCGACGCGCTTGCCCTTGGGCGAGGAGGCGAGGGGAATGCGGCAGCCGGCGGAGCGGTTGCGCACCGAATACGCCAGCAGCACCGGCGCCTCGAAGCCCGGCACCAGCCGCTTGTAGGAGTTGGTCGTCGGGTTGGTGAAGGCGTTGATCGTGCGCGCGTGCCTGAGGATGCCCGCGATGTACTGGAGCGCGAGGTCCGACAGATCGGCATATTTGTTGCCGGCGAAGGTCGGCTTGCCGTCCTTCCAGATCGACTGGTGGCAATGCATGCCGGAGCCGTTGTCGCCGTAGACCGGCTTGGGCATGAAGGTCACGCTCTTGCCGTAGACCTGCGCGACCTGCTGGATGCAGTATTTGTAGATCTGCGTCTGGTCGGCCATGCGCACCATCGGCGCGAATTTCATGCCGAGCTCGTGCTGCGCCGAGCCGACCTCGTGGTGGTGCTTCTCCACCTTGACGCCCATGCGCGCCATGGCGCCGAGCATTTCCGAGCGCATGTCCTGCGCGGTGTCCTGCGGCGGCACCGGGAAGTAGCCCTTCTTGAAGCCGATGTGGTGGCCGAGATTGCCGCCTTCGTAATCGGTGTCGGAATTGGTCGGGAACTCGATCGAGTCGAGCCTGAAGCCGGTGTTGTAGGGCTGGGCGGCGAATTTCACGTCGTCGAAGATGAAGAACTCGGCTTCCGGCCCGAAGAATACGGTGTCGCCGACGCCCATGGATTTGACCAGACCTTCGGCCTTCTTGGCGATCGAGCGCGGGTCGCGGTTGTAGGGCTCGCCGGTCAGCGGCTCGAGCGTGTCGCAGACCAGGACCAGCGTCGTCTCCGCGTAGAACGGGTCGATGCAGGCGCTCTCCGGATCCGGCATGAGCTGCATGTCGGATTCGTGGATCGCCTTCCAGCCGGCGATCGAGGAGCCGTCGAACATGATGCCTTCGCTGAACGTGTCCTCGTCGATCGTCGAGATGTCGGCGGTGACGTGCTGCCATTTTCCGCGCGGGTCCGTGAAGCGGAAGTCGGCGTATTTCACGTCGTTGTCCTTGATCAGTTTCATCACGTCTTTGGCGGTCGTCATTGAACGGATACCCTTTCGTTGGCTGCGCTTGAGATCGGAGGCAGGCAGTCGTGCCGGACCAGCGGTTCAGATGGCGTCCAAACCGGACTCCCCCGTTCTGATCCGGATGGCCTCTTCGATGTTGGAGACGAAGATTTTTCCGTCACCGATCCGCCCGGTCTGGGCGGCGCGCCGGATCGCCTCGACGGCTTTCTCGACCATGTCGTCGCCGAGCACAATCTCGATCTTCACCTTGGGGAGGAAATCCACGACGTATTCGGCTCCGCGGTAGAGCTCGGTATGCCCCTTCTGCCGTCCGAATCCCTTGGCTTCGGTGACGGTGATGCCTTGCAGCCCGACCTCCTGGAGAGCCTCTTTCACCTCGTCGAGCTTGAAAGGCTTGATCACCGCCTCGATCTTCTTCATCGCGTTTCCTTCCCTCGGCCGTGCGCGGACGTGCCGCCGGCTCGGCCGCGCTGACGGTTAGCAGGGTCCGTGCCAAGCCCCGGCAAGCCGAAAAAACGGCCGGCGATCAGATATTTGACCGTGGCCGACCGCGGCCGTTGGCTGACCGGAGGCAGGCATTAGATCAGGATTTGGGCAGTTTGCCTATTTTGCAGTCATTGTCACCTATCCCTCGCTGCAAGCGAAGAAATTGACCCGTCTCGCGCACAACCACCCGGCTTGGATGCGCTACTCTCCCGCGGCCATGGACGAGCTGCTCACCACGTCGGAGATGGGGGAGGCCGATCGCCTGACGATCGCCGGCGGGGTCGCCGGCATCGCGCTGATGGAGAATGCGGGCCGGGCGGTCGCCGATGGCGTGGCGGACCGCCATCCGTCGGGAACCCGGGTAACCGTGGTCGCCGGGCCCGGGAACAACGGCGGCGACGGCCTCGTTGCCGCCCGCCTGCTCTGCGAGCGCGGCTATCGGGTGCGCGTGCTCGTGGTCGGCGACATGGCCCGCCTCAAGGGCGACGCGGCGCTTGCGGCGCAGCGCTGGCAGGGCCCATGGGAACCGGCAACGCCCACGGCAGTGATGCCGGCAGACGTCGTCGTCGATGCCTTGTTCGGAGCCGGGCTCGACCGACCGGTGGCGGGCGCCGCGCGGGCGATCATCGAGGCGATGAATGCCGGCCCGCGCGTGCACGCCGTCGATCTGCCGAGCGGCATCAACGGGACGACCGGCGCGGTGATGGGCGTCGCCGTCAATGCGGCTGAGACCGTGACGTTCTTCCGCCGCAAGGTCGGCCACGTGCTGCTTCCCGGACGCCTCCATTGCGGAAACACCCAGGTTGCCGACATCGGAATATCCGCGCGCGTGCTCGACCGGATCAAGCCGCGGACCTTCCTCAATCGTCCCGAGCTGTGGGCCAAAGACTTTCGACTGCCGCCGGTCGACGGGCACAAATATCGCCGCGGCCACGCCGTGGTGGTGTCCGGCGGCATGTCGACGACCGGGGCGGCGCGGCTTGCCGCGCGCGGTGCGCTACGCGCCGGCGCCGGGCTCGTCACCATCGCGAGCCCGCGCGAGGCGCTCCCCGTCAACGCGGCCGCAAGCCTTGCGGTGATGGTCCGGCCGGTCGACGGCGCGGGCGAGCTCGCTGAATTCTTGCGCGACGCGCGCCGCAACGTCGTGCTGCTGGGGCCGGGCGGCGGGGTGGGGCCGGACATGCGCGATCTCGTCCTCGCCGCGCTCGCGGGCGATCCCGCCGTGGTGCTCGACGCCGATGCGCTCACGAGCTTCGCCGAGGACCCGCAGGCGCTGATGACAGCCGTCAGGATCCGAGGAGGGGTCACGCTCATGACCCCGCACGAGGGAGAATTCACTAGGGTCTTCAAGGCAGTGTCCGCTTCGCCTGCATCAAAGCTTGAGCGGGCCCGAAGCGCGGCGGCGGCCGCCGGGGCGATCGTCCTGCTCAAGGGACCCGACACCGTCGTCGCGGCGCCCGACGGGCGCGCGGCAATCGCGGACAACGCGCCGCCCTCTCTCGCCACCGCCGGATCGGGCGACGTGCTCGCGGGATTGGCGGCGGGCCTGCTGGCCCAGGGGATGGCGGGCTTCGAGGCGGCCGCCGCCGCGGTTTGGCTGCATGGGGAGGCGGGGAACGAGGTGGGACCGGGCCTGATCGCCGAGGATTTGCCGGAGGCGATGCCCGGGGTTTATCGCCGCTTGCTTGAGAAGCTCGGCCGCCGCTGACGCCTCATGGCCGGCTTCGCCGCCGGTCTCCATGGGTTGAGCGGCGTCGAGCCGCCGCATATTTTTGTCGTGCGCCGCACGTTTTCGGCGTGATATAAGCCGCGCCGCCCGGCCGCAACCGGCCCGCGCCGGCGTAACCGTGTGCCGAACGTCGGGTCATTCGGAAATCGGTGGGTGCCGATCGCGGGGAGACCCTCGCTTTCGCACCGAAACTGCCCTTTTGCGGGCGTGGCGGAATTGGTAGACGCGCGGGATTTAGGTTCCCGTGACGAAAGTCGTGGGGGTTCAAATCCCTCCGCCCGCACCAGCCCGAGGAACGGCACCGCGACGGGATGGATCCGAAGAACCGCCGCGACCGCGGCCAGAACATGTAGATCGTCATCATGGAAGTCACCGAAACTCTGTCCGACGGCCTCAAACGCGAATTCCAGGTCCAGGTGCCGGCAGCCGATCTCGAGGCGCGGGTGACGCAGCGGCTCGGCGAGCTCAAGAACCGCGTCCAGTTGCGCGGCTTCCGCCCGGGCAAGGTGCCGGTCACCCACCTGAAGAAGATCTACGGCAAGGCGGTGATGGCCGAGACCATCGAGGCGGTGATCCGCGAGCTCAATGCCAAGATCGTCAGCGACCGCGGGCTCAAGCTCGCCATGGAGCCCAAGGTCACCATCCCGAACGAGGAGACCGAGGTCGAGAAGGTCCTCGGCGGACAGACCGACCTCGCCTACAAGCTCGCGCTCGAGATCCTGCCGCAGATCGAGCTCGGCGATTTCAAGGGGATCAAGCTCGAGCGTCCGGTCGCCGAGGTCAGCGACGCCGAGGTCGAGGAGGCGCTCGGCAAGATCGCCGAGCAGAACCGGCCGTTCGCCGTCAAAGGCGAGGGGGCCAAGGTCGAGCATGGCGACCGCGTCGTCATCGATTTCAACGGCAGGATCGACGGTGCGCCGTTCGAGGGCGGCACCGGCGGCGACGTCGGCGTCAATATCGGGTCGGGCTCGTTCATCCCCGGCTTCGAGGATCAGCTCATCGGCATGGGCATCGGCGAGACGCGGCTGGTCAAGCTGACATTCCCCGCCAACTACGCGAACGGCCAGCTCGCCGGGAAGGCGGCCGAGTTCGACGTGACGGTGAAATCGATCGAGGCGCCGGGCACGGTGACGATCGACGATGCCTTCGCGAAGTCGCTCGGGCTCGACTCGCTCGACAAGGTCAAGCAGGCGGTCAAGACGCGCCTGCAGCAGGAGCACGCAGGGCTGACGCGCCAGAAGGTCAAGCGCCAGCTCCTCGACAGGCTCGACGAGATGCATAAATTCGCCCTCCCGCCGACGCTCGCCGAGGACGAGTTCAAGAACGTGTGGGCCACGGTCGAGAGCGACCTCAAGGCGCAGGGCCGCACCTTCGAGGACGAGGGCACGACCGAGGAGAAAGCACGCGACGAATATCGCGCCATTGCCGAGCGGCGCGTGCGGCTCGGCCTCGTGCTCGCGGAGATCGGCGAGAGAAACAAGCTCACGGTGAGCGAGGACGAGATCACCCGTGCGATCGTCGAGCGGGCCCGCCAGGTGCCGGGGCGCGAGCAGCAGGTCTGGGAGTATTACCGCAACAATCCGACCGCGGTCGCCTCGCTGCGGGCGCCGATCTACGAGGAAAAGGTGGTCGATTTCCTGGTCGAGCTCGCCACGGTGACGGAGAAACAGGTCTCGCGCGAGGAGCTCGTCAAGGACGAGGAGGATGCAACGCCGGCCGCCGGCTAGCTGCTCCGCCGAGACTGATGCGGGAACTCCGCGGCGAATCGTGGATAGTGAGGGATGAAACGGCAGCTCACGGCGCTCGCAAGCTCGCTGCGGCTTTCATTCAGGCCGCAGCTGCGTTGCTCGTTCTGCGGACGCAGTGATGATCGGGTCGGGCGTCTTGTCGCCGGGCCGGCCGTATATATCTGTGACACGTGCATCAAGGCGTGCGTCGCGGTTCTCGAACAGCATGGCGGCTTTGACCCTCCGCCGGCCCAAACAGGTTGACCCATGCGTGACCCTCACGACACCTACATGAATACTCTCGTCCCGATGGTGGTGGAGCAGACCAACCGCGGGGAGCGTGCCTACGACATCTTCTCGCGGCTCTTGAAGGAGCGCATCATCTTCATCAGCGGCCCGGTCGAGGATGTGACCTCGACCCTCGTGGTCGCCCAGCTGTTGTTCCTGGAAGCGGACAATCCGAAGAAAGAGATCGCGATGTACATCAACTCGCCGGGAGGCGTGGTGACGTCGGGGCTGGCGATCTACGACACCATGCAATTCGTGCGGCCGGCGGTGTCGACCCTGTGCATCGGCCAGGCCGCTTCGATGGGCTCGCTCCTGCTCGCCGCCGGGCACAAGGACATGCGGTTCGCGCTGCCCAATTCCCGCATCATGCTGCACCAGCCCTCCGGCGGGTTCCAGGGCCAAGCGACCGACATCATGCTGCACGCCCAGGAAATCCTGAACCTGAAGAAACGGCTGAACGAAATATACGTCAAGCATACCGGCCAGCCGCTCAAGAAGATCGAGGATGCGCTCGAGCGCGATTACTTCCTGACCGGAGAAATGGCGGTGGAATGGGGGGTGGTCGACAAGGTCATCGCCAAGCGTCCGGAGGAAGTCTCAAAGCCCTGACGGCGCGACGGTCTCTCGCCCTCGCGCCGACGCCCCCCGCGCTGCCCCGGGACGGCTGCGAAGCCGCCCAAAAGTAGCCACGGGGTTGAATTTTCATTATTAATAAAATCTTGATTATCCCCAAGCTACCGTGGTTCGCTAGTAGCGATTTGGCGGGGAAGCGACCGGAAAGGCCTGTGTGACATTGCCGCTACGGACTCTTAAAAGACCCCCTGATATGATTTGCTGCAATGCGGCCAGCCTGCCCGGGCGGCGGCCGGCCGACGGAGAGACGGAATGAGCAAGGTCGGCAGTGGCGACTCCAAGAACACGCTCTACTGCTCGTTCTGCGGCAAGAGCCAGCACGAGGTGCGCAAGCTCATTGCCGGCCCGACCGTGTTCATTTGCGACGAGTGCGTCGAGCTGTGCATGGACATCATCCGCGAGGAGAACAAATCCTCGCTGGTGAAGTCGCGCGACGGCATTCCGACCCCGAAGGAGATCCGCAAGGTCCTCGACGACTACGTGATCGGCCAGGATCACGCCAAGAAGGTGCTCTCGGTCGCGGTCCACAACCACTACAAGCGGCTCAACCACCAGACCAAGCACAACGACGTCGAGCTCGCGAAGTCGAACATTCTGCTGATCGGCCCGACCGGCTCCGGCAAGACGCTGCTGGCGCAGACGCTGGCGCGCATTCTCGACGTGCCGTTCACCATGGCCGACGCGACGACGCTGACCGAAGCCGGCTATGTCGGCGAGGACGTCGAGAACATCATCCTCAAGCTGCTGCAATCCGCCGACTACAACGTCGAGCGCGCGCAGCGCGGCATCGTCTACATCGACGAGATCGACAAGATCAGCCGCAAGTCGGACAACCCCTCGATCACCCGCGACGTCTCGGGCGAGGGCGTGCAGCAGGCGCTGCTCAAGATCATGGAAGGCACCATCGCCTCGGTGCCGCCGCAGGGCGGCCGCAAGCACCCGCAGCAGGAATTCCTGCAGGTCGATACCACCAACATCCTGTTCGTATGCGGCGGCGCCTTCTCCGGGCTCGAGAAGATCATCTCGGCGCGCGGGCGCTCGACCTCGATCGGCTTCGGCGCCAAGGTGATGGCGCCGGAGGACCGCAAGGCCGGCGAGATCTTCCGCGAGGTCGAGCCCGAGGATCTGTTGAAATACGGCTTGATCCCGGAATTCGTCGGCCGGCTGCCGGTCGTCGCCACGCTCGAGGATCTCGACGAGCCCTCGCTCAAACTGATCCTCACGCAGCCGAAGAACGCGCTGGTCAAGCAATACCAGCGGCTGTTCGAGATGGAATCGATCGATCTGACGCTGGCGGAAGAAGCGCTGGGCGCGATCGCCCGCAAGGCCATCGACCGCAAGACCGGCGCGCGTGGCTTGCGCTCGATCATGGAGGGCATCCTGCTCGATACCATGTTCGATCTGCCGAGCCTCGAGGGGGTCGAGGAGGTGGTGATCTCCAAGGAGGTCGTCGAGGGCACCGCGCGCCCGCTCTAC
>Ga0137388_10001339_pt1 | contig 14819 bp, 16 predicted proteins | sample 15con2h14AmetaG_FD_104644 | JGI IMG/M metagenome (GOLD analysis project Ga0137388, IMG submission 104644) | Vadose zone soil microbial communities from Angelo Coast Range Reserve, California, USA - 15con2h1.4A metaG | ecosystem: Environmental > Terrestrial > Soil > Vadose zone > Saprolite...
CCCCTTGAAGGCGACATCGGTGGCGCGCTCGCCGGCTCTGGCCTGCGCGATCAACTCGGGCAGGCCGCGGTAGCCGTCGGGCCCGATGACGAGGTCGACCTGCGGGACGCGCTCGAGCAGCTTCGGACCGAGCCGCTGCGCCATGCATCCTACGACGCCCAGCACGTCACCGGGGCGCTTATAGCGCTTCAGCTCCCCCATGCGTCCCAGGACCCGCTGCTCCGCGTGATCCCGCACCGCGCAGGTATTCACGAGCAGCACGTCCGCCTCGGCGGGATCCTCCGTGCGCACGTAGCCCTCACGTCCCAGGACCCCGAACATCAGCTCGGAATCCGAGACGTTCATCTGGCAGCCGTACGTCTCGATGTACACGCGGCGCATCGCTAGTTGACCGTCACCTCGAACCGGGGACGTCCGTCCCACAGGTCCGTATGAAGATAGACGCTCAGATAATCCTCCGTCATCACCTCGATTTGACCCTTCCGGTGGCCCGTGACGACGCCATCAGCCGCCTGCCCTGTGCGGCTTTGACGATGGGCCACCGCCTTCGCCTCGCCCAGCTCCCGCAGCTCACGTGCCCGTTCGCGAATCACCTCTGGCGGGAGTTGACCGGGCAGGCGGGCAGCCGGCGCGTCAGGACGAACGGAGAACGGAAAGACGTGCAAATACGTAAAGGGCAACGCGTGTAAGAGCGTGAGTGATGCTTGGTGATCTGCGTCCGTCTCGCCTGGGAAGCCGGCAATCACGTCCGCGCCCAAACCAAAGACCGGCAACCGCTCCGCGAGCCACTCGATCCGCGCCTGGTACGATCCCGCCGTGTACCAATGTCGGCCCATGCGCTTCAGCACGCGATTGGAACCCGACTGCAGAGGCGCGTGGAGGTGCGCCGCCAGGTTGCGGGGCGCATCGATGAACAGCCGGGCGAGGGTATCGTCGACCTCGGTGGCTTCGACGCTGCCAAGGCGGAAGCGGACGGACGGCACGCCCCCTATCAGGGCTTCGACCAATCCCCCGAGCGAACGCACGACGCACGACGCACCACGCACGTCTGTTCCATACGTCCCGATGTGCACTCCGGTCAACACCACTTCGGCATGATGCTCGGCCAATTGTCGTGCCTCTTCAATCAGCTCTGAGACGCCGCGCGAGCGATTGTCGCCGCGTGCGAGCGTTGTCGCGCAGAAGGTGCAATGCTCGTCGCACCCGTCCTGGATCTTGAGTAAGGCCCGGGTTTTGGTACTACGTAGGGGCGCAGCATGCTGCGTCCCTACATCATCGAACCCCGCCGCACGCAATACCATCGCCGGATCCGCATTCGCCACCACCGCGCGCACCGACGGCAATGCCGCGATCACCCCGTCGTCGAGAGCCGCCGCGCAGCCCATCACGATGGTTTGCGCATGGCCGCGTTTCGCCACATGGCGGACCAGGCGACGCAGTTTGACTTCACTCTCATTCGTGACGGTGCAGGAATTGATGACGGCGAGATCGGCGAGAGCGGGATCGTCCACGACCGTCGCACCGCTCGCGTCGAACGCCTGACGCACGCGGTCGGTGTCGTACTGGTTGGCCTTACATCCGAATGTGTGGAAGTAGACGTTCACGGCCGCACGGTCAGCCCCAGCAGAAACGTCCAGACGCGCTCGTTGAGTCCCGTGCCGCTGCGCTGTAGCCGCTCGAGGCCGATGTCGAGGCGGCCGCGGCCACCGGAGAACTGCCGGCCGAGTCCCGCGGAGTATCCGACCTCGGTCGGTGTCTTTCCGACCCCGAACGGAAGCTGCCCGCCCCGGAGGCCAAACCGGAACGGCGATGCCGCCGATCCGATCTCCGCGCCCACCGACCAATTGAATGTGTCGTGCGCGTTGGCGATCGATTGGACGGCGCCCCAGTTGCGCCACGTGAGGCTCCCCGCCACGCTCGCCCGTGCCCCCGCGCGCCATTGCAGGCCGGTGCCGTACATCAACGGCAGATCGTTCTCCGCCACGGTGTGGCCGCCGACGTCCGCGCGCAGTCTGGAGTCGGTCCGGAACCACCCGGCAACCCGGAGGTCGGACGTGACGTCGAACAACAAGCTGGCCGATCCGCCCGTTGCTCCATAGGCGACTTCGTCGCGCGCCGTCGTCGTGCGGTAGTTGGCGGTGTCGGCGAAGCTGCGCGTGGCATTGACGCGCGTCGAGCCGGTGATGCGATGCAGGCCCAGCCCTAGCGCCAGACGGCTGTGCAGGCGAGCCGCGACCGCGATCCGCAGATCCGCGATGGCCCCATCGCTCGTTATTGCGTCGGTGATCGGCTGCTGCACACCACGCAGATCGATCGTATCCTGGATGACGACGCCGAACGAGCGGTCGAGATACGTCGAGAACCCGCCGCCAACGACGATGCGCCGGGTGACGGGTCCGGCGATCACCATCGCCGGAAAGCGCGTCCCACGCAGCGACGACTGCACGCCACTCGCATCGACTGAGCGCCACGACGTACCGCTCGTGAAGCTCGCGCTCAGTCGCCGCACGTCAGCGAGGACGGCGTCCGTGAGCGGCGAGAACGCGTCGAACGGCGCGAAAGCACCACCGGTGGTTCGCGCCCGCACGCTTTCCAACTTCCCTGGCGTTCCCAGCCCTCGAATACCGAACTGGGAGTCCTGGGCGGCCAGACGGCCTGACGGCCAGACGGTCGCCAGGATGATCAGACCGAGGAGGGCAGCGGCCGTCCGGCCGTCCGACCGTCCGACCGTCACGGCTCACCAAACCTGAAGCGCTTCACGTACGTCACGTGAAGACCAGGGCGAAATGCGGGCGCCCGGGAAGAATAGAACCGGATCTCGGTATAGGACGTCGCCTCCGGCACCTGCCCAAGGATAAACGCCGTCGCAATCGTCGTGTCGAGCGACCACGCGCGTACGAGATTGGTGAGCTCGATGTTCACGGTGTCCGAGGCTCCGATGTGGATGGCCCTGCTGCCATACAGCGTCGAGTTCGTGCCGAGCGGCGACTTCGCGCCCAGGTCCGCGAGGACCGGTCGCACCAGGATGCGGAACGAATCGCTGGGCGCCCCCTGCACCGCGCTCACGGGAACAAGAATGAGCGTCGCCCGCACGACGTCGATGCTGTCGTGCAGGAACGCGGGCATCGCGACGCGCAGCAGCGCCCGCGCCGCGGGCACGCCACCGACCGCCAGATTGCTGTCGAGCGCCGCCGACGGGGGATCGAACACAAAGCTGTCGAATAGGGGCGTCTGCGTTTGATTCCCGAAGACGACACTGTCGGGCTGCGTGCTCACCGTATCGGGGATGGTGTGGTGAAAGAATCGCTGCAGGGCTGGAGGGCGCCCCGCCTCATTCGTAGCGAGGGCGATGCTCGCGAGAGAATCGGCCGCAACGCGGACCCCAAAGCCCAGCTGTCCGCTGTCCGCTTCCACCACGGGCGCTTGCACGCTGTCCAGGTGAAAGTAGAGATCCAGGATCCGGCCACTATCGCGGACTGCCAGGATATGGCCCCCGCCATCCCGGTATGTCGTATCGCCGTAGAATCTCCGCTCGAGGGAGTCCGCTTGGACCGTATCGATGAACGCCGGACTGGCGAGCAGTGCGCTGACGTTCACACTGTCGACGACGGGCGCGGTGAACGCTGCCTCGAGCGACGCGAACGTGGACGTCGAGTCTGAGGTGACGGGCACGTGATACAGCCTGATGCGCAGATTCGTCGCCAGGGTGTCGCGGCGGACGATCGACAATCGGAACCGCACGGAGTCCGGGATGATCGGCGTCGTTGTGGTGTCCCCGGTCTTCACCGTCACGCGCGTGGCAGCCTTGGACAACACAAAGAACGCCCGGCTGTCCACAATCCCAGGCAGATCCGCGACCGACATCGCCTCGGCGCCATAGCTCGGCACGTACCCGCGGAACGACGAATCACGCTCGATGATCGTCGTGAAGATCGTATCGCGGATGGCGATCGAATCGGTCGGGCAGAAGTTCGGACACGAGCCCGGCGCGGTCACCTGCTCCGTGCACGCCGCCGCCGCGAGTAGAAAGAGGAAAGCGAGTTGCCGCGTCACCGGTCCAGCGTCTCCTTCGTAAAGGCATCGGGCAACAGCGCGGCCAGCGTCCAGCGCTTCTCCGTAGCCGGCCCAACCGCCGTCACCTCCAGATCCAGCCCGAACTCCGCTAGCAGCTGCCGGCAGGCGCCACACGGCGCGGCCGGCGGATCCACCTCGGTCGTGACGACGATGCGCTTGAGTTTGCGGGCGCCGCCTACCACCGCCGCGCCGAGCGCCATCCGCTCCGCGCAGATCGTGAGCCCGTAGGACGCGCTTTCGACGTTGCAGCCGACATACACGGTGCCGTCGGCCGCTTCGATCGCGGCCCCCACGTGAAAGTTGCTGTACGGCGCCCATGCGTGCTGCATCGCCTCCCGCGCCTGTTTCACCAGGTCCTTCACGCCGAAACGTCCTTGAGAAACGACGTGCCCGCCGCGAGCGCCGGCAATCCGAAATACTCGCCCACTGTCTGCCCCATATCGGCGAACGTGCGGCGTGCGCCGAGCGGCACGGGATGCACCTTCGGCCCGAGCACGAGCAACGGCACCACTTCGCGCGAATGATCGGTCGACGGCGTCGTCGGATCGTTGCCGTGATCGGCGGTGAGCATCACCAGATCGTCCGGCTGCAGCCGCGCCAGCAGCCGCGGGATCCACGCGTCCAGCTCTTTGAGACCCTGGTGAAACCCCGGCACGTCATTGCGGTGCCCCCATGTCTGGTCGAATTCGATCACGTTCACGAAGACGAATCCCGTCTCCAGGGTCTCGAGCGTTCCCTCGATGCGCCGGTAGGCGTCGGCGTTCGTGGGCGTGTGCTCACTGGTGATGTTCCGGCCCGCGAATAGATCGTCCACCTTCCCGATGCCGATTCTCGTGACGCCGGCATCGGCCATGACATCGAGCAGCGTCGTGCCGGTCGGCGCGATCGAAAAATCCTTCCGATTGGGCGTCCGGCGGTAGTCCCCTCGCGCACCTTCGAATGGACGCGCGATCACCCGGCTGACCGCGTGCTCACCGATGAGCATCTCGCGCGCGACCGTGCACGCCTGATACAACTCGGGCAGCGGCACGGTCTGTTCGTGCGCCGCCACCTGAAAGACCGAATCGGCGGACGTGTAGACGATCCATTTTCCGGTCCGCTGATGTTCCGCGCCGAGCTCGTCGATAATCGCGGTGCCCGACGCGGCTTTGTTACCCAGCCAACCACGTCCGGTGCGCCGCGCGAACTCGTCCAGCATTGGAACAGGAAACCCCCGCGGGTACGTGCGAAACGGCTTCTTCAGCAACACCCCGCAGATTTCCCAATGCCCCGTGGTACTGTCCTTCCCCGCAGATGCGGGGCGTGCGACCCCGTGTGCCGCCGTTGGGCTGACCCCGGGCGCAAACCCGGGGAGGACAGCTCCTTCGCGACACTTTCCCAGTCCCAGCTTCTCGAGATTGGGCAGCTTCAATCCGCCGACGGCGCGCGCGACGTTGCCGAGTGTGTCGGAACCGGCGTCCCCGTACGCGACCGTATCCGGAGCGGGCCCGGTGCCGAGCCCATCCAGGACGATGATCGCGGCGCGGCCCGTTCCGGATCTCACAATTTCACACGGCAACTCGCCGCAGACGCGGGCCCAGTCCCGTCAGGAATTCGTGCTGCACGTCACCACTCCAGTCGGCGATCTCTTTCAGAGTAATGCGCTGCTTCGCGTCTGCGCCGACGATGGTGGCAACATCGCCGACCTGCACTTCGAGGGTGCCGGTTTCGACGAGCGCCATGTCCATCTGCACGAGCCCCACGATCGGGCAACGTTGACCGCGGAGCAGCACAGCGGCTCCGCCACTCGCGAGCATCCGACGCAGCCCGTCGGCATACCCGCAGCGCAGCGTCGCGATCACCGTGTCCCGCTGCGCGGTCCAGCTCGCGTTGTAGCTCGCGGTGTCGCCTTTACCCATCCGCCGCACGCTCAACACTCTGGCTCTCACGCTCACGACTGGTCGCGGCTGCGGCAGATCATCGGCCGCGGAGCCGCCGTACAAAAAGATCCCCGGCCGCACCAGGTCGAACGCGAACTGCTTACCTCGTAGCGCCGCGGCGCTGTTGGCGACGTGCAGCAGCCGCGGCCGCCGCGGCAACCGCGCGACCGCGCCGAGGAACCGCTCGAGCTGCAGCTCCGCCGTGCCGTCCCGTCGCTCGGCGGAGTGGAAGTGCGTGTAGCACCCCTCGAGCGACGGCGTGTCCACCGCTACCCCCAACTCCTCGATCTCGTCCCAGCGCACCCCGGCGCGTCCCATTCCCGTATCGATCTCGATATGGAAGGGGCGCTCGCCGCGCGTGGTCCATTCGAGGATGCTGCCGGCGTCGCCGAGCGCCGGCGTCAATTGATGGCGGTCGTAGACGTCGAACAGCTGCGCGCGCGCCGGCATGAAGACGAGGATCGGCCGGGTGATGCCGGCCGCACGCAGCTCGGCACCTTCGTCGATCGTGGCGACGCCGTAGCCCCAGGGATCGAGCTGTTCGAGGGCCTTAGATACTAGGACGGCTCCGACCCCGTACGCATTGGCCTTGACGACAGGGAGGAGCCGAGTGCCTGCTATCTTTGCTACCGTTCGGGCGTTGTCGACGAGGGCTTCCACGTCCACTTCCACCCAGGCCTCGCCCTTCGTTGACACGCTCACTGGCGCGGGTATGATACCCGGCCCGGAGGCTAAATGCAAGGCGATTCAGCGCTTGGACGTGCTCTGGGACTCGTGCGCGAGTTGCGCCAGCGGTGTCCCTGGGACCGAGCACAGACCCCGCAGACACTCCGTCCCTATCTGGTCGAGGAAGCGCTCGAGCTCGATCACGCGATCCAGACCGACGATCCGGAGGCGATGCGCGACGAGCTGGGTGACATGCTGCTCCATCTCGCGTTTCAGATCGTGATCGCCGAAGAGCGGTCGCAGTTCAATGCGGAAGTGGTCACGCACACGCTGGAAGAGAAGATGTGGCGGCGGCATCCGAATCTCTTCGGTGAGGGTCGTGCCGGCCGCGGCGATCACGCCGGGTGGGAGCTCGTGAAGCGGCGCGAGCCGCGCGCCGGCGGGAAGCGCGGCACACTCGCGGGCCTGCCGCCGACCTTACCTCCTCTCCTCATGGCGTATCGGCTTCAGGAGCGCGCTGCGGGAATCGGGTTCGATTGGCCGGATACCAAAGGTCCGATGGAGAAAGTGAAGGAGGAGATCGGGGAGCTCGAGCGGGAAACGGGAAACGGGAGACGCGAAAGGATCGAAGAAGAAATCGGTGACTTGTTGTTCGCGGCCGTGAATCTCGCGCGCAAGCACGGGATCGAGGCCGGTCAGGCGCTCGAGCGCGCGAATCTGAAATTCCAGCAGCGATTCGAGAAGGTAGAGAAGCTCGCCGAGGAGCGCGGCTTGGAGATGGGCCGCGCGTCGCTCGAGGAGCTCGACAAGTTGTGGGACGAGGTCAAATCACGGCGGTGATATGGTCCTAGTGACTCCGTCGCACCATGACGACTCCTTGGTGGGTCATTGGCTTTGCATCGCCGCGCGAATACCGGCGGCGAGTGCGGTCACATCCCCCTTCAGCAGGCCACGCCACCCAACCGGAGAGCGCGCCAGAGACATGACGTCCATCTTCGTGATCGGAATCCCGTTGATCGTCATCGCCATTCTATAGACCACGTGCACCGTGTCGGCGCCCTCGTTCAAGTGGCCAAGGACCTGCACCTTGGCGCTCCGCAGTAATTCGGCGACATCGGCGTCCTGCGTCGTCGTTCGCATCAACGCCGCGAAGACGGCGGTATCGGAAAGCGCTTGCGCCTGCTGCACCGTGGTGACGCCGAGGAGCTGTTGCCGAATCGGGCCGGCATTGGGTGCCTCAAACACGCCGGAGAGCAGCTGGCGCATCTCCTTGAGCGCATTCTGATGCATGAGCGAAGCCATCCCGTTCCAGTCTGCCGCGCGCATCGCTCCGACGAAACGTTCGGTCACCTGCTCCGGCGTTTCGGCGGTCTGAGTTGGGACAGTTTGCTGCGCTTGCGGGACGCGGGCGGTAAGCACCACCAACGACAGGACAGCTACTGACACACGCATACCACCTCCGGTAATCAAGGACATCTCACCTGCGCGCTGGCCGCGGCAACCTCGCAGAGAACCAGGACAGCGAAACACGCGCGAACCAAAGTTCTCATGAAGCCTCCCTGCTAGGGTAGCAGTCGCTCGTAATACCTGAGCGGCGTGCCCTTATAGACGACCCGGCCGCGCTCCGTGAATCCCCAGCGAGCGTAGAAGCCCCCTGCCCCGGCCTCGGCATCGTAGGCATCGAGCCGGATGGCATCAGCCGGCCATGCTTGGGCCACGGTGCACGCGTCTGCGAGTGCCAGCTTTCCCAACCCTTGCCGTTGATGCGAGATCGACACGGCCATCCCAGTGAGATACAGCGGTCGCTTCACCCGCGTAAAAAAGGAGATGTCGATCGCCCAGGGTTTCTTCGTGGCCAGCCGCAGCACCGTCAGAATACGCTTGCCGTCTCTCCCGACGCGCACCCGTGCGTGACGCTGCGCCACTGCCGCGCCGCGCTCGCTGACCAGCGACGACCAGTGGCCCGGGCCAAAACGGGCTGTGAGGGCACCGGCCACGGCGTTCTGGAGACCGGCAATGACCGCCACGTCATCGAGTGTGGCGTCACGAAACTTCAACGTCACACCGAATCCTACGCCCGGCCTTCGATCCGTTTCGTGATCGCCTCGGCGGCGGCGTCCGCGATATCGAGCATCGCGCCGACCGCGGCGCGAATGGTTTGGATCAACTCGAACAGCACAGGCCGGCTCGGCGCTGGAGTACGACGCTGCCGTAGCGGGACCGGCTCGCGAGGTGGCGGCGGAGGAGCATCGGTCCCCACAGCTGTCGGTGGCCGGCGTGCAGGAGGGACCAGCTCCCCTTTCGCCTGCGTTGGACGCTCCAACTCCTCTTCAGGAGGTTTCGGTTTACGCGGTTTCTTGTCTTTTCCCATTAGTCAGCCCAGCCTAACTGATGACACTTGTGAGAGAGGCTTGCACACACGCAAGTCGAGTCGCACCGGCCGATCCTCTAGCTGCCAATCCGCCGCTCTTCCCGAGCCTTGCTGAGCAAACGCTCCGCGAAATCAAGACGCTCCTGTGTTTCTGCCAGCTCCTGCTGGAGGTCCTCGACACGACGTTCAACGGCCTCGAGGCGCTCGGCGGTGTCCGCCGGTAGCGATTGAGGACGAGTGGCACGCAGACGCGCGAGCCTGAGGACCGTGAACGCGGGAATCCCCACGAATATCAGGAGCGCGGCAAGAAAGACAGGTGGTTCCATAGGCCTTTCTCTCCTTAATCTACGCGCTCCGCAGCTCTAGGCGCGTCTTAGGTGGCTCCACGAACCCGCGCGGCTTGCACGACATGCCACAGCGCAACGGAGGCGAGGGCTCGTGTTCTACCATCCTGATCCATGATCCCCAGCTCACGTTCTGCGTGGCGCAGATAGCCTGCGACGTCCGCTGACGAGCTCCCTGCCTCGACCATTCCCTTGATGGCGGACACATAGGTGCGCAGCGCCGGTCCATCCGCAACCGGATCCTTTTGCACGTAAATCGCGAGAACCCGATTCAGTTCAGGGTCGACCGGCTGCCCGCGATCAACCCAATTACCTGCATCTCGTCTGGTCATATAGCGCTCATCGAAGTTCTGGCCGAAACGGCTCGGCGACTATTTGGAACGCATCCTCGTAAACGACATATCCCGGCCGCCGTGTACGCAACGACCGGCGCGCCAAAGGCGGAACATCGCGACGTACACAACCCACCCACTCGCGCCTCAGTCCTTGTACGGATCGAACTCATCCGCCCCAGCCATGACCACGATCAGCGGCCGCAGCGTATGCAGCACCTCCACGGTCGCTCCCTGAGCCTCGAGCACGTCCGGCAAACGGCGATACACGTGCGGGCTTTCGTCCGTGCCGCCGCCGCGCAGCAACACGCCCTTCTTCTGCACCCACTCGTGCATCATCTCGCGCGAGATCGCGCCCGGCTTGAGCACCTTGCCCTTGCGCGTGCGCTTCCCCGCGGCTGCCGTGCGGCTCATGACGCGCCCCGCCCCGTGCACGGTCGAGTACAGCGCACGTGCCTGCAGCTCCCGCGTCGCCGCGTCGGCCGGCGTGGCGCCCTGCAGAATCACGGCGTTGTCGCCCATCGAGCCGCCGACGAACCCCTTCTGTCCAGGAAACGCCGGCGTCGCGCCCTTGCGGATGACATAGAGCTTCTCGCCGCTGTGCTCTTCGATCCAGGCGAAGTTGTGATGGTTGTGCACCAGCTCCACCTCGCGCCCGCCAAGGATCGAGACGACCTTGCGCGCCACCCACTCGCGGCCGGCATAGGCGTAGCGCCCGGCGAGATTCATGAGCTGCCAGTACGCGTCGCCGATCGGGGCATGCACGTCGAGCAACGCCTCACGCTCGGGCGCGCGCTCGCCCCACTGCTTGTTCTGCGAGAGCGCGAGGAACCCGTGCGCCACGCCGAAGCCGAAGCCGCGCGAGCCGAAGTGCACACCGGCCCAGACATGGTCTTCCTCATCGGCGAACACGTCGACGTAGTGATTGCCGCTGCCGACCGTGCCGAGCTGCTCGCGCGCCTTGGCGCGTAGACGATCGCGCTCGTGCCTGTCCGGCACCGCATCCCACGCCGGATCCTCGAAGAGCGGATCGTCGGTCGGCGCATCGTCAGCGCGGTTCCTCAAACCCACACCGAACGACAGCGACGCCTGGATCTCGTCGGCCAGCTCGCGCAGCCGCCCCTGGATCTGCGGCAACTGCAGATCGGTGCGGATCGCGGCGTTGCCGCACGCGATGTCGAATCCCACCCCTACGACCGAGACCTTGTCGCGATACGCCGCGACGCCGCCGATCGGCATCACATACCCCAGGTGTCCGTCCGCCATGAGCGCGGCACGCTCGGCGCGGCTCGCGACGTCCCGGAGCTGCTCGAGCGTATTGGGCTCGTGTTTTCCGAAGATTTCAACGTGCTCCATAGCCATCTCCTTGATCATACCATGCCGGGATGGGAGGGACACCCAGCCCGCGTGCCCACCCCGGCGCCTCGTCACCCAGCCATCGTTCATCCCTCCGAGGCCCGGCCGAGCGTTCCATCCGCTACGGGAGTCGCGGTCCTTCGCGGACTTCCCCCCCGGACCGGGCCAAAAACAATTCGCCCCATCGCGTGACGGCACGGGATGGGGCGAGCGCGAAAACTCAAGGAATCGCGTGCTTTAGCGCTGTGCTCCCGTGCCGAATACACCTCTATCTAGGCAGGCTCGAAACGCGAGCCTCCCCCTACCGACTTCCGTCGGGCTGATCGACTTGGAGTGCGCTGCAACCAACATTGTTAGCCTCCTGAAAACAAAAATCGCGTCACCGTGGCCACACCTCGAGCAGCCAAAAGTGTCAATCATCTGCCGGCCGTTCACCGTAGGATGTAGTGTTCTTCCTCATTGTTGATTCGCGGCGACTTCCGCGTCAGACAGCATCTTTTGCAACTCCGGTTTACTGATGAGCCGACCGTTCAAGATGACGGCCGCGATCTTCTGCGTGTTCCTTATGTTATCTAGCGGGTTGGCTTCTAGCAGGATGAGATCGGCGGTCTTCCCCAATTCGACAGTGCCGAACGCGTCGGTCATCCCGAAGTACCGGGCTGGGTTCAGCGTCGCCGTCTGCAAGGCTTCCATCGGCGTCAGCCCCGCCTCGACAAACTCGGCGAGTTCGTCGTGCAGGCTGAAGCCTGGCACAGAGTACTCGTTGGCTCCGGCATCCGAACCGGCTAAGATGCCGACTCCCGCTTGCTGCATATCCCTCACCAGTTGTGGCAGCCGTTCGTAAAATGCCTGGAGCCTCGCCTGACGTTCCGGCCGCCTCTGATCCTGAAGACTCCTGCTGTTCCAATACACTCTGAACCGTTTTGGGTAGTATCGAACCCGTGGATCGTTCATGAGTGCGCTATCAAAGGAATGTGCATGCCGCCAGTTGTTGTGGAGCGTAGGGCATTGCCACGTGCCGTTCCTGCGAAAGCGCGCGAAGAGCAGAGCGCATTTCTCTTTACTGAATGAAGCGAGCACCGCCGGGTCACCACGGACAAGCGGAGTGACGGGCGCGTTCGGATCATCGTAGGTCTCCGCAATCTCTCTTCTGAACGCGTCTTCGTTGGTGGAGCAGGACAACAGAATACCTATCATGTGCTCGACGCTCTTCTGCCCGGCATCCGACGCTTCCGCCGCGGTGATCAACTCGGGGATGTGACCGGCGAAATCAATGCCCAGCCTTTTGGCTTCGTCGGCTATTCCGAAATACGCTGGGCGCGGAATTGAGTTGTACACCTTGATGAAATCTGCCCCGCGTCTGGAGAGGCTCCGAACCGCGGCGCGCCCTTCTGCCTCGGTCGTAACCTGAACAGTGCCTAACCAGACCGCGAAGTTTCCGTCAACCAGAGGGCCAGACATGAAGATCCGGGGGCCCAGCATCTGACCGAGAGTGATCCTCTGTCTCCACTGTTGTAACTGCTCAAGGCTCCCGCCCATATCGCGCACCCCGGTGATGCCGTTTGCGATGAGAAGCGGGAAGATCATCTCCTTTTCTTCGAGTGATACGTGAAGGGGCCATAGTTCCGAATCATCCAGATGGATATGCATGTCCCACAGCCCGGGTATTAAGAACTTGCCGGTCCCGTCTACCACCCGCGCGCCATCTGGAACATTGAGCTTCGTCGATTTTTCTATCGCCGTGATGCGTCCTCCCGAAATCACGACCGTCATATCGGGTTTGGGCGGCGCGCCGGTGGCATCAATGATCGTTACATGGACAAAGGCCAGGGGGCGTGATGGGACGACTGGCCTTGTCTGCGCGATGATTAGTGCAGGGAGCAGAGTCGCGAACACGACTAAGAGCGTTTTTCTCACTAGGCTTTATCACCCGTTGCAAACACAAGCCGTCTAACGGATCGCGCTTAAGCTGCGGCGCCCAGCTTGAACGTTCACAAACGGAATTCTACTACAACGTACTTCAGGAGGTCCACCGGATTCCTTGGGGACGGGCGCCGGCAGCTTCAAGCGCGGGTTAGGCGCCGCGCGCCCCTTAAAACCTGATGGAGAGCATTAAGCCGGCACCCCGCGGCGTCAGCGTTGCATGGACGCCCGCGACAGGAAGAGAAGACCAGCGCTCGTGAACGGAGGATCCAGCGAGCGCCCCCAACAACGCACCGAGTCCACCGCCGAGGATTCCGAGCATCCCGGCCTTTTCGCCGGCTGTGAAGCGAATAAATCCGGATTGATCGTCCCCGGAAGCAACGCCAGCGATCGCCCCCAGCGCCGTCCCGATCACGAATCCCTGTAGCGCCTTGCTGCCCGCGCTCGATTTCACACTATCGCTGACTTCCAGCCGCGTGATTGCGCCTCGCTTGATCGAGACTGCGTGCGTTGTGTCTGCCAGTCGCAAGCGCAGGGAGTCGTCATCCAGTGCGAGGATCGTCCCAATAACCCAGGACGAGCTCGACTCCGTCTGGAGCCGGATGCGTTTGCCGGGACCGAGGGAGCCGGGTGCTTGCGCGGCAAGATAGGGCGGCAGTCCTAGGGCCAACGCGAGAGTGACGAGTGCGGCACGACGCATAGACGACTCCTGTGAGAGAGGCGTCATCGTAAGCCGGCTGGGTCAAGCGGGCGTCAAGCGAAGGGGGAGCGAGCGCCTAACGGATGGCGCTTAAGCTGCGGCGCGCTGACGAAAGAGTAGTCATTCCCTAGTCTACGCGCGCCGCCAGCTTCAAGCGCTTGTTAGGCCGCTGCCAGCCAATCATCGGGCCGTCACAGCCCCTACCGTCCGGCGATTTTCATCAACGTGATACGCTGAGGCATGAAAGTCGCCAAGCCGCTCGCGACACCCTCTCGTCTGAGCGCTTCCCTTCAGTGCGGTAGCTCCTGAAGCCAGCGAAGCACGAGCGCCTCGAGCTCGACCCGCCGGTCGGACCAGGAGTGATCGGTCGCGACGTGAACCGTCGTCACGCGCATGTTGCCTCGCGCGCGGAGAGACTCGGCAAGTGCGGTCGCCGGCGGGGCGAGGCCATCATCGGCGGTCAGCACGAGCAGCGGCAGCCGCACTAGGCCCGCGACCGCGTGATCCCAATTGAAGGCTTCCGCATTCGCGATCAACTCGTCCGCCTCCTCGTCTGCCGTCACGCCGGCGAGCGATTCCATGTTGTCGCGCATTGTCTCGACGAGCCGCACTCGCGCCGTATCGCCCCGCTGTCCGATGCGTCCCATATTGACCGCGGAGATAAGAATCGCGCCGCGCAGGTCGTGGTCGTGCGCGGCGGTCATCGCGGTCACCCACCCGCCCATGCTGTGGCCGGCGAGCACCATGCGGGTGGTATCGATCGCCAGCGCGCGCACATTCGCGGTGTCGCGGAGATACGCGACCACCGCGTCCGCATCCTCGAGCGTGTACGCGAACCGGAAGGAGCCGGGGCTCCCCCATGAGCCGCGGTAGTTCATGGTGATCGCGTTCCAGCCAGCGCGTCGGACCGCTTGTGCCAGATCGAGGTTCTTCTCGTTGCCCGGGAGCCCGTGGAGAAGGACGAACGTGGGGTGCAATCCGGGGCCGCCGGCGAGGTAAGCCACACCATTGATCCGGACCTCGCCGGAGGAGATGTGCAACACCACCATGCGCGCTGGGTACTTGGCGTCGTGCGGCGGATCCGTGAAGATCGCACGCGGAAGCTGCTGCGCCGTGAGGGGTGAGGCCATGCCG
>Ga0137388_10001340_pt1 | contig 14819 bp, 7 predicted proteins | sample 15con2h14AmetaG_FD_104644 | JGI IMG/M metagenome (GOLD analysis project Ga0137388, IMG submission 104644) | Vadose zone soil microbial communities from Angelo Coast Range Reserve, California, USA - 15con2h1.4A metaG | ecosystem: Environmental > Terrestrial > Soil > Vadose zone > Saprolite...
ATCGGCCTCCTCTCCGGCGTTGCGTTAAGTGGCGACGGCATGCAGCAAGGTTCGATGGGCGTTGCCTGGGGCGACTATCTCCACGAAGGCCGCTTGTCGATGTTCGTGACCAATTTTGTCGAGCAGGGATCCACGCTGTATCACAACTTGGGAAAAGACACCTTCGCCGACGTCAGCGTGCGCGCCAAGGTGATGAAGCCCACCTATCCTCTCGTCAGTTGGGGGACGTCGTTCTTCGACATGGACAACGACGGCTGGCTCGATCTGTTCGTGGCCAGCGGACACGTTTATCCACAGGTCGACTCCATCCCCGGAGGAACGCCCTACCGCCAGCCCTTAGTCCTATTCCGCAATCACCGTGATGGCACCTTCGAAGATGTTTCCTCCGTGCTCGCGAAGCTGCCGGTGCAATCCCGCCGCGGCGCCGCATTCGGAGACATTAATAACGACGGAAACGTGGACATCGTGGTGCTCAACGTGGGTGAGCCGCCTTCGCTTCTTCTGAACCGCAATCAGAGTGCAAATCATCGCGTGCTGTTCAAACTGGTGGGAATGAAGAGCAACAAAGCGGCCATCAGTGCGCGAATCACTGTCAAAGCCGGTTCGCTCGCGCAGTTCGACGAAGTACGAGCAGGCGCCAGCTACCTCTCGCAGAACGATTTGCGCCTGCACTTCGGTCTGGGCGCAAACGAGAAGATGAGCGAGGTCACCATCCGTTGGCCGAATGGCGAAACAGAAACCTTGCGGAATGTCCCGGCGGATTTCATTTACACGATCGTCGAGGGAACAGGGATTCAGCAGAAGGCGGCGCTGCCCGTTTTGCCGCAGCAATGAACTGCTCCCTAAGCTTAAGGCTTTATGTGGGGACAGCCGCCCTCGGCTGTCCGCTGGGCGCAGCCCGGCATCTGTTGTGGTGGCTACGGTCGAGCTTCGCTCGACGGACAGCCGAGGGCGGCTGTCCCCACATGACTTCCTATTCAATGCCCAGCTGTTTCTGGATCTGCTCCAGCGGCACACCCTTCGTCTCCGGGACCATTGTCTTCACCCAAATGAGTTGAAGCACCATCATGCCGGCAAAAAACGAAAAAACGTAACCTGGCGCGAAGGCGGTGACCATTCTCGGGAAGAAAGTTGTGAGCAGGGCAGCGAAGATCCAGTGCGTGAAGCTGCCCAGGGTCTGACCTTCCGCACGGTGACGGTTGGGAAATATCTCGGAGATAAAAACCCAGATGACCGCTCCCTGGCCGATCGCGTGGGCCGCGATGAAGGCGAAAATGCAAACCGGCACGATTGAGAAATGGCCTGTAAAGAAAGCCCAAGCGACCAAACCCAGCGAGGCGATGTAGCCGAACGATCCAATGTATAGAAGGGTACGCCGGCCTAACCGGTCAATCAGCCAGAGGCCGACAAAAGTGAAAACGAGATTGGTGAGGCCAATACCGATGGATTGCAGCAGTGCCGCTTTGGCGGCGAGGCCGGTAAGCTCAAAGATGCGTGGCGCGAAGTACAAAATCGCATTGATGCCCGAGAGTTGATTGAAGAATGCAATCAAGATGGCGAGCAGGATCGGTTTGCGAAGACGTCGCGTCCAGAAATGTCCCGACGAGCCTTGCTCGGAGGACGCAGCGATAATCTCGTCCGCCTCGGCTGCGATCTGGGATGGTGAAGCTTCAGGTTCGATCTGTTGCAGGACTTCGAGACCGGCCTCGCGATCGCCCTTCCTGCTGAGCAGCCAACGCGGGCTTTCCGGAAGTCCGAAGCACAACACTGCATAGAGTAACGAGGGAAACGCGGCCACCCCCAACATCCAACGCCAGGCATTTTCGCCGATGCCCGCCAGCAACGCATTCGAAACGAAAGCGATCAGGATGCCAAAAACGATGTTGAACTGGAACATGCCCGCAAGCCGTCCGCGATGCTTGGGCGGCGCGATCTCCGAGATGTACATGGGGGCAACCACAGTCGAGATGCCGATGCCCAACCCGCCAATGAAGCGCGCGACGATGAAAGTGACAACGTTGGTTGCCAGAGCCGATCCCACCGCCCCGACAAGGTACAGCACCCCAATCCAAAGCAGAGTAGCTTTGCGTCCGAATCGGTCCGCCGGCCAGCCCCCAAGCAGGGAGCCAACCACAGTGCCGTAAAGCGCCGACGCCATGGCAATGCCGTGCAGTCCGGGACTCAGCCCCCAAAGCGTCTGAATGGTTTTTTCAGCGCCGGAAATAACCACGGTGTCGAAACCGAAAAGAAATCCGGCAAGTGCCGACGTGAGCGACCAGAAGAAGATGCGACGATTCATAAAGTGAGTACCGAGTGCTGGAAACTGGAAACTGGAAACTGGAAACTGGATTCAGCCTTTCTTCAGCGGATACCCTTTCTCGCGCCAGTCCCGAATCCCGCCATCCATCGAAATCACATTCGTGTATCCCATCTTCTGCAGATTGTCCGCTGCCAAGGCCGACCGGAAACCGCCGCCGCAATACAGTACCAGTTCCGTGTCCAGCGCGGGCACGCGCGCCTCGATGTCGCGTTCAATCACACCCTTGCCAAGATGAATCGCTCCCGGCAGATGATCCTTGGCGTATTCACTCTCCTCGCGCACATCCACGAGCAAGAGCTTGTCGCCACGATCCATTCTGGTTTTGACTTCATCGACATTAGTCTCGCGAACGCGCGTCCTGGCGTCGTCGACAATCTTCAGAAATCGCGGAGGATGTTGATGAGCCATAAACACTCCTTTGCCAATCACTAGGCGAGGAACATCCTACCAAGTGCCGTGGGATTGTGCATTGTGCTCAAGAGCACAACCACGAAGGACACGAAGGTACACGAAGGGAAACTGGCCTGCCTTCCTTCGTGTAACTTCGTGTCCTTCGTGGTTTCCCGCACTTCAGTTAGCATGAACCCGTGAAGCCGGAGAAAACCACGCGCCGCATCGGTTTGGCACGAGCCCTTTCCAAGCTGGGCTACTGTTCCCGGACGCAAGCCGGGGCCTTAATTCGCGCCGGACGCGTGCGCCTTGACGGAAGCCTTCGCCGTGACCCCGAAACCCCGGTCCACCTGGAGCGCGACCGCATCGCCGTCGACGCGCAAGCGATTGAGCGAGAAGAAAGCATCTATCTCATGATGAACAAGCCGCGCGGCGTCGTGACCACAGCTTCCGACGAGAAAGGACGGAACACGGTCTACTCGTTATTGAACCAAGCACCGGCGGCCGAGGAAGGGAAGAGTCGGTCGCAAGGTACCCCGCACTGGGTCGCTCCCGTCGGCCGTCTCGACAAGGCCAGCGAAGGTTTGCTTCTGCTGACCAACGACTCCGAATGGGGAGCCCGCGTTGCCGCGCCCGAGACCCATCTGGAAAAAACCTACCACGTACAAATTGGCATCGTCGCCGACGAGGATCTGGTTCAGTCCCTAGTGCGCGGATTGAAAAGAGAAGAGGGAGACACGCTGCGCGCCAAGCAAGTGCGCGTCCTGCGGTGCGGGCAGAAAAACTGCTGGCTCGAAATTATTCTCGACGAAGGCAAGAATCGCCAGATTCGCCGCATGCTCGTCGCGCTAGGTGTCGAAGTACTCCGGCTGGTAAGAGTGGCCATCGGCCCGCTGCAACTGGGCAACCTGGCCAAAGGCAAGTTCCGGCCGTTAACCAAAGACGAAAAACAATCGCTCGACCGCGAAATGAGGCGATGAAATGTTCGTAACGACAGCTCCAGCCGCGTAGCGGCGGAATATGATAGCCCGGCACGGAAGTGCCGGGTAGAAGTTGGGAAATTCGAGCGAGTCCCGTTAGGGACGACACGTTTTAACGACGCAAGAATCCACATGCACGCTTTCGACGAACTCACTTTTCTCCCCGCCGTTGTCATGGCGGAACACATCCGCCAGAAACGGATTTCTCCCGTCGATCTGATCGACGCTCATCTCGCGAAAATCGCGAAGCTGAATCCCAAGCTGAATGCTTTCGTGCACCTCGACGCCGACCGTGCGCGCCAAACCGCACACGAGGCCGAAGCCGCAGTCCAGTCCGGCAAACCGCTCGGCCCGCTGCACGGCATCCCCATTAGCATCAAGAGTTCGATCGAAGTTGCAGGCCTGCGCTGCGAAGCCGGAACCCGCCTCCGTCAAGGTTTCGTTGCCTCGCAGGATGCGCCTCTGGTGTCGCGGCTGAAGAACGCCGGCGCGATCGTGCTCGGCGTCACCAACACGCCCGAACTCCTGATGGCCTGGGAAACCGACAACCTGCTCTACGGCCGCACCAACAGCCCGTGGGATCTCGATCGCACGCCCGGCGGCTCAAGCGGCGGTGAGGCAGCCGCAATTGCCGCCAGCATGTCAGCAGGAGGAGTCGGCAGCGACGGCGGCGGATCGATCCGCGTGCCCGCACATTTCAGCGGCATCTGCGGATTAAAACCTACTCCCGGCCGCATCCCGGCCACCGGACACTATCCCACCTCGGCAGGTCCATTCGCGTTGCTAGGCGTCGTGGGACCAATGGCGCGCACCGTCGCAGACGTAAAAGTGTTATTCGAGGCCATGCAAGGTCCCGACGACGGCGATACCTGCTCCGCCCCGGTGCCGTTGCGCTGGCCGAATGAAGATGAAGTCAAGAAACTCCGAATCGGCTATTTCGAAGACGACGGCCGCACCCCTGTGACTCCGGAAACTCGGGCCGCAGTACGCACCGCTGCCGAAGCCCTACGCCGCGCCGGTTTTCAAGTCGATCCCTTCCGTCCGCCGAGACTCGAAGAAGCGCGTCAGCTCTGGCACAAATTCTTTGTGGGAGCGGGCGGAATGCTCCTTCGCCCCATAACCAAAGGGCGCGAGCACGACCTCAGCCCGATCCTTAAACAGTTTCTCGAATGGGCCGCCGCCGTGCCCCCGCACACCGCGGACTCACTGCTCGACGCCTGGATTCGACGCGACGCCGCCCGTGCCCAGTTTTTCACGCAGATGCAGAAGTACCCCATTCTGCTATGTCCCGCCGCCGCGATCCCCGCATTCCGCCACGGTGAGCGCCCTTGGACCATCGACGGTAAAACCGTACACTACCTCGATGCCTGGAGCTATACCGAATGGTTCAACCTGCTCGGCAATCCCGCCGCCGTCGTACCCGTCGGCGAGTCGCCCGAAGGTTTGCCCATCGGCGTGCAGATTGTCGGACGACCGTGGGAGGAAGAGCAGGTGCTGGCAGTTGCGGAAGTGCTCGAGAAAGCCGGCGGAGCATGGCGCAAACCGCCGATCAGCTGAGTTCATCCGATTTCAAAGGTAGTTTTGAAAGGGCACGGTTTACAGCCGTGCCACACGCGACCGCAAAGAATCTGGGCTTCACAGTTGCTGAAAAGCTCGATTGCGGGTCTGTTTTGAAAGGGCGCGGCTTCTAGCCGCGCCGTAACCTGAGGTGACACCCGGTGTGCGAACTGATGCTTGCAGCAAACTGCTCGGCCGCGTGGCCGCTCAGTTGACGATTGGCAGCGCCCCCGCGTCAAGCCTAATATTTTTGTACTATTCCGCCCCCGACTTCAGCTGAGTAACTTGGTGGTCACGCGATTTCAGTCACTGTGGGGGCTGATCTTCGGCGCCATAGGTCATTTCTTCGCCTCTGATGCGAGAAAATTCTTCATCCCAATCGTTTTCGGGCCGAGCTCTCTTCTGGCTCATCGGATTCCTCGTTCTTTCAGCCGCCTATCTCTACACTTTCCCTCAGCCCAATATCTTTTATGCAGTGGTTGTCTTGCTGCACGCCGCCGGTGGTGTGCTCGGCACCATCCTGCTGATCCTCAAGTTGTTCCGGCTACTGCGAATCGGAAGCTGGCTCGCGCGCGCCGGATGGCTGCTGATCGCCGCCGGAGCGGTTCTTGGCCTCGTCCTGATCAAGACGGGCACGCCGCGCAGCGAGTGGAACTGGCTGTATTTGCACATCGCCATCTCCCTCGCTGGAGTCGCTCTCTTGCTCGCCGAGCGACTGGGCAAGACTGGCTGGCTGGCCTCGAACGCGGCCTCAGTCGCACTTCGCGCCGCGCTCTGCCTGGCGATGGTCGCAGCCCTCGGCTACGGTGCCCGCTACGTCCGCGAAAGCTGGCAGACGCGTGGCCGCATCCAGAACCCCACCATGCCTCCCGAGACCATGAATGCTGAAGGCGACGGCCCCGAAGGCTCCTTCTTCCCCAGTTCCGCGCAGGTTTACGGCAAGCAGAAAATTCCCAGCAAGTTCTTCATGGAATCCGACTCCTGCAAGCGCTGCCACGAGGATGTCTATAACCAGTGGTTCAGCTCAGTGCATCACTTCTCGTCGTTCAACAACCAGTGGTACCGCAAGTCGATCGAGTATATGCAGGACACGATTGGCACCAAGCCTTCGAAATGGTGTGGCGGCTGCCACGATCCCGCCGTGCTCTACAGCGGCCTGATGGACACACCCATCAAGCAGATCGTCCATCGCCCCGAATCCCAGGCCGGACTCGGCTGCATGATGTGCCACTCCATCGCCAACGTGAAAAGTACGATGGGGCAAGGCGACTTTTATCTCGAATATCCCAAACTGCACGAGTTAGCGGCAACCCAGAATCCAGTAGCGCGTTCGCTGCATGATTTTCTGATCAAACTGAATCCCGAACCGCACCGCCGGGTATTTCTCAAGCCCTTCATGCGCGAGCAGACCGCTGAGTTCTGCTCCTCGTGCCACAAAGTGCATCTCGATGTGCCGGTGAACAACTACCGCTGGTTCCGCGGCTTCAACGAATACGACAACTGGCAGGCCAGCGGAGTTTCCGGGCAGGGCGCGCGTTCCTTCTATTACCCGCCCAAGCCGCAGCAGTGCGCAGATTGCCACATGCCTCTGGAAGCCTCGAAGGACATGGGCAATATCAACGGCTTCGTGCATTCGCACCGCTTTCCCGGAGCCAACACCGCGGTACCAACTGTGAATGAAGACGCCCCACAGCTCAAGCTGACCGAAGACTTTCTGAAAAACGGCGCGCTTACTGTTGATGTTTTCGCCCTGTCTCCGGCGCAAGAGCCGCTCAAGCCCGGCGCCACAACGCAATCGGACCTTTCAACCACGTTCGCCGTGGGCGAGGAAGCGGAAAGCAAAGTCAACGCAACGACTGCCGGAGAAGTAGCTCCCGTCACTGCTCCTCTCAATCGCGTGCAGCCTCCCTTGCGCCGCGGCGACACGGTGCGCGTGGACGTAGTCGTCCGCACCAAGAAAGTCGGACACTTTTTTCCCGGCGGCACGGTCGACGCCTACGACACCTGGCTTGAGTTGAAAGGTACCGACGACAAAGGCCAAACCATCTTCTGGAGCGGGATGGTCGAGGACAACGGCCATGGCCCAGTGGAAAAGCGCGCGCACTTCTATCGATCACTCCAGGTCGATGCGCACGGCAATCCCATCAACAAGCGCAACGCCTGGGCTACGCGGGCGGTTGTGTACGTGCGGCTCATTCCTCCCGGAGCCGCCGATACGGTCCACTACCGCGTCCACATTCCCGAAACCGCTGGCAACAAGATCACGCTGCACGCCCGCCTGTGCTACCGCAAATTTTCGTGGTTTGGAACGCAGCAGGCTTTCGCCGGGCAGCCTGATCCGACTAAGCCGGATGCAGTTTCTCCCAACTACGATGACAGACTGACTGTGTTCACCGCGTCCCTGAGAGGCGTTTCCGCAAAGCAAGAAAAGATTCCCGACCTGCCCATCATTACCGTCGCCGCGAACGAAGTCACGCTCCCTGTGGTCGCCCACAATGCGCCGGTTCCTGCGCCTCAGACCATCAGCAAAAAAGAAGAGTGGCAGCGCTGGAACGACTACGGAATCGGCCTGTTCCTCCAAGGCGACTTGAAGGGTGCAGCCGCCGCGTTCCAGAAAGTTACTGAAGCCGACCCCACGAATCCCGACGGCTGGGTCAACATCGGCCGCGCCGCTGTGCAGGAAGGCGACATGCAGCGCGCCCGCACCGTGCTCGAAAAAGCATTGTCCTTGAAGCCCGACCTGGCACGCGCCAATTACTTCTACGCCCGCGTCTTACGTTCCGACGGGAACTACGCCGGATCTGCCGAGCGCCTGCGGAAAGTGTTGGCGCAATATCCCCGAGACCGTGTAGCACTCAACGATCTAGGACGCGTCCTCTTCCTGCAACGAAAGTATGATGAAGCCGTGAAGATCCTAACCGGCGTGCTGGCGATTGATCCCGAAGACCTGCAAGCGCACTACAACCTCATGCTCTGTTACAACGGCCTGGGCAACGAAAAGCTAGCCAAAGAACATCAAGCCCGCTACCTGCGTTTCAAAGCCGACGAATCCTCGCAAGCCATCACCGGCCCTTATCGCCAACTGCATCCCGAAGACAACAACGAGCGCCAGGCAGTCCACGAGCACGTGTCAGTTCCACTAATGAACCACGGAGCGACAGCCGCATCGGCTGTCCAACCGAGCAAGGACCATGTGGGGACGGCCGCCCTCGGCCGTCCGGCCGGGCAACGCCCGGCACCAGGTACGATCACGGGAGCTTCCCGCTGATGCGACCAGGCCACCGTGGATTTACATTTGCGCTATCCGAATACTTTCAAAGTACTCGGCGTCATCCTGAGCGCAGCCGTTCTTCAGGCGGAGCGAAGGATCTCGCGCGTATCACCACGGAGTCACAGAGGCACGGACAAATCCAGAACCTCTTTTCTCGAAGCTTCCTCTGTGCCTCTGTGTCTCTGTGGTTAATGATTTTCTGCCTGTCCGCATCGACCTCCGCCCAAGATATCCACTACCGCGACATCACCACTCAATCCGGAATCCACTTCACCCACAACAACGGAGCCTTCGGCAAGAAGTGGCTCCCCGAAACCATGGGCCCCGGCTGCGCCTTCATCGACTACGACAACGACGGGTATCCCGACATCATCCTCATCAATGGCACAGATTTCGCAGGACACACTCACGCCGGCGCGACGACACCCAAGCTCTCCCACAACAATGGCAACGGAACCTTCACCGACGTAACCCGCAAAGCCGGACTCGCCCTCCCCATGTTCGGCCTGGGCGTAGCCGTCGGCGACTACGACAACGACGGCTTCGACGACCTGTTCATCACCGCGTTAGGCCAAAGCCGACTTTTTCACAATAATGGAGACGGCACCTTCACCGACGTAACCAAGTCCGCCGGAATGTGGGGACCAAGTGAGTTCTCGACCAGCGCCGCCTGGGTCGACTACGACCGCGACGGAAAACTCGATCTAGTCGTAGCCAACTACGTCCAGTGGACCGAGCAGACCGATCTCTATTGCACCATCGACGGCGCGCACAAGTCTTACTGCACGCCTGAATCGTACAAAGGCACCTCGCTCCGCCTCTGGCACAATCTGGGCAACGGAAAATTCGAGGACGCCACAAAAAAATCCGGCCTCGGCGATCCAACTTCAAAAAGCCTCGGCATCACAATCCTCGACTACAACGCCGACGGCTGGCCCGACCTACTGATCGCTAACGACACTCAACCCAACAAGCTTTACCTCAACAAGAAAGATGGAACCTTCGAGGAGCGCGGCGTCTCGGCGGGCATCGCCTTCAGCGAAGACGGCGTAGCCCGCGCCGGCATGGGCGCCGACGCCGCCGACTACGACCGCAGCGGACACGCCAGCGTCATCATCAGCAACTTCGCCAACCAGATGGTCTCGCTCTACCACAACGAAGGCAACGGTCTGTTCGTCGACGAAGCCGCGCAATCCGAAGTCGGACGCTCCACCCTGGTCACCCTCGGCTTCGGCTGTTTCTTCTTCGACTACGACAATGACGGATGGCCCGACATCTTCGTAGCCGACGGCCACATCGAAGACCAGATCGAGCGCGTGCAGAAGCGCGTCAGCTACGCCGAGCCCCCGCATCTCTTCCGCAATCTCGGAGGCGGCAAGTTCACCGAAGTGACCGCGCAGATGGGGACAGCCTTCGCCACGCCCAAAGTAGCGCGCGCCGCGGCCTACGCCGACATCGACAACGACGGTTTCCCCGACATTCTGCTCACAACAAACGCCGGCCCCGCGTATCTCTTCCACAACGAAGGCGGAAACAATCACAGCCTGCGCATCAAACTGGTGGGCACGAAATCGAATCGCGACGGCATCGGTGCCATCGTCCGCGTCGTGTCGGGAAGCGACAAGCAGTGGAAGATGCTCCGCTCCGGCTCCAGTTATCTAGCCCAGAGCGAGTTGGTGCTGACCTTCGGCCTGGGCGCGCAAGCGAAAGCCGACAGCATCGAAATCCAGTGGCCCAGCGGCCAAGTCGATAGGCTGACCAACATCAACACGGGACAAACCATCACGGTGCAGGAAGGGAAGGGAGTGATAGGGAACCGCTCCTATGGCAAGTCTCATGTCGAGGTGCCGCATAGATAGTGCACCTCATGAATCTGTCATCCTGAGCGGAGTAATTGGGTTCGCGATAGCGAACCCAATTGCGAAGTCGAAGGATCCCTACCATCACGATGCAACTTGCGGCTCCGCAGGAAACTTTCTTCGCCGCGTTGGCTGCCTGGCGTGAGCGTTCGGGTTTGAGGGCCTTCCGGCAATCGTGCAGCAGTTCGTAGGGATCCTTCGACTCCGTATGGTCGCGCCGTGCGCGCCCATACTCCGCTCAGGATGACAGAACGTTCGAGTTTCTCTGTGTCCCCTGTGTCCTCTGTGGTTAAATCTAACGCAATGAATCTCCGAAGCTCCGCTACTGTGATTAGCATCCTCCTGGCCGGTCTCAGCCTCTTGGCGCCCGAGTCGAAACCAAACCCCATCGAACCCGCCCGCATGAACAACCTGGGCGCCGCCTACATGAACCAGCAGCTCTTCGAGAAAGGCCTCAAAGCCTTTCAGGAAGCCGCCACCCTCGATCCCAATCTCGCAATAGCGAAACTGAACCAGGGCATCGCCTACCTCAACCTGCAGAAAGTCGACGAAGCCAAAGCCGCCCTCGAATCCGCCCTCAAGCAGGATCCCAAAAATCCCAACGCCTGGTACAACCTAGGCCTGCTCGCCAAAAACAGCGGCGACGCGCAAGCCGCCATCGACGCCTTCAAGCGCGTAACCGAGATCGATCCCAACGACGCCGACACCTGGTACTTCCTCGGCACCGCCTACGTGCAAGCCAAGCAGTTTCCCCAGGCCATCGACGCCTTCCAGCACGCCCTGAAACTCAACCCGCTGCATGCCTCCGCCGAGTTCGGACTCTCGCGCGCCTACCAGCAGTCCACCGACGTCGACCACGCCCGCGAGCACCTGAAAAAATTCCAGTACATCACGCAAAATAAAATCGGCGCCCCCATGAGCCTGGCCTACGGCGAGCAAGGCCAGTACTCGCGCGCGGTGGAATCGCCGCAGGTCGCTTTGAAACCGCTCGCGCCGATCAAAGTCCGCTTTGTGGATGTGACGAAGGAATCGGGGATTGTGTCAAAACCGAAGCCTGCCGTCAATCTCGCCAAGCCTTTTTTTGAGCCCGGCACTGGCGCGTGTTTCCTCGATTATGACAACGACGGCAAGATCGACATTTTCCTCGCGGATAACGGTACTCAAGGCGGGATGTCACTTTACCGTAATCTCGGAAATGGCAAGTTTGAGGACGTGACGAAGCAGACTGGACTCGATCCCAACGCGCGAGCGACAAGCTGCACTGCAGGCGACTATGACAATGATGGATACACCGATCTCGCCGCGAGCTCGGATACTGGATTTCTACTCTTGCACAACGAGAAAAATGGAACGTTTAAGAATGTGGCTCCAGCAGCCGGGATTAAAGGAATTGGAACTAACCAACTGGTGGGTATCGCCGGGATGGCCTTCATCGACTATGACCATGACGGCGACTTAGACCTTTACACGGCAAGCGGGATTGTGCAGTTCGTTGGTTCTGCATCCAGCAGTGCAAGCGCGATGTGGCGTAACAACGGCGATGCAACTTTCACTCCGATCGATATTGGTATCTCCATTCCTGTTTCAGCGGCGAATGCGATCGGTACCGACTACAACAATGACCGGGCCGTCGACCTTGTGGTTGCAGACTGGGCGGGAGGGACAGTTTTCCAAAATCCTAGGGAGGGAAAGTTTAGTGCTATCCACCCTTTTTCTCGCGTACCAATCAGCGACAAGCCAATTGATTACAAGTCTAATGAGGTCCCAACTGTGGGCGTTGCGGTTCTCGACTTCGATCACGACGGCTGGATGGACATCGCCTTAACGCGCCTCACCGAACCTGCTCTGACACTCTGGCACAACAACCATGGCAAGGGTTTCGATCAAGTGCAGCTTCCCAAAACCGGTTGGGCAAAAGCCTACGGCCTCGCCGCCATCGACTACGACAACGACGGCTGGGTCGACCTCGTAGCCGTAGGCGAAACCAAAGACGGCAAAGGCGAAGTCCGCCTGTTCCGCAACCTCGGCCCTGACGGCTTCAAAGACGTCACCACTGACGTCGGTCTCGACAAGATTCAACTCAAAGATCCGCGCGCCATCATCACCGGAGACTTCGACAACGACGGCGCCACCGACCTGCTGATCACGCAGAACCACGGCCCCGCGATCCTGCTGCGCAATGAAGGAGGCAATCAGAATCACTGGCTGCGCCTCGCGCTCAAGGGACTCAACGACAACAGGTCCGCCATCGGCACCAAGGTCGAAGTCTTTTCCGGCGGCAACCGACAGAAGTTTGAAATCTACGGATCAAACGGATACCTCGGCCAGAACTCGCCGTATCTCACCGTCGGCCTCGGCGACGCCAAAGAAGCTGACATCGTGCGCATGCTCTGGCCCACCGGAGTCCTGCAAGACGAAATCCAGGTCCCCGGCGACAAGCAGCAGGACTATCTCGAAATCGACCGCCGCGGCAGCTCCTGCCCCACGCTTTTCGCCTGGAACGGCGAACGCTACGAATTCGTCGCCGACATGCTCGGCGCAGGCGTCGTCGGACACTGGATCGTCCCAAACCAGCGCGACATCCCCCGCCCCGTCGAATACATCAAGCTCGATCGCAGCATGATCCGGGAGAAAACCGACCTCAGACCTCAGACCTCGGACGTCGGCAAGAACGGATCGTCTGAGGTCCGAAGTCCGAGGTCCGACGCCGGTTTTCTAAGCTTCCGCTTCATGGAGCCGCTCGAAGAAGCCGTCTACCTCGATCAAGTGCGCCTGCTGGCGGTAGATCACCCGGCAAACATAGACGTGTACCCCAACAAGTACTTCGCCTCGAATCCGCCATATCCCGAATTCAAAGTGGTAGTAAGCCGCGACGCGCGCCCGCCCGCCGGCGCCTGGGACGAGCACGGCCACAACGTTCTCCCCAATCTGCAAGCCCATAAATACTTCGGCGATTTCGCGCTGACGCAATTCCAGGGCTTCGCCAAACCGCACACTCTAACGCTCGATTTCGGCAAGCCCTACCGCGGAGGCCCGCTCTGGCTCCTGCTCCACGGCGAAGTCGAATACTTCTCCGCCAACAGCATGTACGCCGCCTCACAAGCCGGCGTGAAGGCGATCTCACCCTACGTCGAAGCACTCGATGCAAACGGAAAATGGAAGCCCGTAACCGACGACATGGGATTCCCCGCAGGCGGCCCCCGCACCATGACCGCCGATCTCACCGGCAAGCTGCCACAAGGCACCCAAAAGATTCGCATCACCACCAATCTGCAAATCTACTGGGACAGCATCCTGATCAGCCGCACCGAACAGCGCGCCGAAAACGTAGCGCCGCCGTCCCGGCGGCTGTCCGGAGGGCGTCCCGCCCGCCGCGCCGGCAGCAACACAGAAATCGGCGATTTCAATTCGGCCGTCGGAGCCGAGGGCGAGACGCCCTCGAGACAGCCGGCAGAGCCTGCCCTGAGCGAGCCGAAGGGATGCCGGCGCTACGATTACTGCCTGACACCAGTTCCCCTCGCCAACGCCGATCTCCAGCACCACGGCTACCCGCTAAAGATCGAAGGCACGCCCCCCGGCAATGTCCAGTACATCTACGAGAAAGTAAGCGCCACCGGCCCCTACACCCGCCCTGCCGGAACCTACACCCGCTACGGCAACGTGACGCCACTGCTAACCGCCACCGACGACAAACTCGCAGTCTTCGGCTCCGGCGACGAAGTCCGCCTCGACTTCGATCCCTCAAATCTTCCCGTGCTGCCCCAAGGCTGGGTGCGCGACTATTTCTTCGCCGCCAACGGCTACGAGAAAGACATGGACTTCTACGCCGCAGAAGGGAACTACGTAGCCCCGCTCCCGTTTCTAAGCATGGGCGAGTATCCCTATGCTCCAAAGAAGTCATTCCCGCTCGACGACGCCCACGTGAACTACCTTCTCGAATACAACACGCGCCACATGTCAGGAAACGAGCAGCCCGGATACTGGTTCGACTACAGAGCGAAGTAAAAGCCTAGCGGTGCGGAAGCTGATCCCAAACGCGATGTCATCCCGAAAGCCGGCGAAGCCGGGTTGAGGGACCCTACGTCGATCGACAGCGTTGATGTTGTGGATCGGACCACCTACGACCCATACAGCACAACAAACGTTGCAGCCGCATTGCCACTATCTCCGCTCGTAAGGTCCCTCCGAGAGCTGCGCTCTCATCGGGATGACATCTCTTAACGGGGCAGAAGCTCCCTACAGAATCGTTTTAATATTTGACAATTTCGCCCCTCCCATAATCCAATAGCCCGACCCATGGAAACCACCTCAACCGCCACCGTCTCCTCCGCTCCAAGACTCCGACGCACGCTCACGCTCTGGGACTTGATCTTGTACGGGGTAATCGTGATTCAGCCGGTTGCTCCCATGTCGGTCTTCGGCGTGCTCAGCGATCGCGGACG
>Ga0137388_10001343_pt1 | contig 14810 bp, 14 predicted proteins | sample 15con2h14AmetaG_FD_104644 | JGI IMG/M metagenome (GOLD analysis project Ga0137388, IMG submission 104644) | Vadose zone soil microbial communities from Angelo Coast Range Reserve, California, USA - 15con2h1.4A metaG | ecosystem: Environmental > Terrestrial > Soil > Vadose zone > Saprolite...
GCCATTCGCGCCCAGGATTCTTGAAATCGCCCACCAGTTCTTTCTTCTTCGCGTCCACCGACACGACCGGCTCACCTGCCGCAAGAAAAGCCTCTGCCTGGGCATTGACGTGCTCGAACTGGGCGTCGCGATCAGGGTGGTCTCCTCCCTCATGGGTCTTGCGATTGGCCTGCAAGCTGTACCCCAGTTCGTGCAGCAACTCACTGACCAGCTGATGGGACACCTGATGGCCCTGTTGACTTAGTTCCTTGGCCAGCTTGCGTATACTCTTGCACGTCCAGCGCAGTGGTGACTCTGGATCTCCCCGCGTCACTGGCTCTACCAACCGTTCCAAGTCCTCCCGCAGGCTGGCATCCTTGCTCACCGTTTGCTTGCGCCCACCTCCTTTTCGGCGGATTCGTCCCGTGCTGGCTCCTCCCCTCTCCTGCAGTTCCTTGATCCCGTGGCTGATGGCCTTGCGGGAGATTCCTGTCGCTCGTGAGACGGCGGAAATCCCTCCCCATCCCATCGCCACCGCCTCGCTGGCGGCTACCAGCCGCCGCGTTCGTTCATTCAAGTCCCCGGACACCAGTTCGAATCTTCGCTTGATCGCTTCTTCTTCCTTCATGCCTCACAGTCTACCACACCTCATCTTGCGACCCTTATTTTATGACGACTCCTTAGTAAAACAACAATAGAGCTGTCTACAGCCAGAGTAAAATTAGATACGGCACAGTCGGAGCTTAAGCAAAAGAAAAGTACCCTAAGAAAAAAGTTTTTGGCGCTTATTGTAAGTGTACTTTTTGGAGCAGCTACGATTTTATTTAACTTGGGAAACAGTATGATTACGGCAAGCCCTCCTGATGCAAAAGGCAATACATTGATCTTTACCGCCGCCGTTATATACGTTGTGGCTTCATTAGTGACTATTTTTATATTAGGGGGAAGCTACTCATGAATATAGAGAATCAAAAGAGGCTTATTACTATAACGATCTCGTTGGTTTTCTTGATTATCATTGGAATGATAATTGCTGCTGTTGCCTATTTTATATCTCATAGTAGTCTTTTGAAAGACCAAGCAACTCAGATAGCTATCATATCTGTTGTAGTGACTGCTGTCATTGGCTTCATAAGCCTTCTTTTTACTTATTTACATTATTTACAATTTCAAAATGCCATGAGAAGAGAAAAAATCAGTACAAGAGCTATATCAATGAGAGTGGTTATCGAAGAAGCACCTTCGACTGATACTGAAATTACTACAGGAACAATAGGGCAATTGCATCAAAGGGAAGCTGAAAAGCTTGAGTTAATGAAACAGCAAGTTCAGGTACAGGAAAAACAGCTCGACTTGGAGAAAGAAAAGTTAAGCCTTGAATGGCAGAAGGAAGCTGTAATGTTTGCTGATATCAGTCCACAAGCAGCAATAATTATAGCTTGGGCTGGTATTGAGTTGGAAATTCAACGAGCGATAGAACAACTGGCTGCTTCATCTGAACAAGCTCAAACTGTTAATAAGTCTGTTCGGTCTTCTCTTATGGATCTTGAACTTCTTTCACAATATAACCGTATTGATTCAGACACCATGAGGACTTTAAAAGATATGCGTGATCTGAGGAATAAGGTAGCTCATGGACTGCTTGGAAAAGCAGAAATCAGGGCTGATAATGCTGTAGACTATGTACAAAAGGCAATAAGCATAGCGCAAAAAATCTCATCCTCACAAAATTAATATTTCATACTCAGTAGTGGAAAAAATGCTGAGTCCCAGAAGGTTTTTTGTCAGGCGTTAGGCGGGCTTTTGAGGCTAATAAAAGGATACAAGAGAGTTAGTGAAAAGTAGAATATAAACAGCAGGAAGCTATTCGATCTCTATAAATGACATTTGGATGTTCCCAACTGACGGAATTTCGCCTGAGTCATAGGTTATCACTCTGCCGCGTGTTTTGATATCGAATTTGGAAACAATCGGAGGGCGAATAATACGCGTCTTCCATGTTACCGTCATATCTAATCGGTAACATTCCTGGCCTTCAATAAACAACTCATGGGGCTGAAATAAGACTGTTTTAGTTATCTTGTAGGAACAGGCATCATCGACAAAATTGGTGGGTGGCACAGATCGCATAGTCTCATCAATAAGTCTCTGTCTCATCCTCTCGTTAAATGTCCCGAGCAAAAGGTGTTCATTGTTATAGCTAACGAAACTTTCATTGGTGAGGATACCTGACTTGAAGGGTCGCAATATGAAATTGGAGTGAGAGTTTACATTTGTATTTAATAAAATATGAAAATCTACGATTAAGCGTGTAGAGGTATCTAGCTCTTCGGTTGCGATGAGGAGTTTGAGCCTACCATCTTGCTCTGCTTGCGCTTCTGCGTCTCGCGTAAAGCTTTTAGCTATAAAGTAGCCTGTCTGAGCATGAACAACCTCAACTTTCTTTGAGAAGACAATAATCTCATCCTTATCAACTTTCTTTGTCCAATTCTTACACTCAAAAATGAAGATCGCTTTGTATCCTTTACCATAGTCGATAGTGATATAGATGTCGATTTCATGCTTTACGCCATTGACGACGACGATTTTCTTTGGTTCAATTGTGACCATTGCATCTTTTGTCGCGGGATTTGTCCCTAAAATAAATGCTTCGAGTAACTGGACTGCCTTTTCAAGAGCATCACCTTTTATCTGTGCTTTGGTACGTGGCATTATGATCTTTTCCAATCATTAAAAACTTACAAACCTTCAAAGCTGAGGCTATTATAGTCCAATCGTGGGATAGCGTGAAGAGATAGGTTGCACAATGAAAAAAACCGACATGGTACCAGAAAATGAGGCTAGGAGAGTGCTCATAATCCACAGTTACAGGCACGCAGGCATAAAACCCAAGAGTTGTTAAGCGAACAAATACTATGCCTAAAATGCTTGCACTGGCAAGCAATACTTCTCTTCATTCGTCTCTGGTCTACATGGTTTTTTCAATAAGATGGAGAGGAAGAATAAACCATGTATCGTTTGGTGCTTCTCCAGAAGTGAAAGAAGTTACACTCTTGCAGATGCCACGTTCCCTATGCTATAGTGGTAGCGTATTACAAACAACTGCTCTAACGCTCTTTAGGTAAGGAAACCAGTCCAGATGGGTATCTCTCGCATCAGCGCCTGGCGCGTAACGGTTTATAAGAAAAACGGCTAATCTGCTGCTTACGCTTTCAAGCGTCGTGTGTAAGCAGCGGGGCGGACGCACCTCTCCTCGGCCAGGGATAAGGCATCTATCAGCTTGCTCTCATCTCCTGGGCCACGCGATTGGCGTACCCTCCTGCTCGGTCCCTCTACATCATCAAGGAGTGTTTTGGTATGCCTATGCCCCATCGAACCCACATGCAACTGATTAAACGCCGCCTCATCGGCAAAGAAGGCGCTGAACGTGTGCGCGAATTGCGCGCTATTCTCCAGGAACTCCCTGGCTATCGCAACGGTCCTTATGCAGAAATACGTAAATGGGTCCTCGAGCAAATTGAAGAGACCCATAAGCGCGCTCATGCGATACAACGAGATTCCGTTGCCGTCCGTCGTGAAGGCGTGGCCCAGATCGCATTCGTCGGCGCACCCAATGCAGGGAAATCGTCACTGCTCCATACCTTATCGCATGTTCAGATCAAGATCGGCGACTACGCCTTCACGACTCTGCGACCGGTCGCCGCACTCACGCGCATCGGCGGAGTACTCGTCCAGCTTGTAGAGATTCCAGGGTTACTCTCTGATGCCGCAGGAGGGCGCGGCGGAGGTCGTGCTCTGCTGGGTGTCCTGCGCGGTGCTGATGCCATCGTCTACTGCCTGGATGTAGGCGGGCCCTATGACGTGCTGCAAGATGTACGAAACGAAGTAGCTCTCGCAGGGATCGACCTGCCATCGATGCTCGCCGCCACCAAGATGGATGAGGCCAACGAGGGGGATCTCGCAGCCTTGCAAGCAGCCGTTTCCGATCTTCCTGTCGTCGGGGTCTCCATCATTGATGACGAGAGCCTGGGTGCATTCAAAGAAGCCGTGTGGAAGCTCACGGGGTTGATCCGCGTCTACCTGCGCCACAACAAACAAGTGGATGAGGAACCACTGGCAATGGAGCCAGGAGCAACCATCATCGATGTTGCCACGAAAGTACATAAGGAGTTGGGAGCAACCTGTCGTGGTGCCCGCATTTGGGGTCCATCGGCACGCTTTGATGATCAGCAAGTTGGGCGCGACCATCCTGTGCAAGATGGCGATAGTGTGGAGATTATCACATAGTATCGATGTAGTTGCCGGGAAAGCAGACTCGAGGATTTGTGGGTAATCACCACGTATCGTGTAGCAACAAGAAGGACGTGCCTCGAATGGGGTGTTACAGGATCCTTACTCCCTTGTTGTTATACCAGTTGTTATTTTTTTCTAGGATGGCAAACCTGATCTGCAAGAGGTATACTATAGAGGCACATCCAAACTGATGCCTGACCCAAACCAGGCAATAGAGGCGATTCATGTTTGATGAACCCTATCTGTGTTCAAAAGCTGATGGCTGCATTTGTATACAGAAAGAAGACATCCATGCCCAAAAGGAGACATCGCCGGAGATCTATCCGTGAGAAAAGCCAGATGCGCCGTCCCAGCAGATGGTGGATGGTTGGCTTTCTTCTCGCCACTCTTCTCGGAGGGGGTATAGGCTACGTTGCTCTTCTCGGTGACGTCGCGAACTCCCGAGGCGCCAATTTTTTCATGATCCCGGAAGGAGCCCGCTTGTTGGCTGTAGGGAGTGGAGCTGGTGTGGGTCTTCTTCTAGTAGGTCTGCTGTTCGCCGTAATCTATGACGAAAGCATAGGCATCGGCAACTCGCGCCGTGCTCTTTTCTGGTGTAGTCTCGGCATTTTGACTGTTGGTATTGTCGGATCTCTTCTGGGCTCCTTTATCCTCCCTAAGACGTTACCTATCCCCTTACGAGTCCTGTTTGGAGCATTCATCGGACTTTTCGGGCTGGGTGCGCTGATAGGCGTGCTAGCTGATCCGAAAGCTGCTCTCGGTGAAGCACTTTTCGCGGGTCTGGAAGGATGTTGTTCTCATATTTTTGTATTCTTCATAGCGCTCACTAGCCTGGTCAGTGGTCTCCTTCTCTGGCATACCTTGCTCTTGGGAGTGCTGGCAGGAGGAGGGGCTGCACTGGTCACCGTGATCCTTTTTACTGGACTGGCATTGACCAGCCGAAAAGAGGAGATTTCCCATGGCTCGAAAACAAACGCGCCCACCAGCAACCCAGCATATGGTGCTTGAACCGCATCAAACGACTTGCCGAGCGTGTGGGAACCGGATGCGGATGGGGCATCATAGTCACCGGACGGTGACCACCTTACAAGCGGTCACGCGGTTAACGCTCAAGGTGTATCGATGCCGCAATCAAGTGTGTGCTCGCTACCACCAGCCAACCCGCCCAAAGGAAGAAGGGGGATGGGCGTTGCCGCATGGGGAATTTGGCCTGGATGTGATCGCCCTGGTAGGGACGTTACGCTATCAGCAGCAGCGCAGTATCCCGCAGATTCATGAGGAGCTGCTCAGGCGAGGTCTCGTACTGTCCCAGCGCACGGTGACCGATCAGCTCTATCGCTATGAAGAACTGCTGACACTCCATCTGGCAGACGAAAAGCGATTACAAGAGCGACTGAAAGACCAGAAGCAGGTGATCCTGGCACTCGATGGGTTGCAACCAGATGTAGGTCACGAGGTACTCTGGGTGCTGCGTGACTGCTGTTCGGGAGAGGTGCTAGTGGCACGGAGTCTGTTGGGAGCCACGGAGAACGATCTGGTTCCGCTGCTGGCGGAAGCAGCGACCGTGTGCCAGCAACGGAACATCCCCATTGCAGGAGTGATCACCGATGGGCAGCGCTCCATCCGCAACGCGGTGGTGAGCGCGCTGCCGGGTATTCCTCACCAATTATGCCAGTTTCATTACTTGCGTGAGGCCGCCAAACCGCTTGCTGCCGCAGACCTCCATGCCAAGAAAGAACTCAAAAAACAGGTACGCGGGGTGCCTCCGCTTGAACGGGCTTTAGAAAGGCGGACAGACGCAGAAGCCGAGGCAGTGCGCGGCTATTGCCTGGCAGTCAGGAGCGCGCTCACCGATGATGGGAAACCACCACTGGATGCCGACGGACTCCAATTGGAAGAGCGGCTCCGGGCCATCGACGACTCGATCAGGCGGGTCGCGGAAAAAAGGGGCTCCCCGACGAACTGAGCCAACTGCAGCGGATCGTGCAAGCCGGGCTGAGGGCGACGGAGCAACTCTGGCCCCCGTCCGACAAGCGTACGCTTGGTTACACCAGGCCGCTCACTTGCTTGCCAATGCCGAACAGCGTGCTGTGACCACCCTCCAACAGGAGTATCAGCGGAGGCTTTAGACGATGACACAGCAACAGGACGGGTTGGGCGCACTCACTCCCGCAGTGGTACACTTCCAGAAAGTCACTGCCAGTTATTGGGACGGGCTCTTCCACTGCTACCAGGTCAAAGATCTGCCTCGGACCAACAATGATTTGGAGCAGTTCTTCGGCACCGCCCGCCATGTCGAGCGGCGCGTCGACTTTCCGCAAGCGAGCATCGCCCACTCTGGTTGTGCGCGGCTCGGTGCGCGTAGTGGCAGCGGGGACCAGTCGACTCGCTTCTTTTTCGGTTGCCGACTTGCGACTCACCGATGTCACGGCCTGGCGTGTACTGCGTCAGACGCTCGATTATCGCCACGAGGGCCGTCGCAATCAACTGCGCTTCCGTCGCGATCCACAGGTCTATCTTGCTTCATTGGAACAAAGTCTCTTCAGATCAGGCTTGCCGTCCTAGTTTTTTTCAGGAACCATTGTACTCACACTTCACTCAATGGAAGGTACTTAAAGGCTGACTTGTTGATCCTCTCTCTCCGCAAGCATTTTATTCCAGAGATGACAAACCTCGCTCCACATGGTTTGCCTATCCCGGCAGTCACGCTGAGAGATAGTCCCCGACCGCACACAAGTGGGGCAGCCACTTTTTATCCCACAGCCGCGCCTTCTTCAAGCCAAGTACAAGATTCCCCCGAAGCACAAGCGGCAGAGGTCAGGACGCAGAGAAGTGAGCCCTGTTATCGATGTGGCTGCACCCTTTCCTATCAGTTAGAAAGGCTTGTGATGTGCTAGCAACGGTATCCGCGTGAGCTAACTGCTCAACAATGGACAAGGCTTCGCGCATGCTTCCCTCGCACGATAGGCACGGAACTCCAACGAAGAGCAGTGAACAGCTCATAGGCGTCTCCATATCTAGATGCGTTCTATGCTAAAGGCCATGTGATCACGGTTCGTTCCCATTGGGTCTATCAGCGATGAAGATTCTGACACCCATCTGGCGGCTCATTGTCCATAAGAGGTGATGAATGCTATCGGCCACGTCTGATGTAGGGAGGAGAGCGGTGAGAGCCTGAATCGTCGCTTCATCAGTGGCAAGTGTGCTAAGCGCTTCCGCAATACACTGGCGTACAGACGAGTTCAACTGCTCATCGGAGAGCAGCTGCACTACTCGTGGCACAATGGAGGGCTCCCCTATCCGCCCCAGTGCTCCAGCGATACGCTCATGCAACTGCACGTCTGCTCTTCAGAGAGCAATTGCACCAGCTGGGGAAGCATCAAGCGCTCCCTTAGTTGCCCCAGAGCCTCTGCGATTTGCAGACGCATCGACCAGTCGAGCTGCTCATTGGAGAAGAGCTGGAGCAGTTGGGGCCTAATGGAGCGCTCTCCTAGCTGCCCAAGCACACGTGGAATCCTTACGCGCACCGACCAGTCCTCCTGCTCGTCGGAGAGCAGTTGCACCAATTGGGATGCGATGGAGCGCTCTCCCAACCACCCTAGCGTATAGACGATGCTCTCGCGCACCTGCGGGTGCAGCTGCTCATCGGAGAGCAGCTGCACCAGTTGAGGGGCAACGGAGCGTCCTCCTAGCTGCCCAAGGGCATGGGCGATGGTGGCGCGTATCGACTGGTCCAGCTGCCTGTCGGAGACCAGTTGAACCAATTGGGGCACCATGGAGCGATCACCCGACTGCCCCAGTGCTCCTGCGCTACTCTGGCGCACTGACTGGTCCAGCTTCCTGTCAGTGAGCAGCTGGAGCAATTGTGGGGCAATGGAACGCTCACCGAGCTGCGCTAGCCCTACTGCAGTGCTTCCTCGTACACGTGGGTTCAGCTGCCTGTCGGAGAGGAGCTGGACCATTTGGGGCGCAACGGAGCGCTCTCCTAGCTCCCCAAGCGCTTCTGCGATACGCTGGCGCACATATGTGTTCAACTGCTCGTCGGAGAGCAGTTGGACGAGCTGTGGAGCAATGGAGCGCTCTCCTAGCTCCTTAAGCGCATAGGTGATGCTCTCGCGCACCGACCAGGTAATCTGCTCGTCGGAGAGCAGTTGCACCAATCGTGGAGCAATGGAGCGCTCTCCTAGCTGCCCAAACGCTTCTGCGATACTCCCGCGTACCGACGGGTCCAGCTGTTCGTCGGAGAGGAGTTGCACCAGTTGTGGGGCAATAGAGCGCTCTTCTGCCTTCCCGAACGCTTCTGCGATCTGCTGGCGCAGCCGAGGTTCCACCCGCTCGTCGGCGAACAGCGGGACCAGCCGCCAGCGTGACGAGCGTTCCCCTAGCTGCCCAAGGGCTTTTTTGATGCTCTGGCGCACCCGCGCGTCTAGTTGCTCTTTGATAAGTAGTTGGACCAGTTGTGGGACAGTGGAGCGCTCTCCTAGCTGCCCAAACACTTCTGCGACGCGCTCGCGCAGCCGCCAGTCTAGTTGCTCATCGGAGAGGAGCTGGACCAGTTGGGTATATACTGCTGTCTCACCCATCTCAGCCAATGTTTCGGCAACCTGCGTTTGTGTCAACGCGTAGCGCGTGGTCTTCAACACCTGGAACAGGCGTGTAACGACCTCCTGGGAGAGGGCATGGTGTCGAACGGTGGGATCTGCCGCTGCCAGGCAACGACCAGCCAGGATCAGGTTGGTGTGGAACAGATCATCTTGCTGCAGGTGTGTTGGTGTCAGCCCAAGTAATTGCTGTAAGAGCAAGCTCGCGTCAGGGATGCGCCCTGCATAGAAGAAGAGGACTTCTTCCCACCACGGATCGTCGCGCCGCCGCAGGAGGAGATCGAGTTCCTGATGGTCAAGGGCATATCGGGCAACAAAATAGTCCTGAAAGGTCAGGTGTACAAAACCATACCAGCCACGTGCTTGCTTCTGGAACAGCCCGTTTTCCGCAGCGAGCTCCGCTAACACCTGTCCGTTTTGCTCTGGCGGCAGTCCGATGGTAGGCAGGTAAGCAGCTATGACCTCAAGCAATGCATGTTCGGGAAAGGAGCACTGTCCCTGCTGATGAAAATGCCAGGCCACTGTTTCCAGGAGTTGTCGGTCGTGTTCTGGCTTGAATGCGTGCATGCGACGGAGAGCGCGGCTGGCATCCCATTGCGTCAGCTGGGTCTCCACGTACTGGTCGTACAGTGCTGCTCTCCGCTCAGGGAGAGCGCGTCGCTCGTCATACACGATGAGCAGCAGCGACAACAAGAGGGGATTGGCCGCCAATACCTGCATGCGTGGAGTGCGCTCCAGTTGCGCAAGGAATTCAGGAGCCATGCCCCGCCTGGAGGGATCGGGCTGGCTGGCAAACCAGCGTTCCACAAACGGGTTGCTCTCGTCTGGGCGCACATCCAGCACCTCTAGTTCTGCAAAGCCAGCCAGGCGGGTACGTTGATGGGAGTCTGCTTTGCGGGCAGTGACCACGACGGGAGCTTGCGGATAGCGGGTGGCAAGATCCGTAATGGCTTTGGAGATCTGAAAGGAAGCGTTCTCCGCCGGCTCGTTGGTGGTCCCTGCTCCCGTCTCGTCAAACCCATCAAGCAGGAGCAAGGCGTCACCGTCTTGCAACTGCTCCTGGATGTCGTCCAGGGCTGCCGCTTGCGGGAAGCCATAGCGCTCTTCCCACCCAGCCGCAGCGTATGCGAGCAGGTCACGGTGTCCAGAGCGAGCAAACGCAGGTAATGCAATATGAATTGGCAGGTCAGGCAGACCCTTGAGTTGTTGAGCAAGCGCTTGCAAGGTGAGGTACTGCAGCAGGGTCGTCTTGCCAGTGCCAGGAGCACCCACGATGACAGCGTGCTTGTACATGCAAAGCTCATGTTCTGGTGCGAAGGCAATCCTGGTCCGCCTTTCTACTGGCCGTCGATGGGCCATCATCAAAGCATGACGATAATCGCTCTGCACTACCCACTCAAGGTCATAGCCTGGCCTGGGATCCTGATATAAGCGTAAAGGAATATAGCTATCCGTCACTTCGAGCGGGCGGGTCATCTCCAGCAGGTGCAGGCGTGCGATCCGTGGATCGCTATGGAGCGCCTTGCGGTATGCTGCGACACGTTCGGCAAGCGTGTGCGCACGCAGCAGAGCAGCCTGGGCTCTCTCGGCTTCTGTTTCCTGGTGTTTGTACGGTTCATCCTGTTCTTTTTGCATCACATGGTATCTCCTGTTCCTGTCGAAATTGCTCTCCCTGTCTTTGCGTTGCAAGCTGTACATTCCGGCGAGGGTGCTTGAGGGCGCATGCACCGGCAAGGAGCGCACCAACAATCACTCCAGCCAATCCAATAGGTGCCGCAATGACTGCGGGATCCCTACCATGTACCCATGCAGAGACTCCTGTTTGCGTGGCGTAGCAGGAGGAGAGGAAGAGGGTGGAAGAGAAGGGAGCACAGAGACTGAGGCATGTGCGCAGCCATTTGTCTCCTTAGCCAGATCAAGCGTATGGACATCGTGATCGCCATAGGCCGCCTCCTCCCTTGCATGGCCTTTTTTCAGTACGCAAGAGAAGCAAAACTGCACGAGAAATTCCTACCAGCAGGAGTATAGCATGGTTTGCTCTTTTTTCAAGTTCAGAGGTGGGGGATAGGACCCTGTGAACTGATGGAAAGAAGTCAAGAAAGGCTTGAAAACAGAAGAATCATCGATAATGCGAAAAATGCTGGTTATTGGATATGCTGGATAATCGGGTACTCCTAACATCATATTAGGGGCACTCCTATATTGTAGCGTTCTTAAAGTGCCGTGAAGATGGGGTTATTGAGCCAATTTTGAGTAAATCAATTTGGAGGCGGAAACTGGCTCTGATTGAGTTATGCGCTCGAACAGGGTGGTAAGGACATCCTCAGCAATCGGAAGGAGATTGTCGTTCACATCCATATCAATATTCGCCATTCCGCCGCACATGCCCATAAGGGTAGACGCTCAGCCCATTTGTCCTGTTTCCTCTTCTGACCTTTTGTACCTCCTGTGTCCACGCCCTTATTGACAATATGATCGATCTATACTACAGTGGCGAGGAACACAAACTGAGCTTCACACGGATGGAGGAGTAGCCATGGCCCAGGAGGTAAAGATCATTCTTGATCTCTCAGACGAGGTACACACCTTCCTCGAACAGCAGCAGATCAATCTCTACGAGGAACTCCAGCGAGAGATGCCATCGCTGCGGCTCGCCTTCGAACCCGACCCCGACGCCCCGGAAGGGAGACGCGACCCCACCACGGTGATCCTCGCAGTTGCTACGCTGGTCAGCTCGCTCACTCCGCTCATCATTCGCATCTTAAATCAATACACGCCAGCCAATCGCTCCGCTCACTGGGAGGTTGAAGAAACGGAGACACGTCAGCCCGACGGCACGGTCACCATCCAGCGCAGGCGCATCAGCTCGCGCGATGAGCAGCGTCCCTGGGCATCTCTGCCTTCTCCCACCAGGGCGCCTTCTGAAACAGCAGCCCCTCCTAGCCCATCTCGCACTCAACCATGAGCCAGCAGCGCTACGCTTATCTCATAGGGGCCAACGGCCCGGAGCAGATGGCTCTCCAGTACGCGGAAAGCGACGCGCTTCGCCTGACCGAGGCGCTCATGGGGCCGTTTTGCAAGTTTACGGAAGCAAAGGCAGTCGTTGCCGAGAGCCGCGATGCGGGACTGGCAGGCTTGCAAGCGCTGGCCCGGCGATGCGATCCATCCGATACGCTGCTGATCCATTTTTCCGGACACGCCATCTTTGATCGGCGCCTCTACTTGCTCTGTAACACGACCGACTGCGACAACCTGTATGTGACCGCCATCGATATCCGTACCGTGAAGGACATTCTGTCCGACTGCCGCGCCCAATCCAAGCTGTTGATTCTCGATTGCTGCCATGCGAAAGGCGCGTATGAGGAGGCGCTCAAGGGCGAGGAAGACATCCACGACATTGTCAGGCACACGGCCCAGGGAAGTTCGCTGGCCATCCTCTCGGCCTGCGCGCGCAAGGACGGAACGCGGGAGTTTCGCGAACTGGACGGCGGGTCCGGTTTTCTCTCCTGGGCCGTGCGCACAGCCTGTCGCGGTGATTTCGCCGGAATCCCTTTCGATCTTGACCACCAGCACACGCTCTCACTGAGCGACCTGGAGCGCTGGATACGGAAAGCGCTTGACTATGTCAACGCGACCATGAACGTACATCCTCCACTTCCCACCCCCTACCTGCTTCGAGACCAGACAGTCGGGCATGAAATCCTGCTCACGCCCCCGCTTGCTTCCAAACAGCAACCCTCTCCAGTCAGAGAAGAGGCGAACCGCAAGAAATACCTGGAGCAGGTCTTCCGGAGTTACAGCTCCGTGGCGCTCCCGATCGGCCCATCCGAGGGCTTGTCGCTGCATGCCATCTTCCAGCCGCTCGCCCTGCGGAGTGATCCGCTCGCGGCCGAGGATCTGGAGCGCCGACAGCGCCGCAAGCTACTGGGAGAGCACCCGCAAGAGGGCGCAGGGACGCGCCACCCCGAAAGGCCGCCAGTCGAGCAGCAAGGGAATGTTCTCGCAGAAAAGCCGTTCGCAGGGCCTGTCATTGCGGAGCATGGAGAAGATGCGCTGGGCAAGAGCCCGCAGGGTTGCGTTGTGATTCTCGGCGGTCCCGGCACAGGCAAGACGACGACGCTCAAATACCTGGTGAGCCGCCGCGCCCAGGCGGCTCTGGAAAAAACACAGGGTCCTTCTACAGCGCTGCTCCCGATCTTTCTCTCCCTGGCCGACCTGGCGCGCTCAGGCAAGACGCTCCAGAGCTACCTGGTCGATGTCGTCGAGGGCTTGAAAGTAGAGAGAAGCTACGCCGAGGTCCTCTGGGCGGCCATTGAACGGGGGCAGGCCTTCGTCGCCCTGGACAGCCTGGACGAGGTTGCCCCCGCTCAGCGCTTGCAGATGATCGCGTTGGTTAACAGCCTGGCAGCTGACGCGGACAATATCTGGCTGGTGGGCTCGCGCTTCACGGACTATAAGAGCGGACAACTCAAAGCGGGGCAATTTGCCGAGTGGGAACTCCTCTCTATGACCCCCGAGCTCCGCAGAGAACTGGCCGAGAAATTGTTCCCGGAGCTGCGCCGCCTGCTGCTCTCTGAAGCAAACGCGCGCTCCTCCCCCTCCGATTTTGTCAGCCTGCTCGAACACCATCCCCAGGCGGCACCCTGGGGGGACAACCCGCTGCTTTTTAGCCTGGCGGCAGCGGCCTATGTCAAAACCGGGGGGCTGCCAGCGAGCCGGGCCGTGCTGTACCGCCAGGTGATCGAAGCGGTGCTCACCCTGAAGGAACCAGACAGCGTGGCGCGCAAGCACCTGCTCCACGCCCTGACGGGGTTGTCACTCTGGCTCTACGAGGAGAAAAATGGCCGCACCTTTACTCTCCATGACCTGCTGACCTACCTGGAAGAGGTCCGGCACCACCCGTGGGAAGAGGCAGAACGCCTCGCGCAAAAGATCACCACATCGGGCGTGCTCGATATCGTCGCCCGGGAGACCTACGGATTCCGCCATCAGACCTTTCAGGAGTACCTGGCTGCGGCCGAGCTAGCACGCATGCTCATGAGCCACGATGAGCAAAGAAGAGGGAACGCGCTGGCGCTCGCCTGGCGGAAGCGCACGTATAGCCGCTGGACAGAACTGCTCTGCCTGATGGTCGGCGTCTTGGCCAATGAGCATGGGAAAGCAGGGATACGAGCGGCCAGGCAGTGGCTACAGCAACTTGCCGGGCAATATGCCCAACCGGAGGGTGACCCTGGTAACCTGGGGTTGGTGCTCATGCTGAAATCAGTGAGAGAAATAACGTCGCTCGATGGAGAGCCAGGGCAAGAGAGTGAGATACGAGCATTAGAGCGAGACATGATCACGTTCTGGCTGCATGATATGCGTGAAACGGCTTGCAGCAATCATGAAGCGCGAGAAAACCGCCTGAGAGAGTTAGCAACTGATATCGCCTTGCTTCACTCCGCAACAGTGGCCTGGACGATTGAGCAGCTCTTAGCCATGCTTCATGACGAAAAGTCAGTCGTTCGCTGGACAGCCATAGAAACACTTGGGCTCTTGGGAGATGCAGTCCCGCTCGACCCTCTGATCGCCGTCCTCTCGACTGATTCCTGGAGTATGAAGATGGCGGCGTTACGAGCGCTGAAAGCCCTGAAGAAGCTTCCATCATTGGAGCAATGTACGCAACTCTTCAACGATGCTGATTGGCAACTACGCCAGGCGTTGATAGAAGCCCTTGATGCGGCCAGGAAACCCCTCTTCGGGCGCTTTCTGGTGGATACGCTTTCTGACGATCGCGAAGAAGTACGTGACGCTGCGAGTCAGGCGTTGGGGAATTTAGCGCAGGACGCGCCTGTCGCATTGCTCCTCTCGGTCCTGCACACAGGTTCACCAGAGGCGAGGGAGGCAGCGGCTGAGTCTTTAGGTCGGCTCGAACCATATGCTCCTAAAAGAGATTTA
>Ga0137388_10001344_pt1 | contig 14809 bp, 10 predicted proteins | sample 15con2h14AmetaG_FD_104644 | JGI IMG/M metagenome (GOLD analysis project Ga0137388, IMG submission 104644) | Vadose zone soil microbial communities from Angelo Coast Range Reserve, California, USA - 15con2h1.4A metaG | ecosystem: Environmental > Terrestrial > Soil > Vadose zone > Saprolite...
CCGCTGCCGCGCCATGGCGTGATAGGCGCGGAAGATGAACGACATTGTGTCGATGAGGAAGATGCGGCCCTGCGCCGAGGCTCGGCCCTTTTCCTTCTTCGCGATAGAAGCAGGAGCGGTCGCGACCGAAGCCGGCGCGCCGGGATCCCTCTGCTGAGATTGTTTTCGTGGAGACAACCTGTCTAGTTTAACAGCAGGAACAGGGCTAGAAATCGACCCGGAAATCTGCCTGCACGACTTTCTTATCTCCGCTGCTGGAGCTGTTGCGGAAGATCAGGTAGTACTGCACGGGATGATCCAGCGTGGCAGGAAGACCACAGTTCACGTCCTGATCATGGGAAGAGTCGACGGAGAAAACTGTGTCAGCGGGACGGCCCTTGAGAAAGTTCGCGTATTGCTGGTCATTCATCAGCAGAAGGTCGACGTTTGCGTCCTCATCGCTGGATTGGACTGAACCCTGCAGGAACGAACGATAAGTTCCATGCAATTGTGGGCTGACGGCATGAGGTGGAATCTCGAAGGAAAACTTTGTGGTGGAGGACACGGCAAATGTCTTGTGCACAATGGCGCTGCTGGTGCCCACGGGGGAAGGAGCAACACGATCGCTGGGATGGGGCCTTCGAGCAGGCGCAGGCGTTTCTAAGTTTTTCAGCGGGTTCGCCTTCTTCATCCACTGCACCAGTGGTCCGTCGACGTTAGAAGGTTGGTCCGCGTTGGAAGCCTCAGGCTTGGTTTCCGCGTCCTCGTATTGTTCGGTGCTCTGCGCTTTCTGTTGGGAAAATCTCTTATGGTAATAAGAGTAGGCCGACGCTATCGTGGCACACCTGCCAGCAGCAAAACAATCGCTGTTTTCATGCGGCCTCCCCCGCCAAACTTACTCCCGAGGAGGGCCAATCACCATTACTCGCATGGCTTTGGGAGTTACTTCGGTTTTCCGTATTCGGTCGTGTAATGCAATCGGATCTCGCCGCAGGTACCTTGCTCCGGTGAGTAGACGACGCACGTATCGAACGGCCGCGAATAAACGTGCAGGCTGACCGCGCGCTGGTCGAAATGGCGCGGATTTAGTACGCGGTGTACCGGCTCCAGCGGATCGACGGCGCAAGGATGAGCGACGTTCATCTCCACCGTGTCGGCAGGCTCCAGCTGGCAGCGGCCTGCCTGCAGATCCTGCTGCAGGACGCGAAAGTTTTCTACCTGCAAGCGTCCGACTGGGACGGCCATCCAGCAGTTCTGATCGCGATGGTTATGCACGGAACTGGACTGCCCGACTTCCCAGCAAATCGCGACTAGTTCGTACAGCGGAGTCTTGTCGATCAGATTTCGCGTGTAATGCTGGCGGTCCCAGGTCAGATAGGACGATAGCGACTCGGCATTCACCGGCATGTTCTGCAGGAAGCTGCGGATCGACTCAGTCTCACGGAACGCGGCCTCGGGAAATTTCTGCAGCTCCACAACGAAGTCCTGAATGGACACCTGTTTCGCGACGGTGGTCATAAATGCTTACTCCTCAATCCGAACGAAGTATAGCGCAGGGCGAGCTTTGCTCAGCCATCGTTAGATGCTTCTATTCCAGGAACATACAGTCTCCGTAAGAATAGAAACGATATCGCTCAGAGACCGCGTGCTGGTAGGCGCGAATCACATTCTCCTTGCCACCAAACGCACTTATCAGCATGAGCAACGTAGATTGCGGCAGATGAAAATTCGTGAGCATACCCCGCACCACCCGGAATTCGAATCCCGGATAAATGAAGAGGTCCGTCTCTCCCGACATTGGCGAAATTCTCCCGCCGCCTTGCCGGGCCGCATATTCGAGCGTCCGGACGGTAGTGGTGCCCACGGCGATAACGCGTCGCGAATTTTCCAGCGCACCGTTAATCTTTGCGGCTGCTTCCAGCGAGATTGAGAAACGCTCCGAGTGCAGCTTGTGTTCTTCCACCGTCTCACTGTGAACCGGCTGAAAGGTTCCCAGACCGACATGCAGAGTGATCTCCGCAGTCTCGATTCCGCGTTGCGCCATTCGAGAAAGAATCTCGGACGTGAAGTGAAGACCCGCCGTAGGGGCGGCGACCGACCCGCGTTCTTGCGCGTACACCGTCTGGTATCGTTCCCGGTCGGTAGAAGAATCAGCCCGTGAGATGTAGGGAGGCAGGGGCACGTGCCCGATCCGTTCGACGCTGGCAAAGAAATCGTTCACCGGAAAAAAACGAATTCGGCGTTCGCCAAAGGTACCCCGGCTCACGACCTCAGCCCGGAGCTCGTCCAGCTCTCCAAAGAAAAGCTGCTCGCCCACTCCAATCTTGCGCCCCGGCCGCACCAGGCACTCCCACTCATTGGGACCTTCCGAACATTGCCGTGTCAGCAGCACCTCCACGCGCCCCCGCAAGAACTCGCGAGCCGTGGGATTATGCTGGCTGACCGGGTGGGACTTAAGTCCGGCGCGGTGGCCGTAGAGGCGAGCCGGAAAGACTCGCGTGTCGTTGAAGACCACCAAGTCCTCGGCCCGGAGCAACTCAGGAAAGTCGCGGAACGGGCGGTCGGACCAGCGTCCCGTGGAGCGCTCCAGATGCAGCATTCGGGACGCCGCCCGGTCGGGAAGCGGCTCCTGGGCAATCAGTTCCGGGGGAAGATCGTAGTGGAATTCGGAAACCAGCACGCCTTCCGATTATAGGGACTATAAACCCTGAAAAAACTGCGCCCCGGCATACCATTCGCCACCGTTTTTTTTCTCCACTTTCATCCTCTTTTGCGTTGTTCAATCGTTGAAGGTGCTGGTACTATGCGGTTGCCATATTGCGGACCGTCGCCACTCCCCCAAAGGTACTCATGTCTACTGAACGCAAACATAGGGATGAAATTGTCCGCTACGGGCGCATGTTGCACGGACGCGGATTCGTGGCGGCAATGGATGGCAACCTCTCCGTCCGCCTGAAGAACGGCGAAATCCTGGTCACCCCCACCTGCCTGAGCAAGGGAGCCATGCGCCCCGCTGACTTGGTCATCGTGAATGAGGAGGGCGAGCGCCTCGCCGGCCGCAGAAACGTGACCAGCGAGATCGGCATGCATCTGCTGATCTACCGCTTGCGGCCCGACATCCAGGCGATTGTTCACGCCCACCCGCCCACGGCCACAGGGTTCGCGGCCGCAGGAATTCCGCTAACCGAGCCGCTGGTTTGCGAGGTCGTCATCGGCCTCGGATGCATACCCCTGGCTCGATATGGCACGCCGGGGACCTCCGAACTGGCCAAGACTCTGGAGCCCTTTGTTCCGAACTATGACGCGATTCTCATGTCCAACCATGGTGTGGTCGCCTATGCCGATACTCTCGAACACGCCTACATGAAGATGGAAACCGTCGAGCATTTTGCCCAGATCGCCCTGGTCACGCATCTGCTCGGAAGGCAACAACCTCTGCAAGAGCGCGAAGTCGAAAAGCTGCTTCTTGCCCGGGCAAAGTATTTCGGCACCAAGATGGCCTCCTCAATGCCGATGCCCTTGTCCCGACAGCCCGAGAAAGTAAGTTAGCTCCTGCGCTAGCGGGTGACTAAAGTAACTCATCGCCTCCCAGTCGACACTCGAATCCTTAGTTAACTCTCATAAGATGAGAGACGGATGAGTCTGTTCCGACGCTACCGTTGGTTTATCTCAGCGGCCGCCATCACTCTGGCCTACTCCGTCGTGTCTCTGACGGCGCACAAGAGTTTTGGCCTGACCGCGTTTGGGGATTTTTTTGGCGTGCTCATCATGCTGGTCGCGTCCGGCGTGATGCTGGCGAATGCGATCTCCCGACCTGGGATGGAGCGGAGTTTCTGGGGATTGATGGCCTTCGCCTTTTCCCTCTGGGTCGTCAACCAGTGGGGATGGGCCTACAACGAGGTCGTACTTCGCCGGGAACTCCCGGATCCCTACTTCGTCGACATCGTTCTGTTCTTTCACGTTGTGCCCATGATCGCCGCCGTGGCCTGGAGGCCAGACCAGGTGCGGACCGAATCGCGTTTTCATCTGAGCACTCTGCACTTTCTTATGCTGCTGGTCTGGTGGTTATTCCTGTATGCCTTCATCGTCTTTCCTCACCAGTACGTCATCCTGAATGTGCCCGCCTACAACGGGTATTACGATCTGCTGTATGAATTCGAGAACTTATTGCTGCTGCTGGTGCTGGCCTACGCCGGATGGACGAGCACTGGGGCCTGGAAGCGCCTGTACCTCAACTTTCTTGCCGCCGGTTCCGTATATACGGCAGGATCGCAGGTTCTCGACAAGGCTGTCTTCAAAGGCACTTATTACACCGGCAGCCTGTATGACGTACCGCTGACCGGGGCCGTCGCATGGATGCTGGCCACGACTCTGGCCGCACGGGAGTGGGACTTGAAGGCTGACGCACCGAGGACCGATCAAAGATGGAAAACCATCCTTCCGCAAATGGCGATGCTGGCCATCCTGTCGTTGCCAGTCTTGGGATTGTGGGCATTCCTCGAAGATACGTCGCCGGTGCCTTCCCGTATGTTTCGTCTGTTCACAGTCCTGGCCGCGATGCTGGTGCTGGGTGCATTTGCCTTCTTGCGGCAATACATTCAGGACCAGGCCTTAATGCACCTTCTGGGCGAGTCGCGTGCCGGATTCGAGAACCAGCAGCGGCTCCAGAGCCACTTGGTGCAGAAGGAGAAGTTGGCTTCGCTCGGGGAATTGGTCGCAGGAGCGGCCCATGAGATCAACCAGCCCCTGGCCGCGATCATGGAGAATTCCGAGCAGCTGTGGTCCGGCGAGCGCCTGACTTCCGAACAGGATGCGCTGGTTCGGAAAATCGTGAACCAGGCGCGCCGCACCCGCGATCTGATCTCCGACCTGCTGAGCTTCTCGCGGCAGGCGCCGGGAGATAAAGTTCCAGTGGACTTGGGCGTGTTGTTACATCGGGGCGCCCAGATGCAGGAATCGCAGCATCCCGGCGGCCGAATTCGAGTCGAAATCTTTGTCGAACCGGAATTTCCCCGCGTCGTCGGGAATGCCAACCAGTTGTTCCAGGTCATCGTCGAGATCGTGCAGAACGCCATGGACGCCCTGGCAGAAGTCGGCGGAGGCACGCTGCAAATCACCGCGCAGCGCCTGGGCAAAGAAGCAGTACTGCAGTTCTCCGACACAGGACCAGGCCTGCTCGAACCGCAGCGGGTTTTTGATCCCTTCTATACCACCAAGCCGATCGGCCAGGGAACAGGCCTCGGTCTGAGCGCAGTCTATGGTGTCATTCAGGAGCACGGCGGCCAGATTACCTGCCAGAACAAGCCCGCAGGCGGCGCGCTATTCGTTCTGCGCTTTCCCGCGGCCGGCGAATCCGTGGCACAAGCCGCAGGCGCAGCCAAGGCCTGAGCGACTTCGATTCTGTTTTGCGTGATGATTTCGCTTCTGCTGGGCCTAATGACTTCGCTCCTGCTTTGAAAGGGCGCGGCTTCTAGCCGCGCCGTACCCGCCGCCCAATGAAATGTGGCTTTAGCCGCTGAGGCGACCTCCTTAGACCCCCACCCCACCTCGCGACCAACATCCATCTCAATTCCTCAGCTCTTGTAACATACCTGAGATGGCCCCCCAGCCTCTCCGTCACACCTCAACACGCGTCCTCGAGTTCGAAGCTCTCCGCGAACTCCTGCGCGGATACGCCTCGTCTCCGCTGGGACAGGCCCGCATTGCGGAACTCGCACCTTCCACCGACCGTGCCTGGATCGAAGGCCAGCAGGAACTGGCGAGCGAGATTCGTGAATTCCGGCGAGTCGGCGGTCGCTTCGAGTTCTCCGGCCTGATTGAACTCGGCAAGCATGTCGACAAATCACGCATTGCCGGCGCCACTCTCGAAACCACCGAGATCCGCGACGTCGTCCTGGTAGTCGACCGCGCCGCGGAATGGCGTGAGATCGCCTTGCATCCGCCCGCCAGCATGAAATCGGAATGGAGAGGAGTAAGCGCTCTATCCGACCGAATCGTCGATTTCACCGAGTTCCTGCGATTTTTCCGCAACAAGATCCAGCCCGATGGAACGCTGGAAGACCGCGCCTCGCCCGAACTGGCCCGCATTCGCCGCGAAATCGAAAAACAGAGACGGGCAATACAAGAATCGTTGCGTGGATATCTCCGCCGCCTCGCCGAAGGCGACGCCGTACAGGATGAACTGATCACGATCCGCGGCGAGCGCTTTGTCATCCCCATCAAGATAGAGCAGAAACGCCGCGTGCAGGGCGTAGTCCACGGCGCCAGTTCGAGTGGCCAGACGGTATTCGTCGAGCCCCTCGAAACCATCGAGCAGAACAACGAACTGGTGCGCCTGTTGGATGACGAGCAGGCCGAAGTTCACCGCATCCTGCTCGAGATGACCCAACGCATCGGCACCCAAGCCGAAGCAATCGCCGCCGCAATCGATGTCCTGGCCGAACTAGAACTGCAGTTCGCCAAAGCCCGCTTCGCCGAAGATTACACCTGCGTGCCCGTAGTGCTAAGCGCAGCAGCAGACCACCAAGAACCACAAGAACCATATGGGGACAGCCGCCCTCGGCTGTCCATGGCGAGCAAAGCTCGCCTGCTACTGCACAACGCCCGCCATCCATTGTTGGAACGCAATCTCAAACTAAAATGTGTAACCATAGTCCCAGTCACTGTGGAACTCGAAGCCGGCCGCCGCCAGCTAGTAATCACCGGTCCCAACACCGGCGGCAAAACCGTCACACTGAAGACGCTAGGTCTCCTCTCCCTGATGGCGCAATCCGGAATCCCCGTCCCCGCCGATCGCGCCGAGCTTCCCATATTCGACGCGATCCTCGCCGACATTGGCGACTACCAGTCGATCGAACAGAATCTTTCTACCTTCTCAGCCCACGTCACGAATATCGATTTCATCTCGCGAACCGCAACCAACTGTTCGCTGGTCCTGCTCGACGAACTGGGCTCTGCCACTGATCCCGAAGAAGGCGCGGCCCTCGCCGTCGCGATCGCCGGATACTTTTGCAATATCGGCTGCATGAGCGTCATCTCAACGCACCACACATCGTTGAAGGTTTACGCCGCAAACACGCAGGGGGTGGTAAACGCAGCCGTCGGCTTCGATGAGAGAACTCTGCAGCCCACCTACGAATTGAAGGTCGGCGTCCCCGGAGCCTCCGCCGGAATCAATATCGCGCAACGGCTGGGGCTGAACCCGACAATCATCGAGAGCGCGCGGTCACGCCTAGGTTCTCAGGCGCGGGATGTCGGGCAATTTCTGGACAGGCTTCACGCTGAACTGCGCGAGGCCGAAGCCGGCCGCCTGCGCCTGAAGTCCCGCGAGCACGAACTGGAACGCGAGAAAGCGCATCTCGCCGGCGAAGGCAGGAAAGAGCAGCAAAACAAAATCCGCGAAATGGAGAAAAAGCTGGAAAGCGTCCTCCGCGACTTCGAGTACCACGCCCGCGAAGCGGTGAATGCCGTCCAGGAGCGTGCCGCCGCGCAGAAGCTTTCCAAGGATGCCGAGCGGCGCATCGCCAAACTTCGGCGCGAATTCCGCGACCAGTTTGATTCGACCGTGGTCGCGCACGCGAGCGGAGCTGACCGTGACGATCCCGATGCTCAGCCCCTGCTGGTGAAGCACGTCTCGGAAGGCGACAGCGTGAAGCTGAAGTCCACCGGGCGGCCAGCACGGGTCACGCGCAAAATCGATGACCATCATTTCGAAGTGGAAGTCGGTTCCATGAAGATGAAGATCGCCCGCGACGACGTAGCCGAGGTACTGGCCAGGGCCGCCGACTCTCCGGTGAAGGCGGCGCGAGCCCGAGGGATTTCCGTTTCGCTCGGGAATGAAAGCGCGAGCGTCCCCAGCGAGATCAACGTCATCGGTCGCACCGTGGACGACGCCACCCGCGAAGTAGAGAGGTTCGTGGATCGCGCATTTTTAGCGGGCTTGCCGCGCGTGCGCGTGGTACACGGCAGCGGCATGGGCATCCTGCGCAAAGCGCTGCGCCAGGCTCTGCAGCAGCACCCGCACGTGGAGTCAGTCACTGAGCCACCCCAAAACGAAGGCGGCGCCGGTGCAACAGTAGTGGAGCTAAGAATCTAAGAAGAGTCATGAAGGAGTCAGCCCCGGAGGGGCGTCGTGATAATAGCCCAGAGCTTTAGCGCTGGGTAAAGGGGGAACGGAAACTACCGCTCACCACAGAATCCGTTTCCAGTCCTCATCAAACAGCGCCTTGCCCGCCGCTTTGCCGAGCATTCCCTTCTCGCTCGCGGTCAGGCTGTCGGAGATCACGTTGTCTTCGTTCGCCGGGTCGCGGACCGTCTCCTTCCGGAAGCGCCCCGCGATGTAGCGGAGAATGGTCAGTACATTGTCGGCCAGCTGACCGAAGCGCTGCCCGGTCAGAGCTTCCAGCACCGTAAGTTCCAGGTAAAGCGAGGGAAAGTCCAGCGAATTGCGCTCGCGCCATATCTTCAGCGCACAAATCTCCTGCGCCCGTCCCGAACTCGAGACCAGGTGGACATGCTGCCCCACGTCGGTACGAATCCCGGCAGCAGAATCATTGTGCAGCGTATGTTCGCGGGGATTACCATCCATCAGGCAAGCCGGGACCAGATCTATCTTCACGCCTTTGTGCCGAACCCGCATTGCGACCGAATGCGCCTCAGGCCGAAGATTTCGGCCAGTCAGAAACTCGAACAGGTTCCAAAAGACATTGCGCATTTCCATTCCCGGGATAGGCTTCAGCGCGATCAGAAGGTCGATGTCCGTGCACAAGGAAATCGCCGTCCCCTTGGCATACGCCCCCGATGGAGTCATCCCGCGCAGGTAGTTGGCCCCCCACTCTTTCACGAGAGGCATGACTTCCAGCGCCGCTGCGTGCGCCACAGACTCCGGCCCACTGTCGACGCGATGCTTATCGATCACCGAGGCCACGTAATGATCGGCAGTGCTGAGCTCAGGAATAAGAACCTCCCCGAGCGTCCTATCGGCAGGTTGCGCGAATGGTTGAGACCAGAGCGCAGACCTCAGACCTCGGACTTCGGCGATCTGAACCCAGGGGTCCGGGTCCAAAGTCAGAGGTCCGAGGTCCGCTTTTCCAACGCTGTCAACGGATTAACTCCAAATTCCACAGTTTTTCCGCAGGCAACGGCGACTGCTATATTCCCTTCAGCGGCTTTCTGGCTCACAATTCCTGCGGACCACTCCGTCCCATTCATGGCTAACCCCGGCGATTTCGCGTACACCGTCAAGCAGCAGGCGGACATCGTCCGCATCATCGGCGACTACATCAAGCTGAAGAAGGCGGGCGCGCAAAACTATTCCGGACTATGCCCGTTCCACGGCGAGAAGACGGCGTCGTTTTCGGTACATGCCACGCGGCAGTTTTATCACTGCTTCGGCTGCGGAGTTTCCGGCGACGTGTTCAGTTTCGTGCAAAAGGTCGAGAACATCACGTTCCCTGAGGCAGTCCGGTTGGTGGCGCAAAAAGTCGGTATCGCGCTGCCCAAAGCGAGCTATTCGAGTCCCGCCGAGGCCCAGGAAGCGAGGTTGCGCACCCAGTTGCTGGATGTTCACGAGCGGGCCGTAGCGTTCTTTCAGGAATGCCTGAAGCGTCCCGAAGGAGCGCGAGCGCGGGAGTATTTGCTTGGCCGCGGATTGGATGACGAAACCATCGCGCGCTTTCGCATCGGCTACGCGCCGGACTCCGGATTTCTGCTGCGCGACCGCCTGAAAGCCGAATTCAACGAAGAAGTGCTGCGCGAAAGCGGTTTGTTTTCCTGGAAGCAGGAAGACAGCCGTCAGCCGTCAGCCCTCCGCCCTCAGCAAAGCCAGATTCCTCGCTCCGCTCGGAATGACAACACTGAAAGCACTGAACATTCACAAGAGGGTGCCCCGTCCTTGTCCGTCCGCTCTTTGGACGGACAGGGCGGGGATTTTGCCCGAGGTCCGAGGTCTGACGCCTCTTCTCAAGCGATGTACTCAAAGTTCCGCAACCGCGTGATGTTCCCCATAGCCAGCGAAGCCGGCAAGGTAATCGCGTTCACCGGCCGCACCCTTGCCACCGACGACAAAGCGGGTCCGAAGTATTTGAACTCGCCGGAAACCGCGATCTATTCCAAGGGGCGAGTTCTCTTCAATCTCGACAAGGCCAAGGAATGGATTCGGAAGGAATATGCCATCGTGGTCGAAGGCCAGATGGATTGCATCTCCGTCTATGCCGCTGGTTTCCAAAACGTGATTGCCAGTTCCGGCACCGCCTTCACCGAGCTGCAGGCCAAGCTGCTCGGGCGTTTCAGCAAGAACGTAGTCGTGAACTTTGATCCCGATACCGCCGGAGCCAAGGCCACGGAACGCACCCTCGGCCTGCTGGTCGAAGAAGAGTTTCAGATCAAGGTGCTGACCCTCGAGCAGGGCTTCGATCCCGATCTCTACATCCGGCGCAAAGGCAAAGACGCCTACGGAGACGCACTGAAGCACTCGCAAAAGTACTTTGACTACCTGATCGAGCGCGCTCGCTCCCAGTTTCCAGTCCGCAGCGCGGAGGGCAAAGTCAGGGCTGTGAACTACCTTCTCCCGCACATCCAGCGCGTCCCCAGCCGCATCGTACGCGACGAACTAGCCCACGAGATCGCGCAAAAGATGGGCATCGACTCCGCCGTCCTTCGTCAGGAGTTGAGACACGCCGCCGGCAGCCGGTCCGCCGCCGCCCTCAAAGCTCCAGCCGAGGCCCAGGTCACCGACGCCGAACGCATTCTCATCCGCGCCCTGGCGTCTGCCCGCCAGATGCAGCCCAACCAAGAGCATCTTTCCGCCCGCGATGGCGCAGAGGAAGAATTTGACCCCGCCCGGCAAGCCCAGTTCGCGCTTCAGAGCGAAGGATTGCATCGCGGGCTGGCCACCGAGTCCCTGGCCGAAGCTCTGCTCAACGCCAGCCCCGATGTTGCCGATGTATTGGAAGTGCCGCGATCCGAGAGTGAGCGGCGCTTACTGGCCACTATCCTGTTAAAGGAGGACGAAGACCTCACCCCCGAACTGCTGGACCGCGCCGTCCGCGCGCTGCGAAAGATTCATCTCAAGCGGAGTCTGGAGCAAGTGCAGCGGCAGCTTCGGTCGAACCAGGGTACAGATCCCGAGCGGCGGAACTTGCTGTTGCGCGAGGTGGAACGCCTTAGTCGAGCCCTGCGGGATCCCAGCTTGGCGGAAGGCGGCTCGGCAATCGCGGTGTGAAATGGCTCCAAACGCGTGAAACAAAAATGGCGTCTAAACCATCTAAGTATTTAAGGAAGTTGAAGATAGCGGCGGGATTGGGAGAGACACGGCAGGCAACTGATAGACGAGACAGCACTTATGTGCTAGTCTCTATAGGTTTGTGCCTCGCGCACAATCCTGCAAAACCCTAGAATCCCACCACTGTGACTCTACCACACGCTCCGCAACGAGCGAAATTGAGAAGTTTGAGGACACCTTTTGGCTCTTGACGATAAGTACGATGACATTAAAAAGCTGATCGATACAGGCAAAGAAAAGGGATATCTCACCTACGATCAAGTCAATGATTTGATCCCGCACGATGTGCACAGTCCCGAAGACCTGGATGATCTGCTGACCACGATCGGCACTCAAGGCATCGACGTGCTCGAGGGGCCTAAGCTCCCCTCGGCTACGCTCGATAAAAAATTCGAGGATGCAGAAGAAGGCTCCGAGGACGTCGAACTCGACCTCACCCCCGGAGCTCTGGAAAAGACCAACGACCCCGTCCGCATGTACCTGCGCGAGATGGGAACCGTACCCCTGCTCACGCGCGAAGGCGAAGTTGAAATCGCCAAGCGCATCGAGCGCGGGCAAATTCGTGTGCTCAAGGCTCTGTCGCGGTCACCCATCGTGATTCGCGAACTGCTGGCCATGGGCGAAGACCTCAAAAAAGGCGTTCGCTCGATCAAGGAAGTGGTCACCTTCGACGAAGAAGAGATCACCGACGAGATCCTGCAGAACCGCCTCAACGACTTCACCGGAAAAATCGATGACATGGCCAAGCTGTACAAAAAGGTCGCTGTCCTCGAAGAAAAGTACGTTGCCGTTTCGCAGAAGAAACGTCCCAAGGACCATCGCCGCGCCCGCAAGAACCTGGCGCGTGGAATCATTCGCGTCTCGATCGCGGTGCGAAAGCTCGGCTTCACCAACGCCGAGCGCAAGCGCCTGATCGACCGCCTCAACAAGACTGTCGACGGCATGCGCTCGCTCGACCGCCAGGCGCAGAACCTGGAGCGCAAGGCCGAAGCCACTCGCAGCGAAGAGCAGAAGAAAGAATATCGCCGCCAGTCCCGCGCCATTCGCGGCGAAGTGGAAAAGCTGGAAGCCGAAGCCGGGGTGTCGTTTCAGGAGCTCAAGCGCACGCAGCGCGAGATCATCCAGGGCGACATGGACGCGGAGCAGGCCAAGCGCGAACTGATCGAGGCCAACCTCCGCCTGGTAGTTTCCATCGCCAAGAAATACACCAACCGCGGATTGCAGTTCCTCGACCTGATTCAGGAAGGCAACATCGGACTGATGAAGGCCGTCGACAAGTTCGAATACCGCCGTGGCTACAAGTTCTCCACGTACGCCACGTGGTGGATTCGGCAGGCCATCACTCGTGCGATTGCCGACCAGGCGCGTACGATTCGCATCCCCGTGCACATGATCGAGACGATCAACAAGTTGATCCGCACTTCGCGGCAGCTGGTGCAGGAACTGGGACGCGAGCCGACGTCGGAAGAAATCGCCAAGCGCATGGACATTCCGGTTGCAAAAGTCCGGAAAGTCCTGAAGATCGCGCAGGAGCCCATCTCCCTCGAAACCCCAATCGGCGAAGAGGAAGATTCGCATCTCGGCGACTTCATCGAAGACCGCGCCGTTGTCTCGCCCGCGGAGGCCGTGATCAACGTGAACCTGAAGGACCAGACAGGACAGGTCCTGCGCACGCTGACTCCGCGCGAAGAAAAAGTCATCAAGATGCGCTTCGGCCTCGAAGACGGCAGCGAGCACACTCTGGAAGAGGTCGGGCAGTCGTTCGCCGTAACCCGCGAACGCATCCGCCAGATCGAAGCCAAAGCTCTGCGGAAGCTGCGTCATCCGTCGCGCTCGCGTAAGCTCCGGGCGTTCATGGATGGAGTAAGAGACTAGCAATGCTCACGTAGCGGCGGACGCATTCGTCCGCCGTAGCGGGTTATCACTACAGAGTCACGGAGAACAATAAGAGGCACGGCTTCGGCCGTGCCTTTTTCTTGCTGCCAAAACACGCGTGTGAAGCATCGGGACAACCCTGCCTGCTTCCAGCGAAATGCCGGAAGATGATAAATTCTGTGGACATTTCGCGGACACCTGACACAGGAGAGAAATGACCATCGCAGCCGTCGACATCGGTGGAACAAAAATTGCCGTCGGCATGGTCGACGAGCACGGTCAGGTCCTATGCAAAACTGAGTCTCCCACGAACACTGCCGACTACGCCAACGGCCTGAATTCAATCGCGGCCATGCTGCGGCAGACTGCGCAACAGGCTGGGGTCAAAATCTCCGGTATCGGAATCGGGTCCACCGGCCCGGTCAATCCCTTCACCGGAGAATTCGGCGACGTCGATTTTCTTCCCGGATGGCGTCACAAGAGTCCCGTGGCAGACTTGAGCCGTATGTTCAACGTCAGAGTTGCCCTCGAGAACGACGGCGACGCCGCTGCCCTGGCCGAGGCCGGCTGGGGCGTAGGACAGAGCAAGACGCGGCTGATCTATGTGACCATCGGCACCGGCATCGGAGGTGGAATTGTTCTCGACGGAAAACTCTATCGCGGAGTCGACGGCGCGCATCCCGAAATCGGCCACCACGTAGTCGATGCTTCCGGTCCTCCGTGTACGTGCGGATTTCACGGCTGCTGGGAGTCGTTGGCTGCCGGTCCTGCTATGGTCGCATGGTTTGAAAGCAAACTTCCCGGAGACTATCCCGATCGCGGACGTATCACCGGCAAGCGCATTTGCGAACTCGCTGCGCAAGGCGATAAACTGGCCCGGCAAGCCGTCGACCGCGAGGCCCGCTATCTCGGTCTCGGCCTCGCCAACCTGATCAACCTCTTTACTCCCGATGCGATTGTGTTGAGCGGCAGCGTGATGAAAAGCGCAGAGCTGCTGCTTCCCGGGATTCGAAAGACAATCTCGGAAGGATGCCGCTTCGTCCCCGCCGAAAAAACCGAATTGATGCTCGCCTCGCTAGGCGAAGATACGAACCTCATCGGCGCCGCAAGAGTCTGGTACTACCGCTTCGCCTGACCAATTCCACGCGGCCACACTGCGGCGATACCTCAGCTCCGTAGGGGCGATGGGACCGTGGAATGAGTCCCGTAGGCAGCTTCGTGTGGAACTGCACCGCGACGTGACAGAATCTTCCTCGAGCCCTCAATGTTCCAAGTACGGCACATACCCCCGCACCTTCATCCGCAGCCGGTACACCGACTTGGTCGCCGTGATGTACAAGGTTCGGTAATCCTCATCTCCCCACGCAAGATTCGCCGGCTGCTCCGGCAACGCAATCGTCCCCAGATGATGTCCTCCCGAATCCCACACCCAGATTCCCTTGGGCCCGGTCACATACAAATTTCCGTGCTTATCGACCTTGATTCCATCCGGCACTCCGTCCCCCTTGGCCCCCGGCTCTTCGCCAAAGATGTGTCCATTCTCCAACGATCCATCGCCCGCGACATCGTACACGCGAATGTTCCGCTTCTCGCTGTCGTCGACGTAGAAGCGTTTCCCGTCCGGCGAAAATGCCAGCCCGTTCGGCTGACTCAAGTCCTTGGTGAGCAGGCGCA
>Ga0137388_10001349_pt1 | contig 14787 bp, 15 predicted proteins | sample 15con2h14AmetaG_FD_104644 | JGI IMG/M metagenome (GOLD analysis project Ga0137388, IMG submission 104644) | Vadose zone soil microbial communities from Angelo Coast Range Reserve, California, USA - 15con2h1.4A metaG | ecosystem: Environmental > Terrestrial > Soil > Vadose zone > Saprolite...
CCGCGGGCAAAAGGTAAAAGCTCGTCAATCCAAATCCCAGCGCCATCCCGCACGCCCCGCGCCACAGCGGCTGCCATGATTTTTCCCCCAGCGCAGTCCACGCAAAAATAAGCGCCACGCTGTAGCTGGCCAGCACCACTTCAGGCCCACTTGATAACGCCGCCGCTGCAAACGCCACCGCAAAAAAACCCATCGCCCGCGGTAGCAAACGCCGGCGCGTCTCCAACAGCCCGCAAAGCTGCAGCGCCGTCAGCACCACCAGCGGCATCACCGCGCACGCCAGTTGCTCCGCAAAATCGCTGCGCATGTAAACGATCAGCAACGCATACGGATTCGCCGCGTAACAAGCCGCTCCAAAAAGCGCCGCGCTTCTCGGCAGAAATCGCCGCGCCAGTGCAAACGCCGAAACTCCCGCCATTGTCTGGACGACGACGATAAAAACTCCCGGCACCGCCTTCCACGGCGCCACCATGCCCAGCGCCGCCCCCAGCATCCACGAAAGCGGCGGGTAAAAAATAAATCGCGGCTCGCCAAAGCCGTGGTTCGCCCACTCCGTCCACCGCGGAAAAAAAATCCCTTCTCGCCACTGCCCCGCCACGTCCAGCCACGAAGCCGCGTGAAATCCGAAATCATGCCCGGAGGCGCTCCCCAGCCAAAAAAATGGCGCAACCACCAGGAACGCTGTTGCGAGAGAAATGCCCAGCGCGGGCAGCCACCCACGCAATCCTGCAGCTGCATCTATTTTCTTTGAGTGTTCGCCCGAAGATGTCATGCAGTGTTCATGCCATTGTAGCCGCTCGGCAAACGCAGGCCAGCGCTTCATCCATTAGCGTGCGGCCACAACGCAGTTGAGCGATAATACACGCGCTCATGGCCACCGCAAACACCGCACCCTCCCCGATCATCGAGGCACGCAAACTGGAGAAATCTTACCCGCAGCCCGACGGTAGCAGCATCCAGGTGATCGCCGCCACCGATCTCGCCATATACCCGGGCCAGATCATCACGCTGCTCGGCGCTTCCGGCTGCGGCAAATCCACATTGCTTCGCATGTTGACGGGCCTTTCCCCCGCCACCGCCGGAGCCGTTTACTGGCACGGCCATCCGGTTGGCGACGAAGCGCCGAACGTTTCCATCGTATTTCAAAGTTTCGCGCTCTTTCCCTGGCTCACCGTTCTCGAAAATGTGGAAGCGCCGCTCGAGGCCCGCGGCACGCCCCCCATTGAACGCCGCAAGCGCTCGTTGCGCATCATTGACGCCGTCGGCCTGGATGGATTCGAAACGGCCTATCCGAAAGAACTATCGGGCGGCATGAAGCAACGCGTGGGAGTCGCGCGCGCCCTTGTCGTCGAGCCCGAAGTGCTTTTCATGGACGAGCCGTTCTCCGCGCTGGACGTTCTCACCGCGGAAACACTCCGCGGCGAGCTCCTCGAACTTTGGCTCGGCCACAAAATTCCCACACGCGCAATTTTCATCGTCACTCACAATATCGAAGAAGCCGTCGTCCTCGCCGACCGCATTATCGTTCTCGGACGAAATCCCGCGCATATTCACGCGGACTTCAAAGTGGATATGCCCTATCCTCGCGACAGAAAGTCCGCCCACTTCCTCGAGCTCGTCGACTCCATCTATCGCATCCTCACGCGGCCGGATCACAAGGACGATGCCGCTCCGCCGCGAACCTTCGGCCCCGGTAAGGAAGTGCGTCCGAAAATCGTCATGCTTCCCCACACGCGCCCCGGAGGTCTGGCAGGCCTGCTCGAAATTCTCGCCGACCAGGGGGGGCGTGTCGACCTTCACCGCCTTGCGGACGAACTGAGTCTTGAAGTTGACGCGCTGTTGCCCTCCGTGGACACTGCCGCCCTGCTGGGGTTTCTGCGCGTCGAGGAAGGCGATGTGATGATTACTCCCGATGGCCAGGCATTTGCTCAGGGGGACATTCAAGCGCGCAAAACAATTTTTCGCAAAGCCGCTCTCGCCAATGTGCCCTTGCTGCGGCAAATGGAGCAGGCACTGAAAGCCAAATCCAACCGCACACTGAGCGAGGAGTTTTTCCGCGACTTGCTCGACGAGCATTTTGGCGAGGAAGAATCGCGCCGCCAGCTCGAAACCGCCATCCAGTGGGGCCGCTATGCCGAAATTTTCGATTACGACGCCGCCACCGGCAAGTTGACACTCACCGAGGTCTGACACTCACTTGGCGGATCTCACTATTTCAGTTGCACACGACACGCTGATTCCGCCGACGGTGAAGCGGCCCGCGGGCTCTCGCTGGAGCTGGGCATTCCTGATTGATATCGCCGTTTTTCTTTTTGTTTTCGCGGCGATTTTTGGCGTCTACGCCATTGGGCGTTCCTGGCTCGGCCCGGTCCGCACGCACGCGGAGATTTCGCAGAATCCCCCGATCTGCCTCTCTACGCTTTGTACTCGCTGGTTCGAATCGGCGCCGCTTATGCGCTGAGCCTGGTTTTTGCGCTGGCGTACGGCTACATCGCGGCCAGCTCGCGGCGGGCCGAAGTCATCATGGTTCCGCTGTTGGACATTTTGCAATCGATTCCCGTGCTCAGCTTTCTGCCGGGAGTCATGCTCGCCATGGTTGCGATTTTTCCGCACAGCCAATTCGGCGTTGAGCTCGGTTCTATTTTGCTTATCTTTACGGGGCAGGTTTGGAACATCGCGTTCAGTTTTTATTCTTCGCTGAAAACAGTTCCCCGCGAACTTCACGAAGCCGCGGTCATCTATCGTTTCAGCCGCTGGCAGCGCTTCGCCGAACTCGACCTTCCTTTTTCCACGATCGGTCTGGTCTGGAATTCCATGATGTCCGTCGCCGGCGGCTGGTTTTTTCTGATGGCCTGCGAAATGTTTGTCCTTGGCAAACGCGACTTCCGCCTCCCGGGTCTTGGTTCTTTTCTCCAGACGGCAGCGAGTCATGGCAACACGCGCGCGATTCTTTGGGGCGTCGCAGCGATGATCGCCGTCATCGTTCTGCTCGATCAGCTGGTTTGGCGGCCCATCATCGTTTGGGCGGACAAGTTCAAATTCGAACAGGTCGAAAGCTCCGGTGCCGCGCAAACTACTTTGCTCAATCTCATCGGCCGCGCTTCCATCGTCCTGCGCTTGTACCGGCTTCTGATTCAGCCTATCTTCGACTGGCTCAGCCGTACTTTCACTCTCGGCGCTCGCCGCGCCGCGGAGACTTTCTCCACGCCGAAGCAGAACCACCTGCGCCGCTGGATCGGCTACCTGCTTGCCGCTGGGATTCTGGTTGGTTTGGGATTTGCCGTTTTCCATGCGGCTCGCGAATTGTCCGATCTTCATCGCGAGGATTACGTCGAACTCCTCGAAAGCGCATCACTCACTTTTCTGCGCGTGAACACCGCGCTCATCCTGGGCGCGTTGTGGACCGTTCCTGCCGGCGTCGCTATCGCTTCGAATCCTCGCCTCGCGAGGATAGCGCAACCGCTCGTGCAGATGGCCGCTTCCATTCCGGCGACTGCTCTTTTTCCGATTATTCTTCTTTTCTTGCTTCGACTCCGCGGAGGTCTGGAGCTTGCCGCCATGCTGCTGATGCTTCTCGGCACGCAGTGGTACATCCTGTTTAATGTGATCGCGGGGGCGATGGCGATTCCTACGGACCTCAAGGAAGCGGCGCAAATCTACCGGTTCGGCTCGTGGGATCGCTGGCGACACTTAATCCTGCCCGGGATTTTTCCGTATCTCGTTACCGGCATGGTGACGGCATCGGGCGGCGCGTGGAACGCCAGCATCGTCGCGGAATATTTTCACTTTCAGGGAAGGATTGTTTCGACCCCGGGGCTCGGCAGCACGATAAGCAGCGCCAGTGACACAGGCCGCTTCGATGTGCTGCTGGCTTCGACGCTGATCATGGCGACGATCGTGGTGCTCATCAACCGGCTGCTCTGGCGGCGCCTTTACCGTTTGGCATCTTCGCGTTTCAAGCTCGAATCCTAGCGCGCAACCTCTTCACTCTTTCTCTTTCTTTTCGGTTGCAGGTGTCGAGGGGGCTGGCGGAGCGGGCTTTTCGCCCCAGATATACTGCGCGAACCATTTTTCGTTTTCTTCCATCACGGAGCGTTGCTGTTTCGGCTTGTTGATGCCGTGGCCGAATCCTTTGTACACCACCAACTTTACGGGCACACCGCGGTCCTCGAGAGCTTGGCGCAATTCGAACGCGTTGGGGATCGGCACGCGGCGGTCATTTTCTCCGTGCTGGATCAGCGTCGGCGTCTTGGCCTTCGCGATGTAGCTGATCGGCGAAGTCTTTTTATAGATTTCCGGATCATCCCAAGGAGTGGCGTGCAAATATTGCGGCGTGAACGGGGTGATGTCCGTATTCGCATAATAGGTCATCCAATCGGAAATCCCCGCGCCGACGGAGACGGCTTTGAAACGGTCGCTCGATGCGGTGATAAACGCAGAAATGTATCCACCCTGGCTCCAGCCCATGGAGCCCAAGCGAGCCTTGTCCACCCAGCCCTTGGCGATCAGGGAATCCACTCCGGAAATCACGTCGGAATAGTCGCCAACGCCGAGATTGCGCACGTTCAAGGCGCGAAATTTTTCGCCGTAGCCCGCGGAACCGCGATAATTTGGCCGCAGCACGAGCGCGCCCTTGGCTACAAAGCGTTCGATGGGGTAGTAACGGTCGGCGTTCACGACGGGCTGATCTACTCCGGTTGGGCCGCCGTGGATTACCACGAGCAATGGATATTTTTTCTTCATGCTGAAATCGGCTGGTGTGTAAAGCACGCCTTCGATCGCGGTGCCGTCCGCCGATTTCCACGAAATAACTTCGCGGTGCGCGAGCGTAAATCCCTTGAGCTGATCGCCCATGGCCGTCAACTTTTTGCCTTCCCATGGCGCGACGTTGGACGAATAAATCTCTGCGTATTGATTATCGAGTGCGGCGCGGTAAGCCACTACTCTGTAGTCCCGCGAAAACGAAAAAGAAAAGGACGCCATGCGATCCGGCGCGCTCAGCTTTTCGACTGCTTTGGTGGTTGGATTCAGGCGGAAGAGATGGGCGTAGGTTTTCTGTTCGGAGGCAAAATAAATTCCATCCGGCCCCCAGCCGATGAGCCCGGGATCTTCATCGAAGGCTTCCGTCAGAATTTGCGGAGTGCCGCCCTCCGGGGCGACCGCGGCGATCTTGACGTTCGTATAGAAGTAATATTTCGAGCCAGCGGCGGTTTCAAAAGCGATCTTTTTTCCATCGGGCGACCATTTCGGATTGGTGTCCGGCCCCGGCGTGCTTACGATTTTCTTCACTGCGCGGTCGTTCAGCGTGACGACGTACAAATCAGCGGTTTCGGAGGAAATCAGGTCAGGGTCCTTCTGGGCGCTGAAGGCGATGCGCGTTCCGTCCGGCGACCAGGAAAACTCTCCCACACTGAATTTGTCGCCGTCGGTCAAGCGCTGGGGTTCGGCAGCCGGCGCGCTGCCGGCAGGAACCTCGATGGTCCACAGATGCGTCATCTGGTAATCGGCGTGAACCACGGAATACTCGCCGTATTTTTCCTTGCGGTCCTTCAGGGCTTTGGGCTCGGGGTCGGACATCGAAAAAGCGATGCGCTTCGAATCAGGCGCCCATTCGAAGGCATTTAGGTCGTTTTCGGATTTGGTAAGCTGCTGGGCTTCGCCGCCATCCGCTGAAATCACGTACAACTGCTTCTTGCCCTCGGGTGTGCCCGTAATTTGCCCGGGCCGGTCGGAAAGAAACGCGATCCATTTCCCGTTCGGGGACCACGCTGCATTCGTGCTGGATTTTTTCGCCGAGGTCAGCGCATGCGATTCGCCTGCCGCGGTATCTACAATCCAGAGGTTTCTGTCGAACGCGTTGTCCTCCCAATTGGCCTTCTGCACTTCATAGATAACGCGCTTCCCATCCGGCGAAATCTTTGGATTGAAGGCGCTCTTCCATTCCAGCGATTGATCAATGGTGGGCGTCGTGGATGCAGGCGTCTTTGCATTTTTTGCCGTCTCCTGCGCAACAGCAGAAAGCAAAAGCAACCCGCACGCCGCCAACGCAACAGGAATCAAAGACGCCTTGCGCATCGCTCTATCCCCCATTTATTGCAAGGAACTCGAACTCAGTATTTGCGGTTCCAGCGGGTGAACCCTATGAAAAGACCAACTCCCACAATCGCAAACCCCAGATAGACGTGCCAGCCATGCAGCAGGGTTGCCGACACAATCGCGCCCAAGGCGGATAGCACCAGCAACAGGGCAGACTTGCCCCTAGTGAGTCGCTTCTGTTCGACCACTCGCGTTTCAATTCTCGCCTTTGCGATGCCCACTCTGCAACGCACTGGCGTTTTTTCCCGGCCTTAAGTTCTCGCTAGCTCTCGGCTCAGGTACACAATCTGACCTACATGATGATACGCATGGCCCGCACAACGCACGAAAATCTGGAAGCGATCGGCGGCCTCCGGTTCACGGTCGGCAGTGTACGCCTTTCCCCAGTCCGATGCAGTTTGTTTTCGAATGGTCGCGACAACCATGGCGATGGCACCGTCAAAGGAGCGCAAGGCTTCCTCTTTCGAGGGCGGCTGCTGGTCGGTGAATTCGCGGTCGCGATCACGGATGTATCCGGTTTCGGCGACGCGTGCGCCGATGTAGTAGCTCAAATTGCCGGTCAAGTGCAGGATCAGATGGCCGACGCTGTTTCCGTAGGGATAGGGCTTGCGCCAGAACTGTTCGTTCGAAAGCGGGTCCACCCATTTGTGCAGATGGTCCGCAACGTATTCGTAGTATGCGGCCAGACCCGCAACCACGGTTTCGTTCAGTTCGGGCATCAAGAAAGACCTCTTTGCACCTGTCCGGCCCGGTTAGCAAGACAAACCCGGGCACCGCCATGTTTATTCCCTATCCCAGAACGCCGACAATAGCCTGCCACCAGAAAAAGTCAAGCAGGACCGCAACATTTTGGTTAAAGATTTGGTTGCAACCTGATACGAGGAAAATCCATCGAACTTCAAAGAGCAAGGTCCCCATGGCACATACTCGGAGACTCTATCCGCTGCTCCCGCGAGATTATATCGGGCGGCGCCGCGCCGTTCGCCGGATTACTAATGTACTTGCGATTTCCATTCTGAGCCTGGCTGCAGCCTATTTCATCACTCGTCCCACGGGTGGCTCTGGGTTCCCGGCGCGCAAGCCGGCCGCGAATGCGCTGCCCACCTCATCTTCTGGGATACGGCCTTTAAGCGGAGCTCCATCTGTTGCTTCAGTTCCACCGTCTGTTGAATCCAGCGGCTATGAGTTAGAGCCAGGTCCGCACACAGTTACCGAAGTCGCGGATCTGGTTCTGCACGACGCGAAACGGGACAAGGATCTGCACGTGCGAATTTTTTATCCCAACGAAGCGGGGAAGTACCCGGTGATTGTTTTTTCGCATGGCGCGGGCGGCTCGCAGAGCTGCTGCGACGGCCTGACACGTCACTGGGCCAGCTATGGCTACCTGACTATCCAGCCTACTCATGATGACTCCGCCGTGCAACGCCGCAATCAAGGCGAGGAAAATATCCACTTCATGCAGGCCGTTCGAGAGGCGCTCGAGAAGCCTGCGCTTTGGGGAAGCCGCCCGTTGGACATCTCCTACGTTCTCGATGCGCTTCCTTCGCTTGAGCATCGTGTCCTCGGCCTGATCGGGAAGATAGATGCGAACCGGATTGGCGTCGGCGGACACTCCATGGGTTCTTATACGGCGGAAGCCATCGGAGGCGCGCTCGTGAATCTTCCTTCGCATCCGGGCAGGAATTTTGCGGACCCGCGCGTGAAAGCAGTTCTTTGCCTTTCACCGCAAGGACCGGGCCAGTTCGGTTTGAAGGATCACTCCTTCGATCAAATTTCTCTGCCGTATATGGGGATGACCGGCTCGCTTGACAGCCTCGGACCGGTCGCGAGTCCGGCGTGGCATAAAACGCCGTTTGAGCGGAGCCAACCGGGCGAAAAGTATCATCTGTTCATCGAAGGGGCGAATCACATGTCGTTCATCACGCCGCGAACGCTAACGCCGGGGCGCGCCAGGCAGGGCGAAGCCATCTTCGATTACACCAATTCCGCGTCGCTTGCTTTCTGGGATGCTTACTTGAAGGGTGACTCGCGGGCAAAGTCGTATCTCCATTCCGACGCGCTGGAAAAATCCAGCCGCGGAGCCGTGAAACTATTCCGGCGATGAGCAATCCGAGGCCATCGAATGATTCGCTAATCCAAGCGATCTACGAGGATTTGACATTTCATCTCTAGGCGTCCGCGTCTTTCAAGTCTTGCGGACCCCGCTTTTCCACAGTTAAATCGTAGGGGGTCCTTCCGTACTATTGACCTTGTTACTACCCGCCGAAGAGACTTGGTACAGGATGGCTCGCTACTCCGCCTTTCTCGGGCGCCACGTGGAGGTGCAATATCGCGCCGGCGATATACTTCTGCCGGCCTCTGGCACTTTCGTCGCCGATTCCGGGCGATCCATTTTCCTCGAGCAGAATTTCGAGCAGCGGGGACAGCACAAGCATTTCCGCTGGGAAATTCCTTATCAGTATTTAGTGCGCATCGAGGAAAAGCCGGAATCTGGCACCTCAGCAAACGGTAGCTCCCTTCCTGCAGCTCCTAAAGCCGAGCCCGAAGCTCCTCCGGCGTCCCAACCGGACGACAGGCCGGTCAGCGCCGCCGCCGCTTCGGCTGGCGGAGCCTCCAGCCTTCTGCCCGTGTCCCATCGCCCCAAGACCGCCTGATAACGCGCCTCTCCCGCGACCCCTTACGTGCGTGACGCGCAAATTCAGGCGTTCGAGGGAGCAAACTTCGGACTTATAATCACGCCAATGAGCAGCTCTCCTTCAACTCGTTGGGTCGAGCCATCCACTCCCCGTCTTGATCGGCAGGACCCCTACTTGCGTATTTTCAAATGCACGATATTCGTTCGCGACCAGGATCGCAGCCTGCAATTCTACCTGGACCAGCTTGGATTCCGTCTGGTCGCGGATGTCCGGTTTGAATCCGGTGACCGTTGGCTAGCGGTTGCGCCGGCCGATGGCAGCACGATGCTTGTGCTTGTCAAGCCGAAGCATGACTCTGAAGAATTCAAGCAGATTGGCCGGCTTAGCGAGGTTGCTTTCATCACCGAAGACGTCAACGCCACTTACGACGTGTGGCGCAAGCGCGGGGTGCGCTTTCGTCATCCGCCGCAGACCCCTGCTTGGGGTGGAATGTTCACGACATTCGAAGATGTGGACGGAAACTCCTTCGCGCTTTTGGGATTCGACGAGATGACTCGGGAAGTCGAAGCGAAACGGCGTGCCACGGCCGAAAGACTGGAAACAGAACGCCGCGCTGCCCAAGAACTGGAAATTGCCAAACAGGTGCAGGCAAGACTCTTCCCCCAAAGCCAGCCACAACTTGAGACGCTCGAATACGCAGGTACTTGCATCCAGGCTCGTCAGGTCGGCGGCGACTACTATGATTTCCTCAATCTAGGTCGAGGTCGGCTCGGCCTGGTAATCGGCGACATTGCGGGAAAAGGAATTGCTGCTGCCCTCTTGATGGCCAATCTGCAGGCGAACCTTCGCAGCCAGTGTGCCATCGCTTTGGATCAGCCGCAGCGCTTCTTGCGATCCGTGAACCAACTCTTTTACGAGAATACGACCGAAGGCGCTTATGCCACACTACTCTTTGCGGAATATGATGAAAAGGCGCGGTGCCTGCGCTACGCAAATTGTGGACACCTCTCGGCCCTTCTCCTCCGGCACGACAATACTCTTGAACGACTCGATTCCACGTGCACCGTGTTGGGACTCTTCAAAGAATGGGATTGCTCGATCGGGGAACGCCTGCTCTTTGCGGGAGATACGCTCGCACTCTATACTGACGGCATAACCGAGTCGTTCAACGATGCAGGAGAAGAATTCGGGGAACAGCGCTTGATCGAAGCATTGCGACGGCACCGTGAAATGCCTCCAGATTCTTTGGTTACGGCCATTGTCGATGAAGTCCGGCAGTTCAGTCCCCACGAACAGCGCGACGACATCACTCTTATACTTGCGAAGTGCCGATGAATTGAGGACCGTTGGCCTCGATGGTCCGGCTGCGCTGCTTCCATGTAGCAATTCGGCTACAATCGTGTCCTCTTTTTGAGCAAAATGCAGGCGAGCTTTACGCCCGCCAATTTCTAGGAGGCGTCCCTTGGAATCTTCCGTCGGCACAAAAAAAATTGGACTAATTGGTCTTGGACTGATGGGCCGCCCTATGGGCATGAATCTCATCAAAGCCGGTTACTCGCTCACCGTCTGGAACCGCACCGCATCGCGCGCCGATGAACTGGTCGCCGCGGGCGCGAAGCTCGCGAAGTCCCCGCAGGAAGCAGCGAGCTCTGCTGACTTCGTGCTCACCATGGTCAGTGATCCCCCGGCGCTGGAAGAAGTCTTGTGGGGCTCGAACGGCGCGATGCAGGCGCTAAAGCGCGGGAGCATTTATGTGGACTCCAGCACCATTTCGCCGGCGATGGCGCGCAAAATTGCCGCGGCTTGCAGCGAACGCGGCGTGCGGTTTCTGGACGCGCCCGTCACCGGCGGCGACTGGGGCGCCAAGAAAGGTGAACTCGTCTTCATGATCGGCGGCGACGCTGAGACCCTGAAGGATGCCGAGCCCATCCTCGGCGTGATGGGGAAGAAATGGTTTCACCTCGGCCCAAGCGGCGCTGGGCAAACCATCAAGCTGGCGATGAACCTCATCCTCGCTTTACAAGTGGACGCGCTTGCGGAAGCCCTCGCCCTCACCACCCGCGCTGGAATTCAAGGCGAAAAACTTGTTGAAGTCCTGCAATCCAGCATGGGGCGTTCCGGCCTCCTCGACGTCAAAGCACCAAATCTCCTCAAAGGCGAGTACGTTCCAAGTTTTCCGCTGCGCCTGATGCACAAGGATCTCGGCCTGGCGCTCGATCTTGCCAATCAGCTCGGCGTCGCCTTGCCCGCCACCGCCGCGGCCCGCGAAACTTACAACTACGTCAAAGGTGCGGCTAAGGAAGACCTCGACTATTCCGCGGTCATGAAATTCTGGAAACCGTGAAGCCGCCGTACCAACAAGTTTGCCCAGTATTTTTTCAGGTCTAGGGAGAGGTGCTTCTTGAAAATTGGTTTCGCCGGGCTTGGCGACATGGGCCAGGCCATCGTTCCGCGTTTGCTTGCGGCCGGCCACACCGTTACTGGGTGGAACCGCACCAAGGAAAAGGCCGCGCCCATGTTCAAGCTCGGCATGCTTTGGGCCGACACTCCCCGCGAACTTGCCCGCGAAGCGGAAGTCGTTTTTTCCATTGTCACGGATTCCGTGGCAGTCCGTTCGCTCGCGCTAGGCGAAAGCGGCATTATTTCCGGCTTGCGCAAGGACGCCGTCTACCTGGACATGAGTACTATCGATCCGGACGGCAGCCGATCAATCGCTGCGGAGTTTGCAAAAGCTGGATTAACAATGATGGATGCTCCCATCTCCGGCACCACGCTCACGCTAGCGAAAGGCAACGCTTCGCTGATGGTCGGCGGGGACAAGGCCGCGTTCGAACGTGTCCAGCCGGTGCTCCTCGCCATCGGACCGAAAGTTACCTACATCGGCGCGCAAGGTCTGGCAGTGCAACTGAAAGTCGCGCTCAATATGACGCTGGTGATCGAAGTCATCGGTTTCTGCGAAGGCATCGCTCTCGCCGAAAAAGGCGGCGTCCCTCGCGAAGTCGCCGTGGATGCTTTCCTGAAAAGCGTCGTCGCCTCTCCGGTGCTCAACTATCGCGCACCGCTGATTCTCGAAGGGCACATTTCGGACGCGACGTACGGCAACGTGAATCTTCAGCAAAAAGATATGCTGCTGGCGCTCGACCTCGGCCGGAAAATGGGCATTCCCGTTCCGCTCGGCGCCGCCGCCAACGAAATGTTGAACGCTTGTCGCGGCCTCGGCCTGGCGCATCACGATTTTGTCACCGTCTACGAGGTCTACCGCCGCCTGGGAGGAATGTCGGAATGAAGCCCTACCGCACGAATCTCCGAGATGTTCCGCAAGTCGGAGGGCTCGCGCGCGACGAAGGCTGGATCAACATGCAGGTGCGGTTTCTCATCGATCAGAAGACCTCTGGTTCGGACAAACTTCTCGTCGGCTGGACCGTGCTTCCACCTGGCGCGCGTCACGACAAGCATCGCCATCCCAACGCCGACGAATTTTTCATCGTCATCAAGGGAAGCGGATTCATCTATACGGACACCGGCCGTGAGCTTTCCGGCCAGGGCGATGTGATTTTCACTCCGCGCGGTCACTGGCACGGGTTCGACAACACCGGCACCGAAGACGTCGTACTTGTCTGGGGATGGAGCGGCGCCGGCTCGCTCGAAGGCGCCGGCTACGAAATTCCGCCCGAGGGCTACTGAACTCCCTTCATGGCTCACCAATCATGACAGCCGCCTGGGACGACCCGCGCATCTCTCGCGGAATGGCCGCCCAACTGCGCCGCCGCCGTGAACTCCTCGACTCCGGCCACAAACCGCTCGGTTGGAAACTTGCGTTTGGGGGCCCCGCCGCACTCGAGCGGCTTTGCATCCACGCGCCCCTGGTCGGCTTTCTGACGGATCGCGCCCTCGTTCCATCGGGTTCAACGCTCTTGCTCTCCGACTGGACGAAGCCAGCGGCAGAGCCCGAAATCACCGTTTATCTTGGCAAGGATTTGACAGCGGGCGCCGACAATGAAACAACCAAGAGCGCCATCGCCGGACTTGGCCCCGCTATCGAAGTTGCCGACGTCGATCATCCTTCCGACGACGTCGAAGGCACGCTGGCCCGCAACATTTATCAGCGTCACGTCATTCTCGGCCGCAGTGATGCCGCTCGAGCCGGTAGCATCCTCGACGGTTTCGCCGCCCGCGTGCTCCGCAACGGCAGCGAAATCGCGAATATAGCCGACCCCCAGGCCCTGCAAAAATTGACCGGCGAGTTGATCGACATCGTTCGTCACACGGCCAACCTGCTCGCCATTTTCGGCGAGACGCTTCGAGCCGGACAAATCATCATCGCCGGTTCCATCATTCCGCCTATCTGGGTCGAGCCCCGCGAAGAAATCGTCTTCAACCTCGCGCCGGTGGATACGATCTCCGTCCGCTTCGCCCCAGCATCCAAACGGCCACTCTGCTAAACTTCCCCGTCGTGGAGATCACTTATGAGCACGCCTGATCCATCCAAAATCCAAAAATTCCGCGACCATCTTCACGAGGAATGGACCGGCGATAAGACCGTCGCCGCCTGGCGCAGATGGCATGCCCAGATCGCCACATTTAGCCGCGGGGCCACGGAAGCCATTCTGGAGGCCGCCCATCTCCGCCCGGGCATGCGCGTCCTCGATCTTGCCAGTGGCGTCGGCGATCCCGCGCTCTCCATTGCCGTGGAAGTCTCTCCCTCTGGCCATGTGACCGCCACCGATCTCGGCCCGGGAATGATCTCTCTTGCCGAAGAACTGGCGCGCAAGAAAGGCCTCACCAACATCGAATTCCGCGAAGCCAGCGCCGAGTCGCTTCCGTTTCCCGATGAATCTTACGACGCACTCACCTGCCGGTTCGGCATCATGTTTTTTCCCGATCTCCCCAGAGCGCTCCGCGAGTGCTGCCGCGTGTTAAAGCACGGCGGCCGCGCCGCGTTCGTCGCGTGGGGCAAGAAGGAGCAGCCCTTCTTCACCACCACCGCGGGGATCATTTTGAAACACGTTCCGGTCCCCCCGCCTCCGCCCGACCCTGATGCTCCTAGTCTCTTCATGTTTGGCGAGCGCGACCGGCTCCGTCGCGCGCTGGAAGCGGCGGGGTTCAGCAATGTGCACGAAGAAGACCGCATTATCGCCGGGCGCTGGCCATCCTCCGTCGAAGAGTACTGGGAGCAGTTCAGCGAAGTCGCCGCGCCCTTTCGCCCGCTCATCGAACAACTCACGCCCGAAAAAATGGCTCAAGCTAAATCCGAAATTTTTGGTGCCCTCAAGAAATTCTGGACCGGCAAAGAATTGAACATGCCCCTGGAAATCGTAATCGGCGCCGCCGTCCGCCCCTGATATAGCTATTTCAGATTTTCAACTCCGCAACCACTTTCAATAGTCGCAGCAGCGCGGCAATTTCTTCCGGTGCCAATACTTTCCGCAACCTTTCGTCTGCCGCTCGACGTTCTTTGATTAGATATTCTCTATACTTGTTGCCCTTCGCCGTCAGTTGAACAAGCAGCGCTCTTCCCGACTCCGCCTTGCGTTCTGCAAGCAGCCCTTCCCGAATCATGGTCTTGACGGCGCGATGCACCACCGTTCGATCGAAGCCCAGCATCGTCGCAATCTGGTTTTGGTTTCGCGCTACCCCGCCCCGCAGCGTCGACAGAATAAATCCGCGCGTCTGCGAGCATTGCGTTTTCTGCTCCAGTTGCTTTCCCACGGAATAGTAGGCCGCCGCGAGATGCACAAGGACGGAATCCTTCAGAATTCCCGGTGGTATCAGTTTCTTTTCAACGACGATCATAGAATTTTCACCGTGGCCTCCAGCGGCCTCCGCCATTGCGGTTGATCCACGTGCCGCGCGGACTTCTTTCCGATCGCGATGACCATCACGATCTCATGAGTTCGCGGGGAAAGTCCCAGGAACTTCGAGAGCCTGCGCCCGTCAAACCCTTCCATAGGACAGGTGTTCCATCCCAGCGCTTCTGCCGCGATCATCAAGTTCTCACAAGCCAGCGAGGTGCTCTTCGTCGCCCATTTGAAGAGTCCCTGCCGCGCCACCGGCA
>Ga0137388_10001351_pt1 | contig 14766 bp, 10 predicted proteins | sample 15con2h14AmetaG_FD_104644 | JGI IMG/M metagenome (GOLD analysis project Ga0137388, IMG submission 104644) | Vadose zone soil microbial communities from Angelo Coast Range Reserve, California, USA - 15con2h1.4A metaG | ecosystem: Environmental > Terrestrial > Soil > Vadose zone > Saprolite...
GGCCGAATATGCCTATGATTACGGCATGCCGCAGTGGGTCGCTCGGGTGGATCATACTCTTGCGGTATTTCATTTGGAGCGCCTATGGCTGGGCCAGCACAAGCTCTTTCACTTTCGCTTGTGGTATCGGACCGTTCTTGCGAAATACGTCCAGGAGATTCTGCTCGACCCGCGAACGCTCGCGCGCCCATATCTGGACCGGAGCGGTGTTGGGGCCGTTGTCCGAGGCCATCTGAAGGGGAACCGCAACTACACAACCGAGATTCACCGGCTTCTTTCCTTGGAGCTGCTCCACCGGCTTTTCTTGGACGCCAGATGACCATATCGGGACAGCGCGAAGAGCCCGCGGTAAGAGCCACAGAATGAGCTCTTCGCTTGCCACGGTTATTTGCGTGATTGGGATTGCGGGCCTTTTCTACCTTGACCGGGACCGGAAGGTCCGGACCTCGAAGGCCCTCTGGTTACCGGTGATCTGGCTCGGTATCGTCGGATCAAGACCCGCCTCCGCCTGGCTGGGGATTAGCCCGGCAACGACCGACTCCGCCAGCCAACTTGCTGAAGGTAGCCCCATTGACGCGGGTGTTTTCGCGGTTTTGCTGGCCGGTGGAATCATTGTCCTCATAAGCCGGAGAAGACGGATCGGTGCTTGCCTCAAAGCGAGCTGGCCCATCCTTATCTACTTTGCATATTGCCTTATGAGTGTGCTTTGGTCGGATTTCCCGGACATAGCTTTCAAGCGTTGGAACAAGGCTATCGGCGACTTGGTGATGGTCCTCGTCCTCGTGACTGATACCGAGCCAGTAGCCGCTCTTGGACGCCTTATTTCTCGCACCGGCTTCGTCCTGATGCCCACTTCGGTTCTTCTTATCAGGTACTTTGATAATCTCGGCCGCGGATATGACCCCGACGGGAATTCCATGAATACCGGCGTGACGACAAACAAGAATATGCTCGGCGTCATCACATTGGTCATCTCGCTGGGTGCGCTGTGGCGTTTTCTCAATGTAATCCTTGCCAAACGGCAGCCCAACCGCGTCCGACAGCTGTTAGCCCGGGGCACCCTGCTCGCCTTCGGTGTGGCGGTTTTGGCCATGGCGCACTCAGCGACTTCAGTTGCCTGCTTTATACTCGGCACTGTGCTGATCCTTGCGACATATTTGCCCTTCATCAGACGTCGTCCAGGAAGAGTTCATGCCCTTGTTGTAATGATTCTGCTCGCTGGGGGTCTGGCCATGCTTTTTGGCGGCCAAGCGGGCATCGTGCATGCATTGGGCAGGGAAACAAATCTAACCGGGCGCACGGATATCTGGGCAGCGGTACTTCCCGTGGTTCCAAATCGGGTTGTCGGCGCCGGGTTCGAAAGCTTCTGGCTCGGGCCACGAGTGGAGAAAGTGTGGAGCAATCTCTCTCGGTACATGCATGTCAACGAAGCACACAACGGCTATATCGAGGTTTACCTCAACCTTGGGTGGGTCGGCTTGGCCTTGATTGCGGTCATTTTGATCAGCGGTTATAGGGATGCGATAAGCACTTTTCGGCGCGATCCTAGATTCGGCAGCTTGATGTTGGCGTATGTCGCCATTGCTGCGATGTACAGCATAACTGAGGCTGGCTTCAGGCTCCTGGACCCCATATGGATCTTCTTCCTTCTCGCAGTTGTCGGCGCGCATGGCATCGCAGCCGGTATTGGCATGCGAGGACGGCGTCCTCCTGGTGCAACCTCTGACCGGATCGCCAGGCCATCCAGCAGCGATGCCCTAGCTCCGCTCTGTTGGGAATGACCGCAACTTTCAGTTTCGACAGCGCTTTAGATCTTCATCGCCAAAGCCCGGGCCAATCACCCCCGGTGTATGCAGCGGGCTTCGACGGTGCGGTAGGACTGTCATGATGACGGGAAAGTTTGATTCAGTAGGTCGCCGGCTGCTCTCAGGCTCGGTGTTGCGGGTCGGCAACCTAATCGCGGCAGCCATAGCTTCGTTCTTCCTGATGCCATTCATCGTGCATCACCTCGGCGATCGGGTCTACGGGTTCTGGTCACTTGCAACCGTACTCATCGGGTACTACGACTTGCTAGACTTCGGGCTCTCCAGCGCCGTCTCTCAGTACCTGTCCGTCGCGATTGGTCTCCGCGATCAGGCCGAGTGCCGCGGAGTCTTCAAGGCAGCCTTGCGCAGTCAATCGCTACTGGGCGGCATCGCTTTGCTCGCGACGGCTGCCATAGCAGTTGTTGCTCCGCGTTTCTGCCATAACCTCGCAGATGCCCATCTATTCTGGAGAATTATAGCCATCTTAGGAATTAACACAGCCCTCAGCTTCCCAGCGAGGGTTTATGGAGCTGTCCTAGGGGCAGAGTTCCGATTCGATATTCAGGCCGGGGTGGCGATCCTCGGGGTGGCACTGCGCACGGGACTCGTGGTTTGGGTGATCTCAGCTGGTTGGGGATTGCTGGCATTAGCGTGGACGACGCTATTTGCGAGTCTGCCAGTGATGGTGCTGCAGATATGCTTTGCAAGACGCGAGGCCTTATGGGCTCGAATTGAAAGTAGGTCCATGGAGGCGAAAAGAGTGAAGGATCTCTTTTCATATAGCATTTACATTTTCTTCGCCTACCTTGCGGACATTTTGCGATTCCAAGCAGATCCCGTGGTCATCTCAGGCCTGATCGGATTAGCGGCCGTTACGCATTACAGAGTTGCTGCGGGCTTCACGCAATACTACCTTCAGATCTTAATTGTTTCCGTGGGCATGCTGCATCCCGTTCTGAGCCGATTTCATGCCGCAGGGAATCAAGCCGGCCTCGAGAAGCTATTTTTGTTCGGGATGAAGATTTCGTGTTGTATCTCTGTTTTCGTCTGCCTTGCTCTCATCGGTTGGGGGAAACCCTTCATCGCTCGTTGGATGGGCACACAGTATGGTGACGCATATCTGCCGTTGGTGATGTTATCGCTCGCGGTTCTCCTAGACGTATCCCAGAAACCGTCAATCGATCTGCTGTACGCAACCTTCAAGCATCGATTTTATACATATATGAATTGGGCCGAGGGCATTCTCAATTTAGCATGCAGCCTTGCACTCGCCCGGCCGCTCGGAATTCTCGGCGTAGCAGTGGGCACCTTAATTGCAGCCTTTTTTATTAGGGCCGTGGTACAGCCATGGTGGGTTTGCAGAGTGAGTGGACTCTCTTATGCGAGCTACATGCGATTTCTCGGAAGAAATCTTCTGTACTGCGGCTTGTTGATGGGAACGGCTACGACAATTGCCGCATGGGGTCTGCGACCCAATTACGTTTCTCTGGTCAGCTCGGCAATCTGCGCCACTATGATATATGCAATCGCATCTTGGTGGCTGGTCTTCAACCGACGCGAGCGTGAACAGTTTCGGGCGGCCATCACCAATCGCGACCAAAACCGCGTCGAGTTCGCGGCCACAGTCGCGACGGTATAGTAGCAACGCGACGCCTAAAAGGCTTCTGGGCTGATTTCGACCTGTATCCGGCCGCACGCGGTGAAACAGAAATGTTCTGCAATACAGCCAGAGTAGGCCGGAAGGGGGTGCTTTCGCAAGCGTGAGTATGAACAGGCATTCCCCGCGAATCCTATACATCTCGGAGCCTTGGACACACGGCGCGCACGTGCGCTATCTTAACGTGCTCCGTGCGCTGCAGCAGATCGGGGCCGTTGAAGTCGTGATGTTGAGCGCTGCGACAGGCGTCACCGATCCAGTTTCGGAAGCGGATAGCGAGGTCAACGTTGCATATGCTCTTGAGACACAACCGCGTCCCAATACGGGGTTGATTGCAAAGCTCACATTCACATTCGACCCGAGAACAGATTATCCCTATGCTCGCGCATTGGCGAACGAAGGAATCCGCCGGGTTGTTCGCAACCTCAGGGAGTTCGATTTGATCTGGTTCTTCAAGCAGCGTGCTGCGGACATGTTTCCGAATATGGCTTGGCAGCGATCGGTGTTAGACATCGATGACTTGCAGAGCACGTACGAGCGCACCGCTTTGCGGCTTGGTGGCGCACTACACCGACTTAAAGCACTCCGCGGTTTGTATATCTGGCGGCGCAGGGAAAGGATTCTCGCAAAACGATTTAGCGTGCTCACGGTCTGTAGTGAAGAGGACAGGGCGTACTTAAGGAAAATGGGAGTGGATAGCCGCGTTCATGTCATCCCGAACGGATTCGAAAAAACCAGCGTTGAGCCGGTGCGGAGTCCTGCAACTCCGCCAAGAATCGGGTTCATCGGGGGCTTTGATCACCTACCAAATCGTGAAGGTATAAGTTGGTTCGTGAAGAAGTGCTGGCCGGACATCAAGCGTAAGGTACCGGAAGCGCGCTTGCGACTGATTGGCCGTGATGCCGACACGTTTCGCGAACTTGGCGGTCCAGACGTCGACCCACTCGGGTGGCTTCCCAATCCTTCCGATGAGATCCAGACTTGGTCTGCAATGGTTGTTCCGATCCGCTTGGGGGCTGGCACCCGGGTCAAAATCGCTCAAGGTTTCAGCCAGAAATGCCCGATTGTTTCGACCTCCCTTGGAGCATTCGGCTACGGAGCAATAGATGGTCGTGAAATGTATGTTGCTGATTCTGCTCAGGCGTTTTCCAAAGCTTGCGTCCAAGCCATTTGTGCGCCGGAAGAAGCTGGCCTGATGGCGCAACGGGCATGGATCGAATTTCTGGACAAGTGGACGTGGGATGCTATTCGTCCTCGGATTTGGGCGGCCGCGGAAGACTGTCTGCGATTAAACGCACGTCAATGGCACTCCTCTGGTAGCATCGCTCGCGTCATCTCGCCGTCAAACGGTAACTAGCGGAAGCTTCTAGTTTAGACAGACAATCGAGACCGCAATGGAGTGTCCTGTGTGTACCTTCGCGGAGAGCAGCGCCGCCCCGGGAACGCTTGCCACAGCGCCAATCGAATTGGAAGCCGCGTTGCTTACCGGTGGGTTTGACAGGCCTTACGCGTTCGGCTTGGCAATGGCGCTCGTCTCTAGAAGCGTTCGCCTCGACGTCATTGGCAGCGATGAGGTGGACAGCCCCGAGATGCATACCAGTCCCAACCTCAAGTTTCTTAATCTGTGGCCCACAAAACGAGAAAAGGCGACGCTGGTAGCCAAGGCGTTGAGAACCCTACGGCACTATGAGTGCCTCGTCCGATACGCGGCGGTCGCAGAGCCCGGCGTGTTTCATATCCTGTGGAACAGCAAGGTGCAGTTCTTCGATCGGACTGTGCTGATGCTGTACTACAAGTTGCTGGGAAAGAAAGTTGCTCTCACCGTGCACAATGTTAATCAAGGTAGAAGGGACTCGAACGACTCGCTTCTCAATCGCGTCACCCTGAACATTCAGTATCGGCTCGCCGATCACATGTTTGTCCATACCAAGAAAATGAGGAATGAGCTGGTCGAGCACTTTGGGGTTCGCGAGCAAGCAGTTACGGTCATACGCCATCCAATTAATAATGCCTTTCCGGACACGGATCTCACCCCTGCTGAAGCAAAGTGCCGGCTGGGTGTCAAGGACGACGAAAAGACGATCCTTTTCTTCGGAAGGATCAAGCCTTATAAGGGTCTCGAACACCTGTTGGCTGCATTTCGACAGCTCGTGGCCAGCGATGTGAACTACCGGCTAATCATTGCCGGCGAGGTACAAAAAGGGAACGAGAAGTACTTGGCCGAGATCCAACGGATGGTCACTCGCGAACTTGATCGAGGACAGATCATCCTGAAGAGCCATTTTATTCCGGATGAGGAGATGGAGGTGTTTCTCAAGGCCGCGGACGTTCTGGTGCTCCCTTATAACGAAATCTTTCAGAGCGGCGTGCTTTTCTTGGGGTATAGCTTCGGCTTGCCCGTGATCGCGACCGACGTAGGCTCGTTCCGGGAAGAAATTGTTGAAGGCAGGACGGGTTTTCTATGTAGGCCTGCTGATCCGGCGGACTTAGCCAAGACGATAGAGACCTATTTCGCGAGTGATCTGTATAGAAATTTGGGTGTGCGGCGGCAGCAGATAAGAGATTATGCCGACGTCCATCATTCCTGGGACGCGGTAGCCGAGTTGACCCGGAACGTGTATGCAGAATTGTTGGGGAGGCGTCCAGCGTGAAACCCTTGGTATCGATTCTCATCCCCGCGTACAACGCGAAGGAATGGCTCCCTGACACGCTCCGGTCGGCGATTGCGCAAACGTGGAACCGGAAGGAGATCATCGTCGTTGATGATGGTTCGAAGGATCAGACACTGTCCGTGGCGCGACAGTTTGAATCCGACTGGGTCAAGGTTTTTACGCAGAAAAATCAGGGTGCTGCCGCTGCAAGGAACAAGGCTTTCTCTCTAAGCCAGGGAGACTATATTCAGTGGCTGGATGCCGATGACCTCATTGCTCCCGACAAAATAGCCAAACAGATGGAGGCACTGGGCGATTCCCAGAAGAAGTTGACGCTTCTCTCTGGGGGATGGGGACGGTTCATGTACCGGTATGAGCGAGCGAAATTCGTCCCAACCGCATTGTGGTGTGATCTGTCTCCGGTCGAATGGCTGATACGCAAGATGGGACAGAATATCTATATGCAGACCGCCTCCTGGCTCGTGAGTCGTGAATTGACCGAAGCCGCCGGTCCGTGGGACACCAGGTTGTTGGGGGACGATGATGGTGAGTACTTCTGCCGCGTTCTTCTTGCAAGCGACGGCGTCCGGTTTGTTCCCGAATCCAGAGTCTACTATCGTGCGTCCGGGTCTGCCAGCTTGAGCTACATAGGGAGCTCAGATAGAAAACGCGATGCGCAGTGGATCTCTATGCAGCTACATATCCGTTATCTCCGGTCCTTGGAAGACAGTGAAAGAGTCCGGGCCGCGTGTGTGACGTTTCTGCAAAACTGGATGGTTTGCTTCTATCCGGAACGGCTCGATCTCTTCGGGCAGGCGGAAGAGATGGCGAGGAATTTGGGAGGACAACTGAAAGCCCCACGATTGTCCTGGAAGTACTCTTGGATCAAGGCGATATTCGGCTGGCGCCTCGCCAGACGTGCTCAACTGTCTCTCCCAACTCTCAGGTGGTCGTTGGTAAGACACTGGGATAAAGCCCTTTTTCGCATCGAAGGCCGAAGGCATGCGGCCGATCTTGGGATATGAGAATCGTGTGCCACACGCGCCTTGCTCTCCCCGATGGCCATGGCCCACAAGGTCAACATCCGGCGGTTTTTTGATGGCGATAAGGTGTACTTTCGCGTCTATCGCCCATTGTCTTTTATTGCTAAACTTGGCCGCATGAGGGGCGAATTTGACCCTCGGAGGCCGATTTAAATGAGACGCGAACGTTCGCTTCTATTCCCCCTTATCTCGATCTTGCTTCTTTTCTCCCCAGTTTCCTACGGCCAGCTCTGGTCTGGGATTATCAGCCCCAGCCGTGCCGTAGATTGGACGAAGGCCGGGATTTCGGGAGGCATTCCTGGCGCGAACTGGCCCGCCTGCACGACAGCCCAAGCGGGCACGACCGTCCCGATAGCACCCTATTCGGGCTCGGCATCCACGATCAACACGGCCCTTGCCAACTGTGCCAATGCGAATCCATCAGGGTCCTACTTGTCACTGGCATCGGGCACGTTCACTCTCTCTAGCGGCGTCCATTGGTCTCAAAGCAACACTGTGCTCCGGGGTGCGGGGGCCAATTCCACGTTCATAGTTGCCTCCGGTAGCGGTGGTGGCTATTTCGGCACCTTCATTTCCATAGAAGGCAGCAACCAAGGGGTGAATGGTGGGGAAGGGAATGTCTGCAACTGGACGGCTGGGTACTCGCAAGGTGCAACCTCGATCACGATTGCGAACTGTGGCTCGACCACTCCGGCCATGGGTAGTCTTTCCAATCTGAAAGTTGGATCAATCCTGATTCTCGACCAACTGGACGAGGTGAACGACCCCGGAACGATCTGGAACTGCGCGAACTCGGGCAGCTACGCAGGAGGAACGTGCGCAGGCACAATTCAAGGCGGGGAGGCACGCACAAACGGGACGTGCATCAATAGCGGACAAATGTGTCTCCGCTCCCAGCAGCAGGGCGTTCTGGTGGCCAGTTGTGATGGAAATTCAACTCCGGGGCACATTTGTACCGGTGGCACCAACATTACCATTTCTCCCGGCCTTTACATGCCCAATTGGAGAAGCGGCCAACTTCCACAGGCTTGGTTCGCCAGCAATGTGGCCGTTCATTCAGGGGTGGAAAATCTTTCTGTCGATACCAATGGCGGAGGCGGTCCGTCAGCTTTCAATTTTGGAGTTTGTAATGGATGTTGGATTAAGGGTGTGAAAAGCACTCGTGCCCAAAGAAGTCATGCACGCTTCTCCCTCAGCGTTCATTCCGTCGTCCGGGATAGTTATTTCTTCGAGAACCAGACTGGAGGCTCGGTCAGCTACGGCGTTGAAATTCTGGGTGGCTGGGACAATCTCATCGAGAACAACATCTTCCAGCAAATTACCGACAGCGACCCGAGTTGTACGGGAGCGTGCGAAGGGAACGTCGTTACCTACAATTACGATGTGGACAACGCCTACGCATCGAACTATTACCTCGTCCCGGCCTTTGCCCTGCACGCTTCCGGCAGTGCGTTCAATCTCTCGGAGGGAAACGTCGGGCCCGGCTACGCCGGCGATGCCGTCCACGGCACGCATCACTTCGACAGCATCTATCGAAACTTTCTACCCGGATGGCAGTCGGTATGCCAGGGCGGCTCGTGCCGCGCCCAGACCGCCCCCATTATTCTTCAGGCGGGCAGTCGCTACTTCAACATCATCGGCAATGTCATGGGCGAGCCGAACTACCACACTACGTACACCTGTGCAGCGACAACTTCCAATTCGTTTTGTGCGGCGAGTTATGAAGCTGGCGGCTACGACAAGATGATCTACAAGTTGAACAATACTGGACCTGGCTACAACATTATCCACGGCTTCTGCACGTCAGTTTCGTGTGGCGCAACCAGCAATTACGATCCTCAAACCAGCGCCTACCTGATGCGCTGGGGAAACTGGGACACGGTCACTGGAGCGCAATGGAATACGAGCGAAGTTCCGACTGGCATTGCAAACTATTCGAATGCAGAGCCAACAACACGTTGCACGTCCAGCATTGCGTGTCCTGCGTCGTTCTACTATTCTTCGAAGCCCTCGTGGTTTGGTTCGGCACCATGGCCTTTAATTGGGCCGGAAGTGGCAAGTGGCAGTATCGGGATGTGCTCGGGTGGAACCTATGCGGGTATGGCGGCAGTCAGTAATTCCCAATGCGGAGGAGGAAGCCTGACAACTGCATGGAGCGGCCACGCGAATGCCCCTCCCGCGATGTTGTGCTACCTGAACACGATGGGTGGACCGCCCGATGGAACGGGAGGTGCGCTGACTTTCAATGCTGATAGTTGCTATGGGTCCGACCCTCCTCCGCCTAGCCCGACAGGCCTTGCTGTTGTAGTCCATTAAATAGTACGGTTGCACTCACTGGGACTTGGGTCGCACTAGTGGATGGCCGAGTGAACGTCTGACGTGAGAACGAACTTCTCAGCGCCGGACAAACGGGAGCCAGTCACGATGGTGCCCGCATAGCTGCGGTACTATACAGCTAATGCTTCGCAAGCACTTTGGACGCCTCGGCTGGCCAGTGTCGCGCGACAATGAGCAGCGAAGCATGACCACTTGTCGCACGAGCGCAGGTAAGTGAGAACAACGATAAACAAGACTGCGCTGATAACTGGCGCAACCGGATTCATCGGATCTCATATCGTAACGTTTCTTCAGGCCAAGGGATGGAAGGTGATTGGCGGTTATGGCACATCTGATTCCAGTACAGTGCTGGGGTTGCCGAACGTACGCTTCGTCCAATGCGACCTACGCCGCCGCCATCTCGTTGAGCAGCTGTTGACAAAACACGAACCCACACACATCTTTCACTTGGGTGCGCAGAGCCTGGCCGCACTGTCGTGGAAGGACCCTGTTTCGACTTTTGAGTCGAATATTATGGGTTCTCTAAACGTGTTCGAGGCGGTTCGTCACATGAAGCGGGCGCCCGTGGTGGTGTCGGCCTGCTCAAGCGCTGAATACGGGCACGTACGGCCATCGGACGTACCGGTCCCTGAAGAGTATCCCCTTAGGCCATCACATCCGTATGGCATTAGTAAGGTATGCTTGGATCTGCTAGCACAAGCATATTTCCTCAATTACAAGATTCCGGTGGTGACTCTACGGCTCTTTAATACTACCGGACCAGGTAAGATGAATGACGCAGCATCCGATTTTGTGCGACAACTGGTGCGCGTCAGGAAAGGCTTGCAACCACCGGTGATCGAGGTTGGCAACCTGAAACCGAGGCGCGCATTCCTCGATGTAAACGACACGGTCCGCGGCTTCTATCTTGCCGCCTTGAAAGGGAAGCCAGGAGAAACTTACAACCTGTGCGCAGCTACAACGCAGCAGGTTGGCGAGCTATTGCACATGGCGATCCGTCTATCCGGCGTAAAGGTAACAATTCGGCCTGCTGCCCACCTGATACGTTCATCCGACGAGAAGATTATTTTCGGCAGCACAAAGAAAGTTTACAGAGACACTGGTTGGAAGCCGCTGCGGTCGCTCGAACAAACTCTTGTCTCCATGCTGAAGTATTGGGAGCGGATGACCTAGTGGGAACCGCCTCTTCAGGCTGCTCAGTAGGCGGTGATAACGCTGACATGAGTATGATGCTGAACACGCCCGCTGTCCTGCTGGTGGGCGGGATGGGAACACGCTTACGTTCGGTATTGCCATCAACCCCCAAGCCTCTCGCTTCGGTCGGCAATAAATCGTTTCTGGAGCTCCTGGTCCGACAACTCCGATGTCAGGGGATACGCCGTTTGGTGATGTGCACCGGTTATCTTGCTGATCGGGTCGAAAGCGAATTTGGCGATGGCAGTGGCTGGGACATCGAAATTGACTACTCCAAAGAGCCGAATCCGCTCGGCACGGCGGGCGCCATAAGGCTTGCTCAGCATCACTTGAAACATGTTTCCGACTTTCTGGTAATGAATGGCGATTCATTTCTGGAGATCGACTTCCGTCGGTTAGTTCGATTTCATCGCGGGCACAAAGGGTTGGTTAGCATGGCCGTGGTGAAGGTGGAGAATGCAAACCGGTACGGAACGGTACAGGTAGACACTGAAAACCGAGTGATCGGCTTTATGGAAAAAGCCGGTAGCGATCGTCCAGGACTGATTAACGGGGGCGTGTACATCCTCAACCGCGCTATTCTTGGATACATCCCAGAAGCGCCTGCGAGCCTGGAGAAGGATGTATTTCCACGACTCCTCAGCCAGGGCGTGTATGCACTGGAGCAACATGGAATGTTTATCGACATAGGTACTCCAGAAGACTACGCGCGGGCCCAACAGCTTTGCGATCACCTGTATGAGGCAGCTTTGTACCAACCACAACCTGATTCTGAGCCCCCAGAGTTTGGAGACTGTAATGATGATAGAGAGAGATGATTTCCCGCAGCGCGTAATCCTGTCGATCCAGGAATCGATCGCCGCGAAGGAACGTCTAGTCGGCAGTGCAGAAGTGGTGCCGTTGATTGCTCGCGTTAGCGAAATCTTGATTGAAGCGTTGCGGAAAGGCAACAAAGTGCTTCTGTTCGGCAACGGAGGTAGCGCCGCAGATGCTCAGCACATTGCGGCAGAATTTGTCGGGCGCTTCGCGTTCGATCGGCCCCCACTACCCGCGTTAGCTTTATCTGTAAACACTTCCTGTATCACTGCCATCGGGAACGATTACGGTTTTGATTTTGTCTTTTCGCGACAGGTCGAGGCTTTGGGGCGACCCGGGGACGTCGCCATCGGTATCTCCACCAGCGGCAATTCAGCGAATGTGCTTCGGGCCTTGTCGGTGGCGAAGAAGATGGGGCTGCATACAGTTGCGCTGACTGGTTACACTGGTGGAAAGCTCAAGGACGCCGTTGATCATTGTATCTGTGCGCCATCGAATGAAATCCCCCGCATTCAGGAATGCCACATCCTAATCGGCCACGTCATTTCAGAGCTGGTGGAGCGGGCGATTTTTCATGAATAGAGCCGTGTTTCTGGATCGGGACGGCGTCATCAACCGAAAAGCCCCTGGAGAAGGCTACGTGACGATATGGGAGCAAATGCACTTTCTCCCCGATGTGGCAAAAGCAATCACGCTGCTCAACCGAGCTGGTTTCCTCGTTATCATAGTGAGTAATCAACGTTGCGTTGCCAAGGGACTCATGACAGCCCGAGACCTGGATGCCTTGCATCGGCGGATGTGTGAAAACTTGGCAGCAGCCGGAGCTACGATCGACGCCATCTTCTACTGTCCACACGAAGTGCAACCTCCGTGCGGGTGTCGTAAACCCGCGCCAGGTATGCTTTTAGCAGCAGCGAGGGCGCACCAAATTGACCTCAACGATTCCTGGATGATCGGCGATTCCGAAATCGATGTTGAGGCCGGGAAAAATGCAGGGTGCAAGACCGCGCGACTGAGTAATGGGACTGAAGATGGCAAAGCCGACATCGTAGCCGCCTCTCTGCTTGAGGCAATCCAGCACATCTTGCGAGTAAAGAGAAACCTCACAGAATCCGTCGGGCGATCACCCGAGGTCGAAGTTAAACGTCGATCCTGAGTATGCCGGACTGTCAGGCGGGAGCTGTTAGGGTCAAGCCCTCCTTTGAACTACGGGTCAGAGTCGCATAGCTGACGTAAAGCCTCAAACGAGGTGCGTTGGCGACAAGACGTAAGGCCATTCAAAAGACATGACTCTTAATAAGAAAGGGCCGAGCACATGATAATCACTCGCACTCCACTTAGGGTCTCATTTTTCGGTGGCGGTACCGACTATCCAGTTTGGTACCGAGAGCACGGGGGCGCTGTTTTAGCGACTACGATCGACAAATGCTGTTATATCACTTGCCGATATCTGCCGCCATTCTTCGAGTACCACAGCCGCATTTCCTATTTGAAGGTCGAGAACGTCAGCAGGAACGACGGCATCGAACACCCTTCGGTGCGCGCGTGCTTGCAATTCATGAAAATCAATGAGGGCGTCGAAATTCATCATGTGGCTGATCTGCCAGCTCGAACCGGTTTGGGCACGAGCTCGGCATTTACAGTAGGCCTCCTCCTCGGCCTTTATGCTCTGAGGCAACAAATGCGTGATAAGCATGCACTTGCCTCCGATGCTGTGCACGTTGAGCAGGAGTTGCTTCATGAGGCGGTTGGGACGCAAGATCAAGTTAGCGCCGCGTACGGGGGTTTCAATCGTATTGACTTCCACATGGACGGCGCAATCGAAGTGAAGCGGATCTTGACTGCACAAAGCAGGTTAACGGCGCTAGAACAACATTTGGCACTCTACTTCACCGGGTTTTCGCGGACTGCTTCGGAAATCGCCAAAGAACAAATAATGGTGACACCTCAGCGGAAAGAAGAATTGGAGGTAATGCACCAAATGGTTGGTGAGGCTGAGGCTATCATGACTAGTAGCAGTCGTTCCATGGAGGAATTTGGTCGATTGCTGCATGAGAGCTGGAAAATAAAGAGAACGCTAACTAAAAATATCTCGAATACCAATATTGATGATATCTACCAAGCTGGGCTTGAGGCCGGCGCGTTAGGAGGCAAGCTCTTGGGTGCTGGCGGAGGCGGTTTTATGCTGTTCTTCGTGCCACCCGAACGACGGGAAGCGTTAAGGATGCGGTTGAAAAAGCTGTTGTGTGTTCCGTTCGCATTCTCGAATAGGGGTAGTCATGTCGCCGTATATGAACCTGAAGAGGTATATGACCAAGCTCTTAGTGCTGACCGTTTCCTGATATATTCCAAGCATAGTTCCGACTCCACAGGTGACTCGCGCATCAAAGGCGCGTTCGGACCACCAGCGGATGACCGGCCATAAACCACCCAAAACCGATTGTTTAACAGCCTGTAGAAGCCGTGGCCTTTCCGCTCAACAACCTAGTGGATAACGCAAGCTCGCGGGGTATGAGAATATCCATGAGCGTCAATATCATAGACCCCGTTTTGGACAACCGTTGGGACGAGTTGGTTGCTCGCCACCCACGGGCGTCCGTGTTTCATCAACGTGGCTGGCTGAAGGCTTTGGCTCGTACCTATGGGTATGAACTGCTTGCGCTGACGAGCTCGCCGGTGGGCAGCCCGCTAGATGATGGCATTGTTTTCTGCCGGGTCTCTAGTTGGCTCACAGGAACCCGTCTGGTTTCGCTGCCGTTTGCTGACCATTGTGAGCCTCTGCTGAACCAATCCGGTGAGTGCCTCGATTTTATCCGCTGGTTGCGCGCAGAATGTGACCGAAAGCGATGGAAGTACGTGGAGCTCCGGCCGTTATCGCCAGTTCAAGACCGGGGCCACGGTTTGCAGCCGAGCCGTGGATATTGCTTCCACGAGCTCGATTTAGCCCCAAGTTTGGAACAGATTTATCGGCGATTGCACAAGGATTCTATCCAGCGAAAGATTCGACGGGCTGAAGGGCAGAGGATGGAGTACGAAGTCGGCCGCTCGAAACAACTTTTGGACGAATTCTACCGGCTCCTGTTGATTACGAGGCGGCGTCATCAAGGGATTCCTCAACCTAGAACCTGGTTTGGAAACCTGATCGAATATATGGGGGATAAGCTTCAGATCAGGGTGGCTCGCAAGGATGGGAATCCGATCGCAGCAATGCTCACCCTGCGCCACGGGGTGACCGCGGTTTACAAATATGGCTGCTCAGACCA
>Ga0137388_10001353_pt1 | contig 14751 bp, 18 predicted proteins | sample 15con2h14AmetaG_FD_104644 | JGI IMG/M metagenome (GOLD analysis project Ga0137388, IMG submission 104644) | Vadose zone soil microbial communities from Angelo Coast Range Reserve, California, USA - 15con2h1.4A metaG | ecosystem: Environmental > Terrestrial > Soil > Vadose zone > Saprolite...
TCGTCGCTGACCTCTTTGTCGTAGGCGGAGATCGCCTTCGCCACCGTCCCCGAGGCGCCACCCACCCGCAAGAACCAACGCGCCACCTCCTGCCCGGCGCCGATCTCCGCGAACGTCCCGTACCAGCGCGGATCGAGATTGATCTTCAGTGCCTTCGAATGTGTATCAATCGTTTCCTCTTTCACATCGCAGCAGACTTAGCCCGTCATCCGAACCTAAATGTTCAAATAGTGCATCAACCTCCGCAAAGCAAAGCGCGGTGTAATCCGGACGACCCGCCTTCGCCGAGGCTACGGGCGTGGCAAGCAAAGGACACGAGGCAGAAGAAGAGGGTGAATGTGTTTCGCCGGGTGCGACGTCGGCCTTTTGTCATTTTGTCTTTGCGCGTTGAAACCGCCACCGGCCCACCACGGCGGGCAGGCAGTGCCCTGTCCAGAAGTCACTTCTTTGAAATTTTGGCGGTTCGCGGATGAATGACCGCTGAGGGACGGGCGGCCGATGTACGTCTAGTGCTTGACTTCGGGAGAATTTAGAGCACTCGCGTGCACTTCCCGCCTTCCTTCGTGCCGGACCAATGGTGTCCGGCGTCAACGCAGGCGGCAGCGAAGCTCGCACAGTCGAAGGTTGCTCCTCCCGGACCTTGCTTGCACTCGTTCACGTTGCACGTGCCGTCGGCGTTCTTTGACGTGCATTCGAACGTCCTCGCGGACGAGCCACCCTCAGTGCGCTGCGCGAACACGTCGACCGTTGGATCGAAGGAGATGTTCTTCAGGCGAGCGTTCGCCGATTTACCACCCCCGCAGCTGGCGAGCGTCATCAGCAAGGCACAAGTGACCGCGCATGCGCGAATCGTCGAAGCTATCAATCTAAGGATAGGAATTTGCTTTTTCACAGTGAACCGGAGGATAGCGTCCAGGGGGCGCGGGGAACAACGAAAAAGCGTTATCTCGGGGTACGAGAAGGTTAACATCGCTGGACACGATATCGGAGCCGAAGGGGGCAGCAGCGAACATCAAAGGCCGCGTCGCTTTCCGGAGAGGTATTGTCATCGAGCAGGGACCGCTTCCGCCCGGCCGCGCCCGCCGCATTCTGTTTGCCCCCGCATTTCCAGCTCTGCTAACCTCGGCCCCATGAAAGCGTACTTCCTGCCGTTTGTGGTTCCCTTCGCACTCATGCTCGCGCGCCTTGCGAACGCGCAAGACACGGACAAGGAAACCGAGGCAGCCCTCCGCCAGGCGTCCGAAACCGCGAAGAAAATGGGCATTGAGGTGCCGAACGTGAAAAAGATGATGGAAGAAGACGTGAAGGAGGAAGCGGAGGAAGAGGCAAAGGCGAAAGCGAAGGTGCAAGCGGCCATAAGCGCGCCGGGCCCCGTCGCCTTCCCGAATTGGACGCCGAAGATCCCAGACTTCACTCCGGCTGGACCAGCCGCCAAAAAGGTTGTCGATGATATGCCTCAGATCGTTCAGACTGGCACATCCCCGCTCAGCCCCGTCGCGCTCGCCGACGCGTGGGAAAAGTTCAAGAACGACAAGTACCAGTTCTGGCGCATGCGCTCGAACATTAACAAGACCATTACCCAAACCGTAACTTTCAGGGAATTGGAGGATCCGCACCAGGAGGTCACCATGGAAGCCACTCGCGAACCGCGGGAAGAAATCACCCACGTCACGCTGTCCGCCCCCTTGCCCACGCCCGCCGAGGTCAAGGAAGAGTAACGCACTTGGCCGAATGACCTCCCCTGCTCGCGATCTCTCCGGCACCGCTTGCTGACTCATCGGGCGCCGCAACTCCGCCAAGGAGACGCTGCCCACCCTGTCGCATGAACTTCCGCGCTTTTCTCGACAAACTCAAGATGAACAAGTTCGTTTCGGCGAGACACCAAAACCAGCACGCGAGGCGCGTGCGCTCCCCAGACAACCATGCTTTCGCGTAAACTTCCGCGCGCTATCCAGCAGGAATGCGAAGCTTGAACTTGTGCCACAGAAACAACACCAGCAGCGCCCCAAGTATAGAAACGATTATGCCTGCAGGATGAAACTGCGCGCCTTCCCGGGGGCGGGAAAACAGGTGCGTCACTAATCCGCCGACAATTGAACCGACGATGCCGAGCACGACCGTCCAGAGAAGCGTCATGTGCATGTGCATGACCGATTTCGCAACGACGCCCGCGATCAAACCAACAATTATGTACCAAATAAGATGAAGCATGTTACCTCCTTGAAATGAGAATCAATAGTGACAGCCGAGAGGTATATCAAGGTGACGCGCCAAAAAGCGACAGAAAAGAATTGCCCGCCACGGCGGGTAAACTTGTAGTGGAAACCGGATTGCGGATAGTTTTCAGCGGTAAGCTTCTCTCCGATGCTGAACTCGGTTGACGCGAACGATTCGCTCAGCATCGGCAAATTCGTAGATCACACGATATTCGCCGACTCTATTTCTTTGAATGTTTCGACGTCAGAATACAGGGGCCTGTCGATCTTTGCTTGCTCAATTGCTCGATGCGCGCCAAATCTTTATGTCTCCCTACGCTTGCCGCCATGGCGATGATGGCTATTGCGAACCCTGCGCGTTCAAATGGCGCACCAATCTGCGCAAGGCGAAACGCGGCGTGATCCCGACGAGGAAACTGGTCAAGAATTTGTACCCAGGACCGTAAACGGCGACCGGCTTGCCACGCTTCATCATTCGGTAACCGTACTGGGCCACTTCAGCCGGTGTCGTTTTCGTGGTCGACATGTAACTGACTGACGCGATCCGGGCGGCATTACTGAACGAAGTGCGAACCGGCGGCGGACACAGCACCGTCACTTTTACGCCGGTACCTCGCAACTCCTCTATTAGCGCCTCCGAAAACGCCAGCACATAATGCTTGCTGGCAAAATAGACACTCGTCAGCGGGCCAGGGATGAAACCAGCCACCGATGCCATGTTCAGGATGTGTCCGCGTCGCTGGTTGAGCATCGACGGCAAAAACAACCGGGTGAGCGCCGTCAACGCCGCGGCGACCAACGCAACGCCTCGACAGAGCGGGGCCACCACGAGAGGTCCGCGGTTTCCCCCGTATCGTAAATAATCTGAGCGTTCGACTTTTTCTTTAGTAATTTTCGCCAGCTCGGCTTCAGGGCGATCCAGGTTCTGTTCGTTTAGAAGCGCCGACGGGAATGCCGCGTTATGCACGCAGGAAGCGTGCGTCCCTTACGACTTGATTAGCTGGTAGACCTCCGGGGAAGGTAGGCGCAGCAACGTTATGTCCATGATGGTCGTGCGGTGCGGCTGAATCAGATTGGTCATTTGCCGACGGTTTAGCGGAATGCGCAATGGCAGGTAGGAGATGAGCGGGTTCTGGCTCGGCGCCGCCGGTTCGATCGCCGTGATCTCGAGAGCAAAATCGAGAACGTCGCGCAAACGCCCGCGTCTGACGGAATGCTCGAGGCGCCGGACGGGAGCGTTTATCTGACGGACCTCGAACACAACGCCGTCGTGCGCTGGAACGCAGCATCGAAAAAGATCGAGCCTGTTATCACCGATAAACGCTCGCTTTGGCCGGACACATTAAGCTGGGGACCAAACGGCGATTTGTATGTCACCGCATCACATATCGAAAACATGCCGCGATTCAACAACGGCAAATCGACACGCACCGAACCCTACAAGCTCTGGAAAGTGATCGGTATCGAAAAATCCGATTAACCGCAGCGAACAAATGAATTTACGGCACCCGGAAAATCTTTCCTGTATATGGATCTTTCACAGCGGAACTGGGGGCGAAAGCGCTGACATCGATGTAATTGCCCTCCGGTAAATAAGGACTTATGACCATGCCTTTCTGACCTGGTACCGGAATTCCATAGGGCATGTCTCCTCTCGCTTTTTCTGCAGGCACGGCTGAAGCCGGCAGCACAGTGGGAGTAATCTTCTCTTCTTTAACAGGTTTTGATGGCTCCTGGATTGCACTCGGCGTCGCCTGGGCGGGATTTGATTCTCGGGACGTGAGTCGCCGGGAGGCCCGCGTCGGCTTCGTGGTTTGAGGGCGCGCCGGCTGAGGCTGGAAAGCGTTCGAAATTGATTGGCCAACTTTTTTGAAAAACTCTCCTACCGGATCGGCGTTTGCCCACTGTCCGCTCAAAAGCAAAAGCGCGACGACGAGCAGGGAAATCCAGCGCGAACGAATCAGGCGATGAATTAAGTTGTCGGCGTTCAATGTGAAACCGTAATTGTCCGCCAGGATTGCACCCCAAGAGAAGAAGATTTTCTCTCCATCAGGCCTTCAGTAATATGATCGCGGGATGTTAAAGGCCATTCCATTTCTCCTCGCGCTCGCGACGGCTGGTTTTGCGCAAGATTCCGCTAACGAAGAAACGCAGGTTTAGAACTTGGAAAAAGCATACTGGGAAAGCGTCAAGACCAACGACATGGAGAAGTATCGCGCGCTATGGCACGAGGATTTCCTTGGCTGGCCATTTGTCAGCTCAGCACCCGTCCGGAAAGATCACATCACCGATTGGATCACGAGCAACACCTCGAAAGGCCTGAAGTTGCAGTCCTACTCGATCGAGCAACTCGCCATTCATGTGACCGGCGACGTTGCCATCAACCATTATCGTATCAAGGCCAACTGGGCCAATAATGAAGGAGCCGAAGTAAGGACCGACGCATTGCGGATCACGCACACGTGGATTCGCACGCACGGCACGTGGCAAATCATTGGCGGCATGTCCGCTCCCGTAAATTCCGAAGGCAAGTAGTCAGTCAAAACTCGACAGGATTCAGTTGGTTAGTCGCAACAAGCGCAGAACGACGCAAAGGTGCAACTTTCTCCTGGTCAGCCACTCATCACTGGCCGCTCGTCACTCAACATTGCTTCGCCACTGCTACCTTATGAAGCCCCGGACGATCTGCGCAATCTGGTCGGCTGCGGTATCGAGCGCAAAATGACCAGCGTCCAGAACGTGAACTTCAGCGCTCGGCACGTCTTTGCGGTAGCGTTCCGGCTCACCAAGATCGAACGACAGGTCGTATTTACCCCAAATCACCAGTAAGCGCGGCTGCTTCTCACGCATCCATGCCTGCCATTTCGGGTAGGCGTCAACATTGGTTCGATAGTCGTAGAAAAGATCGCTTTGAATGTCTGCCTGCTCGGGCTGATTCAAAAAGTAAAATTCGTCGGTCCAGAGATGAGGATCGTAGCGATCCACATTCGGATCGTTCCCCACATGGCGTGTCCGCGTTGTCTGCATCGATAGCAGATTTTTGCGAAGCGCGCTTTCGTTGGCCGCGCGATCTTTCCAAAATTCGCGCCGCATTTTCCAATTCGCGCCCAAGCCTTCGTTGTGCGCGACCGCGTCTTGAACAATGAGCGCTTCTACGCGTTCGGGATGCGCAAGTGCCATGCGGAAACCGACCGGACCGCCATAATCCTGCATGTAAAGCGTATAGCGCGGGAGCCCGAGCGCTTCGGCGAAGTGATTCATAATCTCCGCGTAGTGATCGAACGTATACGCGAATTTCTTCGGATCTGGCCAATCGCTGTGTCCGAAGCCTGGGTAGTCTGGCGCGACAAGGTGATAACTATCTGAAAGCCGAGCGAAAAGAGGCTCGAACATCCGCGATGAAGAAGGCACACCGTGTAGCAGGAGAAGCGTGGGCGCGTCTTTCGGGCCGGCCTCTCTATAAAAGATGGAGAGCCCATCTATCTGTGTCGTGCGATAAAAAGTCGGGTGTTCCATGGGACGTTCCTTTCCTTGGGCGAACAATTGAAATGATCCGGGCATCACAGAAACCGCCAGCGCAATTATCGCGACGTAGGCTGCAATATTAGACATTTTCTCCATCTCATTAAGAATCCGAATGTTTTAGTCGGAGACCTCAAGGATCACTTCCAACTCGACCGGGGCGCCCCTGAGGCGAGAGGATCCGAACCTTTTTGACGTTGGCCTTAGAACGCACAGCGAAGTCCCGTCAAATTTGAGGATTTTCGGATGGCCTTGGCGCACCCGGACCGGGTCGCTGCGCTGACTTGGTTTCGCTTAGGGACGGAAATACCGTTCTTTCCCTGGCTCATTTGTACCGAAGTTGTATCGACAATGGAATGCTTTATCAACTGCTGGTTCTCCAGTGCCAGCTTCCCTATGCTGAGCGTCTGAGCGTGCTCCGATAATCAGCCACAAACTTCTGAATGCCCACAGTTGTGAGTTCATGCGCGGTGTCGAAGCTCTGCCACGGACGCTTGAGATCCAACGTCTTGTACGGAATCGCCTCCAAGGGCTTACCACTCGCATCAACAGCTTTGTAGCTAAAGTCTTTATCCGGCATCGGAAAGTCTTTCGTGGCCCATTCCACCAAGAGCTTCGCGGGAACAGTGGTGAGCTCAGCGCCGGCGGCAAATGAAGCGAGCAGATGATCGAGGTGCCGTATGCTCGCGGCCAGAACATACACGTGGCCATCGCCATTCTTGTACATTTCCTTGATGTTCCTGATCAGGTCGATGCCATTTTCGCCGCGGTCATCAAGCCTCCCGACAAACGGCGATACGTACACCGGCTCTCCTGATCCCCTGGTCGCGGCATACACCGCAGCTGCCTGCTCTTGGGAGAAACAGAGCGTCATGTTTACGCGAATTTGTCTCCGCACCGATATTTCTGCGGCTCGCAAGCCTTCGCGCGTGCATGGATACTTAATGTAGGCGTTGGGAATCCAGGAGAACATTTCCTCGCCCTGCGCGAGCATCTCATCGGCTTTGGTGTCCATGTCTGCAAAAACCTCAATGGAAACTCCAGCATCGCCGACCAATGGCGAGATAGCCTGAACAATCTTCCTGTACTCGTCTTTCTCCTCCTCTGAACTCAAGGAGTGGCCCGATGCAATTCGCTCCCGAATCTCCGGATTTTTCGCAATCAAGCTTGGGTTCGTGGTTTGACCATCAACAAACCCGATCAATTCCTTCACTCTTAATGTCTCGTCAGGGTCCCCACCGTCGACGAGTATTTTGGTTTTCAGCTTGTTTGCTAACATATTGTTAACCTCGAACAGGAGCTACCGATTTGTCGGGCAAATCCCCAGCCAAAGCCATTCTTACATCAATAGCCGGCAAATTCTTCAGTTCGGATGTCGTCTTCGTCGACACCGGATGCAACCAGCATCTTTCTCAGCCCACTGACCATCGCAGGCGGACCGGCGATATAGTAGATCGGCCCTCTTAGATCATTCAGATATTTGGACAGCATTTCTTTGTTGATCCGCCCGGTTTCGCCGTTCCAGGCTTTTTTCGAGCGCGACATCTCCGTCATTGTGGCAATAAAACGGAAGTTTGGGTTTGTCTTCTCCAGATTCTGCAGGACTTCGACAAAGGGCGCGTCCTCGGGACGCCGGTTGGAATAAAACAGGTACAACTTGTGTGAAGCCCGCTCATGGTCGGCCTGCCGTACGATGCTGGAAAACGGCGTAATTCCGATTCCACCGGCAAGGAAAACGGCCGGCTTAGCGGAATTCTTATGCAGCGTGAAGGAGCCCATTGCTGGGTCCATCTTCACGACCGTGCCAAGCGGCACTTTCCTCAGCGAGCGCTTAAATGCCGTGTCACGCATGCGGGTCGCGAACCTTAGCTGGTCTTCAAATGGAGCGCTGGCAATGGAGAAAGTGCGGACATTTCCTTCAGAGTCGGTTTCGGGCGGATTCAGCAATGTCAGGTCAACGGATTGTCCGGGCTTGAAATCAAATCCCGGCGGCTTCTCAAACCGAAAGGCCATAGTGCCTTCCGCAGTGTCAGCTCTATTCAGGAGCTTGGATGCGTATGCAGATACCGGAATTTCTTCAGCAGCCATGATGAGGCTTAAGGCTGGTATCCGTCCTTCTGCCACTGGGCGAACAAAGCAAGCTGGTCCGCTGTCCAATAGGGCCCGCCGGGTGGCATGGAAGGCGAGTCGCCATTGTGCGGCGAAAGTGTTCCAAGCACTTTGTTAGCAATGTCCAGCTTCGACATGAAGGTGTAATCGTCCAACTTTATGCCGTATGATTTCATGTGCGAAATATCGATGGCCCGAAACAATGGCCTGATATCACGGGCGAAAGAAACCTTGGGCATAGGTTCTCTTTTCTTCCGAGAGGAAACGTCTGATAGCGGATTGTTTTTCGTTAAAACAACACCTCCATTTGCATTGTGGCTTATCTGGTTGATTGCGCAGCCGGCATCAATGGTGCAGCGCCGAAATTCTTACTAAACCGTTTGCACCACACAGACACCGTACGGTACTTCGCCAAGTCTAGCTCGGAGCCGAGAGTGTAGTTTTGGTCGCCGATGTTCCCCTTGATGAGTCCCAGATCGACGAACGCGGCGTGTTGCACACTTGCGCTGTCGCTGGCGTCTTCGGCGGCCACCATGTAAATATGAACGTCAGGGCCGTTGGATGTCTTGAAGTTCGTGAACCGAAGAACTCGACTGCCATTCTCGATCCGATAGATCGTTGCGGTTCCCTCGGTTGGGTGCGTGCCGCTATGAAAAGTACCCGACTCGAGGATCTGTGCCGCTGAATCGTTGATCGCGGGAAATGCTTCATCGACCCGACGGTTGGTGACAAGCCGCTCCGGTCGAAACCAATACCAGCCGACGACCAAAGCGATGATGATTACAGGAATAACAACTCTCCACTTTTTGCTGCGTGAGTCTTGTGTGTTCATAAATTCTCCTTCATGCCCTTCGGCGTAAAACCATGCGGCGGTCCAAGGTACGGGAACTCGTCGAGCAGATCGTTGTGCGGCCCAAGTTTATCTGTCACGTGTCAGTTCGTGTACATAGAAAAGAAAACGTCGACAACGTCGTCGGTCAGCGTCCGGCCATTGTGTGGATAGCGCACCGGCTCGCGCGGGTCATAGGGAAGAATGTCGGGCAACAACTTTCTCGCCACGCCCTTTGCGTTCTCCGGCGTATAGCCGCCTGTGTGTTCCAGTTCGTGTGCGAAGACGCCGATGAAGCGATCATCATTTGCTGGCTCCCCGCTGAGGTAATCCTCTCTCTTCTCGCCGGGAAGGAAAACCGCTTGCAAGGGTCTTCCACCGCGGTCTGCTTGGACCCAGGCTTCTGCAGCTTTGTCCACTGTGCGAGTCCAAATTCCCACCTCTTTGTTTCCCAGAGCCGAGTTGGGCAATTCAAGCACGATGCTGCAAACATTTTTGTCCTTGAAGAAGTCGTCTCCCGTGAACTGCATGTGATTGAAATTGCCGTTGACGTCGAAAAAGAAAGGATCGCTGCGCCAACCACAGAAAAAGCAAGAGTCCCCGGCTTTCGTGACTAGCGCTTCCCGGCCGAACGAAACCGGTGCTTCCTCGACAATAACTTCGCCAACGTGGCAGAAGCTAACCGCTCGCGCGCCCTGAGCACGACGAACTGTCGCGGTCTGCTTTCCATTCTCGGTAGATGCGAACTGCACGCTGTAACAAATATCGGCGACGGCGTCACCGTTAGTGTCGATCTTGAGTTCGTACAACGCTTCCGGTTTGAACGGCTCGCTCGTTGTCAGTTCCGGCGAGTCCAACCTGAAAGACGGATGCACATTGAGGATGATTATTGACTTAGAGGGATCTCCCGGCTTGGGGAACGCGTAGAGATCGGTCATGTCCAACCGGGCATCTCCGCGCGGAAATCCGAAGTTGGGACCTGAAGCGTGATGTGACATTGATATTCTCCTTTCTTTCGACGCCTAACGACCCAGTTGGCCGACGTGATATCCGAGGCGGTTTTCCACATCGCCTGCTTTGTGGAGTCCTCGTTCCAGTAACATTCCGATCCTCTTTTGCGCCGCCGGCCGCATGATCGATGCAAGGCATACATCCCACTCCGGTGCGATTTCGTAGTCAGGCGGCAAACTCGCTACGTCGACGAAGCGCTTGGTCTCGCTGATCGCTTGCTTGTCGAACGATGCGATCCGGTTTGCCAGCGAATCGACGAAAGTGTCGAGGTCGGCATCGGGAAAGGATCGATTCACGTATCCGTAGCGTTCGGCCAGATCGCCCGGGATGTCGTCCGCGCCCAGAAGCACTTCGAGCGCGCGACCTCGTCCCAGCAGACGCGGCAGCCGTGCCATTGGGCCACCTCCTGGCACCACCCCAGCCCCGACTTCAAAATGTGACAAGATCGCTTTTTCGCGGCTCGCGAAACGCATGTCGCAGGCCAGGGCGAGTTCGCTGCCGACGCCGGTTGCTCGTCCGCGAATGGACGCAATCGACACAACCGAGGCACGGCTCAGGCGGACCAACATATCGGGCAAAGGCTGCAACCCTGTTGGTCCCGGTGGAAGACTTGTTGTCTCTTCCACTTTCGCAAGGAAATCGTAGTGGGTCATGAAGAATCCGTCGATGGCACTGTCGAAGACGACCACCTTGAGCTCCTTGTCAGTTTCGATCGCAGTGATGATCTCATTAAACTGCGGAATCGTCTTAGGGCCGAAGATATTCACAGGCGGGTTATTCAACGTCACCCGCCAATACGCGGGCGAATGCTTGGTCAGGAAAACTCGTTTCTCGGTCATGGGTAGCTCCTTCTAATTAGCGCAGTGACTTGAATGCAGCGCGCAGCTCGCACCTAATTTACTCTCGTTATGTTGAAAAGTACACCGTTCATTGTCAGGGTGTTTTCTGGACAAGCTCGGCAGCGTCGCTCTCTGCCGGCGTTACCAGCAAGAATCGTTGTTGCGTCAGCTCGGCAGTCTTTTCGCGCTCGGATGTAAGGACCTGACGGAATGGTCCAACTGTCTGCACAACTTGCGCGCCGGCGAGGTTTGCTTTGAACACAGCGAGTTCCTGTTTATGTCCGAACGGCGAAGTTCGAGCTGTTGCTAACCAAAGCCGGTACATTTTTCCCGGTTTCAATCCGGAGACGGCCATCTGCAACAAGTCGAGCGGGCCTAACGAATTCACCGAAACGGTTGCATGCGCCGAATTGCCGCTGTTTTCAGGCGCCGCGAGAGTGAGATGCGCGGCTTTACCCGCATCAGCGAGTGGCGCCAGATTGTTCGTGCCGTCGCCGGTTGGCACCGCGTCGGGAACATAGACGAGCGCTTGCGGCTGCTGACCGATCGGAATTGTCGCAATAATGTTATTCGTGAGCGTGTCGATCGCTATGACGGCATCCTGGTTTTCCAGTCCAACATACACGCGCGTTCCATCTCCCGATCCCCAAATGCCGTGAGGCAGATCACCGGTAGAAATCGTCGCAATCAACTCCGGCTTTTCGCCACGGTGAAAAACTTTCACCGCATTTTCCCCGCCAACCGTTACGTAAGCGAACTTCCCATTCGAATTTTCTACGAGCGTGACATGATTCGTGATCGGGCCCGTGTCGAGAGTAGCAAAAATACCGAACGGCGGCTGCGCGCTCATCACCTGCGTTTTGCCGGAGTCTTTGAGCGTGAACCACACTTCCATTCCGTCATGGCTCACCGCCAGGTTTGGCGAAAACGGACTCGCCTGCGGAATCCGCGCAACCACCTGATAAGTTTTGGTGTCCACCACATCGAGTTCGGGCGTAAAACTCGAAGGCACGAACGCGTAGCGCCCATCCGGCCGAAACAATACCATTCCCGGTCCGTTGGCTGTCTGGACACGACGAACCTCTTTCATTTTCACCGGATCAATCACCGAAACGTAATCTTCGCCGCGCACCACCGCCCAGAGTTCCTTGCCGTCTGGCGTGAAGAACGCTTCGTGTGGCGAGCGGCCGATGTAGACGACACCTGTGATCTTGTTTGTCGTAGTGTCGATCAAGGTGACCGAGTTGGAACCGATCGAGACAACTGCAATCGTGCGATGATCCGGCGAGAAACCGATGCCGTGAACGAGCAATTGCCCGTTGTAAAGCGGACTAAGCGCGCCGGGAACTGGATCGCCGAGGCGAATGACGCCTAACAATTTGTTCGAGGCCGGATTGATCACCGAAACGGTGTTCGAGGTTTGGTCGCCGGTGTAGACGCGGTCTTTCTCGGAAACGGGAAGCGGTGCGGCCGCGTCTCGTTTCTTTTCGGTTGGCGCGCTTCCTCCGCCAGTTGACAGCGTGGCCAGTCGCAGCTGCATCACCTGAATCTCCTGCTGTTGTGTCACGATGATCTCCTGCGCTAAGCGTCGCAGAGTGGCGTCCTGTCCGTGCAACAGGAAAGTTTTTGCCATGTCGATCGCGCCTTGATGATGCGGAATCATCATCGCCGAAAAATCACGATTCGGATTGCCGGTCATGGATGCAGCTCCCATCTCCTGGTCCATCTTGCTCATGCTTTCCATCATCTCTTGCTCGAACGCCGAACCAACCGGTGCTTGGACCGAATGCTCGTGCGGCGAAGCGGACAAACAACTTCCACCAGCGACGATGCTGAGAACGCAGACCCACTTTAGTTTCGCCGTCATTTGTTAAATCCTTTCCCGTGATTCTTCGATGGGAAGCACCACTATTCCGCCACCTTCTTCGCCAACGGTTCGATTACCGCGATATTTTGCAGCAGCTCCGGCGGAATGTTGTGACGCTCCTGCAGATAAATTGGACTGTTGTAAGTGATCCAAACTTTGTCGTTCGCATCTTCCCAGATCAAAATCTTAAGAGGAAGATCGATCGCGCTGCTCGGCGATGCCAGCATCACCGGAGTCCCGGCCTTTGGGTTCCCGAAAACGAAGAGCTTGGTCGGACGCATTTTTATTCCCGCTTTTTCCGCTTCTCCACTGTGGTCGACCAGCGCGAACAAAGTAATCGCCTTTGCTTTGAGAATCCCCGTCAGCCTCTCGACCGTTTCCTCCACCGAGTGATTGCTCGGTAGATCAACCAGCCCCCTCTCCTTATGGACACTCACAGGCATGACGTAATCAATCTGTGCTCTTTTCTCTCAGCTTCTATTTTCTTCTTCGATCAGCATGAAGAATAACAAAATGATTTTCGATTACTTAGGCTGCACCCGAATTGCATGATCGTTCTTTTCAAACGTTTCGATCAGCGCAGCGATTTGAACGCGGCGCGCATTTCGTTAACGAAAAACTCCGGTTGCTCCCAGGCGGCGAAGTGGCAGCCCTTGGGGAGACGGTTGTAGTGGATCAGCTTGGGATAGGCTTTCTCCGCCCAGCTCCGCGGGCATTGATAGAGCTCGTCGGGGTAGGCGCTGACGGCGACCGGGATCTTCACGCCCTTGGGCGCGAAGAAGGCCAGCTTGTTTTCCCAGTACAGGCGCGCCGAAGACACCGCCGTATTGGTCAGCCAGTAGAGGGTGATGTTGTCGAGGATGTCGTCTCTCGTTAGGCCCTCGGGTTTTCCGTCAAAGACGCGGGCAATGAGCTCGTAACTGCGTAGGTCGTGGTCAATTATCCAGGCGGCCAGGCCGACCGGTGAATCCGCGATCCCGTAGAGCGTCTGCGGGTGGTTCCCCATTTCCTGGGCGTAGGCGAGGCCTTTTGTGTAGAAGAAACTGAGCCGGTCGTAGGCCTGCCGTTCTTCCGCTGAGAGGCCGGACGGCGGCGGGGCGCCAACGAAGGCCGCTTTGTCAATTTCGGGTGGAACCGCGCCAGGCATGTTGGTGTGGATTCCGAGCAATTCCGGAGGCGCGTCTACCCCCATCAAATCGGTGATGAGCGCACCCCAATCGCCCCCTTGCGCCACAAATTTCGTGTATCCAAGGCGCTTCATCAGAACAATCCCCGCGCGTGCAATATGTACAGGGTCCCAGCCGGTCGTCGTCGGCTTGCCCGAAAACCCGTAGCCCGGCATCGACGGAATCACTACATCAAACGCATCTTCCGCCTTTCCGCCATGCGCCGTCGGATTCGTCAGCGGATCGATGATCTTCAGTTGCTCAATGATCGAACCGGGCCAGCCGTGCGTGATGATGACCGGCAACGCATTCGCATTTTTCGAACGAACGTGAATGAAATGAATGTCCAGCCCATCGATCGTGGTGATGAAATGCGGCAGGGCCTTCAGTTTCGCCTCGCACTTACTCCAGTCGTAATCTGTTCCCCAATAACGCGCGAGCTTTTGCATCGTCGCGAACTGCACGCCCTGTGTTGTATCACTGACTGTTTCCTTTTCAGGCCACTTTGTCGCCGCGATCCGTTTGCGCATGTCCGCGACCGCGTCTTTCGGAATCTTAACGTGGAACGGACGGATTGCTTTGTCGTCGGCCGCCGCGCCTGATTTCGCGGGAAGCGGGCTGATGGCGCTGGGACTTTGCGCCCAGGAAAACGAGGTGAAGCCGAGGACGGCGATGATAATGGGAAGCGTTATTTTCATGAGGAGCTTTCTTGTTGAGGTGTTACTGCTAAATCTATTTCCGTGCTGCGCCTTGCGCAGCCTTTTCGATGAGAGTGGCAACAGCCTTCGGCTGCGACACGTACACGGCGTGGCTGCCCTTAACCTCGACAACTGTTGCGCCGGTGCGTTTAGACATCATTCGTTGGGCGTCAGGCGGAATCATTTTGTCCTCGGTAGTGAGCAAGTACCAACTTGGCTTTGTTTTCCACGCCGGTTCGCTGATCTTGCCGTTGAGTGCCTCCACGCCCCAAGGCACCTGAGAATCAGCCATGAAAGCGGCCGCGTCTGGTTTCACATCTCCGGCGAATGAGGCGGGAAACTTCGCTTTATCGAGAAAGAGATATCCATCCTGCGGCGGCAGAATCGACGGCTGGGGAGCGCCTGGCGGTGGGTTCGCTCTGAGCGTGGATATAGACTCGCCTTTGTCCGGAGCGAACGCAGCCACATAAACCAGCCCGACAACTTTCGGGTCA